>SDBT01001206.1_pt1 | contig 44662 bp, 38 predicted proteins | sample 2277101 | NCBI WGS metagenome assembly SDBT01 (sample SAMN10404973, study PRJNA504765) | marine sediment metagenome | isolation source: marine sediment core GS10_PC15, 103 cmbsf | place: Arctic Ocean: Southern Knipovich Ridge | collected 2010
AGAGTCTCTGGGATAAAGTGAAGATTTCTCCTGATTATAGGTTCTCTGGCTATAAGCTTGAGTCATACAGCGAATGTCCGGCAAAGTTCTTCTTCTCCTTCCTCTTAAAAATCTGGATTAAGCCAAGACCCGCTTTAATTTTTGGAAGACTCCTCCACAGTATTCTTGCATCCTTTCATGAGAAATACAATAGTAAAGATGCTCTGCATTCTTCTCAGGTAAAAAGGGATATGCAGAAGGAGATTAAGAAGGTCTTTTCCCAGGAAGGGGGAAGTTTTTCTACTCTGTTTGAGAAGGATGTCTATCAGAGGTTGGCTTCCAGAATTCTTCTAAGATATCTTGATAAGGAAAAGGAAAGAGAGAGTTTCTCCATTGAGGATACGGAGAAAAAATTTACCTGGCGGATAGATGGGTTGACTTTTTCTGGACGAATAGACCGCCTGGATCGGCTTGAGGGAGGAGTCGAGGAAGTTATTGATTATAAGACCGGTAAGAATCCGTTTATGGAGTTCCGCCTCTGTCGGAAAATGAACGAAGGAGAAAGTTTCCAGTTACCCATCTATTTTTTTGGTGTCAGGGAAGACTTGAAGAGGCCCGTAAAGAGACTCTCTATATACTGGCTGCGTAAAGGCCTCCAAAATTCTAAGGCAAATATCAAAGCAACGGTCGAGGAAGGTAAGCAATATTCTGCTCAAGGAGTGGTTCTTTCCACCAAGGAGTGCTTGGAAAGTGCACTAAAGCATCTCAGAGAAAAGGCAAAGGAGATTCTCCAGGGATACTATCCCCAGAAGCCAAGGAACTGCTGGAATTGCGACTTCAATTTCCTTTGTGATAAGAAGATAACAAACAAAAAGTGACAGGTACAATATTCAGCAAAAAGTGACAGGTACAATATTTATGAAGGCAGGGGCGGGGATAGAGAAGACAGAGAAAAAAGTACCTGTCACCTTTTTGGGAGAAGAATGAGACAGTTAACTTTAGAACAGAAGAGGGCAGTTGATGCGATTGAAGGTACTGTCTGCCTGAAGGCAGGAGCCGGGACAGGGAAGACCTCGGTTCTGGTAAACAGGTACCTAAAGATATTTTCTAATCTCTTAGAGAAGGAAGTATCTCCCGAAGAGGCTATAGAGTCCATTCTGGCAGTAACATTCACCAATAAGGCTGCGGGAGAGATGAGGGAGAGATTGGAAGAAGAATTGCAGAATATGTCTCTTCCCAGAGAAGTTCTGGCAAGGAAAGCCTATATCAGCACCATCGATTCTTTCTGCACTCGGCTTCTTAGAGAGAATGGACTGGAGGTAGGTCTGGAGCCGAATTTCAGAGTGATTAATGAGATAGAGGCTAAAATTCTTTTTTGCAAGGTGGGTAAAGCACTACTTGAGGAAGGGAAGTTGCCCCGGGTTACTATCGACCAGTGGCTGGACGATTTCTTGAGTGCGATTTATAAATACGTTCAGGAGATAAGAAATAAGGCAATGTCTCCTTCGGAATTTCTGCACAAGATTACAAAAGTAGAAGATGAGGAGAAAAAAAAATTAGCCCACCTCATTGCCGAGGTTTATGCTTCTTACGAGAAGGAACTCAAAAAGCGTCACTACTTCGATTTTTCCGGGATTCTTCTGGAGACTTTGCATCTTCTCAAGAATAATAAGAAGATAAGAGAGAAATACCGAAAACAGTTCAGATATGTCCTGGTCGATGAGTATCAGGATACCACTCCCCTTCAGGATAAACTCTTACGTCAGTTCTCTCATAACTACTTCGTGGTGGGCGATGTCAAACAGTCCATCTATGGCTTTCGAGGAGCAAAGCCTGAGAATATTGAATATTTCAGCAAGGAATCTGAATTGAGCCTTTCTTTGACTAAGAATTTCCGCTCCTTTAATCAGATTCTGAAAGTAGTCAATAAGGCTCTGGATAGGGAAATTCCTGATTATGAACCTATAAGTTCAGAAAAGGAAGGAGAAGAATGTGCTGTGGAGATATTTCTGGCAGAATCCCAGGAAGAGGAAGCTGAATTTATTGCTCAGAGAATTCTTCAGCTCCTGAGAGACTACCGCTTAAAGAATCCAATCAGAGGAGAAGATTGGGAAAGGAGTTTACAGCTTAAGGATATAGCGATACTGTTAAGAGGAATTAAGACTCCAGTGGGAATATATGAGGAGGCTCTAAGGAAGCATGGGATTTCTTTTATTACTACTGGCGGGACAGGTTACTATGAAAGGTTAGAAATAAGGGATTTGGTAGCACTACTAGGCACAATTAATAATCCCTTTGATGACATCTCCCTGGTAAGGTTGTTGAGGTCGCCCATTTTCAGAATTAAGAATTCCAGTCTCTCTTCTCTGGCCAGTGTCTTTCCTGAGCAAGAAATCGAAGACGAAGAGAAGATGGTGAGGAAGCGTTATCCTGTCTACGATGCCCTGGGGAAGTTGGATGGTCTCGACATTGGAGAGGAGGATAAGAAGGTCATCAGGAATTGCCGAGCCCTTTTAGAGAGATTTTTCCTGGAGAAGAATAACTACAGTTTAGGTGAGCTGATATATAAAGTGATTAGCCAGAGCAACTATTTCCATTATGCTCAGAGTTTGCCTCCCACTGAAAGGAGGAGAACCCTGGCAAATATTAAGAAGTTTTTCAGCCTCGTCGGGGAATTTGAGGAGAGAAATATCTTCTCTACACTGGAGGATTTCATTGCCTATGTGAAGGAAGTTACTCAACAGGGAGTGGTGGAGAGTGAAGCTAAACCTGGCGAGGAGAACGCTGTACGTTTAATGTCCATTCATCAGGCAAAGGGCTTGGAATTTCCCATCGTTTTCTTAGCTAACGTCAAGGATAAGGCTTTTCCTTCTAAAGGAGGAGCTTCTCCATTTTATGCTTACGATGAACAGTCCATTATATCTACCAGAGAAGAGAGGAAGAAGAGGAGAAAAGACATCGACATGGAAGAGAAGAGACTTCTCTATGTTAGCCTGACCAGACCCCGGGAGAAATTGATAATTTCCGGCACCAGGAATGTGCAAGGAAAATTGAGTCCATTTATCTCCTATTTTATCGACGAAAAAGGAGAAATAAAGGACGAGTTCTCTTCCTTAATTGAGAATAGGAGGGAGAAGTTTTTACAGGACAAGGAAGTCTGGGAGAAAGAAATCTATCCGGCAGGCCGAAGAGAGAAGGGAATTGAGAGGCTGTCACTGGAAGAGATAAAAAATGTCGTATTTTCTTCCTATAAATCGCTTCCTTCTCACGATATTTCTCTTCCTTCTTTTACAGTTACCCAGCTTGCTACTTTTGACCAGTGTCCCTTAAGGTATAAATATCTTTACCTATTCAATCTTCCTTCAGACCCTGGATTGGAAAGAGAGAAAGAAGAGGAGATGATTGAAGAGTCGACGTTCGGGACAGTAATTCACAAAACTCTGGAAGAATACATTTTATCAGGAAAAGAAGGAAAAGAATGGAAAGAATCGAAATTGATGAGTAAATTCCGTTCACTGGCGAAAGCTCATGGAATTGGTGACAGGGAGATTCGAAATATCTATGAGAAAGAAGCTAAACCAATTCTTCTAAAATTTTTGGATAATTCAAAGAAGCAAATTGGTAACATCGTTAGAGTAGAAGAGCCATTCCATCTTTTCATTGAACAGTGTGAAATCAGGGGAATAATCGACCGAATCGATAGACCTTCCGGGCAGGGATACCATATTATCGATTATAAGACCAATCGCCGGAAGAATGAAGAGCCTTACGTTTTGCCAATGCTCCTTTACAAATGGGGGGCGGAGAAGGTCTTGGGATATAGTCCTGTGGAAAAGTTGAGCTTATACTGGCTGAGGCATAATCAACTGGTCACCATAAAAATTGAAAAGGATATGGAGCGTGATTTAGAAAAGAAAATAAAGGCAATTATAAAGAAAATTCGGGAAGAAAATTTCGAACCGGTCGCTAAGTCAAAAAGATGCGAATTTTGCGATTATAAATTAGTCTGTGAGATAAAATCCTCCTCTCTCCAAGGGGGAGAGGATTGAGGTGATGGGGAAAAGGAGGTTAACATGGAATCAGTTTTCTATTCTCCTACAAGAATTATCTTTGGCGAAGAAAGTTTGAAAAGAGTAGGGGAAGAAGCCAGAAAATTTGGCGAGAGGGCTTTGATAGTTACAGGGAAATCCTCGTCAAAGAAGTCGGGTAGTCTGGACGAAGTGGTAAATTCGCTTACTTCCCATAATCTTCAGGTAGAGGTATTTAATAAGGTGGAGCCTGACCCGAGTGTAGAGACAGTGGAGGAAGGAGCAAAAGTTGCTAAAAAATGCGCGGTAGATGTAGTGATTGGTCTTGGCGGAGGAAGCCCGATGGACGCAGCAAAGGGAATTGCCCTACTTATGACCAACAAGGGTAGTATTATCGATTATTTCGGGACAGATAAGATAAAAGAACCTGCTCTTCCCATTATTGCTGTCCCCACTACATCGGGAACGGGGAGTGAGGTTACAAAATATGCAGTTATTACTGACCAGAAGAAAATGTTAAAACAGATAATCGGTAGCCCACACATTAATCCTAAGCTTGCCCTACTCGATCCACTGTTAACCCTGGGTATGCCTGCTTCTCTTACCGCCAATACAGGAGTGGATGCTTTAAGTCATTCTATTGAAGGATATGTCTCCACACAGGCAAACCCGGTGGGTGATATCTTAGCCTTGAAATCGATAGCCTTAATTGCTGAGGCCCTGCCGGGAGCAATTTCTCAACCAGAGAATATAAAAATTAGAGAGAAGATGCTCTTTGCTTCTATGCTTGCGGGAATGGTGATTAATTCTGCTGGCGCGGGGATAATTCATGGGATGGGTTATTTCATCACTCTCTACTACGGCGCTCCCCATGGATTGGCGAATGCTCTGCTTATGCCTGAAGTAATGGAGTTTAATCTGGTAGCCAATCCTACCAAATATAGAAACATTGCTGAGGCAATGGGGAAGAAGGTAGAAGGTCTATCCGAAAAGGAGGCTGCCCATCTGAGCGTAGTGGCGATGAGAGAACTTTTAGGGAAGATAGGGATACCTAAGGGCATGAAAGAGATAGGAGTGAAAGAGGAGTCTCTGGCTGGTTTTGCTAAAATCGTGAGCAAGAATGAGCGTCTCCTCACTTTGAACCCCAGGCGCCCCACCAGCGAAGAGATAGAAGAGATATACAAGAGGTCGATGTAGACTTTCCTTGTTTCAGGTTCTTAATTTTGGTATAATAACTCAAAGTATGTAGTGTAGGGGCTTGTCCCCGTAATAATTTTTCCGGTGTAGGGTTTTATGCCCGTAAAGGTTTTGGTCGCGTAGGGGCGACCCTCGCGGTCGCCCGAAGTGCTTTAAATGGAGGGAAATTAATGGAATTGACTATATGGATTTTACTTGGAGGAGTGGGTGTTCTGGTTATTCTTATGGTGTGGATGGCTATGAATACGAGAAGAAGAATTAAGGATTGGGAAGGAAAGGGAGGAAGTGACCAGGCACTTCTGGTAATGCAACAGCAGATAGCAAATCTCACCACTCAGTTGACAAACCAATTAAACGCTGTTACCAGCCAGGTAAGTGAAAGGCTGGGCGATACTACCCAAGTTGTCACTTCTGTAAAGGAGAGCCTGGGTAGAATGGAGGAGGCAAACAAGAGAATTTACGAAGTGGGAAAAGATATATCCAGCCTTCAGGACCTTTTCAGGGCACCTACCTTTCGTGGCGAAGTGGGTGAGTTCCTGCTGGCAAATCTCTTGGGACAGATTCTGCCACGAGAACATTTCACTCTCAAGCACAAATTCAAGAATGGAGAAATTGTGGATGCGGTTATTCGCCTGGGAAAGCGGCTTGTTCCAGTAGATTCTAAGTTTCCATTGGAGAACTTCAAAAAGATGTTAGAAAGCAGTGGTGAAGATGAGAAACAAAGAAGTCGCAGGGAGTTTGTGAGAGATGTCAAAAAACATATTGACGATATTTCCGATAAGTATATTTTGCCGGATGAAGATACTTTCGATTTTGCACTCCTCTATATCCCCGCTGAAAATGTATATTATGAGACGATAATTAAGGACGAAACTCTTGGCGAAAGGGAAGGAATCTGTTCTTATGCGCTTTCCAAGAGAGTTATTCCAGTCTCGCCCAACAGCTTCTATGCCTATTTGCAGGTTTTAGTCCTGGGGCTGAAAGGATTGAGAATCGAGAAAGCTGCGGAAGAAATTTTAGGTAATCTGACTCGCCTCCATGGAGACTTGATTAAGTTCAAGGAAGATTTTGAGGTATTGGGGAAACACCTATCTAATAGTAGAACCAAATACGAGGAAGCTGAGAAGAAACTTGATAGACTGGGGGAGAAATTATTAAGCGTAGGAGAAGAGAAACCTCCAGAAATTCCCCAAGAATCCCAGTAATGTAAGAATTTACGATTGTAGTCAATGGCGCCATCGTCTAGTCTGGTTTAGGACGCTGCCCTCTCAAGGCAGAGATCACGGGTTCAAATCCCGTTGGCGCTACCAAATTATGAAGCAATTCTGGGGACACAATACTGACAATTCTGGGGACACAATACTTAATTATTCAGATACGGTTCTGGTGTGTTAATTATGCCATGGCACGAATAGCCCGTATGGTTGTTAATTAAGTATTGTGTCCCCATAATTCGTGGGAGAAAGAGCAAAGGACCGCTGGAGCGATGAATAAGGTAATGTTTAAGGGAGCAATTTTTGATTTGGATGGTGTAATTGTTGATACGGTGCCAATACATTTTAAGGCATGGAAGAAGATGTTTTCTGAATACGGGATAGATTTTACCTTTGATGAGTATAAAAGCAAGGTTGATGGTATTCCCAGACATGACGGGGCAAGGGCAATCTTGAAGGACATTAGTGAAGTAGAATTAAAAAAAGCCGGTGACATAAAACAGGGATATTTTCTTGAGTTCATCGAGAAAGAAAAGATTCCTGTGTATACCTCTTGTATAGATTTAATCAAGGAGTTAAAAAGTCATAATAAGAAAATAGCCTTTGCCTCCTCGAGCCGGAACTGTAAAAGGATTTTGCAAAGAACGGGGATTATTTATCTGGCGGATGCTATAGTGGACGGTAACGATATTACCAAGGCTAAGCCAGACCCTCAGATTTTCCAGTTGGCTGCCGAGAGATTAGGTTGTGCTTATGCAGAATGTGTTGTATTTGAAGATGCTGTCTTAGGCGTTGAGGCTGCAATAAATGGGAAGATGCTCTGCATCGGGATTGACCGCTATGGTAATCCCAAAAGACTGGCAAAGGCAAATCTCGTTGTGGAAGATTTATCCAGGGTAGACTATAAAACAATTGAAGGATTATTTAAGAAATGAAAGATTATTACTCTAAATACAATACTGAATATCCCTGGCTGATTAAGGAGGAGGGCTGGGTGAGGTTGCTTCAGGGAGTGAGGGAAGCTCAACTTGCCCTGGGGAATGGTTTTTTAGGGAGTCGCGCTGTTTTAGAAGAGATACCTTATGATGCCCAACCAGGAACCTATATTGCAGGAGTATATGATAAAATTGGTTCCCAGGTTGCCGAGTTAGTTAACTTACCTAATCCTTTTAATTTCAAGATAATGATAGATGGAGAAAGACTGGGTGTTGTTACCATGGATGTTGTAGAACATAGAAGAATTTTGAACTTAAGACATGGTCTCTTATGTCGGCATACTGTCTTTCAAGATAGGAAGAAAAGAAAGTACGATTATCAAACTTTGAGATTTGTGTCTATGCAGGATAAGAATATCGGCGTTATGCAGATTATTTTTACGCCACTGGATGATGGGGCCGAGGCATCCATCGAAACAGGAATAGATACTTCTGTGCATAACGTAAGAACCGTAACTGAAGGACGCAAGAAACATTTCCGGGTCAAGGAAGTAGGCCAATTTAAGAATGAAGGATATCTTATAGTGGAGACTTTTGGTAAATTGCATACGGTAATTTTCAGAAGCGGTTTTTATTATGAAACCAGGGGTAAAAAGACTGCAGCAAAAGATAATATATTTGAATTAAAGTTACGAAAGAATCAGACCGTTGTATTTACCAAGACATTCTGCGTGGATGCCATTTCTAAAGGAGAAGATTTAGATAATATAAAAAGGTTGTCAGAAAAGAAATTCAGAAAGGCGTTCCAAAGGAGTTTCGATTGTTTACTGAGAAGACATATTCGTGCCTGGGAAGATTTGTGGAATGTGGCTGAAGTTTCTATATGGGGTGACCCGGAAGTTGAAAAAAATTTCAGGTTCAATATTTACCATATGCTAATATGTGGACCAAAAGACAATGGTTCATCCAGTATAGGAGCTAGGGCATTGACAGGTGAGGGTTACCGTGGACATATCTTCTGGGATACTGAAATCTTTCTTTTTCCATTCTATCTGTATACTTTGCCTGATGTAGCTAAACATATGTTACTGTATAGATACAAGAGATTAGATGCAGCAAGAGTGATTGCTAAAAAATACGGGTTTAAAGGTGCGATGTTTCCCTGGGAATCTGCGGGCTTAGGAGAAGATGAGACACCTGGCTGGGCTAAAGATTTAGACGGAAAAGTAATCAGAATCCATACCGGCGAGATGGAGCATCATATAACTGCAGATATTGCCTATGCCTTCTATCACTATTATAATGTTACGCACGATGAGAAATTTCTCAGGGATTACGGTTATGAGATATTGTTTGAGACGGCAAGATTTTGGGCCAGCCGCGTTGAATATAATAAAAAGAAGAAAAAATACGAAATTAAACAGGTTATCGGTCCTGATGAGTTCCATGTAGATGTTAATAATAATGCTTTTACTAATATGATGGCAAAGTGGAATTTGGTTATAGCCTATAATATGTTTAAGAAGTTAAGGAAATTAAATATAAAGGTCTATAGAAAGTTGGTGCAAAAAATAGGGCTTGCATCCAAAGAGGTGGCAGAATGGAAGAATATTGCCACCCGCATCAGTGTAAACAAGTGTCGGGGTCAGATAATTGAACAATTCGATGGATATTTTAAAAAGATAAGGGTTAAAATAACTGATTGGGATGAGAATTTTATACCTGTTGTCTCGGAGAAACTGACTCCCAGAGATTATGGAAAAACACAACTTGTTAAGCAGGCAGATGTGATTGTGCTTTTGTATCTGCTTTCAGACGTTTTCAGCATTAAGACCAAAAGAGAAAACTATGCATATTATATTGACCGGACAATACACAAGTCTTCGTTGAGCCTCCCGGTATATGCCTGTATGGCTATTGATGTAGGAGATAGAAGCAGGGGTTATCGATTTTTCCATGCTGCTCTGCGTACTGACATAAGCAATATTAATAAAAATACAAATGAAGGCATTCACGCAGCTTGTATGGGGGGAATCTGGCAGGTTTTGATAAATGGTTTTGCCGGGGTGAAAATAGAGAAAGGGATATTGTCAATCAATCCCAAAATGCCAAGAATATGGAGGAAAATCCTTTTTTCCCTGCATTGGAGAGGAAACCTGCTTAGACTGGAAGTCAAAAGTAATAAAATAAAAATTCAGCTTGTTTCTCCGGGCAGGAAGAAGGTTAAGATAAGAGTATTCGGCGTTTTGCATGAATTGGCTGGTGATAAGCCGTTTGAATTTGAGCGAAAAAGACCGGCAAAGGAAGTGCCCACTTACTATTTTTAGATTTTAGGAGAGGACGATAATGGGAAAAAAGAAAAATAAGTTAAGCATATCTCACCTGCACTGGGGTTTTCCTCCTATTATCGGAGGAGTGGAGACACATTTAACGATATTGTTACCAACTTTAGTTAAAATGGGCCATAAGGTCAATCTTCTTACTGGTGCATTTGAAGGAGAGAAGGGGAGAGATAAGTATAAAGGTGTGGGTATCTTCCGCCAGCCCACTATGGATTTGAACTGGCTTAGTAAAAGAGGGGTAGATGGTATTTCTGGAGAGGTAAGAGTTGTATTTAATAATTTCATCAACGAGACTAAACCTGATTGTATCCACGTCCACAATATGCATTATTTTAGTAAAATCCATGCATTGACAATTCAAGAAATAGCCACCAAGAAAGGCGTTCCTCTTATTTTAACAGCGCATAATGTATGGGACGATAATTTATTTCTGGACCTGACGAATAATATTAAGTGGAGTCATATTATTACTGTCAGCCATTTTATAAAGAGAGAGATTATCGGAACTGGGTATAGTCACAAAAACATCACAGCTATCCATCATGGTATCGACCAGGACATTTATTCTCCCAAGGTGGACCCGCTACCTGTGTTTAAAAAATATCCTATCTTGCGAGGGAAAAACGTAATATTTCATCCTGCAAGAATGGGGTTGGCTAAAGGATGCGATGTGAGCATAAAGGCATTACGTATAATTAAAAAGAGGTTTCCTGATGTAGTTCTGGTGCTTGCCGGTACAAAGAATATTATAGACTGGGTCCAGAGCCAGCAGAAGGACATTGCCTATATGGTAAATCTGGTTAAGTTTCTTGGTCTTGAGGATAATGTGTTAATTGATGCTTTTCCGCTTGTAGATATGCCTAAACTTTACGCTGCTTCGTCGGTTTGTGTTTATCCCTCGTCCGTGTCTGAACCTTTTGGACTGACGATGTTGGAAGCCCTTTCATCAGGTAAGCCGATGGTGGTTACTGAAACAGGAGGAATGCCGGAGATTATTAAAGACGGCATTAATGGATTCATCATTCCAGTTAAGGATTTTGAGTCTTTGGCCTCTCGAATTAACTGCCTTTTAGGCAACAAGGAATTAAGGGAGCGACTGGGACACACAGGCCGCCAGATGGTTGAGCAGCAATATACCAAGGAGATTGTTGCTGAGAATACATTAAGACTATATAAAAAGTTCTGTTAACTATACGATGAAGCAAACCCTGCCCGGGTATTATTCTCTTTTTGTTTAATATTCCTAAGTAATAATTTTGAAAAGCATAAAAAGACATTTGACAAAATGTAACTTTTGTGATATACTTAAGACACAAAAGTTGGAACGAAAAGGCAAACCTGCCGAAAGGTAGGGGCCCCCGGTAAACCATTATTTGGGATGCCCCGGGGCGCGGTTCCGTAGTCGGTTTGGCGGATTTTACGAGACGCGGCAAAGTTACGGGTCTGGAAGGAAAAAGCGAGAATGACGGCCGGGCTACCGAAACCAATTATAAAAATAGCAGAGAAGTCTTTAATTAACTTATTAACCGAACTGCTTTTTGGAAGAGAGCAGTTCGGTTTTTTGTTATCAGGGGATAACTATAAATGAAGAAAAGATTTAGATCTGATGTAGAAAAAAACCTATTTCGTGTCCCCCTTTCTCTGGATAAAAAGACGGATAATTGGCTTCATAACCTGGGTATTTCAATGAAGCTTAGTGGGGGTTATAAACTTCCTAAGTCATATATTATTCGAAGTTTAATTAACGCCTTTATAAGACTGAATGTAAACTTCAAAAATATTAAAAGTAAAGTAGAGTTGGAAAGAAGAATATTCAAAAAAATGAACAGGACCACACAGGATTTGACAAATGAGAAATCAGAATAAAAATTCCCTTGTGGCAAATATAGGCTTGAACAGTAAACAGATTAGCTTCATCGATAAGATAGTCCGAGAAATAAGATTTTCTGGAGGAAAGAAACCATCTCGGAGTTCCATAGTCAGGACCTTTACTAAAATAGCAATGCTTCTGAGGCCTGATGTGTCTGGCATAAGGTCAGAGAAAGAGTCTGAGAAAAGATTTTTTCAAGCCTTTAAAATTGGTTCTAATAAAGGTGGCAAAAATGACAGAAACTCTATTAGCAAATCGATATAGGATAATTGATAAAATCGGCGAAAGTGGAATGGGAAAGGTTTCGTTGGGAGTAAAATGAAACAGAATAAATTTGATGTCAAAAAAAATAAAGACAAGAGACTCATTAGACAGATTATAATCAAAATGTATGCTGCGTGGGATAAGGAGGATATTAAAAAAATTAGTTCCTATGGAACTGAAGACTGTAAATTGATTTTTTACAATCCTGATGGAACAATAAATCATCAAGCAATAGGAGAAAAACAGGGGATGAGAGAACTTAAAGAAGAATTCGATTTTATGCCGGATAGACGTTCTAAAATCACTAATATGGTCATAGAGGTCCTTAATCATAAAGCTATAGCTACCGTCGATATTATTTCGAATATAACTACTAAAGAAGGAAAGGCACTAATTTTAATTTATTCAGGCATTTTAAAATTTAGAAAAGAAGATAAATGGAAAATATATAGATATGAAGAGCGATGGAAAAAATGGATTAACTTAAATTAGGATGATATAATTTATCCTAATAATATGAAATCATTCTCAAGGAGGGTAAATTGGTTAAGAAAAAAATATTGATGATACCTTGTCTAAAAAATTTAGTAGATAAAAGGGCGGAAATCTTAGATTTTGGCTGTGGAATTAGTCTTGGAATGATACAGTATGCTAAAGCCTTCAATAACTGGAACTTTTTGGGAGTGGATATACACCAAAGTTTCATTCATAAGGCCCAAGAGTATGTTAAACATAATAAACTGGAAGATAGAAGCAAAGTAAAAGTTTTTCCTTCAGGCAATCTTAATGTTGATAAAAATTTCGATCTAATTTTTTAACTTTCACTCTACACGAAATAAAAAATAGGGAAAAAATACTTAAAGAACTTTTCAATGCTCTAAAGAAAGGTGGGAATTTGCTTATAGTTGAACTTTCATTGTCTGATGACATCACAGAATTAAGAAGTTTTTCTGGTAGAATAGTTATGGGAGCCCAGATTACAGAAGTTCTATCAGGCAATACTCTGATTTCAACAAGTGAAATGAAAGAACTTTTAAGAATTACGAATTATAGAAATGTCAGAGAATATGAGAGTTATATAAAGATATTTAAAGTCTACATTGCCCAAAAATGAATAAGGATAGAATGAAAGAGAAAGATTGATGGTAGAGACTTTATTAGCAAATCGTTATAAGCTATACGCGAGAGGTTAGAGAATGAAGATACTATTAATTCAACCACCTCGACGGGGTTTATCTTTTGAACTTGGTCCTATTGAGCCTTTAGGTTTGGAGACAATTGCTGGATGCATTCAAAATCATGAAGTTAGGATAATTGATATGAGGATTGATACAGATTTAAAAAGTAACTTAGATAATTTTCAGCCAGATATTGTTGGGATTACTTCGGTAACTGCCGAGGTTAACGTTGCTTCAAGAGTATTACAAAGCGTAAAAAATTATTGTAAAGATATCCTGACCGTAGTGGGTGGAGTACATGCAACAATGATACCAGAAGACTTTAATAAAGAATTCGTAGATATTATCGTTATTGGTGAAGGAGAAATAACTTTTCAAGAATTAGTAGAGACATATAGACACAATGGCGATTTTACAAAAGTAGCTGGATTAGGATTACCTGGGAAGAAACAATTATATTTTACACCTTCACGTGAATTAATCAAAGATTTAAATGATATACCCTTACCAAAGCGATCCTTAACGAAAAAGTATCGTCAATATTATTCTCGAGGCTCGTGGCGTCCATTGGGTGCGCTTTATTCCACTCGTGGGTGTCCTTTTCATTGTAATTTTTGCTGCTGTTGGGTCGTGTCCAATGCAACATTTAGAACACGAGGTGTTGAGTCTTTTATAGATGATCTCAAGAGTATCGAGGAGCCCTATATTTTTGTTGCAGATGATAATACTATACTTGATTTTGGATATTGTGAGAGACTGTATCAAGCAGTTAAGGAAGAAGGTATTAAGAAAAAATACGAGTTTTACGGACGTGCCGATGGAATCGCTAAAAGGCCTGATCTCATTGAGAAATGGAAGAGCGTGGGATTGGAGCTAATGCTTGTTGGTTTTGAGGCAATTAGTGATGATGATCTAAAAAAATATAATAAAAGTTCTAATATAAAAAAGAATGAGACTACTGTAAATATCCTAAAGCAAAATGAAGTGGAAATAATTGCCTATTTTTTAATCGATCCTAATTTTTCCAAAGAGGATTTTAATAGACTATCAGAATATGTAAAGATAATGGAATTGACTCATCCAATGTTTCTTATCCTGACGCCATTTCCAGGTACCGAACTTTATAAACAAAGGCGTCATGAGATAATTAGCGACAATTATGAGCTATACGATTTTATACATTGTGTTTTTCCAACAAAGTTACCTGAGAAAGAGTTTTACAAATGTTATATCGATTTAATTCGTGAAACTTATTTATCCAGAGAAAAAGCGGTTAGCGAAAAATCTGTTTTTTCGAATCAATTAATAGAAAAGGAAATAAAAATCCTTGAGAAAGAATATGGGTTATGAGTAATCAAAGGAAAATCTTAAAAAATTCAGAAGGCAGAAAAAAAGAAAGTTAGCGATGACAGAAACTTTATTAGCAAATCGTTACAAGATAATTGACAAAATTGGTGAGGGCGGGATGGGAATAGTTTGGCGGGTGTATGACACAGTAGAACAGCGCGAAGTAGCTCTTAAACAATTTTACAAAAAAGAAGATTCCGAGGTATCTACCACACAAAAAGATAAATCCACTCCTGAAGCAATTCAATCTACCCAAAGAGAAGGGGTACGGCTATCCACTATATCAACGGCTACAACCGAAGAAAGTCTTCGCTTTAAACAAGAATTTAGAACTATGGTTAAGTTAAAGCATCCAAATACAGTCAACGTCTTTGATTATGGTGTGTTAGAGAACGGGGACGATTATATAACTATGGAGATTGTCCCTGGCCAGGAGTTACGAGATATTTTAAAAGAGAGGCAATTGGATTTTGAGGAAATCTATCGAATTCTAATTCAGACCTGCCGGGTATTAAATTTTATTCATTCCAGGCTCATGGTTCATCGAGATATAAAACCAGCTAATATTCGCATTACTCCAGAAGGAAATGTCAAACTGATGGACTTTGGTCTGATGGAGCAGATGGGACTACCCAGTAACGGAGAAATAACCGGAACTGTCATTTATTTACCACCTGAGGTAGCTAAAGGCGGTATTATTGATGCTCGTTCCGATTTATATTCATTAGGTGTAATGGTTTATGAATTAGTAACTGGGCAACTTCTATTTACGGGTAAGAAACCGTTAGATATTATAAGACAACATATTGAAACACCTCCTATTCCTCCTCGCCAAATTAGAGAAGATACCCCTGAAGAGTTGGAAGAAATAATACTAAAACTCCTCGCCAAAGATCAAAATGAACGCTATCAGACAACAGCAGAATTAATTAATGATTTAGTTCAACTTACTGATGAGAAAATAGCTATAGAAACTTTTGAACAAAGAAAAAGCTATCTTAACTGCAGTGAACTTATAGGCCGCGAAAGAGAAATGCAAAAACTGAAAGACGCATTTACTCTAATGAGACAAGGAAAAGGCCAGAGTATTTTTATCGCTGCACCAGCCGGGGTAGGAAAAACTCGTTTGATTCAAGAGTTTAAATTAAAGGTCCAATTAGCAGAAATCCCATTTATGCAAGGTGAGTGTTTCGAGCAAGGAATGGCTACTTATCAACCTTTAGCTGATGCTTTCAAACCTTTACTTCCGTTGACTAAAAAAGATATATTAGATAAATATGGTTCGGTACTCGTTAAGGTGATACCAGAATTAAGTAAGGAAGGTTATGAACCTGCTCCAAAATTAGATGAAGTTGGAGAAAGGGCACGCTTATTTGAGCAAGTTACCGGGTGGTTAAAGGAAGTGTCAAGAGTTAGCCCGATAGTTATTTGCATAGAAGATTTGCACTGGTCTGATTTTGCAACTTTGGAATTACTGAACGCTTGCATTCGAGGGCTACAGGATTATCGAATTATGATTGTGGGCACTTTCCGTGATGACGAGGCAGAACCTACCAGTATTATTTTTCAAACAGTGGAAGAAGAAATTACGCAACTATTAAAACTATCAACTTTAAATCAAGACAATGTTCAATCGTTAATTAAAGGAATGTTGGGTCGGATTGAGTTAACCGAAGATTTTACTGATCGCATATATACTGCTACAGGAGGAAATACTTTTTTCATTAGTGAGGTAATGAGGGTATTAATTGAAGAAGAACAATTACAATTGGAACGAGGACGCTGGATATTACCTGTAAATATAAGTACGTTAGAACTACCTACTTCAGTTGAATCAACCATACTTCGCCGCTTGAAACTTTTTAGCCTCGAAACTCTAAATCTCGCCAGGATTGCTGCTATAGCGGGAAGAAGTTTAGATTTATCTTTACTAAAAGCGCTAAGTGGATTAGAAGATGAGAAACTTTTTGAAGCTTTGGATGAACTAATCGAACGTCAATTCATAAAAACTGAAGAAAAACAATATATTTTTACCCACGATCGTGTCCAGGAAACTCTTTATAATCAATTGCAAGAAGATAAAATAAAAGAATTACACGAAAAAGCAGGAACCATTTTAGAGGAACAATATTATTTAGGGAAAGGAAATGTGGCTGTAGGTCAATTAGGATATCATTTTAGCAGGGGGTTAAATCAACAAAAAGCAGCCAAGTACCTTCTGATGGCTGGTTACCAGGCCTATGATAAGGTGACTGGTGATATAGAGGGAGCTGAGTATTTTATAAAAGCGGTGAATCTCATTGAGAAAATTGATTATCCTGACAAAGAAGAAATTCTGATAGAGCTTATGAGTAAAATTGGGAGAACTTATATGTATAGTAAGCCAGAGGTAGCCATAGAAAATCTTGAGAAAGCTGTTTCGTCATTATACAATTTAGGTAATATTTCAAAAATTCTTAAAGTTATAAAAATATTTTTTAAAATAATAAACTATTTACCTAAATGTATATCTCAAAATATAAAAAATAGGCTTAATCAGCCATCTTCGAAGACATCAAAATTGAAAGGAGATTATCCCAGAATCATCGCAAAGATAATTGAGGATCAAAGCTTGCTATCATTTGGATATTGCTTCGTGGGAGAATATGATAAGTCTCTTTCATTGATTGAGAAAACTTTAGAATGTATTCCAGATCCAAAATCTGCAATCAAGGCAATGGTAAAATTGGGACAAAATACTGTTTTGGGGTATCTAGGTTATTCTAAAGCTGTATTGCAAGAGACTCTCGAGGCTTGTGAACTTTTTGAAAAAAATGAGGGGAATTTTAAATATTATGGCCCACAAATGGAAAGAGAGTTATGGTGGGGGTATGGGCAAATCTGTATGATGATAAATTTTCCATTCGTTTTTCAAGGGAAAAAACCACAAGAAAAATATTTAAAAAAAGGTTTTTCTATCGCAGAAGAAAAAAATATGCCAGATATAAAAGTAGGTATGTATTTAATTCAATTGGCAATGCTTGCAATATGGGGGGGTCATGAAGGATTTAATGAGCTACTGAACAAAATGTATGACATACTAAAACAATATGGCCGACCAGCTTGGAGTGAGCTGCCAATTAATATATGGAAGGATTTTTTTTATCTTCAGCGTGGTGAGTTTGATATGAGTATTGAGTTGAGTCGCAAACTTATAAGTATAGCTATGAAATACAAGGAAGTATTTTACAATATATTTGCTCGAATCATATTAGGTCTATCATATTCCGGGAAGGGTAGACATCAGGAAGCGATTCGTCAATTAGAATCGGTTGTTGAAATGTGTCGTAAGTATAAGAGTGAGAAATTAGTAACAGCACTTTACTCCTTAGCAGAGGTTTATTTAAAAATAGACGAATTTGAAAAAGCAATTCCACTTATTCAAGAAGCTCATGGGATTTGTACGGATGAAGAGAAGAATTTGAATGCATATTATCAAATTCATACCTTTCGCCTTTTGGGTCGGGTTGCTGTGGAGGAGAAAGATTTTGAAAAAGCAAAAGAGTATTTAGAAAGAAGTTTAGTGATAGCGCAGGAAGATAAAAATCCGATCCAGGAAGGACTAACCCAGTTTGCTTTAGGCCAAGTATATGTGAATTTAACACAATATACTTTAGCGAAAAAAGCATTTGAAAAAGCTCAGGATAAATTTTCAGAAATAGATAATAAATATTATTTAGCCAGAGTTAATGATGCTAAAAGAATGTTGAAATAAACTAAATAGAAAAAGACGAGTAAGGAGAAAAGTTTAGAAACAAATATGAAGGGTGATGGAGAAATTGATTGGCGTTAGGTTCGAATGATACAAATTTTTTAAAATGAAAGCAATCCTGAAGAGAGATAATCTGATTAGGGAAACTGGTTTTTATTAAAAATATTCTTGATATTAGGATGTTATTTTTGTAATCTCATGCAAGGTAATCTCATGCAAGATAAAAGGGATAATAAGACTTCAAGCATCCTCATTATTTATACAGGACGTCCGAGGTCTTTAGTCAATCTCTATCCAGATAACGGATTAGCGAATCTGGCTGCTTCTCTTATCAAAAATGGTCATACGACAAAAATATTAGATTTTGGAACAGTTGAGACCATACGATTAATGGTGCCACGTATAATCAGCCTGTGGCTAAAGCGAATTTATGTTCATAGAGAAAAATTATGGAGAAAGTTGTGGAGAAATATTCAGTTGTTTTGCATAGATCAAATATTAAGTTTTTTTCGCAAACGTTTTGAACACAAAATTTCTCATGATATTTTAAACATTATTCAAACTGAAAAGATTGATTTTGTTGGATTTAAACTTTTCACAGGTAATGGGTTTAGAAGTGCTGTATCGATATCAAGAAGGATAAAACAAAGCTTCCCCGATGTAAAAATTTTTGCTGGTGGTCCAGCAATAGACGGTGGTCGTAAATATATTTATAACTTATGCGAATGTTTCGATGCTTTAAACTATGGCTATGGGGAGGAGACAATAGTTATGTTAGCTGAGTTTGTTCAAGGAAGAAGGAAACTTGAAGAAATACCAAATTTGATTTTTAAGAAAGCTGGCAAAATTATCACTACGCCACGGAAATGGACTAAAAACTTAGATAATATGCCTTTTCCTGTATACGATGAAAATGTTTATTTGAGCATGAAAGGTAATCAAAAGGTAAAAGTCATTGTCTTTGACGATAGTAGAGGGTGTAATAACAAATGTGCCTTTTGTTATCATCCTTGGAAAGGCGGGAATTTTATACGGACAAAAACAGCAAAAAGAATTGTGGATGAAATGGAATCTATGATTACAAAATATGGGATTAGCTCATTCAGATTTGCAGGGTCAAACCCTCCTCCTAAACTTATTGAAAGTATTGCTGACGAAATTATTGAGAGAGGTCTGAAAGTTTCTTATTTCTTCATGACCAGAGCAGATTTCTGGGATGAAGAAAGATTTCGTAAAATCAAGAGGTCGGGTGCTTTATCGATTTTTTTTGGGATTGAATCAGGTAGCCAATATTTACTTGATAAAATTAATAAGAACTACACAGTTGATCTAATAAAACGTACGGTAATGAGTGCTAAGAAAGCAGGTATTTTTGTTATAGGGTCATTTATTTTCCCATTGCCTTTTGAAAATAAGGCAACTTTAGAAGAAACCCTCACTTTAATCCGAGAGTTAAAGTTCGATTCTTATATTATTCTCCCGCCTTTTGTTGAGCCAGGTTCTGACTGGGCAAATAATCCCGAGAAATATAATATCGAAATACTAATTAATCGTGTAAAACTCATAAAATCCTGGCTGTATTTCGACCCCATCAACCCCCCATGTCTTCTCCCATTAGTGTATAAAATAGATGGCAAAAATGTTCGTCAAATTTTTAACGAAAGGAATAATTTCGTTAAAATTTTAATCAAAGAAGGAATTTTTAGAAGCGCAGGAGAATCGGACGCTCTATTATCATATAAAGTTGGTCTTTCACCAGAAGAGTTAAGTCATTTGCTTAATCCTTTGTTTTTTTCTGGGGATTATGTTGCTATTTCTCAAATTTTAAAAAGATTAAATAAACCGTTGTAGTGTAGAAATGTGATGAGATTAAAACTTATTGAGCTAAAATATAGAAGGAGAACTTAATGTTTCCCAGAATCTTGGGAGATGGTCGAAATGAGTATTAAAAGAAAAAATTCAGAAAGGAAATGTAGTAATTGAGTAAACTCAAGGAAAGGAGTATAAACTATAATGACAAATAGAAGTGATATTATGGGGGTAATTTTAGCTGCAGGTAAAGGGTCTCGTATATATCCTTTCGGTGATAGATATCCAAAATCTATGTTACCCATATGTAATAAGCCTTTGATACACTATCAAATTGAGTTAATGAAACAATTAGACATAAAAGAAATCGTAATAGTCGTAGGGCATTTAAAAGAAGGCATTATCGATTATCTTAAAGATGGCAGTAGTTTTGGAGTAAATATTAAATATGTTGAGCAAAGAGAAAGATTAGGCCTTGCTCATGCGGTAGTCCAGATTGAGAATTATATTAATAGACCTTTTGTGCTTTTATTGGGGGATATATATTGTATTTATAAAGAGGTAAAAAATATACTGAATATATTCAAAAAATGTAGTGATGGAGCAGTCCTGGCAGTAAAAGAAGAAAAAAATTTAGAAGCGATAAAGAAAAATTTTGCTGTTATTTTGGATAAGAATGATTTAGTAAAAAGGGTAATTGAGAAGCCAAGATATACCCTAAGCAGACTGAAAGGATGTGGTTTGTATCTATTCAGTTTGAATATTTTTGACGCCATTAGAAGAACTCCAAAAACCGCTTATAGAGATGAATACGAGATAACCGACTCTATACAAATACTTATTAACGATGGATTCCCTGTTAAGGTAGCGAAAATCATTAAGGAAGATATAAATCTGACGTTTCCTTGTGACTTACTCAATTGTAACTTATTGCAATTAAAAAGGCTTAATAAAAACAAGGACATTGGGTTAAATACAAAGATTAGAAAAAATACCAAGATTATAAATTCAGTAATTGGCAATAACGTAGTGATTAATCACCCAATTACTATAAGGGACTCCTTAATTTTTCCTGATGTAAAAATTATAAACAGAGAAAATATTTTGGGTAGAGTTGTTACGCAGGAGTATGAAATTAGATGTCCGGAAAGAGAAAGGGAAGATTTGAGATGAGTAAAGAAATCAGAATTCTTTTTGAGCCGGTAAGTTCTGGTCTATGGCATATTATGAATTGTCTGTCAATCGCAGATGAATTGAAGAAAGAAGGATTTACGATTAGTTTCGCCTTAAGTCAGAGGAATTGTGAGTTCATAGAAAAAAATGGGTATAAAAGAGTTTATCCTTTGTCTGAACGTGAAGTTACACTTGATTTTATCAGAAAACTTCAGGCATGGAGTCAGCCTGATTATATTCAGCAATGCTTGGAGCAAGAGTTGAAGGTCATTGAAGATTTTAAACCCCATTTAATTATCAGTGATGGTCGATACACCGCCGGTATTTCAGCAAGAGCTGCAAACATCCCTTGGGTATCGATTAATATGATTTATAATTTACCTCAGGGACAGAAGGCTGCTTTAGAAGTGATTGAAAGAGTTAAAAAGGAAGATTTACAAGGGTTTAAAGAGTGGCTAAAAGCTGTATTTGACCCCAAAGCAGGAATTTCAGATTTCAGTTTTCAACACCTTTCGATGTTAACCAGCAAATTTGCAGACAATTTTCATCCTTTTTTGTTGCAGTATAACCTTCCTTTAATCCGTAATGTTTACGAGTTGCTGGTTTCACCTTCTCTATGCCTTTTGCCTTATTTTCCGGCTTTAACTGGTATTACTGATATTCCTGATAACGCAAAATATGTTGGTCCTTTGGCAGGTATTAAATCACCGACACTTAATGAAGAGGAGGATCAATTTAGCACATCAGAAAGCTACGATAGTTTTTCAAAATATAATCTAAAAATAAATTCAAATATTTCTACTATTTTTGTAAGCTTTGGTGGAGCCTTGGATGCTATTCTATGCAAAAAGCTCATCGGGGAGGTTATAGAAGCTTTCAATAATACCGAGTTCCAGGTAATCATAAGCACCTCTGGGAAGGATGTAGAGGTTGAGCCAGCTTCTAATATTCAAATCACCTCTTACGTTCCTTCCTCAATCCTTTTTCGTTTAAAAAGCATAATAGTTATATGCCACGGCGGAATTGGAATTTTAATGAACGCATTAGCATTTGGAATCCCCAGTTTGAGCATTCCTGTTAGTCTAGAACATTTAGGTTCTAGCCATCGGATAAAAGAACTGGGAGCAGGCCTCTGGGTGTATCCACACAATGTGAATCGTCAAATACTCTACGGAATGGTAAAGAATCTCTATGGTAAGGCGACTTACAAAGATTCTACTAAAGAATTACAGAGAGCAATACGAGAATATAATGGTGCAAAGACGGCAGTTGATGTCTTGAAGGAATTTATGTTAAAAGAGAAGATAGGAGGTTAAATATGCTTAAGCTTGACTCAAAAAAGATACACTTGTTATCTGCTATGCAAAACAAGGATAAAAATAAGTTTGGATGTATATGGATTGAGCCTACATTGAGATGTAATGCTAATTGTAGGATGTGCTTACGGAAAGAACTGGTAGGAAATCGGCATCTTTCGCCCGAGGATGATTTAAGTTTTGAAGATTTCAAGAAAATAATCTCTAAAATTCCCTATCCATCCGATATTGAGAATACATCTTCAAGGCAATGGAGAACCATTCCTAAATAAGGATATATTTGAAATGATCAAATACTGTGTTTCCAAGAATATAGTAGTAGGAATAACATCGAATGGAACATTGATTAACCAAGATATGTCTAAAAAAAATTATCGATTCAGGGTTAGATTTTCTGGGGATTTCAATAGATACCATTGATAAAGAGTTTTATGAAGAATTGAGGTCGGGTTATCCATTCAAGAGTCTTTTAAACAATTTGGAGACATTGATGTCTGTGAAATCAAAGACAAAGGCAGATTTGTTGGTGGCTATGTATGTAGTTGTTACTGAACATAACAAAAATGACCTTGATCGATTTTTGATCTTTGCACACCAGTTTGGTTTTGACGGTTTTGTATATCAGCCATTAAGTTGTAAGCCAATTTTTACGGAGAGTTATGATAAAGAGTTCTATAATAACAATATTGATATATTAACCCACAAATTAAGAGAAATTATCGATATTAAATGAGATGGAAGAACCTTTATATTACTTTTGATGGATATGTTACTCCTTGTTGTTTTATTCCGGCTACACCGATGGGAAATATTTTCACCCAGGATTTTGATGAAATTTGGAATAGTAGTGACTTTAAAGAGTTTAGACAAAAAATTTTGGAACATAAACTTCCTGAACAATGTAGAGATTGCCCACGGGAGCTTGATTTTGGTGAGGTTATAAAGGTTTTAGACAATGAATAAGGGCTTAACCATTCACAAGGAGAATTTTAACTATGAATTCCTCGCCCATTAAGGTGGGCAAATTCGGTAATTGGAGACAGATGAAAATTTTGCATGTAAATGAAGTTTGGAGTCCTCGTGCTGGGCCAGAGCAGTATCTCATAGATATATGCAATGCACTGAGTGAGTTAGGCCATGAAAATGTTGTAGTCTATGGGATGAAAAAAGAAGATACCATAAACGATCCGAGGATCAAAAGTTATCATTTCCCCTCGATTTTCCCCAGTGTCACAGAGATATTGCCATATAAAAGAAGGAAAGTTTGTAAGGAATTCGCTGCAATAATTAATAAAGAAAATCCTGACATTATTTTCTTCCATACAATATGGAATCCATTTTTAGTTGATATTGCAGTAAGTCTTAGGCCAACTGTTAGAGAAGTTGTTGATTATAGGATTTTTTGTCCTGGTGTATTGCGTTATAGATATTTGACAAATACAATCTGTACGGCTAAGCCCGGACTAAAGTGTTGGTTTTACGCAAACGTTGGAGGATGTGGCGTGCGTCTGCCTCATCATAGATTGGTAAGGCTCATAACGAGGGGGATAGATATAGAAACAAATAAAAAAGTGCATAGAATGATTGCTGTAAGTGAATATGTAGCTAAGGAATTAATCCGTTCAGGTATTGATGCAAAGAGAATTGTTGTAAACCTTCCTTTTATTAAAGATATTAACAATTCTGAGGCAAATCATCAATTAAGTGGCAAGAATATTTTGTATGTAGGTCGAGTGGAAAGAACAAAAGGGATTGATTTTCTTATTCGGGCGATGAAACTTCTGGATAAAGAATGTCACTTGGATATTATAGGTGTAGGACAAATGAGAAAAAAATTGGAACAACTTGCCCACAACTTACAATTAAGTAATAGGGTAAGATTTTGGGGTTGGATACCTAATGTGGAGTTGAGGAAATACTACAAAAAAGCTCAAGTATTTGTTCTTCCTTCAGTTTGGCCAGAGCCATTGGGAATTGTTATTCTAGAAGCCATGGCAAATTCAGTTCCCGTGGTTGCCAGCGGTGTAGGTGGAATTAAAGAGATGGTAAAAGAAGGTGAGACAGGTTTTTTGGTAAAACCGAAAGATGTGCGGGAACTAGCGCATAAAATTAAAAATTTGTTGGACAATAGTGAATTAAGAAAAAAATTTGGAGAAAATGGAAAGAGATTTGTTCAAGAAACAGTGAACAAAGAAAGGCACCTTAAAATATTATTAGAAACCTTTAAAGCTGCGTGCGATGTTTTTAAGAGAAGTGTATCATAGATTTTCTCATAAGTCGTTATTATTTCGTCTCTTATATGTTATGTATCTAATTCCCGGGATAATGCTAATTATTTTAAAAGGGATAAAAGAAAGTTTTAAGTATAGAATTAATAAAGAAAAATTATTATGTGTTAACAATAACAGCAAGGGTTGAACCTTAATTACACAAATTATGATAAAGATTGTGCATATTCTTTCATTAATGAATTTTGGTGGAATGGAACAGTTAGTCTTTAATTTATGTAGATATACTAAGAATACTGAACCATTCGTTCTGGCGATAAGAGATGGTGTGATAGTTGAAGATTTCCAAAAAGCAAATATACCAATGTTTGTAATGCCGACTATTGATAATCCTTATAAGAGATACAAGAGAGCCTTGGAAATCTTGAGGGGAGCCGATATTATTAATGTTCATTGTTTGTATCGTGACCCAATTATTGCTATGTTTGTGTGGCTTGTTAAGGAATCAGGCGTTCCCTATTTATTCACTTTGCATTGGCAATCGAGATTACCTCTTCTTGATTGTGTAATATGTTGTACGGCTCAATGTATAAAAGCTATGCAGGCACCAGGAAATAAATGCGTAGTAATACCAAATGGTATTGATTTGACAAAGTTTGTTTATAAACAAACGAAAAAAAAGGATACTAACAGAGTAGTAATAACCTTAATATCCTATCCTCAAAAATGCTCTCCTTATTTTTGGTTTGCTATGAAGGATGTATTAGAAGCCAACCCTAATGTTGAACTTTGGATTGTGGGAGATAAGCCGTGGACTGCAAAGCAAATTAAGTCTTTAGGTTATAGGAGAGATATTCCTGATATTCTTGCCCAGACAGATATATTTGTATATGCACCTTATCCGAAAATAGGAGGAATAGAAAATGTGGTTTTGGAGGCTATGGCTATGGGTGTTCCATCGGTGTTATCGGACGTAGAATGCGTAAAAGAAGCAATTACCAATGGTAAAGAAGGATTATTGACTCCCTATGGAGATAGAGAATCTTTCGCAGATGCAGTAAATATCCTTGTGAATAATGAAGATTATAGAAAAGAACTTGGTCACAACGCCTTAGAAAAAGCGAAGAAATTTAATGTAGTTGATGTAGCCTTACAGCATGATGAATTGTATCATTCGTTGCTTACTTCGGGATGGAAAACTAATTCTGAATGTGATCTTCACTTTTTTTGATTCCTTTGCAAGAGGCATTTGACCAAAAGTTAAATTTTGAGAAGTTGAAGGGGAAAATATGATAAAGGTTGTGCATATATTACCTTGTTTGAATTATGGAGGGACTGAACGGTCAGTTTTGAATTTATGCAAATTTAGTAAAACTATAGAATCTATGGTTGTAAGTCTACTCCAGGGACAGATGGAGGAAGAGTTTCAGAAGGAAGGTATCTCAATCTTCGTTTTAGAAAATATAAAAAATAGCTACGAACGCTATAGAAAAGCCTTAGAGGTTTTGAAAAAAGCAGATATTATCCATATGAATTGGTTATACTTTGATTGGTGTCAATTATGGCTCACTCAACAGGCGAAAGTTCCTTATATGATAACATTACACTGGCCATCTCGTTTACGTGTATTGGACTGTTTGATATCTACTGGAAGTGAAAGCGTGAGATGTATCCAGGATGAAAGAAATAAATGTATAGTAATACGGAATGGTGTTGATTTAACAAGGTTTACTCATAAACAAAAGGCAAAGAAGAAGACTGACAAAATAATAATGACTTCGATATCTCGTCCTGATAAGTGTGCTCCTTATTTTTGGTATGCTATGAAGGATGTGTTAGAAGCCAACCCTAATGTTGAACTTTGGATTGTGGGAGGTAAGCCGTGGACTGCAAAGCAAATTAAGTCTTTAGGTATTAGGAGAGATATCCCTGATATTCTTGCTCAGACAGATATATTTGCTTATACTCCTTATCCAGGGATAGGCACCTTTGACTTGGTAGTCTTAGAAGCTATGGCTATGGGTGTACCATGTGTAGTATCCGATGTAGAATGTGTGAATGAAGCAGTTACTCATGGGAAGGAAGGATTGCTCGTACCCTATGGGGATCAGGAAACTTTGGTGGGAGCATTAAATTCTCTTATAGAGAACGAAGAATATCGAACTCAACTTGGACAGAATGCGTTAGAGAAAGCAAAAAAGTTCGATATTGCTAATGTGGTACAAAAATATCACGAGTTATACTCTTCAATAATTAATTTAAAATAGAAATTAAACAAATTAAGATTAATTACTATGAAAATTGTAGTTCTTATTACGACTCTAAATAGGCCCGATGTTATAAGTAATGCTGTCGCAAGCATCCTTAACAATACTTATAAAGATTTTGAACTCATTATTGTTGATCAGAGTACTAACAATAAGACACAAGAAATAGTTGAAGGGTATATTTTAGCTGATAAAAGAGTAAGATATTTACGTATGACCACCAGAGGAAAGACCAAAGCGCTAAATTATGGTATCAGGAAGTGTAACGCAAATATTATTGCTATGACTGATGACGATTGTATGGTCAGTAAAGATTGGATTGAAAAAATAGTAGCTACGTTTAGGGACTATCCTGATTTGGCTTTATTATTCGGAAGCGCAGAGGCATCTTCCTATGATACTACTAAGGGTATTATTCCTACTTATTTGCCTTCGGAAAAGAGATTCTTTAAATTACATTCAAGATTTGTCAACTCAGGTATTGGGGCAAATATGGTGATAAGAGAAAATATCTTTGATACTGTTGGTGGATTTGATGAAAAGTTGGGGGTAGGCACTCCTTTAACAACGTACGAATATGATTTTTTTTATAGAGTGAAAAAAAAAGGGTTCGAAGTTGGGGTTTTACCTTCTTTGAAAGTGGTTCATTATGGCATTAAAAGATTTGAAGACTTGCCGAAAATGGGAGAACGAGGTGTGATGGGACTCTGTGCTATGTCTTTTAAGTATATTAGATGTAGAGACCCTGGGGGAGTCTGTATGTTTTTCTGTGGATTGATGAGCCTGTACTTGCGATTTGCTCATCAGGCTCTTTTTGGATACAAACATTTTCCCTTTCCTAAAGTCTTAGCTTTGATTGGCATCTTATTCGCAGTTATTTATTATGCTCTTTATGGGATTCTATTCGGACTGAAATATAGGATAGACCGAGAAAAGGAAGTATTTATTTAAAGAATAAAGGGTAGATATTGATTTTCTCCCATCAAAATATGGCAAAAACCTACAAATAAAAACGGAAATTCAAAGTAAAAAGATGATGCTTTTTGGTAGAGAATATGAATAAGTGGTCAATTCTTAAACTATTAAAAATCGGGTCCTTACACCTTGGTATCAATGCGGCTTTTAGTTTCATTGCAATAATTATTCCTCTTTTCCTTGTTGGATTCACTAAGAGCAAAACCACAATTGGTGTGGTAATGAGTTTAGGTTTCCTTATAGGCATGATTGTTTTTCCTTTTGCTTCGTGGTACAGTGACAGAATTTGGACACCTATTGGAAAAAGAAAACCTTTTATTTTGTTAGGTATTGCTATAGCTACGCTTTCTTTAGTTCTATGTGGACATTCTTTAAATTTTATCATGGTAATAATTTATTTAGTGGGGATATGGATAGGGATTAACCTTGCCAGTGGTCCTATTCGACCTTTGCTTTCAGATGTAGTACCCGTTGAGCAGAAAGGTAAGGCCTTTGGTTTTTTTCACTTCTGGGCTGCAGTGGCTACTTTGCTGATAGGAATGGTTGGAGGGCCTTTGTATGGGGTGCAAAAATTTTATGCTTTTTATCTTGCGGCTTTTTTATTAGTTGTTACAGGGATTACGACTTTGACTATAAAAGAGCCTCTTTTGATTAAAAATGATAAAGATAAAATTCTTGAAAAAACAAGCTTAAAGATTAGAATTCGTTCCTATATAATTGGTTTATTCCAAGAAAGGAAATCTGTTAAAATCATATTTTTATTATTTCTTCTAACAATTTCAATGGGATTATTTTTCCCTTTTTTCCCACTTTTTCTTAAGGAGATTTTGAAGTTGCCAGATTATCAAATACCGATGTTAATGGTAATCCCTGCGTTGATTGGTTTACCTGTGACAATAATTTATGGAGTTTTAGTGGATAAAATCAAAATAAAAAAATTACTTTATTTTAGCTTGACTGTACAAACATTGGTTGTTTTTGGATTTTATTATGTTAGGAATGTTACCCAAGTTATAATATTAGCGGTTATTGGTTCTGTCGTTGGTGGAACTCTTGTAATATTGTCTACACTATTTTCAAAGGTCATACCTACCTCGCGAAGGGGTGCGTTTTGGGCTTTTAATAATATTGCTTGGAATATGGGATGGATTATTGGTGCACCGTTAGGGGGAATAATTGTTGATTCAATGGGGTATAGAGTAAATTTTCTCATTTGTTCAGTAGTAATGCTTTTTTCAATACTGTCTATTAAATTTCTCGAGGTAAGTTAAAAGAGAAAGAAAAAGTGAAATAGTTGCCAAAGCAATAAAAGTCCTATTTGACGAAATTGATATAGTCTTGTATTATTAAACTGGAGGTAATGTTAATGGAACAAGTTATACTTGGTCGGTATCTTTTCGGGATTCTACCCTGCTTAGCGGGCAGCTAAACTAAATCCAGTTGATGCCCTTTGTTTTAAGATTACCTTCTCTAATTTTTGGAATAATAACTATATATTTGATCTATCGGATTGGAAGTAACCTTTTTGATAAAAAAGTGGGGTTATACAGCTCATTTTTAAGCGCCATTTCTCTTCATCACATTTTCCATTCCCAAGAGGTAAGAATGTATACATTGTTTCCTCTCTTATCATTCTTAGTTGCTTTCTATTATGGAATGTAATTTGGTCTTTTATTTTTTGAGATTTTCAGTTAGGAGGAATTTTTATGGTTGTTTTGATTTCCTTATATCTGTACGATAATTTTGCATTACGAATGTTATTTTCATATCTTCGGGATCATAATATCTCTGTCTCTTATATAGGATTTAAAAGACCGAGGGCGAAAAGAGTCAAAACCTTAAAAAATGAACCAATAGACACTTATGATTTTAGCCCTGAGACAACAGGGAAAGATGTAGAAGCTCTATTGAATCAATTGAGAAAGCTTAATCCTGTTTTAATTGGCATAAATGTTAAGTCAGCTCATTTCCAAGTTGCTAAGCTAATAACAGCATCAATAAGAGCCAAATTTAAATGCCCTATAATATGGGGCGGCCCTCATCCTACAATTGATCCTGAAAACTGTTTAAAACATGTAGATATGGTGTGCGTAGGAGAAGGATTCGATACCTTACTTGAATTATCTCAGCGTATATTACAGCACAAGTCTTATAATAATATAAGAAATATTTGGTTTAATGATGAAGGGGAAATAATAAAAAACGAATTACGAGCTCAGATAGATAACCTAGACATTCTTCCATATGCTAGTTATGACAATGAAAATAAGTTCTATATAGATAATGGCTGCCTGCAACAAGAGAAAAATTATGACCAGCTAGGATTTAGCCTTACAGATGATCCTTTAAAGAGTTTTCATCATACGATGACTGCATTCGGATGTCCTATGAATTGTTCATATTGTATAAATTCCTTTAGATGCGATAAATTTAGACGTCGAAGTGTTTCAAATGTTATAGGCGAATTAATCGAGGCCAAAGAAAAAAATCCTAATTTAAAATTTCTATTTTTCTGGGATAATATTTTTACAGTAAATAAACGATGGTGTTTAGAATTTTCAGAAGCTTATAGAGAAAAAATACATCTCCCTTTTTTTGCTTATTTATACCCTCATTATAATTTTATCGATAAGGAGGGTATGTTTGCTTTGCGTAAAGCAGGATGGGAGATTGTAAATGTGGGCATTCAGAGTGGTTGCCCAAAGATAAGGAGGGAGTTGTATAACAGGCGTGAGTCGAATGAAGAGATATTAGAAGCAGCTCGTAGACTAAATGAGTTAAGATTTAAACCACGTTATGATTTTATAAAAAATAATCCTTTGGAAGGGACAGAAGAATTAAAAGAGACATTTAATTTAGTTCTAAGATTACCAAAGCCATTTGTGTGTCAGGTATTCAATCTATGTTTCTTTCCAAATTATCGACTAACAAAGATTTTTCTTGAAAAAAATTTAATCTCTAGTAAAGATATTGAGGGGAGTGATGAGAAGATAGGGAGATCGGGAACAGAATTTATAGAACGTTTTGATTTAAAGAGAGAATATCGTGGTTTTTTAAAAATGCACGAATATTACTATCTTTTATGCTCTTTAGCTCAATTTGAGATATTTCCCAATTCTGTCATAAAGAAGATAGAAGAGAAAAGGTTGTTTTCAAATAATCTTCGAATTCTCTATTTGATATGTAGGATGGTAAGATTTTTTGATATTTATTTTCGGCGTAGTTATTATAGGAGACTTTTATATCGTCTTAAATTTATTCCTTTAAAATTAAAAATAAAATATAAAGTCATCTTTCGATATAAAGGATAAGGTCAAGTCTTTTTTTGCTGGAAATTTTTTCCTTTACCTGAGGCATTCTTATTTAATTAATTAAAAAGATGGAGCATAAATTTCCAGAATATGTATATATTCAGCCAACGGAATGGGCTTCAGAAAAGGATCGAGTGAACAGAGGTAAATTATAAATATGCAAGAAAAAATCAAGGTTTCTGTAATAATTCCTACATATAATTGGAAAGAAAAGCCTAAGAAATTATTAATTTCACTAGAGGAACAAATTTATCTAAAGGAGAATTTTGAATACTGATATCAATTTATTAGGTTTGTATTATTAAACTGGTGGTAATGTTAATGGAACAAGTTATACTTGCTCAACCTGAAGGGATATTTACGGGGAATTCAAGAATCATCGAAGATGATTCTTTATGGTGGTCTTATTTAAAGGAAGTATGTCGCTTGCGAGGAGACATATTTTTCACTGAAGGACTTTTAGATAAAGAAGATCTCACCAAGGACGGTCGTGAGACCGATGTTTATGATAAGTTGGCAACTCATTTTTTGGCAATTGAAAACGAGAAAGTGGTAGGCACGGTGCGAATGGTAGATGCCATATCTTTAGATAAAAATTTAAAAGAGATGCCCTCACAAATCCTTTTCCAAAAACTGGGCTTACAAAAGTATGAGACAGCACTCCAACATTTATTAGCTGAGTTAAAGCAAAAAAACAGGAGGGTAGTAGAGTGTTCGAGATTAGTTATCGATGAAGCTTATCGAAGATTTAGAAATGTACATAGCCAAGTTGCTGTATCATTAATGACCTCTGTTGCGTGGTTCTGCTCTGAAAACCATATAGATGATATGATTATCACCAGTGGGAGAAAATACAAAACATCAACCATTTATAAACGAATTGGTTTTAATCCCGTTTTCGATTTTAACGATCGCTGTCCATTAGAACCATTTTATTATAAAAGATTTAACGATTATTCAGAATTGATGCATTGTCCAGCAAAGGAGGGTATGAAGAATTTGTCAGGATTTATGGATAGGTTAAGGCCAGTTTATCAAAGGGCAAAGATTATTAAAAAAAGATAAATTTTGCTTTGAAAGGGAGGTACTGGATGGGGAAAGAAAAGAGAAAGTTCCTTAGGGTAAGAGCAGATTTTGGTCTACAATACAAAATTAAAGATTCCCATTCCCCACCGATAAAAGCAGTTAGTGTAAATATTAGTGAGGGTGGAATAATGATGAAAATATCGGAGAAATTGGATATTGGAACAATATTAGAACTAAAGATAACAATATCTTCACCTCATGTTACCATTAGTACTTTAGGACGTGTCGTTTATGTTTTGGATAATTATTGGGATGAATATCCTCCTTACAGATATGGCATTGAATTCCTTGAATTAAAGAACAAAGATAGGGAAGCGATAAGAAAATTTGTAAATGAGACAATTGCTAAATTGGATTGGAAACATTGGTTATAAAGCGTGAGATAAGGAAACAGAATAAGGGGAAAAGAAAATTAAAAATCTATTAAAAAGGAGAAGGCTATGAAAAGCAAACAGAAGAATGTTGAAAGGAGGGTCTCCCGTAGATTTGACATTTCTCTCCCAGTAACTTATAATGTCACCATGCCTCCATTTAAAAAACAACTAAAGATAAAGGCAATAACTAAAGATATTAGCACGCGAGGTATCGGTTTTGTTGTTAGCAACAAACCTCCCTTAGTTATGAATCTCCAAATTGGGTTTCCTCCAAAAGACAAGAGTGTTAAATCTACTAAATCCAAATTTATTAACGTAAAAGCACACATAACCTATAGTAAACCAATTTCAAAGAAGCATAAAGACATCTTTCGCACAGGAGTTTGTTTTGTAGAGTTAAGTAAAAATGATGTGGTTTTACTGAGAAAGTTTTTGGATAGATATAAAAAAAGATAAAAATTTAGTTAGTTCTTATTAGGTAGCATAGTTGGACACAGATAAGAAATAAAGTAGAGAGTAGAGAGAAGGAGGATTTGTAAGGATGGGGCTAAAAGGGATAGTAGCTTTTTTGGGAAAGAAAGCTATCCGGGGATCAAATAAAAAGTTTCTGGCGTATTGTAAAAATTTGATAAATCAAGCCCCTGATTTACTTGACCATGGGTTGGGGATGGCCTGTTCTGGACAGATGAAAGAGGTGATAGAGCTTTGTGAACAGAGAAAAAGGGAACGAGATAAGGAATTCTGGTGGGTTTATGCAATGGCTTGTTGTCTTTACCAGCAGGCTTTTTGTCGATTCGGGAGAAAAGGTGAAGGTCGATATTTAGAAAAGGCCAACCGAATAGCAGAGGAGAATGATTTTACTGATATAGTCTTCTGGATTAATAAATGTAAACTCGACTACTCAGGTATTTGTGGAAGGACACACCAGGTTCAGGAGGCGCAAGGCCTGATTTTTAGTTGTCTGGAAAGGCTGAAAGAACCGTCAACCTATGAAGTCTTCATTCTGCCCGTTTTGGCCGGGGATGCCTTGAATCGGGGAGATTTTAAGTCAGCCCAGGAATGGGCATATAGGTTGTTAGAGTTGGCTACTAAGTTAGGATATATAAACCTGCAGGTCCAGGGGAACATGTTATTAGGAAAGGTGGCCTTTGAATTAAAAAGAATGGAAGAGGCGTTATCGTACTTTAAGAAAGCTGTTTCCTTGGGACGGGAGAAAAAAGTGGAACAATTGATTCCTGCTCTTTATAATACGGCAGAGGTCTTTTTGGAACAGGATAAAATAACCGAAGCCAAAGAGTATTTGCAGGAAACCCAACAAAGACTGGAAACAGAATTAGAATTGCCGGATTCTTATTATCATATCCATCTAGAGAGGTTACAGGGGTTGGTGGCTCAAAAAGAGAAGCAATTTGAAAGAGCAAAAGGGTATTTTAGTCAAGGTATTAAGATAGCTCAGTCCCAAGGGAATCTTTTAGAAGAAGGGATAACTCAGTTAAAGTTAGGCAAGTTTTACATGGAATTAAAAGACTTTGAGCAGGCAACCGTATCTTTAGAGGAAGCCTCAGCTAAATTTATTATCATTGATAACCAGTTTCAATTATCTCGAGCCAATGAAGCTCGCAAGGTTCTGAAGGAGAGGCAGAAGAGTTCCATAACTTCAGAGATAACTCAAAAACCACCTTCCCCGCTACGCCAAAAAGTAGAAATGCTGGATGAATTTATGAAACTGGTAGTTAGTAATTTGGACTTAGATGGAGTCTTGAACAATATTATTGAGTATATAATGAAGGTGACTAATGCTGACCGTGGATTTCTCATTCTGTTAAATGAAGCAGGAAAGCTTCATTCTCAGGTAATTCGGACAAAAGAAAAATTTGATCAAAAGAAGGATGCTCTTTTCAAAAATTTTAGCCACACCATTACTGAGAAAGTCCTGAAGACTCAGAGACCAATTTGGGTTACCGATGCTCAAGGTGACTCCCGTTTTGCAGATGCAGAAAGTGTTTTAGCCCTGGATATCCGCTCAGTAGTTTGTGTCCCTTTAAAAAAAGAGAAAAAGGAAATTATTGGCTTGGTCTATATCGACAGACAATTTCTTGTCGATGTCTTTACATCTGATGATTTGGCTTTAGTGGAATCATTGGCTGAATACGCCTCAATAGCCTTGGTAAATGCCCGCTTACATTCTGGTGTGCAAAAGAAATTAAAAAATACTGAGATGCAGTTAATTCAGTCAGAGAAGATGGCCACTGTAGGTGTGTTAGCGGGCGGGGTAGCTCATGAAATCAACACTCCCTTAGGTGCTATTTTGCTCAATGCAGAGATACTGCTAAGGGAAATAGAGGCAAAACCCCATAAAGAAATGCTGGAGAAAATCGAAGAAAGTACACGGCAGTGTATGGGAATCATAGAAATGTTACTCCAATACTCAAGGAAAACCAGTGCTAAGTTTGAGGAGTTAGATTTGAATCGGGCTATTGATAGATCCTGTGCCTTTTTAGAACATCAATTGCTCCGGGATAAGATTCGTTTTCTCAAACAACAAGGGATGGTATCACCAATTGAGGGGAATTTTAATGAATTGATGCAAGTCTTTACCAATTTAATAATCAATGCTAAAGAGGCAATAAAATCCATTAAAGAATCTGGCACTATAACGATAAAGAGCTATCAACAGGGTGACTTTGCAGTAGTACAAATAAAAGATGATGGTATAGGAATACCTGAGGAGCACAACGGGAAAATATTTGACCCCTTTTTTACCACCAAAGATGTTGGTAAGGGTACAGGACTGGGACTTTCTATCGTATATAGGATTGTTGAGAATCATAAGGGTAGTATTGAAGTCTCCTCAAAGCCGCAAGAGGGGTCTACCTTTACCATAAGGATGCCGGTGAAAAAACGGGGAGTCTCTATTTAGCCAAAAGACCAGTGACTAAACCCTTAGAGCGTCTTAGAAAAGGAGAGGCGATTATTGGGGGAGGAAGATTAGACTACAGGACTTGGCCTTTCAGTAAGCCTTAAGATAATCGAAAAACACAGGGAGAAGATGGAGACAAGTTCAAAGGTGGGCAAGGGCACAACTATTAGGGTAGAATTGCCCTTGGATAAGGAAAAATAGCAGGAAAGAAAAAGGAGGTAGGATTACAATGAAAGAGCGCATTCTGATTATAGAGGACGATAAGTCTTTCTGCAGGACTCTGACTCTTATATTAGAGAAGGAGGGCTATCTGGTAGTTGGTGCCAAGGATGCACACCAGGCCATTGAGGCAGCGAAAGAAACCTTCTTTGAGCTTATCATTGCTGATGTTAGACTACCTGGGGGTATGGATGGTATAGAGGCAGTAGCGAAGATAAAGGGGATTAGGCCTGGGGTAGAGAGTGTGGTTATCGTAATAACCGGCTATGCCGATGAACAAGCTCCCGTAAGGGCACTAAGATTAGGGGTAGACGATTATATCTACAAGCCCTTTAAGAGGGAACAGTTTTTGCATATTGTGGAGCAAAATTTAAGGATTTACCGATTGGAGAAAGAAAAAGAAAAACACAATGAAGTAATCGGGAAGATTAATCAAGAATTGGAAGGTACGGTTAAACAAAAGACCAAAGATTTAAAAAGCCTTTATGAAGAACTACAAGTAACTTATCTACGCACAATCAAAGCTTTGGCTCAAGCGATTGATGCCCGGGATCACTATACTCATAGCCACTCAGTAAATGTAACTAAATATGCGGTAATGATTGCTCAGGAGATGAAATTATCAGCCGAAGAGATCGATGAAATAGAGCAAGCCAGTGAGCTTCATGATTTAGGTAAGATTGGCATTCATGATTATATTTTGACTAAACCAGGAAAATTAACTTCTCAAGAATGGGAAGAAGTGAAACTTCATTCGTTAAAAGGCGCGGAGATTTTAGAACCATTGACGTTCTTAAAAGGGGCTATTAAATTGATTCAGCGGCATCATGAGAGATATGATGGCAAAGGTTACCCTTATGGATTAAAAGGAGAATCAATTCACTTAGGTGCAAGGATAATGGCGCTGGCAGATGCTTTTGATGCAATGATTTCTGAGCGACCTTATCGGAAAAAACCTTTTACTAAACAAGGGGCGATTAAAGAGATTAAGAAAAACTCAGGAACTCAATTTGACCCTCAGGTTGTCCAGGCATTTTTGAAAATAGTAGATAAGTCGTAGGACATTGTTAACTTAAGATGAATGTGATATTATCCTCGACTGTCTCGTTGAATTGGGGGTTCTTAAAGAAATCTCTGGTCGCAATATTTGATGAAAAGATTAATTTTTTTGTTTTTGGTTATGGGAAGTTCAAGTTACCTCTTTACCCAGCCACTTACCTGGGAGGATGTTCTCCCAGAGGCAAAAAAGAAGAACCCACGGATACTCTCTGCCCACCAGTCTGCAAAAGTTTACATCCCATTTGACCACAAGCATGCCCTTTGTGCTTCAAGTATCCCGCTGTGCTTTTTGCTATAAAAAAGCACAGGAAAGTGTAACATTTCATTCGCCTCTTTCGTCTAAATAGTAGAGGTGAAAAAAGGTGCAAACTCAATGGAGGAAGATTTCGAACTCCTTGCTAAGTTTAAAAAGGGTGACCAGCAAGCATTTGAATTGTTGGTCAGGAAGTATAAAACAACTGTTTTTAATACAATTTATTCCATTATGGGTAATGCTCAAGAAGCAGATGATATTGCTCAGGAAGTTTTCCTTAAAGTTTATACTAAGGCAAGTAGTTTTAAGGGGAAATCCTCTTTTTCTACCTGGCTTTATAGAATTACAGTTAACAAGTGTATTGATGAACTCAGGAGAAGAAAAAATAAGATTATATCTTATGAAACAGAATTTAACCAGGAAGAGAAATTAAAGTTGAAAGATGTTTTGGCAAGCAGGGAAAACGATATTACCGAAAAGTTGAGACAGAAGGAATTACAGGATATTATCCAGAAAGCAATGAATTCTTTGCCAGAAAAGTATCGTATTATTTTAACTTTGAAAGAAATAGAGGGCTTATCTTATAAGGAGATTTCTCAAATAATGAAGATTTCTCTTGCTAAAGTGAAGATATGGTTATTCAGGGCGCGGCAAAAGCTAAAGGGGAAATTGGCTTTTCTTTATTCACAGGGGGAATGAGTTATGTCCTGTAAAAAGTTCAAAATATTGTTATCTGCTTATCTTGACCAGGAAATAACTCAAGAAGAAGAGAAAAAATTACTTGAGCATCTGGGAACCTGTTCTGCGTGTACCAGAGAATTAGAATATTTGAAACAGACGAAAAGGGTATTTCTTTTAAAAGAAAAAAAGGAACCCCAAGAATTTTTCGAAACCAGATTGTTTGCACGTATTAAAAATAAAGAAAAGCAGCCGATAGGGCAGGGATATTTTTCAGTGTTTAGGAAATCGATTCTCGTAATTTTAATTTTCTTTTTATTGATAGTGGGATGGGTAAATTACAAAAAGTTTTTTTATCCGAGACCAACTGAGGTAATATCAGATTTACTGATTGACACACAATTAGAGGAAAATTTTGAGGAAGAATTACTGGAAATCTATTATGGCCCTCTTGGATAGAGGAAAGGAGGTTGAGAAAATGAAGACAATTTTGAAAAGTTTGATAGTGTGTAGCTTACTCTTTTTAGCAGTTGCTAGTTTAGAAGGGAGAAGTAGCGAAGAACAGATTGGCAAGGAATGGGTGAGAATGGTAGGACATAAGAGAGAAAAATTTCACGAGAAACGTTTGCAAAGGTTATGCCAGGAGTTAGAATTATCTAAAGAGCAGGAAGAAAAGGTCTCCCAAATTATGAAAAAGGGTTGGGAAAAAATCCGGAAAGAAATGAAGAAAATGAGAAAAAGGACCCTGTCCATTAAAAAAGAGAAGGATCGCCAGATTGAAAGATTACTCACACCTGAGCAATTAGAAAAATTTAAAGAGCTTAAACAAGAATTTAAAGAAAAAAGAAAGAAGAGAATTAAGGAAGGCCACAAAAAGAGAGAAGAATGAAGAGAATCATTATTTCTAAAATAATGCATCACCATTTATGGCAGGGTTTCCTGCGGGGTGTATTACTGGCAGGTATCATTCTTGTAAATTTGGACCTTGTTTTTGCTGAAGCACTTACCTGGGATGGTGTTCTCCTAGAGGCAAAAAAGAAAAATCCAGGGATAATCTCTGCCCACCAGTCTCTTAAATCGGCAAGGCTTTCCTACAGAAGGGCATTTACAAATTTCTTGCCCCAGCTTTCGGCAAGTGCAGGTTGGAGGAAATCGAGTTCTATAACCAGTTTTGAATCGTTTGCTGAGGGCGGAAGTGAAAATGAAGAATTCAATTACGGAATTTCTGGAAGACTTTCCATATTTTCTGGTTTTAAAAATTCCAGTAAGTTAAAGCAAGAAAGAGCAGAGCTTAAAGGAGAAGAGGCGAGCTTTGAAAGGACTGTTTCGGACACGATATGCGATTTGAAGGTTGCTTTTGCTCAAGTTTTAAAGGTTCAAAAGACGATTTCACTTTCTGAGGAGATACTGAAAAGGAGAAGAGAAAACACTCAATTGGTAAAATTGAGGTATGAAGCAGGGAGGGAAGATAAGGGCGCATATTTGCGTTCTGAGGCAGACCTCTATCAGGCAGAATATGAGACATCTTCGGCAAAGCGAAATCTAAAGACTCAACAGATGAAACTTTTAAAAGAAATGGGAAGAGATGAATTTGAAGTTATTACTGTAAGCGGGGTATTCAAGGTAGCCCTTCCGGAAGGAATCTCCTCATTTCAGGAATTATTGGTAGAAAATCCTGATTATTTAGTGGCAATGTACGGAGTTGACTCATCAAAATATAATTTGAGATATGTACGAGGAGCCTTTTATCCCCAGATTTCTTTCAGTGGAAGCACCTCGAGGAGTGGCCCTGAATGGCCTCTGGAAAGAGCGAGATGGAATGTTGGACTGAGTCTTTCTTATCCATTTTTTTCTGGAGGAAAGAAAATATATGATTTGAAAATTGCCCGGACCGATAAAGTTAAGTCGGAGGAGAATTTCCGGGAAATCAAGCAAGAAATCTTGTTGGGACTTGAACAAGCATATAATGGACTTATTGATGGGATAGAGAATGTGAAAGTTAAGGAGAAATATTTTATAGCTTCCCAAGAGCGGGCTAAAATTTCCGGAGTAAAGTATATTAATGGTCTCATTTCCTATCAGGATTGGGATGCGATAGAGAATGAGTTTATAAACTCAAAAAAATCTTTGCTTGATGCAAAATTCAATGCATTTGTTGCCTGGGCTGAATGGAAGAAAGTTTTAGGCGAGGGGGAATAATGAAAAAATGGATATTGATTGTTGTTATTGTGTTGGTAGCTGGGGGATTTTTTCTCTTAAGACGAGGGGAAAAAGAGACTGTTTACACAGAAACAAGACCCCAGCGTGGTTCAATTTCCTTAATTGTCTCTGCCAGTGGAGTGGTAAAACCGAGAAATCGCCTGGAAATTAAGCCACCCCTTTCCGGGAGGGTAGAAAAAGTTCTGGTTACAGAAGGAGAAGAAATCGAGAAGGGAGAAATTCTTGTCTGGATGAGTTCGACTGAAAGGGCGGCTCTCCTTGATGCGGCAAGGGCAAAAGGGGAAGAAGAATGGAAAAAATGGGAGGATGTTTATAAGCCTACACCGATTGTTGCACCCCTAACAGGCTTTATCATTAAAAGAAACGTTGAACCTGGTCAGACAGTAACATCTCAAGACCCGATTCTGGTTATGGCTGATAATTTAATCGTTCAGGCTCAGGTTGATGAAACAGACATGGGAAAACTGAAGCCTGGGCAGAAAGCAAAAATAGTCCTTGATGCCTATCCGGAGAAAAAAATCGAGGGGAAAATTGAACACATCGCTTATGAATCCCAGATTGTGAATAATGTAACTATATATCAAGTAAATATCTTGCCAGAAAAAACATTGGGAATTTTTCGTTCGGGGATGAGCGCAAACGTTGATGTGACGATAAGTGAGAGGAAGGATGTCCTTCTTTTGCCAGTTGGTGTTATCAAAGAAAGAAAAGGGAAGAAATTTGTTCTTCTGAAAACAGAATTTGGGGAGCCTGAAAATAGAGAAGTTCAAACTGGAATTGAAGATGGGAAAAATGTGGAGATAGTTTCTGGTGTGGAAGAGTCTGATTTAGTTTTGTCCAGTGAAAAAGGAAGGAAAGAAGTTCAAATAAGATATTTTGGGATTCCTGTGGGGAGGCGTTCCCACCCAAGATGATAGAATTAAAAAACATCAGCAAAACATACCATATTGGAGAAGTTGATGTCCCTGCCTTAAAGGATGTTTCCCTTAAAATCTCCCCTGGTGAATTTGTTGCTATAATGGGACCCTCGGGAAGTGGCAAATCAACACTACTCCATATCCTTGGCCTTTTAGATAGACCTGACAAGGGGTCTTACCATTTAATGGGAAAAGACGTCTCCACACTATCTCAGGAAGAACTTGCTACTTTTCGCAATGAATTTATCGGTTTTGTTTTTCAACTGTTTAATCTTCTTCCCAGACTCAAGGCAAGAGAAAATGTTTCTCTTCCACTGGTGTATACTTCGAACCTAAAGAATAGAAAGTTTTCTTCCCCTGAAGATTTATTGAGAACAGTGGGATTAGGAGACAGGATAAACCATAATCCCAATGAACTTTCCGGAGGAGAACAGCAGAGGGTGGCAATTGCCAGGGCGCTCATAAAGAATCCTAAGATAATTCTGGCAGATGAACCAACAGGGAATCTTGATTCTTCTTCGGCCCGGGAACTTTTGAAAGTCTTCAAAAATTTAAATGATTCTGGAATTACCGTAGTTATGGTAACTCATGAGGAGGAACTGACAAGAGGGGCGAAAAGAATAATCAGATTTCTTGATGGGAAAATTGTTTCTGACGAATATCTTACTGGTAAACCCCATACCATAAGTGAGGAGCGAGGCGAACCTGCTCTCCGAGAGAGAGGCGAGGGTGGACTTCCGCCTGATTTAAAGATTCACCGCTTTGATTTTTTTCGACTGAAAAATTATTTTTCTCAAGCAATGAGGGCTCTCCTTTCCAACAAGTCTCGTTCTTTTCTTTCCATTTTAGGGATTCTTGTTGGTGTGGCAGCAGTAATTGCAATGCTTGCCCTGGGTACTGGCGCGAGAGAAGATATTAAAAAACGTCTTGCCTCACTTGGCTCAAATCTTCTTTCGGTTCGTCCCGCCAGGCACAGAGCGGGGGGAATTCGCCTTGAGCCAGGAAGTGTTACCAGGCTTACGATTCAAGATGCCGAGGAGATAAAAAAAATTCCATATGTCAGAAGGGTTAATTCCACTGTTTCTGGCCGAGGACAGGTGGTTTATGGAAACAAAAACTGGAACACAAGAATTAGAGGTGTAACGCCGGAATATCCCTTTATGAAGGCTTCTCCAGCCGAGGAGGGCAGATTTTTCAACAATGTAGAAATGATTACTCGCTCAAAAGTTGTCCTGTTGGGAAAAACTGTTGTTCGGGAACTTTTTGAAGATGAAAATCCAATCGGAGAATATGTAAAAATAAATCGAATAAACTTTAGAGTAATCGGAACTCTACCGGAAAAGGGGGCAACTGGCTGGAGAGATAGTGATGACGTAATTATACTTCCATTAAATACGGCAATGTACCGTGTTTTAGGTAGAAAATACGTTAGTTACATTGATGTTGAGGTGGAAGATGAAAAAGAAATGGAAAAGGTGCAGGAGGAGATAAAAAAATTGATTATCCGTAGACATAATATTCCTCCTGCCAGAGAAGACACAATTGAAGTTAGAAATATGGCTGAAATTCAGGAAACCGTTTCCTCAATGGTAAAGACCTTTGCCTGGCTTCTTGGTTCCATTGCTTTTATCAGCCTTCTTGTTGGTGGAATTGGAATTATGAATATAATGCTGGTTTCTGTGACGGAAAGGACAAGGGAAATTGGGCTAAGGAAAGCAATCGGGGCAAACAATAAGGATATACTTTCACAGTTCATAATTGAGGCAATAGCGATATGTCTTGTTGGCGGAATATTGGGAATTTTGTTTGGCGGGGCTATATCTGGTGGACTTGCAAAATTTGCCGGATGGTCAACAAAAGTTTCTCCGGGTGCAATTCTTCTTGCCTTCCTTTTTTCTGCTGGAATAGGACTTTTCTTTGGTTTGTGGCCAGCCAGGAAAGCATCCTTATTGAACCCAATCGATGCATTAAGATATGAATAGATATTGAGAGAAAAACTTCAGGACTAACCTTTTTTACTTTCCTAAACCTCCCTCCATTGCCACGAAAGATATTGTTGAAAAAGATGTCTCTGAAAAAGTATTGACTTTGGTCTGTCATTGCGAGCCCGAAGGGCGTGGCAATCTCATTTTTCGACGATAACAACGAGATTGCTTCGTCGCTTTGCTCCTCGCAAAGACATCGAGGGGGACTTTAACCTGCATCTTTTTTCTTTTGGCGAAAATCCGAAAATCTAGTTCTGGTCTTTCTCAAGGGTCATATTTTCTTATAGCCTCTTTTAAGACCAAAGACATTGTTATTTGCCAGAACCAAAAAGGGAACATTCTGGTTGCATAACTACATCACCCAAGGCTGGAACGCAAGAGGAAGAAAGTGGATAGTTTCAAATTTTTCTCTTGATAGATGGTATCATATATGATACCATTTTTTCTAAAAAGGAGCATCTTAGATGGAGAGATTATTGATTCTCTTGCACTATCGAGGATAAGAATTTGGATACTCTGTTTGAACCAATAAGAATAAATAGCATGGTTTTGAAAAACAGGTTCGTAAGAACGGCAACCGCAGAGAGAATGGCTTCCCAGAATGGAGGGTTTACTCAGGAAATGGTAAATCTTTATAAGAGGCTTGCCCGGGGAGGGGTAGGACTTATAATAACAGGACATAGCTATATACATTCTCTGGGCAAAGCTGACCGCAGGATGACAGGTATCCATAATGACGGTTTAATCCCAGCCCTCAAAAAATTGGTTAATGAAGTTCATAAACTCAAAACAAAGATAGTAATGCAAATTAACCACTGTGGTGGGATGCGGGATAAAGATGTGGGAGAGGAGACTCCCATAGGACCTTCAACAATCGAATATAAACCCCGGGGAATCACCTCAAGAGAAATGGGCACGGAAGAGATAGAGGAAGTAATAGATCTTTTTGCTCAGGCTTCTCGAAGGGTGAAGAATACAGGATTTGATGGCGTCGAGATTCATTCTGTTCACGGATACCTTGTAAATCAGTTTCTTTCCCCTCTGACCAATAGGAGAAAAGATTCCTGGGGAGGGAGCTTAGATAATAGAATGCGCTTTCTTCTGGAGGTCTATAGCCGTATCAGAAAAACAGTGGGGAAAGATTATCCTGTTTTGGCAAAGATTCCAGCAGGAGATTTCATTGAAGGCGGGCTCACTGTGAGAGAGGCTTGTGAAGTGGTTAGGAAACTTTCCGAACTCGGCATCGACGCAATTGAACTTTCTGGCGGACTTGCTGGAAGCAGGTACAGAAAAGGTAGAAAAGACCTGGGATGGATGAGGAGAGAAGCGTATTTTAGGCCTTATTCAGAAATGGTAAAAAAGGTAACTCATGTCCCTATTATCTTAGTGGGGGGATTAAGAAAGCCTGAGACTATGAGAAAAATATTGGAGGAAGGAGCAGCTGACCTCATAGGTCTTTCCAGGACTCTTATTAGAGAACCAGACTTGCCCAATAGAATCAGGGGAGGAGACCTGAGGAAAGCTGAATGTGTCTCTTGCGGTAATTGTTCGGGACCTTCAGGCAGAGAGCCCACTAAATGTCGAGCTAAAAAATAGTACCTAAGAAATAGTACCTGTCACTTTTTCGGATATAATGGTGAGAAAGAAAGGAGGGTCGCTGTTCCGACGAATAAGGAGGAACGTGTTAGCGACGCCTGCGAGTCGGTGAGCAGGCCGGTCACCGACTGAAGCGAAGCGAAAGGAGGGTCGCTGTTCCGACGAATAAGG
>SDBT01001207.1_pt1 | contig 44648 bp, 75 predicted proteins | sample 2277101 | NCBI WGS metagenome assembly SDBT01 (sample SAMN10404973, study PRJNA504765) | marine sediment metagenome | isolation source: marine sediment core GS10_PC15, 103 cmbsf | place: Arctic Ocean: Southern Knipovich Ridge | collected 2010
TTCGGCAACACCAGCGTTCCAAGCCGGTGCCTCTACTGCTACTTCAGTTAGAATTTCGTCAGCCATCTTTACTCTCCTTAATTTCTGTAACTTTTGTTTTTATTGTCATTACAACCCTCTCACGGACTTACTCTTGTCCAAAGCTCTTATGAGACGGTCGAAACGCTGTTCGAGCTTACCTATGCGCAACATCGCCGTGTTTGCTTCGATAAGAAGGTTATCAATTAAAACCCGCTCGGTTCCTCTTACCATTGCCTGTTTTGCGTCTATAGTGATTTTCGGGGCGGAACTCTTTGCTGTTTTCTTAACTCTCTTCTTACCCATTTTAATACTCCATCTTCATATTAAACAATCTCCTGATAAAGCCATTTGCTTTTTTATCGGGCTTCAATACAATACTTACAAAAGACTCTATCCTTGTATTTTCTCCTTCGCTCGGATACGAACCCGTTTTGGATAGGATTATCTTGAGGAAGTTCTGTACCGCCTGCTCTTCCGGTGTGTGGCACAAGTCAAAGAACTTTCCCTCGGTCAGCATATTAGCCAAGACCCTCTGGCCGGTATCGGTAGAGAAGAATGTCCTGTAGTCAGTAACAGTAGACCTATCTTTTGCCACGTTTAGCCTTGAATTTTCTCGACTTGCTTAATTGTTTTCTCGCTGCTTTGTTCTTCTTGCGTTCTGTTCCTGTGTGTCTTGGCATTATTTACCCTTTCTTTATGCTACCGCCTCACTAATCGCCTCTGCTGGCGAGTTTGGTTCAACGGCTTTTCCAAGACCTGGCATAACCTTAGCGCCTTCTAATAATAATTGCTGTTGTTCGAGCCTCTGTCTTTCGGCGACGCGGGCATCTCTTATAGCCTGCCGCTCTTCCCTTGAGTTCATAGCCACTTCTGGATAAGAACCGACTTCTACGATAAGCTCAGAGAGTTCGTCCTTATTGACAACATCCAGCATTTCCGGACCGAGAACGGCAGCGGCTTCGGAAAGTGAACCTAAAGTCTTTTGGATTGGCTGCAGTTCACGTATCTCTCTTTGAGCCTGTGCCAGTGGTCCAGTCAGTATGAAGTTAATCTTGCCGCCCGACTCTAAAATCTCATCAGGGACAGGAGGCATACCCGCTTCTTCTGTGAAGACACCTCTCTTATCCTCTATGTCAGAGACTATATCAAAGATGCTCCTTATCCCCTCGATGTATAGCATATCAACTTGGGCTATTAACAGACCTGCCTGCTCACCTTTTATTGCCAGAATCTCTTCTCTCGTCGCCTCTCCTGTCCTTCCTATAAACGCTTGGAAGAACTTAACCCTGAACTTATCCTGCATAGACTCCCTGACCTCTCTTCGCTCTTCAGCGCCTATGGGATAGTTTATACCGGAATTTATATTGGTAATAATTCTTTTTGGGTCATCGAAGTAATTATTGCCCTTCGGTTCCATTCTTACCCTGCCCCGCATTTCGACAGGAACGTTACGAGGTGGATTTACAGACTGGTGCGCGGCTTGAAGTAAAGTCTTACTAAATTGGTTAAGTCCGATTATTTCGGTTAGGGCTTCTGAGGCCGGAGACCTGCCGTAAACTTCATCAGAGTTCTTTTTAAATCGCCAGACGGTATATGGATTAACGTCGAAGCCGGAGTCGCGGGTGATATTACCGACTTTACCCCTGTCTCCGCCCTTCGTCTCCATGTATATACTTCTGAACGGCTTGTTCCTTGACGTTCTTTTACCAAAGACAATCTCGTCGTTAGGAAAGACGGCATGGATAAATTCGTGTTCTTTTTCAGGATGGTCTTTTGCGTTGGTCTTCAGTTCCTCGGAAACCCTCTCGCCGAACTTCCTGAACGCTTTCCTTGCGGTCAGCATGAACTTGCGGTGGACAGTATCAACTTCACCGAACTCGTTCTCTGAAATGAAAATCTCTCTTGGGTGGATTGCTGTATGGGAAACCCTACCAGTACCTATGACCTCTTCTGTAAAGACTGTCGCTGTGCCGATAGAACCGCCATCCCTCAGCCACTGGGGCACCATAGCATAGAAGTTACCCCTGTCAAAAGCTGAATACATTTTCAAGTCATAAACCTGCAACCACCTTCTTACTCGGTCAATCTTATTCAAGAGAGGATTGTCCATTACGCTTCTGAACCATCGACCGGAAAGTAAAAGGCCCTGCATCCCATCGGCCCACGTATTCAAAGAGCCGAGTGGCGTGCCATCGTAAACACTTGTACTAAGGTTCCTGCCCTTATCATTCGTGGCGGAGTTAAGGGTAATGTCTTTTCGTCTCGGATTGACAAAACGGCCAATATCATTCCACATTCCTCTTTCATAAGGGTCTCGAACCTCTTCGTACTGCTTCTGTCTTGTGAGTATTTTTGATTCTGTGGTTTCCTCGGCCATTACGCGGTTCCTCCAACAACCACCTCAAACACAATTTCCATCTGATATTGCCACCGATAATTATGTGGGTCATCAGGGACAAAAGTTTTACCTTTATCGGTGATATCTTTTACAGAAAAGCGTTTTTTAAAGTAAATAAATTGTTCCTTTATAAATCTTCCTATATAGTACGATTCCACATACATCCTTGTTTTTGCCGCATCGTCACTAATGCCACCCTCTAAAATATCCACCGGTATTAAGATTTCCAAAAGAACATCATTATTGTCCTTTTCCTGTACGAGGACAAATGCCTCTTCTATCGCCAATAATGCCGCCGAGTTTATAACTTCCATTAAACCGCTCCTCCAACAACGCCAAGAATAGGACTCTTTCCCGCCGTCGCTGTGCCTAACGTGGACTCAGTGAGAATAGTGCTCGCCCTGCCACTTTGTGATTGTATCCTTCGTCGCTCAGCTTCACCTTTCTCAAGGGCTTGGACATCAATTTCCTGCTGGGTTGGTATTGGGTCAGGGACGGGGCCAAGTTTTGCGGATGGGGCACCGCCGCCCAAGAAGCGAATAAATGGTTGTTCGGGGTCAATCTGAAACCAATAATCGCCACGTTGAATAAATTCAATCATAATCTTAATCCTTACAGTCTTGTTTATTGGGTTACAAGGTATCGCACTATCAAGTCGGCCAAGTTAGATATGAGTGTTAATCTACGAATCTCTTCTTCTGTGAAGTCTTTTACGGAAGCACCAAAAAAAGACCCATCTTCTGCTTTGTGAAACACTGCAACCTTCCAGAACTCAATTTTATACTTAGGGTGGAAATCGCAGCTTAAAAGAATATAGTAAAAATGCAGGTCTGGTTCAAAACCAGATAAACTTTCGCCCTCCCAGACCTGTCCTGGTTCCAACTTCATTCTTTCTCTCCTTTTTGGCATTTTTCTATCTCTTTAACAATATCCTCAAAGGGAATCGTCCCGCATGGGTTCTCTCTTTTTACAATCTTTATTGACTCTACTTGAAAGTCTTGACTACGAAGCATATCGAATATTACATTTTTAACACTTTTTCGTTTCGCAGCAATATCGCTTCCACTAACAACATAGACATCAAGTTGCAAATACACATCGCTCCCAACAGCTTTTACTGTAAATCCTTCAATCATTTTTTCTCTCCTTTATAAACCCCACCTTAGCGGGTCATAGTCACTGTTTTCGCTTCCGGCTATTACTGGAAGGCCAATCTGGTAATCGTGTAAGTTCAATAGTGCTAACTGAAGATAGTTTACACAATGCCTGTAATGTTCTTGACCATCGCCTACCGGTTTATACCTATACACCTTGTCGCCAGTCTTCTCGTTAGTCTCTAATCTCTTGGCAGTGTTGCAGCACTCCTTAGCGAAGATATTAACCTCTTCGCACCTGCGGGGTATTTCAAGTTTACCCGACCTTATCCATGTTTGACTGTTATCCATAGCCTGAGTACGGGCAAGGCCGTAAATCCCACTCTCCTCATCGGTCTTTAGTAGATTTTTTGCCCTGTCTTTATATTCAGAACCGAAGACGGTTACTTTCGGGTCTCGCTTATTACACCTTGCCTGGAACCTGCGGAACGATTCTTCGTAAGGTCTCAGGCACGCAACGACACTTCTGACATTAAACCTCTCAATTAAGTCATACAGGGCGTCAAAGGTAGAAACGCGAGCCATGTAGATTATCTTAGCGCCACCGTTTTTCTTTTTCTCGGCTATAATGACACGGTTCACTTTCATAATGTCCGCACCCATAGCCGTGCCGACAGAAGAGGATGAGGCCATTTGTTCATCGCCACAGCAGTTAAATACATCCTGTTGGCGAAGTCTGTCTTCAACGGCAATGTATGGGAAGCCTAAGAACCTATTATAAAACAACCCCATCTTACTCTTATCTCTTTGGGCTTCGTCCCATTTATCCATCACAATTCCAAGGTCACAATTAGGAGTTATGAAATGGCTTACATGATAGCCCGACACACCCTCTTTTGGATACTTAGGATTATATCGTTCAGGGAATTTGGCAACATACTCGCCGTCAACGGCAAAAATCTCTTTACCGCATTTAATACACGCCATATATGGATATGGCCTGCTGTGAGAGTCGTCTCTTTTATATTTAATAGACTTAGGAAACTCTTCCGCCACACAAGTAAACTTGTTGCACGCAAGGCACTTTATCAGTCTGAACTTCTGGTCGGAAATGGAAAACACTTTATGTATGCCCATATCGGGAATTGTAGGGCTTCCAAGGTCTGCCTCTCTTTTGAACTTGGAATTAAGGAGCCTGTCAAAAGTCATTCCTGCCATTGCATCTTCAAACAAATCCCGCTCGTCTCTAATAACCATATCGGCAGGAGTTGTCCTAACTGCACCAGAGTCCTTTTTGCCTTCAATAATTTTAGTAGCACTTGCACCGGAAAGAGTCAAAAACGTCTTCCCTATTTTCTTCACGAACACAGAATTTGTTTTTTTCAAATACTTACTTATACAGGGATTGTCTGAGATTAAGGGTCCGAAATAGGTCTTACTGAACTTCTCAACGTCCTTTTCAGTAGGAAAATAATAAATAATGCCCTGTGGGTACATATTGTATCTGAGGCTATGAATTGACTCGATCATAATAGCAGTGGTTGCACGAGCCTGCGTACCCTTCATAATAGCGCGCCACCGAGCCTTATCGCGCATTATATCCGCCATATACTCACAACCGTCTAATGTGAAGACCGTGCCGCCAATCAGTTTAATCTTGTTCTGAATCGCCCAATAACAACAGTCGGCCTGCATTATGTCTTCGTTCAGGTTGGGGTCGTTGTAGTCTAAGATTATTCACTCTCCCTTACTGCTTCATTGAAATCATTCTGTGCCTTGACCTCACGCTGACGCCTGCGCCACTCGCGGTAGCTGAGAATAACAAGCCAGGCTATTAGCACGAAGTTGAGGATGGATTGGGTCATTTCTTCTCCTTAGCCAGACTTCGGCTCGTCAGCGAGCCATTCAAGAAAGTCCATTAGGTAATCGTTCCTGTACCGCCAGTAGTCATAGTGCTGCATGGGCGAATACCACCGTACATTATCGGCTGGCAGGTGACAGGGTAATATGGATAGGTTTCTCTCGGCGGTGGATAAAGACATGGCCAAGGATAGGCAGGTGGTTCGTATCCCACCTCTATCCAGCCCTTGCCTTTACAGCCGTGGCACTTTAATGGGCCCTTCACTTTATTATCAATTTTTGACACACCTGTGGGGTTCGGCCAATATCCACCGCTACCTTTACACACTGGGCATAATTCTACTTTGCTCATGTTCTCTACTTAGTCAGGATGTTCCTGTACTCGACAGGGCGTCCCTCTACCTTCGGCAATCGCTCAACGATGTCAGTGGCACCGAGCTTGAGGATGGTGAAGCCATTCCTCGCACATTTTGGACAGTCTCCGTTAGGGCCTGTCCAGCCTCGGCCATCACACAACTCACACCACACCTTTACCTCAGCAGTGTTGGCTATGGCCTCGTGTAATTTATCTTTATTCATGGGACTCTCCTTCTTTCTCACTAAATTTTAATCGGACAAGTTCATCGTTCTCTATGCGATAAACACCGACCTTGGCGGCAACGTAAACGTGGTCACGAAAGGTACACATACTTACTATCTTTCTTTCTGGGTCGCCCTCGTTAAAGGTCGGATACTTGGTACCACTTCTTTTGTTAATCATTTCTTCTCTCCTTTTACTGGGGTTATGACTCTTAGTTTTTAAGTTACTCCGTAGGGCGCAGGAGCGTATCTGGCGCTATCGTAAGGCACGATTGTTAAGATAGGCAAGAAGTTGTAAGTCCTTTGTTTACGTTGGCTTTTTATCCTCTTCCTGCTTCTCCCGCATTCTAATCTCGTCAAGAACCTTCCAAGCAAGGGAAGGGTTGCTAACAAGGGCAGACCAGTAAACCTCGTATAATTCCAAAAGATATTGCTTGTCAGTCATAAGCTCTCTCCTAACCAGTACATATCTTCAATATCAACACAATGCACGTTAACACCAAGATGAGCCAGCAATAAAACGTTGGCTTGCAATCATTACACATAAGCTCTCTCCTATTTAAGACCAATCTTATCCATAACTCGTGATGTGGCATATACTTAGCAAAGGCCAATAGCGCGATTGTAAACTGGCAAGGCATTCTCGCCTACTATAGTGATAGGTCCCATGTCAGGGCCGACGATACGGCAATCGCCATCATAAGAACACCAGTAACCTTTCAGAGCGGCATACTCCTCCTCATTGGCCTCACCGTGAAGACAACGCAAGGCAGTGGTGTAGGTCGCGGTACTAACCCCAGCTTCGCTCTCGCACCAGTTATTCCAGCCCTGTTCAGACTTCTCTAAATCAATCTCTTTCTTATTCTTCATATCATCCTCTCACAGAACTGAAAACAGCGCACACGAGGCCACGAAACATACCTTAGAGTGCAGTATATTGATACTTATTTTCAAAGGCACACTACGGTACCCTATTTTCAAGAATGTGTGTTATCAGGCCACGAAGCAAAGTGGACAAGATAAGTCCAGAACTGGCAAAGTGAGATATATCAGGTGTGGGATGGTACCTTATACTCACCACAGCCCTACCCACCCCCTGCCCCACCCATGCCTTTATTCAAATAGGGGTAATTTCTCATATTGCTGCATATCTTCAAGCTCTGTCTCTGCATGGATAACTCTATGGCAGTTAGCACACACAGTCATACACTTACTTATTTCATTAGCTAAGGTGGCAATGGACTTGCTCTTGCACCCTGATGACACCTCAAAGCTCTTGTTGGCAGGGTATTTATGGTGGAAGTCTAAGCAGACAGCCCTTGCCTCACTGCATACCTCACAACTATGCGTCTCTTTCCACCTACGTACATAGTCCCTGTTACGCTGTATGTACAAGTCTTTACGCTGCTTTGGTGTCATATTACTCTTTCTATGGCCTTTGTCCATCCTGGCCCATCCTCATGCGTTCTATGCTGTGTGTAACTTGATGGTTGGCTTAGGCTTAGTCAATAGCTTGGCTGCGTATATCAGGGCCTGGCGGTCGGCGTCGGTGAGAAGGCGTGTTACATCCTCTGCACCTGCACTGCCGTCCCTGTAGGCGCCTATGGTCTTGGCTGCACCTTCGAGATTGCGGGTGGCATTGACGAAGTCGCCCTTATCCTCGCATATCTTGGCGAGGCGCTTGTGTTCGGCTTGGATGAAGTCAATAGTAAGCTCCGTTCTTTGCGCTGTATCCGCTTCTATACTTTCTATTGCCGCTATCGTCCGGACGTTCCCGAAGACAAACTTCTGCCCTGCGCCGGTATCTGCATACTTATGACTGTATCCTGCTGTTACCATTGCCTGTGTCTTATTGTGGCCATTGCTACAGTACGCCTGTGCGACTACCTGTGCAACCTCTTTGTTCTTTATACTTGGCATGATTTAATCGGCGTTTGGTTATGGTCTGTTTTCATTGCAAGGTTTTATTTGATTTCTGTTAATATTAATTCGTGGTTCATTGCTTAGTTAAGCGGGTTTTTAGACTTTTCTCTCTTTTCTTAAAAGATTTTACTTGACTTATTTGTGTTTGTAGTCGATACTATGATTAGTAGAGTAGTGAATTTTAAACCCCTTTACCTTTTAGGAGCTAAACAATGTCATATCGCAAAGGCCAAATCCATTGGGCGTATTACCGTGAGTCTTACAATAATCCAGGCCAATATAGAAATAAGGTGCTTAATAGCAACGATGCTATTGCAAGGGCTGTTGTCGCTGGTCTTTGCGACCGCAAGGCCGACGATGAAGCCGGAACAATGAAATTCAAGCAATAGAGCCCTTCACACACTGAAAAGCTTTATTAACCTTTTTAGGAGACAGAAAAATGGAAACAATGGAACAAATCGATAAAGTAGTGTGTCTCGGCACTTCACAAACTTATGGCGGCAGGCACTATCGTATCTATTGCCACATTAGGTTTGGTGATGGCAAATTATCTATTACTGGCGTAGAAGGCCCGCTGGCAAATGGTAACTGTCTCGGCGAATGCGGACAAATTGATATGCACTTGCGCGACGCACAAAGCACCATCAAGTTAGAAAAGGGATGGAATAAGGCTATGCTGGAACAATTCTTTAATATTTGGCAAGAATGGCACTTAAATACCCTGCACGCTGGCTGTGAGCACCAAAGACAGAATAAAACAGAGGATTTCTGCGAAGTCTGCCAATATAAATCTGGTTCAAAATGGCTTACAAAAGAAGTTCCTGTTGCTGTTTTACAATTTCTTACTCAATTACCCGAAACTACCCATAACTATGCTTGGGTTTAAACTAAGCTCCTAAAACACCAGTTCCCTGCTCTGGTGCGGAACAAAAGCAGGAGGCTATTATAAACTAAACTTCAACATTTTAGTATAAGATTAGTATTGGAGAATATTATGTCAAATAAGAAATACCAAATAATATATGCTGACCCGCCTTGGAATTTCAATTTCCGCAAACGGAAAGGGTTAAGTGATGAAGCCAAGAAAAGACTTTATGACACAATGCCCGCCTACGACATTTGCCAGCTACCTGTTAAGCAGCTTGCGGATGACGACTGCATTCTATTCTTGTGGGTGATGAATTCTGAACTACCGCTTGCCCTTGGCGTTATCGAGTTGTGGGGGTTTAAGTATAAAACAGTCGCCTTTACTTGGGTGAAGACAAGGAAAACCACATATCATTTCGGGGGTGGAAATTGTACTCGTCCCAATCCAGAAATATGCCTATTGGCCACGAAAGGCAAGATTAAACGGCAGTCTGCGTCAGTAAGAAACTTAACCATTTCGCCCTTACGGGAACATAGTCGCAAACCAGATGAAATACGGAACAGTATTATTCAGCTTGTTGGCGACTTGCCCCGCATCGAACTATTTGCCCGTGAAAAGACGGAAGGCTGGGACGCATGGGGCAATGAGGTCGAAAGCGATATAATACTTTAGCACATCTCCTCCTCTACTAACCCCTGCTTAATGCCTCACGGTGTTGGGCGGGGGTATTTTTGTGGATCATATTTCCCGATTTAGTATCCACAAGCTGATTTGTGTATATCCTGATAGCCACAAGTCAACCTCCCGATTTTAGCGGGGGCTATTTCTGTCAACATACATGGTTACTAAAGAGGGTACTTGGTCTATATATATGTTTACTTGGTGAACTCCCCCTTACTAATGCATAGGGTTGGTTGCTAACCTTGATTGCGACACGAATCGCGACAATATGTCGAGATAACCCCAAAACATCGACAGGTTCAAGCCTTATGTTTATGGTAACGACATGATACACACAGGTGTAATGGAATAGGCAGGAGGTAGCTGCAACGCTTCCTTCAAGCCTCGAAAGTCTTAGACGCTTATAAGATAATACGTCAATGGACATTCCAGCCCCGCGCTCGGCCTACCTTACGACCGCTATTCCAGTGAAATTCCTATAAGTCCTTATTACAACACACTTCCTTGTTAAGTAAACATCTAACATTATTTGTTAGTTTGTTCTTTATCTAACTAACTTATTTGTTTTAACGGCCTTAATGGGGTTATATACCAGAAGTGAATTAAAGGTATTCCAGAGAGTAGAAGGTACCAGGTTTTTATATCCTAAACCTTATATAGACATTTATGGCGAATAGACCTAAGCTTGCTTACCCCATGTGCGACAGGTCAGATTGGAGGGTTTACATCAACCCAATCTCGGCCGGAGCGACCTGTTATTCAGTCCTTAGTCCATAATCCCTTGTTTTACTACACTCTATTCACTTGTCAACTATGTCTGCGAACTGTTTACAAACATCCTTAGTGGCAAACCAGATGGATTTACAAAAATCCAACCCATCTATATCATAAGCAATAAACCGCCAATAACCACGATATTGACCAGATTTTGATTGTTCATATTCTATTTTCATTATTTATCTTACCTCTCTCTACCTTATACTATCCGCCGAAGCTTGTCAAGCACTAATTTCCGCCTCCGGATGCGGCCAACGGCGAGGTTCAGGGCGCAAACGCCAAAGCCCGTAATTGAATCGGCTATTTCTCTTGCCCGTGCATAGTATACAGACAATCCATTACTTTCAGGCCGCAGGCAGGACAAATATCCTTGTTATCTGCCCAATATTCTTTCTCTTTGTCGCCTTCAATATTAACACAAATCCAGCCTTTAGGCATAATGTAATTTTCGCTTTGTGCTATTATACCGCAAATATCACACTTATAATTTTGTACTTGCACGTCACTCTCCTTAAATTAAGCCTCAATCTCATATTAGCCCTAAAATGACCAACCACAAGCACATTTCGCGCCTATAACCACACCCTTTTCCTCGATGAAGTCGATTCCTGATACTAAGCGAGTATGCGCCTTGCTTTGGGCGCTTTCATCATAGGTTGCCGACTTACGGCCACAACGGGGACAGGCGTGAGTCATACGACAATCCGCAATCTCCTCTGTTGTGGTCATTCTGCCAGTAGTAGGATGGTCGATGTCAGTTTTGGCCCAATAAAAGCCGACCGGCTGTGCATCTTCCGGGCGATGTGTCCTTGCCTTGCCGACTGTTCCTGTTTGACCCTTCTGAAAAACCATCCAAATTCCTTAAAATATATCTCTCTTACTATATTTAGGGCCGAAACGGCAATCTGTCAACCCTTTTTGACAATATTTTTTGATTTCTTATGAATTTTTTTCTTGCCCCAATATAGAGACTTCCACACCGCCTGCCTTGAAACCCCCTCTTGCTCGGCAATATAAGCTATCGGCCATCCCTTGATAAAGTGCTTGTACCGTCTCCGCTGGGTTTCTGTGAGTTGTGCCAAAATCCATTTCAGCTTATTCATTATACTAAACCATGTTCATCTTGGTATGGCGTTTTTGGTTTTTTGAAGACGATGTATTTCAAGTACTCAATATCTCCGTCAAATAGATGGAATGGATGCAGTTCAAACTTCACTGTCCGGACTATCTCGTCCCCGCCTATTGTGAATAAGGTTTTTGTGGCAATATCGTAATATTCATAATATACCTGCATGATTACAAACTAACATATTCCCCCGCCAAAGTCAAATAAATATTCTACTTAGGGCAAGAAATATCCCCGATATTAGGTGGGAAACAGGGGGAAAGGAAAAACTTTTACGAATCCTGAAAAAAGCCCTTGACAAATCCAGACCAATAGACGATGATATACGTATGACCAGCGAACTCAATAATAAGATAATCTACAAAAGCCAGTCTAATCGCGCGTCTAAGTTCGCTGCTTTCAATGCCGGTTGGCTGGCTTTTTAGGAGAATATTATGGAAAAGATAAAATGGGATGATTGGCCGGATACATTAGCGAACCCAGACGGAGAAGATTGGTCTTTGGACGTACCTGCACCAACTACAAAAAATCTACAGTTCTTAGCTAACGCTTTCAATGCTACCGTCGATGAAATCAACTGGCTCAAGCACCACCTGAAAATCCCGAAACACTAACTATTCCTCCGCTTCTCAGCCTGGATGTCCAGCTTTTTGCCTTGTGTTACTATTGCGGGTTCTTTCTTGTATTTAACCTCGTCGGGCTTAGGCGCTAAATCTTCTTTTGTCGGCTGGGTGGTTATCTCTGTTTTCTGGCCGAGTTCTTTGGGGGTGAGGGCTTGCTTGGGAACGTCTCTGATTGACCCTATTCTATCAAGTTCTTTATCGGTTATTGTTTGCAGAAAAGTTCCTATCGCAGTAATAAGGCCATTTTGGAAATGATTCGTGCATTCTATATGCGGCAAGGCCTCATTTAAGAATATTATAGCCTGTTCACGTTCTGCCTTCAACCCCTTAATCTCCTCGGCCTGCTTTTTAATATTCTTAGCCTGACTACCTGCTAAAGACATTAAGCGAATAACATCATCACGCTTGGCTTCAATCTCCTCACGGCACTCGGTGAGTTGGGATTGGAGCTCAAAAGCATAGTCAAATAGTTGACCCACTGCCTTGTCGCCAACAAACGCACGCCATGCCTCATCATATCTTCGGCAAGTCAATAACCCTTCTTTGTTTTGTAAAAATCTATACTTGCCATTGGACAGGTTAATTTCTTTGCTCATCTTCTATTCCCCTTTCAGTTCAGCTATGACACGGGCAAGCCGTTCTTTAGCGTGTTCGTTCCAGTCGGTGAACTCAAATATCTCCACTCCCGCTGACTTGGCTGATTCCATCTCTGCTTTCATACCAGCGCTTATGCCGTGGCCGGTATAGACTATCAGCAGTTCCTGGTCTGCCACTAAGTTGCAGTAAGCGCCGACAATAACGTCGCTGCTAACCAATCCGTCGCTCAATGGTACATACTCGTCCATATACCCAACGATGTACTCTATAATCTGTTCGTGGTTGTGGGGGATGTGCAGGTGAAGAGACTCTGGGAAAGCGATTTGGATAGCACTGCCAATCTCTTTGCCGGTGTCAATATTCCCTTGCTTCTCCACCTTGCCTACCAAATCCCCCGCCTGACCCCTGACTGGGGCTGATAATGCCGCTTGTACTTTCATATCCAGTTCCTTTCTGTTACAAGTTTCCATACAGCTTCGTTCTGTTCTGGGATTGTCATTTTGCGATTGTCGATGATAGCGTCGAACCTTATCCTGTGTCCATCGCAAGGCTTGTAATTGTCTATCGTATCTCTTTCGGCAAAGTCCAGCGCCGTCTCCGACTCATGCTCATCCTCTGGGAACGGGGCCCGGAGGAGCCTGATAACGTGCCCGCCCATGTCCTGTATGTTTTTCATTTTCTCTCCTTTTTATGCGGACAAGTGCCGTCGTTGATGTATTTACCAAAATTACAGTTTCGGCACAAGGTTTGAAATTGTTCAGGGTAACTGTTTTTAATAAGCCATCTGTATAGGTCTTTTCCCGCCCCTTGGCGATGTATAGCGCCGTCATCGTTAATATGGTCTATGGTTAAAAAAGACATTTCTGTTTCGCCGCAACACGCACAAAGTTTGCCATAATGAGAATATACCTTTTCTTTTAACTCGTCCCATCTTTTTTTATTTAGTTCGCTTCTGCGCCTCGCGCACTTAGGGGCGTTCTTTTTTTGTCTCGCCAAGACCTTTCCTCTGTTGCGATAATACCATTCGCGACTCAATCGGTGCCGACGCGTTGAGGTTTTGCGATTATATTCCGCCGCCAGCATAGACCTACAGGACTTACAGACATATCTAAGCCCATCGGGCGCACATGACTGTTTGTGAAATTCGTTCAACGCCTTATCTGTTTTGCACTTATTGCATTTTTTGGTTATCAAAGCCAATCTCCTGAATTACTCTTACTTCATTTGGAAATCGTACGTCGCCTGTAAGGATATAGTCGCAATGAATAAATCTGTGAATCTCTGCTTTATAGGCATTTATCCATACATCAGTATATGCTTCTCTGCAAATATCTGTTCCAAACCATTGCAGCCCTTCTCGGACGGTCTTATTGATGGTTGGTAGTAGGGTATCTTTGTTTTCATTGAACTTCTCAATATCCCATTGCCACTCGCAAGGCACAAATAAACGGAAGAATATATCTTTTAGCTGGTCGGCAAAATTAACGATTGCAACCATTTTTCCTTGGGAACGCAGCTTTTCCGCCAAGAACTCTACCGCCGTGGTCTTACCGCCCTGCTTCTTTGCACTAAATGCTATGATTTTCATACCTTTTCCTTTCGTTTTCCGCGTAGTATAACAAATTCTTCAAGACTTGTCAAGTATTTAATTAAGCCATACCCAAGTTTATCCGATACTCCAATAATATTATTTAATCGAAAGGGTAAATTATGAGCAGTAAACAATTCTTATTAACCGCACTATTGATTGTAACCCTATTTCTGGCAATGGGTTGCGCAACAATCGAGGGCGTAGGCAAAGACCTACAAGATGGCAGTCGGGCAGCGAGGGAGTATATGGCGGAGAAATAGCTTGACAAGGTTGTAGGGATATGGTATAAGATAGAGACTTCGGCAGGATTCAACTTTGTTTATAACCCGTCACGCTGACAACTTACCTGCCGTAGCGTTGGTGTGGCGGGTTTTTTATAGGAGATATTATGAAAGCAACTGAAACTTGGGAAAAAATGAGAGCAGGCAATTTCGTCTTGAATAGGGATGGTTATTTTATTAGCTACAATCCCAGTCCCGAGATAAATATGGAAGGTAGAGGGGAAACAGCTTTATGTTTCAATGGCAAGTTCTTTATTTTGAACGGCAGCCATAAAGAGGAATACGAGCAATGCGGCTCTTTGCAGGAGTGCGCTGATTATTACAAAGCTCATATAGAAGAAATCGCCTTCTGGAGCAATGGTCCCGAAATAGACGAGGCGATTAAGTCTATATTACCAAACGACTTAAAATCCGGACAAGGAAAAATTAAATAAACGCTAAAGTTTTTCTTGACAACAGCCGAAGAATAGAGTACAAAACCAGATAATCAAAATGGGAACAGTCAGAAACCAATTTAGAAAACACAACAATCAAAAAGATACCGGTGTATTTACTAATATGGTTTTACGCCCCGCAGGTCTTGTCAACGATTGTTCCCGCTTTCTGTCTGCGGGGCTGCAATTATAACCTTAGATACGAGGATAGAGAAATGAGACTGAAATTAGACGATACTTGGAAATATTGTCGGGCTATGTGGAAGTGGATAGTGAAAGTACGAAAATCTGGTTCGAGAAAGTCCGTTGACAGCTTAAAAAGCGAATGGTTGGCAGACAGTATCTTTGGCACCCAAAAAATAGATAGTGATTGTTTTTTCTGTGAATACTATATAACGAATCGGAGAGGCCCAGATAATGATTGTTTTACTCGATGTCCCGGCGCAAAAATTGACCCGGGGTTTTCTTGCACCTGTAGTGATTATCATTATGAAGATGACCCTGAAGCTTTCTACAAGAAAATCGTGCAACTGGACAGAATCAGAAAAAGGCAAAAGAAAGCTAAGAAGTAATAACTATTTAAGGAGAGTATTATGACAAAACCAGCTACGTTAAAAGGCGTATCAGGACAGGTAGCACAGATTCAGTCTCGCCTTGGCGACCTGGAGCGGAAACAAAAAGTCGCGTCGGTCGAGGCAAGGTGTTCGCATTCCTCCGTTACTGTGGAGATTAACAAGAAAAATGGCTGGATTTCTGGTAACGCGGAATGTATTTTCTGTGGCAAGATTTATTGCCGCAAAGCCCACAAGTACATTGGATGGTGGGGAATGCGTATGATACGCAAGAGTTTTAATTCGTTCAAATAAGCACAATAAATGTTCTTCGGTATAGCGGCTGGCTCGTAGCTGGCCGCAGGAATAATAAATAGGTGCGATTATGATAGATTGCAGTAAGTGTCAGCACAAATCTGAATGTATCAACGTAGGCGTGTTCGCTGAAAAGGATTGCTTGCAGTACAAGAATCTAAGGAAAGTAAGATGCGACAAGAAAAGAAGGGTTTGATAATAATGATTATTGTTTTCGGGGCGTTAGCACTTTTTAGTGCAGGTATGTGCGTCTTTATTCTAACCGTACCTGTTTCCCCCGCCCCAATCACCCTCGAAACCCTGCCCTCTCAAGAGGATATACAACTGACTTTAGTCCGATTAGGGGCTGAGATTGAGGTTGACGGTGTAATAGGGGCACAGACAAGGAAAGAGTGGGATAGGTTGTATTGTGATAAGATGGCTTTGGAGTTGTGGCCGAAAGGAGAATAGAAATGGCTTTTACAGGAAAGGCAACATATTCAGCGGGCGGGCAACTACCTGAACTGGCCGAAGATTTGTCAGACTTAATACAGATAGTTTCGCCTTATGAGACTCCATTATTGGATGCTATCGGCGATTCAATGAGAGAGGCAACCAGTACGCATCACGAATGGCTTGAGGACGTGCTTTTGCCTAATAAAGATGTTTTTACAAACCTTGATGGCCAAGTGGCCGAAAACTGGTTTGGAGTTGAAAACCCAAATAGCTTTAGAAAAGGTGACCAAATACAGCCCGAAGATTCAGAGGAATTAATGTTAGTTACTGACATTAGCGACAGAGCTATAGGTGTAGTAAGATGTTATGCTGGCACTAAGCCCGGAATAATAGCTATCGGCCAAGTGGTAGCCATACTCGGCAACGCTGGTCTTGAGGGCGGCGATAATCCAACTAAGAGATTTACTAAACGCAAGCGACGAAGTAATTTCATGCACAAATTCACGGCCAAAGTTGAAGTCTGCAATAACGACTTGCAAGCATCCCAATTAGGGCTTGCCGACGAGATGGATTATCAGAAACAAGAGCGTGTTCGGGAGATGCTGCGTAGCTTAGAGGCCAGCATTATCAACGGTGAATTATCAGATGAAAAGCGGCGAATGAAGGGCATTTGGCAGATTTTGGATACCAATATCTTTCGGGCTGGCGGCAACAGTTTTCCCCCTGGCAATGTACTTAACGAAGATAAAGTCAATCACGTCCTAAAACACCTCTGGGAAAACAGCAGTGGCAATGTTGACTTGATTATTGTCGGTGGATACCAAAAACGAGTAATGAATAAATTTCTCATTGCCAAAGCAAGGGCTGATGACGCCGAAGCGAATCTCTATCACAGCGATTATGGTATCTGTAAAATTATCACTTGCCGCTGGGTTCCACAAGATGCCGTTTTGTTTCTGGATTCGTCTCGGATTAACGTCTTGCCGTTAGCTGGCAACAGTTTCTACTTCAAGCCAATAGCCAAAAGCGGGGATTATGAGGCTGGCGAGGTCATGGGCGTATATACGCTTGAATTAAAGAACGAGGAAATGCACGCTGTTATAAGGGATTTGGCGAAAGGAGAATGAATATGTGTTTATCAGAAGTATATCGAGGTAAAAAGAAAAAGGACTTTCTGGCCGCGCTGCCGGATGAGATTACGGTGTGGAAGGTGGTAAGAAAGGGCGTACATGGATATTTTCCTGTCTTTTACTGTAGTAGGGGTTACTTTCAGCCCAAAAAGAGCGCCTATCACTCAGGGCTCAACAAATTTAACCAACGTGGTATAAGGTGCTGGGGTGGTAGATACAGAACATATCGAGGGGGCTGTCATCTTTGGCGAACGAAAAGTGGAGCGGATAATTGGCGAAAAAGAAGCTACGGCAGTAGAAATGTTATTATCCGGTGCAAGATTAAAAAAGAAGATATTACCTCTGTGGGGAAGCAGTCCACTATGCCCGAAGTCTGCATAGTAGCCCGCAAAGCCACGTTCCCCAAATACTGTGGAGAGAAGAAATGACCAGTAAAGAATACAAAGACAAACTAAAGCAGCACATGACCGACGGCGGGTACGGGGATTGTGTTGGGGAAAGTAGGACTATATACGGCAGGAAGCTTGAATTCAATGGCAGTCCGAAGATGTTTATAGTAATTAGCGACGGTGGATTAGCCAAGTTAGATGATAAAGGCGGTGATTAAATGAGTGAGCATACAAAAGGCGAATTAAGAATCGAAAAAGAGCATGACCTTTGGCTTGCAATTTATACTGGACATGGATTGAGGAAAAAGATGTTCGCTGATTGTGTTCACGAAAGAGATGCTGAACGCCTCATCCTCTGCTGGAACGAACACGACACCCTCAAAGCCAAAGCCGACCTGTTTGATGAGATGGTGAAAGGTTTGGAATTTAGCCTTGATGGCCTTGGACGATTCCAAAGGAGCATTGACCAAGTTAGTGAAAGATGTAATCTAACTAAAGCAAAATGGGAAGCTCTCGATAAACAACTTGAACCTTACCGGCAACTCCTCGCCAGAGCAAAGGAGATTAAATGAGCTTAACCGAAGGCTACAACCTAAGCAATGCCCACCAGGTATTAAGAGGCGACAGGTTTAGGTATTCTCACAAGCTTGGCTATTTCGTTGATGAGCATAACGTCAGAGAAGCGATGGAGCAGGTCTGGGACTTGCCTCAGCCGAACAGTCCTATGTTCTTTAAGGACGGCAGGTTGCAAGTAGATATGAAAAGATTGAATCCACAGGACTATAAAAAGTATTTGGCATTGAAAGGGAAATAATATGGACGAAAAAACAGGCATAGAAAAAAGACTGGCTCAGGCCAAACGAGACAGGGCAATGGCTAAGGATACGGCTGATGTCGAAATCAAATCTCTTGAGCAACAGCTTGCCGAGTTGGATAAGCCTAAGCTCAGGCATGGGGATTATGGGTATTACAAGGACGGAGGGGCAGGGCGGTTAATAGTGGGCATGGATGTCTTAGATTGCAGAGGAAAGAGGATGGGGGCGAGACAGTTCAACGGACTCTACAACATCACAGGTAATGTTTGGGACGACCTCAAGCGTAACGCCGAGCCGTTGGAGGAGTTTACAATAAAGGCCAATCGGCATCATGGCGGTGATGAAATTACGGTTAGGCCTTGGACGCTTTGTGGTGGTTCAACTCACGATATTACCTTTAGGTGTTCAACGACAGGCCCGAATCATCCAGCAAATGAATACGCATGGAGCCTTGAAGAAGTTGAAGACTTCCACCAAAAGCTCGGCCAACTCATAGCCACAGCCAAGAGGAGAGCCAGTGTACCCTGAATTTGAAGACACCGCCCAAGGCCGGGCAGACCAGCGAGCGTTTGACAAACACGCCAGAGCCATGATAAGGAGTACGCAAAGCCCTGATTACAGGACGAGGGCTGGAATAATAAATGAAATTGAGACAAGAACTAAAGGAGACGAAAATGAACATTTGCGAATTTGTGAACACTAAAGTTGATACGTGGGTGAATTTTTCCGGCCACATTGTCAAGGTCGGAGAGGTAAAGACCCGAACTAAGTCGGCCCAGAGTAAACAAGCAGGCCAGCAATACAATTCTCAAGAGATATTTATTCAGGATATGAGCGGACAGATTAAGGTTTGGGCTTACGCTGATAAACAGTTCCTACCTGCCCAAGAGATGAATATCGAGGGCCTACTGAAAGAGTATAATGGTACGCAATACGTTGACTACGCTACCGCCGTTCTTTGCGGCACGCAGCTAACCCCCGCCCCAGAGCCGTATGATGCCTCACAGAATACCCAACAAGCCCCCCAGCAAGCCGCTCAGCCCACGGACTCCCCGCTATCGGATTACGAGGCCAAAGAAGCGGAGAGAGTCGCTGGTATGTGCCGTAACAACGTGGTCTGTGCGATAATCCAACACGGTGGTATGGAGGCGTATGTCACCGTCAATGACGAGAATATTGAAGCGGCAGTCAAGTTTATCGTAAAAGGGCCAGAGATTGACGCGGGCGATACCCCCTTCTAAGCTTTGACATAAGAATAACGGAGCGGCGGCGAAAGCTGGAGGTCAGCAGGAACCCCGCTGTTTAATCCTGCCCGCTCCACCTGCAATTATAGGAGATATGATTATGGAAGTAATACCAGTAGCTCAAGCCATAGAGCGTAAGATGGCCGACTTGGAAACATTCAGGCAGCGTCTTAACGACTTCGTAAGGAACAAGGAACTTTCCACCGCCACATCCGAATACGATAAGGAAATGGCTATTGCCGTAGCCAGGCTAAAGGCTCAAGGTGAGTCCGTTACCATCATCAAGATGCTGGCTAAGGGTGCGTGTTCAGAGTATCAGGAAAAAGTTACCCACGCCGAAATAACATACAAGGCCATATCTGCAAACATAGACGCTATCAAAGCGCAACTTATGGGCTGGCAGTCAATATATAAGCATTTGGATAATACATAATGAAAGTATTAATAGCTTGCGAATTCAGTGGAATAGTCAGGGATGCGTTCAAGGCCAGAGGCCACGATGCCTGGAGTTGTGATTTACTGCCGACAGAGCGAGAGGGGCAGCATATACAAGGGGATGTATTGGATTTGACGACTTATCGCTAAACTTTCGTAAGGTATCCGATGATGGGCTTATGGAGTATTTTGAGCCAATTACAATCGACGACAATGAAATGGCACTGCCCAAGGCTGTACTTGGGCGGATGGCAGAAAGGAAAAGGAAATGATATACGATTTGGAGAAGTTATGCCAGTTGGCCGAGGAAAGATTTAGCCGCGTCAAGCGTTGCAATGCCACTGAGGGTCTATGTGCGTTTAATATTGTGTTAAAAAGCAAGATAGAGCTACAAATAATCCCCGCCAACCGCAAAGATTACAACTTCGATGTTTTGATAATTTATGCCGTGACCCAATGGAACAACTGCATTCAGCTTTTTCAGGACATCTCGGCTAAAAATGTTATTCTTCTGTGTAATATTATTTTTGAAGAGAGTCAGGCTGAGCCAAAGAAATGACCCCTGACCAACTACAATTCGAGCAGGCAAGAAAGCTCTACCCCGGCAGTAAGAGCGGGTTCGGGCCTGAGTACAAGAATTTCCTGAAACAATGCAAGAAGCAGAAGTGGAACGCTAAGGAAATCCTGCCCTTGCTTTTGCCAGCCATAGTAGAACAGATGAGGCGCAGGAGAATCAGAAGGGGTGCTAATGTTTGGACGGCGGAGTGGCGGCATTTCCCGACTTGGATTAACAATCAGGGCTGGACTACAGAGATTCCCCTGCCTGAAGGGTACAAACCGAGGGTTAAGGCAAAGTCCGTACCCCGCCCTAAGCCACAAGCCGAGCACGTACAGGTCTCAGAAGAAAGGCTGGCGGAGTTACGAAAAGGACTCCCTGGGTTCAAGCTAAAAAAAGTCTACGAAGATGACAAAAGAAGTTTTAGCGACAAACAGAACGATGCTTTGAAAAGGCTAAGGGAAGGATAAGAATATGGCAAATCCAGAGATTAGAAACATTGTAAAAGAATGGTTAGAAAAAAAGGAGTACGACGGCCTGTACCTTGAGGACGTGGGTTGCGGTTGTCTATTAGGGGATTTAATGCCCTGCTGCACCCCTGATGAGCGATGCCAGGCAGGCTACCAAATAAATTTTAATAACGATAAATGTAGCTGTGGCGAAGGCTGTGACTGGCACATAGGCCCAGAGAGAGGCTAAGAATATGAAGTGTCTGATAAACGGGATAGTCTGCGAAAAAGACTGGCTTGCCCAAAATGGAGATTGTGACGTAGAGCCGCGAACCGCTTGCAGGATTGCTATGTATGAACAACTATTGTCCGACCTCGCCGCCCTGCAAAAGATAGCCGACTTTGCTTTTGATATTCACACCCGCGACCCCGTAAATGTAAAAAAGAAATGGGGTGTATGTGGTGTCAAGGCCGAGGAAAAGCTGTGTGAGATGATTGAAGCTCAACTACCAGAGGAAGACAAATGATAAAGAGTAAATACGGCAACGAACCGCAACGGAAAATAATAGAAGGCAAGGAATATCGGTTCAGGAGTAAATTTGAATATCGATGGGCTTTGTACCTGCAATTCCTAAAAGAACACGGCGAGATAAAAGAATGGTATTACGAATCTACAAGATTTGTTTTTGAGGATGTGGAAAACAGGCCGCGTGAATATACACCGGATTTCGAGATAACCGCAAACGACGGCAGTTATTATTATCAGGAATGCAAGGGGCATCACGACTCGCAGACAAATTCAAAATTTCGCAGGATACAAGAGCATTTCCCTGACGAAGTCATGGAGTTGGTGTTAATGAGGATACCCAAGAGCGGTACTAAGGGTGTAAATCGCCGCAGGATAGCAGCGAAATACACAAGGCGGATAATTGACGCCTCGGAAATATTTAAGCAAATAAAAAGTGTAACTTAAAGGAGAGTAAAATGTTTAATGAATGGTATTTGGCAAGAGACAAGGCCGTAAGTGAACGAAACGATAATGGGATTCGCGTTTGGCCGACAAGCCTTACTGGAGTCAAGAAAGTTCAGGGGTGTATCCACTACGAACCAACTGATTCAGTCTTCTATGGATGGGAAAAGTGGTGGGAAGGAGACAAAGGCGCTTACAGTAACGGGATGGCACTTACTCCTTGCAACTGCAAGAAGGTTTTCGGCCACTGTCCCAAGAAGGGTGAACTGCTCTGCGTCAAGAAAACAAGAAACGGCTGGAAGGCCACAAAAATAGAACTTAGTTTTAGCTGAATACTTGGGCATATATGCCACTGAAAAAGAGGCCGCTTTAGTATATAACAAGAAGGCCCGTGAGATGTTCGGGGAGTTCGCAAACTTAAATGACTTGGAATTCTCCGAGTGAAACTAAATTCTAACTTTCTGCATGAGTGGTACTCTCATAGAAACAGGAGGTGGTACCGTAATATGAACTGTTGATATAACACTGTATACGGGCGGTGGCGGATTTTCTTGTCCTGCCATCGCCTACTAAATGAAACCTCTTAGAAAGGAGATAAGAATGATTTGGATATATTTAGCAATTCACTGGATTGGCGGAACATTGGGATATATGCTGATGAGGCAAGGGTTTTTAGTAGATTTCGAAGGTGTTCTCGGCAAGAGAAATGTGTGGCAGAAAGCAGACGTTTTCAGTGGGATTGTTTCAGGATTGGCAGCGGGGTGGGTATTTGTCTTAATTGCGTTTTTTGTTAAAGGTAAGTTTTGCCTTAAAAGGCGTCCGTCTAAAATCTCATCAAAGGAGACCCCATGAAAACAATACTAATAACAATATGTTTACTGTGCCTGGCTGGGTGCCTCAACGGTGATGCTACCAGAACCACAACATACCCAGACGGCAGGGTTGTAGTTGACGAGGTGCATTACCAAAGGTTTATGCTCGGTCAGAAGATAGATTATCTAAGGCTGGGCGATATGGAAATGCGGGGGCAGGAATCGGAGTTTGCTCTTGGCTTTAAATATGGCCGGGCAAGTGTAACGGTTGGCGAGCAGCCGTAGAAAGGAGAATAGTATGCTGAAAAATTGTTTAATAAAATGCCCTTGGTGTCAAGGAACTGGCAGGGAAAATTACGATGGGAGGCCGTCAGTTTTTGACGATTCAAATAGGGTACTTCCTGATGAAGATATGTGCCCGAAGTGTAGTGGCCGAAAAGATAAAAACACCATTTTTGGCGGTGGATGGCTAAATATTGATAGTTTGTTTAACTAAGTGATTTACCGACTGGCGGCGGCGAAACCGAACAAGGCGGTTGCAGATACCAATGTTGTGCCCGCTGATACCCTGAAATCCGATGCGGTTATCATTGACACACTGGCCGTAATCCTGCCCGCCAGTCTATATTAGGAGATATGAAGAATGAGTAAGCGATGTAAGGATTGTAAGCACGATGACTGGTGTAACGGAGGCGATTCGTATTGGAAAGCTCCTGCGTACTGGTGTATTTACAAACGCAAGTGGTGGAAATTCTGGAGGCCAAAATGAGTAAGCAACCTAAAAAGCCAACATTAAAATATCTGCTGGAATGGGCAGGGATACATGGGTATTGCGCTCATATTTATTGTGACCGCTCTGCTTCAGTCTGGGGTGGTGGACAGGTAAATACGTTTCGTGGCGACAGCCTCTACAACGCCCTATGTAAAGCCCATAAGGAATGGAAGAAAACAAAGACATTGAAACCTAAGAATAATTCCAAGTTTCTACAGAACTTCTCGGTAGAAGTAACGCCAGTCAGGAGATAAGAAATGAGTAAAACAAAGATACCTTGGACTGAGTTTACATTAAACCCATTAGTTGGATGTACCAAAGCCAGCATCGGTTGCCTGCATTGTTACGCTGTGCGAATGGCCGCTCGATTAGCCAACATGGGTATTTATAAATACCAACAGGTCGTTAAGAAAGTTGGTGATAAGTATATCGCAGAATGGAACAGCAAAACCTACTTCGACGAATCCTGCCTGCAAATCCCCCTGAAGCGCAAGAAGCCGACTATGTTCTTTGTTAGCTCTATGGGAGATTTATTCCATGAGTCTGTGAGTTTTGGGGATATACGGAAAATATTTATTACTATATATTCGACTGGTAAGCATACATATCAGTTGCTAACCAAAAGACTTGAAAGAGCATTGGAGTTTTGGAAATGGTTCGAGCAAAACAACAAGGTAGATGGCAAGGTATACGATTTAAGTCTTTTGCAAAACCTCTGGCTCGGCGTTACAGTTGAGAATCAGGAAATGGCCGACAAGCGAATCCCGATACTGTTGCAGATACCAGCGGCTAAGAGGTTTGTAAGTATTGAGCCGATGTTGTCAAAAATAAATATTGAAAAGTATTTGCATTGCGGGATAAGTTGGTGTATAATAGGGGCTGAAAGTGGCCCAAATGCGAGGCCGATGAATGAAGAATGGGTTAGGAACTTAATATGGCAATGCAAAACAAACATCAACGTGCCAGTGTTTTACAAACAAAAAAGGGTAGGAAATCAGATGATAAAGATGCCGATACTGGACGGCAAAGAATATAAGGAGATGCCAAAATGAAAGTAAAAGTAAGAAGTCTCTACCACAGCCCCAAAGGTGAACGTGGGATAGGTAAATGGATTGTCGCCTGGACTTTTGTTCTCGGCCTGTTCTATAACTGGAAGGTGTTGAAATACAATTTTTCACATGAGGAGATCTGGGTTGCTGACGAGAACGGGGAATTTGTCAATGACAACCAAAGCCCTATTATAGGGATGACTTACAATCGTATTCTCGGCCATTGCTTCTCCTCCACCACCAGAGGTGATGCCAACGGGGTTAGATTTGCCCCTGCCAGCGATGTGTTAGGTAAGCATCCAAAGCGCTGGTTTTATATTGAGTGGGAATGTGAGAAGAATAAATTCGACAAAGCTATGGAAAAAGCTCGTAATAGAGTGGGCCGAAAATACGATTTCAGGGGGGTGTCTGGATTCGTAAACCCATTGCCTTATATCGGTCGTGCAGCCGCCAAATTATTACGGATGGACAAGGCAACAAAGTGGTGCGAGAGCAGGATGCAAAACCCAGATAAAGACTATTGTTCTGAACTAAGTAATTTATTCAAGTTCTGGTGTGGCGTGTGGAAATCTATTATTTTGGTTATCTCCCCCCGCTGCTCAGCCTACTTATTAGCCAAGAAAACCGGCTGTGAACCACAGCCCCTTGTAGGAGAAATGTAATGATTGAAGAAAAAAACTATACAGCAGCTGTTGGCAACCGTTGTAGCATTTCCGACTCAACCAATAAATGCTTTGATTGCAGTGTTGTTTTGATGGGGCAGTTATACATCGCCGAACTCCAAGCTACCATCGTCGAGCTTCAATCTTCGCTAAGGATAACCCGGAAACAACGAGCAAATCTATGGCAAAATATTTCTAAATACGAAACCACTGTTTACTCGCAAGCCACGGAGATTAAGAAGCTGAGGAGTCGATTAGAAACCATTCAACAACGAGCAGAAAACGGCGTTTCTTTGTGTGAAATTTCAGCAATAGCCAAAGATGTCCTAAAACAATGACTAAATGTAAATGCGGCAACCCGAACAAGACAGGCCCGCCCAGCCACCTGTGCCTGACCTGTGCCAGAAGGCGCAGAGGCATGGCTGAGTGGCTGATTAAAATGGAACTGCCCGATGATGAGGTGTATAGGTGTCCGAATACAAACTTAACGAAAGATTAGAAGTCCTCTGGCTGGACGTGGTCGAGGACTCAAGCTGGGTAGAGTTCGAGGAGGCTTGCAAAGTCCCGACCGAGGTCTACTGCAAGACTATAGGGTATTACTTAGCAGATGACGAGTTGTTCATCTGGATAAGTTCTACCATAGGCCGGAAGCGTAAAGGGTTGAGGTCGAGCACTACCATACCCAAAGGAATGATTCAGAAGATACGGAGATTAGGAATTAAAAAGGAGAAAAAATGAGCGTTTGTTTTAATATAAACTGTCACGATTGTCAAGAGTCTTTGTGGGTTGCCCAAGAGGGTTTAAGTGGCTCTACTTTTTATCGTGGCGACAAGGATACCATGAAAAGCCTTGGCGAGTTCTTTTTTGAGCACCGAGGTCATGCCTTGAGTTTTGACGGTGAAGATAAATTTGAGCATTATAAGGAGAAAACATGAAAACCCTGACAACGCATAGGTGCAATACTAACGCCGTGAGGTGGTTCGGCTACCCCGACATCCACTTCCCAGACCAAGACCCAGAGGCTCTGGCTGTGGCAGAGGCGGCGCAGAGGGAATTCAAGCCGGATAATGTGATAATTGGGGGCGATATGCTTAACTGTTCCCCGTTTGCCCGTCACCCCAAACAAAAGATGAGGGATGGTGCTATAGTAGACTTCAAGGCTACCGAGCTTGACGTGGGTAACGCATTCCTTGACAGGGTGCAGGAACATACTAAGTACACACATTTTTTAGAAGGTAATCACGATGCGTGGCTTGAGAGGTGGACGGTAGGTGTAGGTCACGCGGCAATGGCATTACATAGCCTTATTTCTATTCAAGTCAACTTGAGCCAGAACCGCAAGGATTTCAAGTATATCCCACAAATAGCCTTTAAGACAGACAGGACGACATTCGTTGAACTGCACCCGAAACTAATTTGTGTTCATGGATGGTGTGCTACGAAATATGCGGCGGCGAGGCACAGAGAACTCAACCCGTTCCAGTCTATTATTTTCAACCATACCCATCGCCGACAAGAAGATACGCTGACGTATCGTGTGGCAGAGATGCCTTCAGTGGCGATGAGTGCTGGATGCCTTTGTAATAGAACGCCCATGTATCAACATACTGGGTGCGAAACAGGCTGGACGCACGGCTTCTGGGTGGCCTATGTGGGGCGAGAATCGTTTACGGTTTATTCAGTATTGATTAACAAGGGCAGGGCTATCCTGCCTAACGGGAAGGAAGTGAGGATAATATGAGAGAAATTAAGTTTAGGATTTGGGATAAGGGAGAGGGAAAGTTTTTATACCAAACGCTTCGGGAGTTGGTTAATGGTATAGGTGATGACTGTGCGGACTGGGAGGCTCAAGCTTTCAGGTATGCGCTCAAAAGAGCTTTTGTTCCTGAAGAATACATTGGTCGCAAAGATAAAAATAAAACTGAGATATATGAGGGGGATAAGATTAGGCACTGGGGTGGAGATATTACTCGCATAGGCGTTGTTAAGTATATTAAGAAAAAATGCTCATTTGATGCTGGCTGGGGTAGTTGGGAGCATTGTGCAAAAGACATTGAAGTCATCGGTAACATCCACGAATCTAAGGAGGAATAAAATGATTTTCTTCACATCGGATGAGCATTACGGCCATGTCAAGGTTATTGAATATAGCGAGCGTCCCTTTGGCTCTATCGACAAAATGGACAGCGGGCTTATTGAAAGGTTCAATAGCAGGGTTTTGCCCCAAGATGTAACTGTTCACGCAGGGGATTTTTGCTGGCTAAACAACAAGCAGGAAGTTTACAGGAAATATGTTAGCAAACTTAACGGAACGCACATTCTCTTGGTAGGTAGTCACGACCACTGGCAACCAAATAGTGCTAAGTATATCTGGCGAAAGAGGATAGAGGGAAACTTGATTATGGTTTGTCACTATGCCATGCTGACTTGGGAGTGTTCCCACTATAATTCATGGCAGTTATACGGCCACTCTCATGGCAGGCTTGACCTAAAAGGAAAACAGCATGACATTGGGGTTGATAATAATAATTATTTTCCTGTGTCCTTTGATGAAATATGTGATATAATGAAGGACAAGGAAGATAACTGGAACTATCTAAAGGAGGAATAAAATGCTTATCAGGAAAAAAGTAGGCGTAACACTAATCAACGCCATACGCGGAACGCTCAAGTGTCGAAATAACGAAAAGGGAGGAAGGTATTTTATGGCTGTCGAGTGCAAGGTGCCCCGCAAGAACCGAGAGCCAAAGCTGACTGACCCTGTTGGCGTTCAGGCAAGGAATGGGCCGTTCAGGTCTATTGAGGGCAACGATAGGTTTATCCATGCTGTCGATATTCTCGGCGACCCCTGGATATTCAGGATTGCTCGGTGGCACTTCATCACAGTCAAGAACGGCAGGAAAGTAGCCAAGAAAGCGTTAGAGGATTACTATTGGGACAGTGAGGTTAAGAAGGCGATATAATAATTTTAATTTAAGAAAGGAAAATGAGAAGGGATTGAAAAAAAGATTAGCGAAGACAGAGCAAGCCTTTTTCTGTCTTCAACACGCGGAGTGTCGTCTTTATCTTTGTGGCAAAGAGTACGGTTCGTTAGCAAAATTTGCCGATGGGGTCAAGCACGAGTTGCAAATGAGAGATAGGCTCATTTTAGAATTGGCCAATGCCGCAGGATACATCAGATTCAACGACCCGCCAAAGAGTGGGTGGAAGAAGATGGCCAAGAAGAAGAAGTGAAATAAAGACTTAGGCGGGGCGCAGAAGCGCACCCGCCTTCGTCCGGAGAGAGAGAAATCTATTTAAGCCTATCCTTCAGGAACTCCAACTCGTCCCTTATCGTCTTAATCTCGGCGGTTAGGTCTTTTATTATCCGGTCTTTGAGCTTGACCGACTTGCGCAATCTGGCTGCTTCAGCTACGATTCCCATTATTTCCTCACGGTATAAAAGTTCTAACTATAAGACCTGTAAGCGCCGAAGATAGACCCATTAAAAGGAACGTACACCACAACGGTAGACGGTAGGCGAGGGCTTTCTTTATCTCGTCAATCGAACTCCATAGCTCAGGGATACGCACATCGTCAAGATGCTTTATGTCGTCTTGGTTTCTGGAGATTCTCGCCTCGTGTGCGTTACTGTTCTGTTCCGCCATCCGGCTCCTCGCTTTCAACAGGTTTTATAGAGGCCAGTATCCCGCCAATGGCCTTGTAGTTCTGTAACCCGCCCGACTTCAGGGCTATGTCACATAGTTGCGTGATTGCTATTCTTGCTTCTTCGTCTGCTTTGATTTCCATTGTTCTCTCCTTATGATATAGTAAATGCGTCGTCTTCAAACGGGTTTTGTGCTTGCTCTCTGGCAACATGCTTGCCTTTTGTTACCAGCCCCTTAATGAGCAGAAGGAATTTGTATTTAATCCAGTTGTTATCTGACAGGTTTGCCTCGCCTGGTTCAAGCGTCTGGTTGGGTGCGGCCAGTAAAATATACGGCTTGACCTCATTCCATTTTGCTGTTGAGCAACTTATAGTAAAACTTGGCATTGTTTTCTCCTTATGTTCCACCTACCATTACTGCTGTTAAACTGCCGTGAAGGACATCGGCGTCATTACTGTTTGTTGTATTTTCCATCCAAAGACTTAGCTCTTCGTTTCCGTTAGGCAAATCTATTGTGCAAGTTCCACCCATATTCCCCGTATCTGTGTTATTACTAATAGTTCTATGCGCTTCACACCTGTCTCTTCTGAAAGTCGTACTATCAATTGTTAATCCTGCGTGTATCTGTGTATTAGCCGCCCCCGTAACCATTTTAAAACTTAAATTCCAAGTGATATGATATACCCCTGCTTTAGTTATAGTTATGTGGTGCTGTGTTCCGCCCGTAGGGAATGTTATTAAATTCTGGTCTCCTTCCAACCAGCCATCTTCTGCCGAGGCTGTCCCATCATCCTCTACTTCTGTAGGAGTGTTAAGAGTGAGAGCAACCCTGATAGCTTGTGTACCGTCAACGTACATATGGCCGTAAGGCAAACCTGTTCCTGCACCTGTCCAGAAAGTATCGCCATTGGTTTCAACGGTTAAAATTGTTGTGGAATTGTTACCAAGTATAGCCCCTGCTGTGGTTCTTATTGTACCATCAAACCAATAGTTACTCAGACCATCAAAAGACATTGTATCGGCGGCATCAACACCTACGCCCATTTCAAAAGTTCTTTGCTGGTCTCCTGTACGGAAACCTCGCATTTTAAATTCTTGTGTTTCTCCTGACGTAGCGTTCCAGAAAAAGAACACAGGGTTAGTGGGTTCTGATTGAAAGAAAAGCCCAATTGGTGAAGGGCCATTAACTTGAATAAAAGCTCTGGCTGCGTCACAGAATACATTTACCCAATGCGTAGATGCAGAATCCCAAAAGTTTATAGTTCCAAATCCTGCTGTTTTTTCTCCTATTTGCAAGCGGGTTGGATTAGCTCCACCCTCTAATGTATCAATATTTAAATTACCATCATCCCACCTAAAATAAGCATGGGTGTCATCATGGTAAATCTTTATTTTATCTGAACCGTCAGTTGATTTAATTTCAAACGGGAAGGCTTCTGATGATTTGCCTACTATTACATTATGATTAACAGCATCCACTACCAGAGTGTCTGTATCGAATGTGGCTCCGTTTGTGCATACAAGACTATCAAGCGTTGTAGCACCTGCCCCTAAAGTGCTATCAAAAGTTGCAGCATCTGAAACGTGTAGTGTTCCTACAACTTCTAATTTAGCATCAGGGTCTGTAACATTGATGCCGACGCTGCCATTCAAAAGGTTATATTCAGAAGCATAAAATCTCATTGGAATATTAGCAGATACGGCATCATTAAATGCTGTAATCGCTAATTCAGAATCTTGAAGACCAATACCAAGATTTACGTTGGCCGCTCGCCTAATAATAAGTTTATAATTAGCGTCTACCGTAGTAAGTCCGATACCTACGTTGCCGCCTTTATCAATTACCATTCTATCCTGAAGGCTCTTAGAACTATCTGCCACAGCAAAATATAACTTAGAATTTATTCCTAAATTTCCTATTTCACCATATATCCTTGCTAAAGAAGCATTGAATAGTTCATTCGAGTTATAGAATTCAAGCATTGGATGACTGACCGCTTTCCAACCAGTGTCAATTATCCTCAAACCATCATAGTTATTGTCCCCTATCTCTCCAGCATCAATATCAAGTATATAACCTGGCGTCGCCGTCCCTATCCCAACCCTATGATTAACAGCATCAACTTCCAGTGTGGGTCCACCTAATGTGTCAACAATCAAACTATCAAGCGTAGTAGCACCTGCGGCCAAAGTGCCTGTGGTTAACAGGTTCTCGTCGCCAAAGGATATATTATCAGAAGCGTCTAAGATAAACCCACTGGAAAAGGTTAAAGTGCCAGCAGCTACAAAAGTATCAGATATAACAGCAAGGGCAGTGAGTGTTCCTAAGCCTAAATCAGCACTGCCATCGGTATCAAGTACAACACTGTCAAGCCAGTTGGTAAGCTCTGTATGCTCGGCACTGGTCAGGTGGAAGAACTCGCCTGTGTCAAGGCCGGAGAGGTTGTTGTGAATCAGCTTGGCGTTGAAGGCTTCAAAGTTGAACGGGCTATATCTACCGCGGATTGGCATTTATTCAGCCCCCCTTGCAACTCTGTTGGCAAAGTCTATTGTCTTTTCAATGTCCGACCATATCTGCTTTCTCTTCTCTGTTGCCTTAGCCTCTTTCAGGGCGTCAAAGCTAACAGAAAGGACGGTAGCGAGATTGTTAAAAATTACTCGCTTTAACGCTTCATTGAGACTAATCTTCTTGGACTTGAACTTTTGATTCAATTCCTTGCGTTCTTTGTAAAAATCTTCCACTTGCTTTCTTGGTGCAAACGGGTCTCTGGTAAACAAGGTTCCTATAACCGGTATGTCGGCGGGCTGTTTTTCAACATCTCCAGAATCCAACACCCTCACAACTCGGTTGTAAATCCCGCCACTGTAAGAATTGACCAAATGCTCTATTTGAGATGGAGACATATTTATAGTCTTGCCGATAACCTTCATCAATTCGGTGGTGTGTGGGCCGAATTGGTCTTCAGGTAGTTTGCCTTCGTTAGAACGTGATACTATCGGCCTACCGGCAAAGTCCTCGTTGGCCTTTATGTCAATTACCGGCCCAATCAAGGACGGCCAGTCCAATGGGTTTGCAGTCTTTAGGGTTGCATTTAGGATTTCTTTAATCTCCTCCGGTCTTTGGTTATGGACGGCATCAAGAAAAGCTATCGGGATGGCTTGGAATATATGCCCCAACTCAAATGCGACTGGAAATCTTACTATCACAGTATCATCACTTGGTGATTCAAAGTGTATATAATTGGCCTTTTCGTGAGCCGTCATATTCTTATACCACGGCTTGTCCTTGTTTCTCCACCAGAAGAATATTGCAGGGATGGTTAATGTGCTCACCGCGGCAATCGTAGACTTTAATGGCCTGTCGTTGAAAGACCGTATAATCTTATCCGGCCCCTGTATGGCCACATTGAAAAACGGGATTATCTGGTTAATCTGTTTACCTATCTGGCCGTGACGAGTAAAGTTAGTGGTCACGTCCTGAGCGGCATTAAGTGCAAATACAGAAGCAGACAGACTCCCCTTGCCATACAGTTTTTCGCCCTCTTTTAACGCGGCACTAAACTCCCCTATTCTTACGCCAATCTCTGTGATACTGACAAGGTTTCTTAAAGCGTCTATGGGGTGAGCGAAAGTGTTTATTGTGTACCTTATTCCATTACTGGCCAGCATATCGTGTTGAAGGTGTCTCGTTCCCGCCTTGTCTTGAGTGATAAAACCCGACATCTCACCGCCAAGAGCGGCAAATCTGGTAACGTCACTGTCTTTTTTCAGACTATTGAACCCGAAGTTTTCCGCTACTCCCGCGGCTTTTGTCTTAACGTCTTTCAGAACACCGCTTATAGCCGAGAACGGCCCACCCTTGGCGAATTCAGAGGTAACAGTAAAGGTTTGAATATCCCTTGCCGGATTCCTGATAAGACCGAACGAAGCGTTAAGTCCAGTTGCGCCCAACTTTAGAAGTCTCGTCGGCTTGCCTACGATGAAATCCCAGAATGGCCCCAACTTATATATATCAGTTCCCTCCAAAACATCCATCAATTCTTTCTCGACTTTAAAAAACTTATTTTCGCCTTTTATCTTTAGCTTTATAACCCCTTGTGCAGCAGGAAACAAAGACGGCCTGAAGATGGTGAGTAATTCATTTAAGTCTTCCTCGGCAACGTTTGTAAAATCTATTCCAATCTCTTCAAGCTCGACTTTAATCTCTTTGACGGCTAATTTTGTCGGGGCAACCGGAGTTCTTGTAGGAGTAATAAAATCTTCCAACGCCTCTGGATTCTCCAAAGCCAACCTTGCCATCGACTGCTCTATGGCCGCTCTCTGGGCACTGCCAATAGTAGCTTCCATCTGCTGTATCATTCCCTCTATGGGGTCTACTATCTTTCGCTTAGAACCCTTAAATCTCTTGGGGACAAACTTCTTGCCCTTGGCTGTAGTTTTGCCTGGCTCTTCAGTAAACTCTCTAAAAAATGGGACGTAAATAGGGTTGGCCACTTTTATAGCTTGGCCAGACTCCCTTGTTATCCGACCGGATTCAACAAGCAAGTCAATACCTTTTTGGTTCCATTCGGTAACTTCTTTTGCCGCTTGTGCGAACTCAGGAGAGTCTAAGGTGTCGAAAGTCAGTTGCGATGCTACGGGGTCTATGCCTGTTTCTTTATTTTGTTTCTGGAGATTTAAGTCTCTCGCCGCTACTAAATATGTAACGAATTCTTCAAACCTTTTCTGCCCGCCGTCTTTAATGATAGGTGAGAATATCTGCTTGAGACCCTTACTCTTCCTATTGCCCGCCAAGTCGGTAGTAGACTCCATCACGAAACCTCTCGTCTTAGCAGAAGACTTCTGGGTAAACGCCACAGCTAATTGAACGGGGTCGTCAGAGGGTTTTAACTTGCCCGTATCGGCGGCCTCGACAACTCTTCTTAATCCGGCAAATTCATCCCTGAACGCCTTATCAGCTTTGAATAAGAGATTCCTAAACGCCTGCCTTATTGTGACCTTGGGTTTTTTGAAACTAATCCGTTCCTTAACCTTAGCGATAGACTGTTTTTCGACTTGTTTCTGCTCAGCTTCGGGCAGGGCTTTGACTTCGGCAATAGCGGCAGTTGTTTCTTGTTGGGCTGTGGGGGACGTGCGGTCGATTACCTTCCTCTCTGTAAGCGGCTGAACGGGGGCAGGTGGTACTTTGATACCCTCTTCCACCTTTGCGGCCACTGACGGGGCTGCTACGGCTTCCTCAGCCTCTGTCAACTGCCTTAGCGGTCGCTTAGCCGCTTCTATAATATCTTCCATGGCAACGCCACGAGCCATCATATCCTCGGTTATATCGGCGCGTTCCTCGCTGAAGCCCTGTTCTACTAAAGAAGTGGCAATAGCACCACCACCGCCTATAATTGGGCCAGCAATAGCACCGCCAGCGGCGGCTTTGAATATGCGAGCGAGTGCTTGTTCGTAATTGGCCAGATTTACACCAACCAATTTAGGTACGATTATGCTTGTGGTTTCCTGCAACGCTTCTTGGATAGACTCTGAGATGGCATTGACTAAAATATCTTTAGATATATCCTTGCCTAATGCTCCAAGTTTTTTCAAAGTTAGGTTACGAACAGTATCAGCGACTTGCCTAAAAGATGTATTTGCTCCACCCCTGCCAAATGCTATGATTTGATTGACTCTTAGTTGCTCAAGGCCAGCATTAATCCCGCCCACCATTAACATAGTCCATGCGGCCTGCTCTTCTGTTCCACCAGCGGCAATCACTTCTTCGTATGCGGCTTCGCCCTCGACTACAAAAGCTACGCCAAAGCCAGCGGCAGGGCCACCAACTAAAGTAGCGGCGATTGTCGCGCCCGTAAAAGTAATTCCATCAGCGACAGAGGAGGCGACAAATGTTCGTATAGGCGTACCCTTCCCAGGCTGAAGTTCCGGCTTGAGCGAGGCTTTGTGGGCCTTCTCCGCTAAGTCGCCAAGCTTATTTGGTTCAAATAAACTTTGTCCTCCGGTGAGGCGCTCAGCAAAATTCAATACTTGGGCAGTTCTTTTAAGCCCACTCTGTCCTAACGCCCGTCCAAACTCGCTAAAGAACCCCTTAGATTTTCTACGAGGCTCAATTTTACCTGCCTCTTCGAGTTTATTCAGTTCGTGTTCTTTAGCTCTACGAAGCAAAAGACTTCTTCGTAATGCAGGATTAAAGACCTCGGTTGTTTCCGGCAGGCCAAATATCTTCCCCAAAAGACCTACTTCTGGTTCTCCTTTTTCTTTAAGGAAACTCTTAATCAACTCGTCTTCAGATTTTGTAATCAAAGCCTGAACTTCTTCTGGATTATCAGCCAAAAACTGATTAACAAGAATCATCAGGTCGAATGCCTTTCGCGCCTCAATGTCACTCTCCGGCACGGGTTCGTCAGAAATAACATCAGGAGTTCTATCCCTCACCCACTGTTCAACCAGTTCCATAGACTTAACCCACTCAATCTGCTTGTTCGTGAACGATAGCCTTGTATCCTTAGAAGAAAAGAATTTGGGTGGGTCAGGGTGGGTTTTGAGAAATGCCAGCGACGCGATTAGGTCTGCATCTTCTCTCGGTATCTCTGAACCGAAGAATTGAAGAACACCTTCTTTTGAAATTGGTTGTGAAGTATCCTGTTCATTTATTCCAGCCGTCTCGAATGGCAAATCTAATACCCTATTAGTAACATCAACCTGATTCAGTTGATTGTCTTTCGCCACCTTAAACGACTTATCTATTGTCGAAGATATAACCTCACCGTCTATAGGGTCTGAATCTGGAATAAAGCCCATTAATTCAAACTTATCGGTTGCGGCGATTCTGTTTACATCCTCTTCTGGGATAGCAAGTCCAATGGCTGTGTCTGGGACAAAGCCGAATTCATCTAAAGTTTTCTGGTCAATGGCCATTATTCAATCTCTACCGCTCCCTGTTTTAAGAACAGACTTAAATTTGACGCTGGAATACGACCAGTCTGACCGTTAGGGAGTCTGATTTTTACGAATCCAAACTCACTCCTAAGTTCCTCAATGCCCTTACCCGAAAATTCTGTTCGCCAAGAACGCATCCCTTCACTCTGTATTTGTTCTGGCGATGCGTCAGCGTTTTTCCTTCTCCATGCCCTAAGAGACTGTTCCCATTTATTGAAGTTGTCCAGTTCAAAGTTGAACTTTTCCCTTGCAGTGGCGACTCTATCTTCTAACGCCTTATCTGTTGGTTTACTCGTCAGAGCCTCTATCAGTCTATCCAAAATGCCTTCAGACTTACCTACTGCACGCAATTTAACATCAGTCCTTACTCTCGAAAAGGCGGTGTCAGTGCTGGTATCGAATGCCTTATTTAGTTCTTCAGTAAATTCAGTGACTTTCTCAGGCTTCAGGCCCGAAGCGTTTTCTCTTAACACCTTTTTCGCCGACTCCAAAGACCTTGTGTCGTCGCCGACTTGGCTAATGGCAGTGCTAACTGCATCTACGGCTCTTGGTTTATTTATAACAGATGGATTGAGTGCGAAGGTTCTAAGCGACTTAAAATCATCGCCCGTAATCTTATTGGTAGCAAGGTCGGCCTCAAGCTGTCGTATCGTGGTCGCCGCTGGTACTTTTCCTTGTGATATTTGTACCAGAAAGTCATCGGCATTGTTCTGTTGTGCAATCCTTTGTGTAGAAAGCACAGACCTTTTTGTTGCTTTAGCCGACGCCCTTAAAGATTCTTCGGTTTTAGGATTTATGTTTAGTTTAGGGTCGTTTAGTATTATCTCTGCTCTGGCGACTTCAAGGATGGCGCTGTCAGGGTTGCCCTTAGACACGAACTGGCTGGCATTATTCAGGATTGCCGTTACTTGAGATTGAACAACAAGACTTGGGCTCTCGTTTAATCGATTCGCCGCCTCCTGTGGCGTTATCACGCCCGTATCATCTCTGGCTTCTACAGTCAGTCTATCAGCTTCTACTAAGTCTCCTTTTTGTATAGCGGAGTTCCAGTCTCCGATATAGGCACCTTCTATAAGACTCTTTCTTTTAATTATTCCTGCTATTTCGAAGTCAACCGTCCAGCTTGGGGTTGACTGTTTTATAAATTGCTCATACTTAAATGCACCAACGCGACTTGGGGGCGTGAAAGTCTTTATGGTTTCTTGGCTTGCGTCAAACTCGGCTTGTCTCTCATCTGGGTCGTTAATGTCTAAAAGTCTTTGGCTGCTAAGTCTTCTTTCGCTATCCGCCTGGCCTATCGCAGTTGAGGCTTGGCTTGTGCCTTCTGCCTGTTCTATTTGAGATAAAGCCTGCCCTAAGTCAGTAATCCCCCCGCCAAGTGCGGCCAGTCCCCGACCTATGACTCCCTGACCAGTATCGCCTATACTAAGCGGTGCGGCAACGCCACCTGTCCTGCCTGACGGTAGTGCCTGTCTGCCTATGTTACGTGGTATATCTGTCATAAATTATCCTTATACCGTTCTTTTCCCCGGACTAAACGGATTTAATCCTCTGTCAAATCTTGATGTACCTACTGTGCCTATGGTGGAAAGTATCGTACCACCAGCGGCTAATACGGAAGCCCGGCTTGCGGCAGAACCGCTTGCCTTGGCCGCTGCGCCTTGTGCCCTGAATATCCCCGCCTGTTGGAGTCTTTGGGAAGCTGATATGCGACCCTCTCTCAAGATAGCTAAACGGCCGGCCTCTAAGTTCACTGCTGTCTCTACAAGCAACGATAAGGGCGTGCCCCGTGCCAAAACACCCGCCTTGGATATAGCGGCTCTCTGCCTGCCCTTGAACGCCTCACCCTCTCGTTCCTGCTGCTTAGCCGCCTCTATAGCCGCCTCTTCTTCGGCCAATGCCTGTCTCTCAGCTAACAGGGCGTTCCTTTCGGCTATATCAGCCTGTGCCTTGCCTGCCGCACTTGCAGCCCTGCCCTGTTGAATCGCACCGGCAGTGGATAAAGCACCGCCAACTATAAGAAGTGTTGTTAAAGTCATTAATCCTGCCTCACAATCGCATATAGAATACAATCAACTCCATCCGGTGTGTATTTCCTTGCTATTCCTTCTGGCTTAAAACCCAAGTGCCTGAACAGTGTGTGGGCTTTGGCGAAGCCAACCCTGCCCCACGCCTGAAGCCTAACGAAGTCGTTTTCCTCTATCAGTTGTTCAAAGCCATCCCTTATACATTCGTAAGTCCTTATAGGATATAAACTTGTTACAGGGGAGAGCATTAACCATACCTCCCCAACGCCATCCCATAATTTCCTTATTCCACCACAGCCTACTATCTTATCGTTTACTATTCCGGTTATAGAAAGGCCGTCGTCTTCAGTCTGTTTCGCCAGCTCCTCCAAAGTACCACTGCCGTAGTATTTCAAACCGTTTTCCTTCGTGCCATCGTCTATAATAGACAGCATATCTTCAGCTAAAAACGGCCTTACACCTGTAAATGTTTTTATTTTTTCCTTGACAGCTTCCATAATTTATGTTAAACTTTCTGTATGAATAAAATGAATCCAAATATTCTCTTTACGCCCAATGCTATCATTTTGATTTGTTCTAATTGCGGGATCGACGAAAAAGGCAACTCTCACTGGAATCCAAAGCACTGGAATCAACAAAAAGAGACAAATATTTATAAAGTATTTTGTCCCCGTTGCTTAGAGCGAAAAATTAATTCAATGGTTAATCTGCATTAGCGCCAACGTCGAGCGAGAACGATAAAACAGTCATCGGCAGTGGTTGGGTCTGCCTTGCCAGTATATCGCCCTCCCTCGAATATCCGCCGGAAAGAGGTATCTCTTTAGAGCCTGTAAACAAAGCCGCTGTACCCGTAGGAATGTCGTGCAGTTTACTTGTACTCGTCCCCACCTCGCCGCCAATAGTCTCGAATACAGAAAACACGCCTCTGTTTATTTTCTTAGTTATAGCTAAACCCATTCCGTTCAAATCCAACTTCATCGGTTTGACAGTAGCTGTATAACCTAATCCCACTTGGTATTTATTGGCGGCAGATTCGGCGGTTATTGCAGCGCTGGAGACCACTCTCGTTGCCTGTACCAGACCATCTCCTAATACCTGAACCGTCTCGCCCTCTAAATGACCCAAGCCCCTGATGTCCGTATCACCGATATCGGTGATATAAGAGTCTAAGTATTTCATGTCAGAAATGGATGATGGCATTGCTCGTTGGAAGAACCTCTCTACATATCTAACAGTCGTAGGCGTAGTTGCAGTGTTTATTACTCTCTTAATTGTAACCCAGACCTCGTCTTCGTTTCCCGCCCCACCGTAAATAACCGCTACTGATTCAAACTCTGCATCCGAAGTCCCGCCTTCAGAAACCTGTCTTGACCAACTAAAGACGTTTTGGTCTCTTTCGTAAGTCATTGTGGCCATTTCGCCATCGGCCCTAACACACCATAATATCGGGTCAGGAGTTCTCTGAAATGCCATATCAACTATTCCAGATTCAGTGATATGCTCGGCAAATACAGTCAGGTCGTCGGCTTTGTGAGAATCCTGCTCGAAACTATACAGGAATTCCCTTATCTTTCTACCACCCCTCTGTACGAATAAGACGGCTTGGTTGACTATCTTGGCGGCTATATTCTCTGAACCGTAAGTCGTTTGGAGTCTCGTCCTGATATTTGTTGGCGTCAATGCTTCGTCGTCTTTAGATGCACCTAATATATGCTCGCCACCTACAGTTCCCAAGACCAGAGTGTTCTTAGACAGCATCCATCGTATTCTGTTCTGCTGGCCGGAACCTACTAACGTTAGGGTAAGTGCATCGTCAGCGTCCGTACCCTCTCTAAAGTCTGTGAAATCACCTATAACACTTCCCCAAGTCGTTAAGGGTTCGGATATGTTTCCTGCAAAGGTAAGCCTCTCTTCAGACGATATGGTAACGTCTATCGGCCAGCCCCTAAGATTAGAAAAGGAACCTTCAGAAAACCGATGAGTGGGGTCGGTAGAGGCGAGAGTAGTTAAGACCGTTGCAGTTGCAGACGTTGGGCTTGCCACCGCTGTGATTTCGACAATTCCTATATGAGAGGTGTCTCTAATAGAAAACTGAATACTTGCATCTGTATCCGCTGCACAGGCAGAAGATGTTCTTGCCCTATAAAGAGCATCGGCAATTCCCTCTGTACCGGAAGTAGTAACATTTTTATTAGCCGCCGACGTAACCGTTACCACCGTTTCATAAGTAGTTTCATTGTCATAACTTCTTTCTAATACTATAGTTGCAGAATCACCGGCAGCGCCCCAAGTCCCATTGGTTGTAAAATCCCAGGTAACACCCTTTGGTACGGCTAAGGTACCGGAAGTATCGTTTAGCGTATTGGCTTCTATTTCTTCTGAAATACTTGGCGTATCTGTGGCCTGTACCAATTTGAACAATGCACCAGTCTGGGATTTAGACCTGTCCGCAGACCCACTTGGTAAATGGCCTGCGGTCGTACCTGACACAAACGGAGCGTGACCTACGGCTGTTAGTGTTACACTGCCAGTAGTGGCTGAGGCAGTGATTGTCTTGGCTGTATCTGTGTTCTGGTCTCTGAACGGGCCAGTCTGAATATCAGAAGCTTCAAGTATCCAGTTATCATCAGCTAATCGAGAGAATCTCCTGGTTTCATAGTTGGGATGAGTTATGAATGTTACATCAGCCGACTGCTCAAATTTAAGGTCAGGTAAATCAGCAGTTAAGTATGGAGTATTCACCTCGAAGATAACCTCAAGGTCAATTAAATCCGCTATTTCAGCGGCGCTCAACTTATCACTGAATAGAGCTACGTTATCTATTTTATCTTCCCAGAAGCTTTCTCCAGAGGTGTCGCCTGAATTTCGCTGAGAACCTATGCGAACCTCTTCTGCCCCACCCTGCATAGCGGTATAATTTGCATTGTTTGTTTTGGTTGAAGTGACTACTGCTCCGTCAACGTAGAGAGTTATGAAGTTAGCTGCTGTTGCGGCGGTATAAGAGCCGTTAGTGGCTTCGTAAGTAGCGACGACAAATCGCCAACCTTTTTCCATCGCCGCATTTGATACTGCTGATATTTCGTAAGAAGGCATTTCTTCTGTGCCGTTGCCTGAGTTCCATAAAGAACCAATTTCAGAAGTTGTAAGTTCTCGGCTGAACATAGTAATATTATCAAGTTTCTCAGGATATATACCCGTACCGCCCGTATAAGCGCCGAGCGTGACTTTAACTGCCGTGTTCTCCATAGCAGTAAAAGAGCCTGCTGCTCCAGTGGTAACGTCTACTAAGACATTATCAACATATATGTCAATGCCTGCGGCAGTTTCGGTACCGTCATAATTTACTACCACAAAATGCCAGCCGGAACCAATCGAGCCATCGGTTTCTGTCCAGACAGAGCCGCCGGTAGAATTGTCTATCAACTTCATGCTTATCTTACCGGTATCAGTTGTCTGTAATCGCCATTCTCCGACGGTTGCGCTTGATGCTTTTGATATTACAGTTCCAAAGGCATCTTCAGGGTCTACAAAAACCCAAGCGGCTACACTCGAAGCTGAACTGAGGCTTAAGTCGTTATGGTCAGATGTAATCTCGATATACTCTGCTCCACCAAAGTCAAAGCATTTTCCTATCTTGCCTGTGGCAGTAACGTCTTCTGTGTTACCAACCTGGGTTGTTCCATCGTGGTTTGCAGCAGTGTCGTCAAGAACTGTGGTATTTGCGGCGTCTTCATTCAACTTCCACTGAGCGATTCTGTCGGCAGCTATATTTGCACTGGTATCGGCAAGATGAAGTTGAAGTTTCTGCTGTGGGTCCATGCTAAAACGCCATTCCTTTGTTGCGTTATCATCCCTCCATTTTGACAAAATAGACTGTAACCCGCCATCAGTTACAAAGACCCATGCGGCTATACTGAAATCCTCGTCAATTGAATTGTTTGTAAAACTTAACTCGCCGTCATTATTAACAGTAACATCATGTTGGCCGTCGAAGTCAAAGCATGACTTGACCTTGCCAATTGCGGTGAGGTCGGATGTGTCGGTAGAGGCTGTACCAGTGTGAGGAATCGAGTCAACAGAATCAAAGACGGTAGTGCCCTCAATCTCGTTCAGCTTCCAGTGGGCTACTATATTATCCAATGCACTTAAATCTTCTGTTCCTCCGCCAGTAAAGACCTGAGCACCGTTTTTGAAGAATCGAATGAATTGATTCTCAAATAACAGGATATAGGCATCATCAACTGAATGTTCAAAAGCAACCAATCGCCCCTTGGCAGAAGACGACCTTTGAGTAGCGATAAATTCTAATCCCGGCCTCTCCTGTGCGCCGCCGTAAATCAACGGAATCATATTTTCCATAATCCGGCAACCGGCGGCGTATTTCTGCTGGTCCGACCTCTGGTCCATGAGCAGGCTTAATTCTCCGGCATTAAAGGATTGTATGATTTTGTTTGTTTTTGGCATTTTAGAAGTACCTGTAAAATACAGCTATATCGCCTGCTTCAGTTCCTGTTGAACCGTCAGCATTAGAAATTTGAATAAATACATATCTTATTCCTGTTCCGTCGAACCAAACTTCGGCCATAGAATTGTGTCCAATTGTGTCTGTTGACTCAACTTCTTTAGGGTGGTTTTCCCATTCAACAGTTAGGGTATCGGCCCAGAACCTACTCGTTGCCGCCTCGCCATTATGAGGAAACTTAACCACCTGTTGTGTGCCGAGTGTACCTGTGCCATTTACGGAATGTTTGGCTGGCCCGTTTTTAGGAGACCATGTAATTATGTCGTAAGTAAAAGTTTTTCCTGCCGCCGAACTGCCTGAGAACGAAAAAGCAAGTCCATTCTGCACCAATTCTCCAAACTTCTGTCCTTCTTTGGGAACGAACAAATCTGTTTTAGCCAAGTCAAGTGCCGAGGATGGCTTTTGTGCAAAGTCACTCTCTGTTGCCAATGCGAAAATAGCGGGAGCAGGTGAACCTGAACCATTTTCATCCGCTTCGTTACGGGCAACAAAGATAGGACTTGACTTTGTAACTAAATGATTATTCGTGAAAGTCATACGCTGTATCTCCACCTCTGGACGTTAAAGATACTTTTGATTTCAGAGGCGGTCTTTTCGGCGTCGAACAGAACCACATCAGCTACTCGTCCGGTTATGAAATTGGTAGCAGTCTCAGTCGGAGCGGCGGTGGTGTTCCTTGCCCCTATAGTTACTCGCGCTGTATTTACATAGTTAGCCATTGTAACGGCGGCGGCAGAGACGTTCTTGTTTAATGCGCCGTCAGCGTAGAGACTTGCCCCGTTGGCTTCACTGATTGTATAAGCGAAGTGCTTCCAAAATGGCGACACTCCATCTCTAAAAAAAATACCAAGAGACGGCAATACCACGGAAATGCTGTCAGCCTCGTAGACTACCTGTATTGAACCGTCTGCCTTATGCTGAAACGTAAAACCGTCCCCGTCTTTACTGCCAAAGACTATATCCATTTCGGCGGGCGGATGGCCGTCATTCGGCCTCATCCACAGAGACACACTAAACGGAGCTTGAAATACAGACTGAAAAGCATTACCGGTTTTAATAACGTCGTCTGTGCCGTTAAACAAAATCCCTGGATAGGCCGGTTCAATATCAGTTCCGACCAACGCACCATTGTTACCGCTAAGGCTGTAATCAAAGACTGTGGCGGGGGAGGATATATTATCCATCTTCCAGTAGCCGACTACATCTTTTGTGCTTATTTGTTGTCTAATAAATTTACGGTTTCTTCTCATTAAACACCTCGCAAGGTAACGGTGACTGTTGCGGGAGCGGCAGGGTTAGTAAATCCTAATATTATATTTACTTCGCGCACAAGCGGCTCACTAACGTTGTAAGTGTGCGTGGAGCTTTCCGCTAAATTAGTTACAGCGAAAATAGTATTATCTCCATTGTCGGTTAGAGAAACATCTGTAGTTCCCTCAGCACTTGCCATATCAGACAATGTAACAACTATTTTTTGTAACAACCCGTTTAGGACAATTGTCGCCGCCCCCGTTGTGTCACCGCTTATTAAAGAAAAAACAGTCACTCTCTCCCAGGTTGTAAATCTATCAAGCGTATCTGAACGCCTGTCAAACCCAGTTATTGCTCCTGTACTTGCAGTCATAATAAACTCCTTTATTCAATAGTCTGTCTTGTGTGTCCAGCCGCAGCCCAACTATCACTTGACTCCTGGACAAATCTTTCTCTATTGTCCATGCCAATCGCTCTCGGCAGGACTATAGTTTCATATTCTTGTAAAAATCTATCACCCAAAGCACTGTTCTGTGATAGGTCATAAGCTAAGTCTGAAGCCAGTTTTAACCTGAACGCCGCTACGAAGTGGGGTGGAAAATTAGTTACTGTCAAGTCGGCAACAGCGGCGATATAATCCATATCGACTTCTGTTCCCTCTTGATTGGTGAGTATCCAGTTGCCTTCGCGGGTCCAGTCCATCAATTCAAACCCGCCAACGCTTACCCTTGTAATCCTAATGCTTGTAGGTCGTGCGAATCTGTGTTGAAATTCCTGAGAAATCCATTTAGCAGTTGCCGTCTCGGTCGATACGAAGGTGGCAGT
>SDBT01001208.1_pt1 | contig 44641 bp, 34 predicted proteins | sample 2277101 | NCBI WGS metagenome assembly SDBT01 (sample SAMN10404973, study PRJNA504765) | marine sediment metagenome | isolation source: marine sediment core GS10_PC15, 103 cmbsf | place: Arctic Ocean: Southern Knipovich Ridge | collected 2010
TCTTTACATCGAGTACATGTTTTCATAGTTTCTTGTTAGATACGGAAGGGTTTTATGCCTTCCGTATCTGTTTTACGCAATCACTCGGCTTGTTATCCGAGTAATCTGTATGAGCGTTGGTAAAAATTAATTATTTTCAAGCCAATTAGCAGCTTCTTGGTTAAGTGAGTTAGTATGTTCAACAGTACCTTTTACTAAAGATACAACAAGAACATCATTTAGATCAATAAACTTAACTAAATGCTCTGCTATTTCCCTAGTTGATTTATTACTCTTTATAAACCACTGGGAACCTAAAACATGTGCCGAAGAATAGCTTTCTATTGCAGCAGTAATTTTAGGATAATTCTTTTCAGGATCGTGTAAGTCATAACCTATACAATACTTTGTCATAAATGCCTCTAAAAATCTAAAGAAATTTGGATTTGGGATTCCTAAATTATGGAGTGTCCCATACTTCTTTATTATTAGAGTTTTTAAACTTGTTTCCTTTCACTCGCACGCAGAATATCCACACTGCGTACAACTCACACACCCGCTTTCCATAACAAGCTTAGTGGATCCACAGGATCTACACGTCGATACTTCTAAAAATTGTTCGTCTGAAATATACTTACGAAGTACTCTGAGTAAAGCCTTGCTAAACGTAGTAACTTCACCGTCACACTTGGATAGTTGAGATACTACGGCAGCCAGGGGTGTTCCGTGTCTTAGATTGGCTGATAACAACCGTGTAATCATTCTATGTTCGTCTGATGCTAATAGGGAGGCAACATTCTTAATTACAAAACGGTCATCCCCCTCTCCTATTGCGAGATGGTACCGTCCTCCCCCATTTCTTTCTAGTACACCTTTTATTTTGCTAGGAGAAATTTCTATCTGATCCTCTGGAAAACAAAAAGTCTCGTATGGAGTACCGTGGAGCAGCCCGATTAGAACTTTCCACTTCTCTCCTTTAACACTAACGGTATGTATATCACAGTCTAATAAATCTGGACGTGAGGGGCAAGTCAATTCGATTACGGTACGGGGGCGTGACTCATCTCTACCCTTTGAGGCATGCTTTAGCGTCTCTAGTACCTGGGTCTTAGACCCATCCCTATACACCGCAGTTGATTTAATATTAGAGTCAAAAGCAGTAATGTACGCCCCCATTATATCTTCAACCGTTGCTTTATTAGGAAGGTTTATTGTCTTAGACACAGAAGAATCTACTTGTTCAGAAAATACAGCTTGCATCTTTAGATGATCCTGCCAAGAAATTTCCTGAGCCTCTTCGAAATACTTAGGCACTCTCTTATGTTTACGAAGTTTTTTAAGATCGAAAGCATACTCTGAAAAATCAATGTCTTTCTCTTCTAACCAGGAATGAAAAGAGGGGCAACCGTCCATGAAAGAACCCACATTAGAATTGCGAGTATAAGCCATGGAAAAATAAGGTTCACAACCAGAAGAGTAACCCGTAATAGTGCCTGTAGTTCCTGTGGGAGCTTGCGTGAGAATCGTGACATTCGCGATACCATATCTCTTTAGATCCTCCTCAATTTCAGGACATTCTTTCAAGAGTTGTTGTATAAATTTACTCTTTATGAATTCCTTATATTTAAACTCTGGGAAAGGCCCAATCTCTTTAGCCATTTCTATAGATGCTTTGTAAGCAGCGTGTTTAATAAACTTTAGAATACTTTTGGCTAGGGATCTTCCAGCATCTGAGCTATATAAATAACTCTTACCTGTTAGAGAGGAAACACGAATAAGAAGCTCGTGCATTCCTATTGTTCCGAGGCCTATTCTTCTTTCTCTAAGGGTGTTCTTGTCAATCTCTTCTATACCCGTCTCGTTCAACAGGGTGATATGATTGAGTGACCTCACTAGGGAACAGACTGCTTTATTCAGGTCATCGAAATCAATAGAGCCATCTGAATTAACAAATTCAGGAAGAACAATACTGGAAAGACAACAAACAGAATTACGTGGCAATACTTGTTCCGCGCAGGGATTTGTGGCATCTAGGGGATTAAAATATTCTCCATTATGAAAGGCCCTGGCTCTATCAATAAAGAATATTCCAGGACAACCATCTTCCCAAGCGTTAGTACAGATCTTACGGAACCAGTCATGTGCTGTTAAAGCATAAGGACCTTTATCTAACACCAAAGTGTCTGCATTACGAAACGGTAACTGGTTGGAAGCCTCATGTACAGCGACTAATTCATCTGGGGCCACCACAGTAATGATTATCTCGTCTTCAATAAGTTCTCCAGAAGGAGAGTATTCTTTTAATGTGGCCTTAAAATCCCAAAGGTACCAAGGAGCATCATTCCACCGTAACTCCCAAGGCTTAGAACTTTCTCTCTTGACTTGTCGCATAAAATCATCTGATAAAGCAACGGATACATTAAATGTTTGCCAAGCGTGGGGATTCAACCATTGGAACTGCTTAAATTTATTCTCGTTGGTGACCACGGCAAACTTACGGATGTTCTCCCAATTGCTCCGCGATTTCTTCGTAATAAAATTCAACAATCCAGGGTGGCGATCTTCTAGAATCCCCATGTTGGCCCCGCTGCGATTACCTCCCTGCTGGATGTTAGAAGACAAGTACCCCATAGCAGTTATAAAGCCCTCAGGTCCGCTTGCGCGAGCGTTAGCCCCCTTACACCAGGCCCCACTAGGGCGCAGCTTAGAAAAGTTTATACCTGTCCCGCCGCCGTGAGCTTGTATATGAAAATGAACACGTTGAGTTTCTGAAATAGACTCACGATTATCATCAATACCAAGAACAAAACAGTTAAACATGTTTTTTATTCCCGTCCCTGCTTGAGCTAGTGGACGTCCAGCGTACATAATTTTCTTTGCTTCACAGAACTCCTGAGCCAATTCTCTACGGGCCTTAGTGTCCTTCTGATAAATATAATCATTGACTCTTCTAAAAGATTCAAAAATATTCTTCTCTATTACTACGCCCGTCGCGTCTTTCAGATAATATCTGGCTCTCGCAATCTCCTCGTGGGCAGGATTGAGGAAGTAAGTCTCGGAAAGATATTTAGTCATGAACCTGGGTTCTCCTTTTGAATTGCTTATTTTTAAAGCGTTACTACTGTACCAACTACTATATTGTTTTCATCAAAAAATCCTGCAGGCGCTTCTAAAGCATATCTTCCAGGTTTCGCTGCTCTTAAGGTGTAAGGCGTAAAAGAACTTTCTGTATCCAGAGCTAGATGCCCTATCTCCATAACCTTACCGTCACTATCTAAAAAAGCTAAGTCGATGGGGAACTTCAAATTCTTTGCCCACATGTGCATACTGAATTCTTGTCCAAAATCAAACAACATCCCATCATAAGGTTCTATACTTGTGATTCCACCTAATCCTTTCATTAATTCTAGACCACTACTGGCTAAGGAAAAGTTAAACTCTTTTTCATTTATTAAAACTAATTTACCCTCTGGTAATTCGCTCATCTATTTGTATCCTCCTTTCTATGTATTTGGCCATGTTTCCATAAGGCCCTTCAAAAAGTTCATCACTAACACAATTTAAAACTCCAACAATCTCAGGGAATTTTGAAGCAAGCTCGTCAAAGTGGTGGGTATCTATATGATGGTACGCAGAGCGCCCTATGTCAATGTAATCCCCCACCTTGTAAGCATTCTTCCTAGTCCTTCTATTAATACTGTTAGGAAAAATTCCTGTAATAAATAAAGCTATATCTCCTGTGATACGTAGGTATTCTTTACGAACTATTCCTTTGGAATCTAAAGCATCTCGTAGTAGACCATTCAAAACCACGCCTCTGTCTACCACATCAGGACCTGAAACAAACCCTGTCACTACTCCCAATACATAAACTTCAGCATCTGTGCTTAAATAAATATCCTGATCTTCTGATGATGTCGCTATAAGTTCTGCGAAAAAAGCCTCTAAATCTCTTTGAGATGTAGAAGACATATGATCGCCTCCTTTATTTTGTCCAGTGAGGAGCTATACTTACTGAAACCTTATCATCATTACCCACTGGTACATTTTTTATAAATCTATGAAAAGCTTTTGCCATAATATCTGCTTTTATATCAGCTATTTCCTGTGCTTTATCCTTGGGGACCTCAGATACTACCTCATCGTGAACTGTGAACAACAACTTTGCTCCAGGGATATCTCTGTAAGCTTCCTGAAGACGGATAAGAGCCTCCTTAGTAATATCTGCATTCGCTCCTTGGATGACCTGATTATTTCCGGCGCGCATCGTCGCGCTTTTTGAACTACGAAAAGCTCTTTCATCGGAGGGGTCTGCCAAAGTATAGTAACGTTTGCGCCCTAATATAGTTTTACTAAAACGATTAATTACAGTCTCTCTACCATTCTTATCCAAGAATCTTTTAATTCCCGAGTAGGTCTTGAAGTAGTTAGATAGTAACTCTTCCGCCTCATTCTCTGGAATCTTAAATGTTCTAGCCAAATTCCAAGCACTCAGTCCATAAACAATTCCAAAGTTAACAGTCTTCGTCTTACTTCTAAAAGAAGAAACCTTTTTGTATGCAGCTATATCTTCCATAGAAAATAAATCTGGAAGAACTGAGCCAGGATAATCCTTTTTCTTTACCAATTCGTAAGTTTTCAATTCTGAATCAGTTAACCCAAAAACCTCTTGAGCGGTGATAAGGTGAAGGTCTTCTCCACGCTCGAAAATGCCAAGGAATCCCTTATCTCCGCTTTCTTCTGCAAGAATTCTAAGTTCACACTGACTGTAGTCAGCTGTTAGAATTAAATTACCTTCTTCTGCCTCAAAACATTCCCGGAAAGATATGCTGACTTCCTCATCTTCTCGATCCTGAGGAATGTTCTGAATGTTAGGCTTCTCTGCGCTCAGGCGGCCTGTTGTTGTACCTAGCTGAAGTAAAGAGTAATGTAAACGATTAGTAGATCTCTCTATGCGCGCCAACAAGGACTCTCCGTAGGTCTTTGTCAGTTTATCATAAGCTCGATATTCTAATACCATCTTGGCTAGAGGATCATCAAGTTTCTTCAGTATCTTGGAGTCAGTGCTCTCTACCTCAATACCCATCTTGCTAAAACAATCTACCAATTGAGAAGGACTATCGATATTAATAGTACACTGACCAAACAAAGTGTTCTGATCAGAAAGATGCTCAATGTTTTTGGCAATCTCCTCCTTAACGCTAGCTGCTTTATTATGACATGCGGTTAGTATAGTTCTCCACTTCTCCTTATTTATATATACGCCATTTAGTTCCATTTCGGAAGCTGCGGATACGAATTCGAACTCAAGTAATGCAGTCTCTACAAGGCCCTCTGCTGCTAGCTCAGCGCCGAGTATGTCACATAGGGGGTGCAGAACGGCGACGTCAGCTGCTGCGTATTTTATTTGTTTTGCTGTAAACTCTCTACTGTATTGGAAATTAATAAAGGTGGATCTTACAGACTTATCCAACCCTTTACCCAAATACTTCTTACAAAGAAAGTCTAAACTTTTGTAAGGCCATTGTTTTCTCTTAGGACGAGTATCTCCCATAGGAATAAGACCACCCATCCCGTCATCTAAATAACCTGAAGTAAGAAGTCTGTAAGAAAGCATGGTGTCGAAGACATTTGTGAGCCAAATACCACACTCTTTTTTTGTAATCTTGTAATCAAATACAGCGTTGTGAAGAATCTTAAGGATCTTCTTAGACTCAAGAATAGGCCTCAAGACCTCTGTGTCAATCTTTCTTGCGTCAAATACGTAGGTTATTTCCTCCGTACCCAACTGCATAAGGAGAAGCTTAGCTACACCTCCTACAATATTTAGTCCTGTGGTCTCGGTATCGTACCCAAGACGATCAAATTTTGATAAGTATTCCACAGCCATCTCAGCCTGAGTATCATCCTCAACATATACATATTCTTCGAGTCCGTTCACTTAATTTCCTTCTTTCTTTTTTTGATTAACTCTTTTAGTTCCTCATCAAATTCTTTTTCAATTTCAAATTTCAGAATGGATTTAGCTCTCTGCATGTCTGTTTTGTTATCCAAAATGACTACGTTTGGATGGGCCAAGTATTTAAATTGGCCGGAATAATCTATAAGAAGCTTTAACTTTTCAATAAGATCCCGCGTTTTTATAGGGCACCCTGTTCCAATAGATAGTCTGGCCTGAAATCTCTTCCGAGGAAGCGCTAATTCTATTGCTCTAACAGCATCAGAGATATGGATATACTCACGCCCAACGTTTGCCCCATATACCCCAAGATTATTACCTCTCAACATATTATCTACAAGCCAATTGACTTGACTATTGGAAGTGAACGGCTGACTATATCCATAGATCTCAACAAACTCTAAAGACCAGCAACTAATATTACTTCTAGAAGTTACTAGGTGTAGTAAATCTCCCGCCGCTTTTTTAGAAATACCGTAATGAGAGTGAGGGTGGCTTATTGCCTCCGACGAAGCAAATACTATCTTAGTCGGCCTAGGACTAAGGGATACACAGGCATCTATTAGGTTTGCTGTCCCTAGGTAATTAACCTGAGCACATTTTCTAAAATTACCGATTGCTTCAGGGCGTGTGTCATAAGCAGCTAGATGGATAACAGTATCCGGTTTAAATCTCTCTAAGGTTCTAGATATATCATAGTAGTTACGAATATCTCCCACCACTGACTGCTGTATATTCTTTCGTGTGAAGGGCTTAACAGGAAAACCGTGGGTATAGCAATCAAAAACACAAATAGTGTTTGCTTTATTCTTAGCTAAAACTTTAACCAACGCGCTCCCTAGAAACCCACCACCACCAGTTACTAAGATCCTCAAAGCTAAGCCTCATGACTTAGTATGTTAAAATAGTAACCATAGTAAGCCCGCAGTTCCCCAGAGTGGCCATCATCCTTACCATACTCCTGATACTTAGTCATCCAGGATTTAAATTCCTGACAAACACTACCTGTCACCAGAAGACTATTAAGGTGGCTAAAGAGCGACACTTCGGGGTGGTTCCTACTCAAGATATCTTTCATCTCTTCCCACTCAGGAGTCCTAATACCATCTTCCTGTGCACCAGGAGGCCATTCCCCTGCGATAAAGTAGTTCCGACAAGCATTCCTATACTCATCTTTAATACTTTTTATGTGGTAATAGTGAGCCTTACATCTGATAGCAGGACCTACGAGTCCCTGAAGACTCTGGTGTAGGTTGATAACATAGTGTAGGTTTGGGTTCCATTTGAACAACAAGGGTCTGTAATATTCACAAGGACCTGTGTCGTGTCGGTTCTCCCACTCTCCTTCAACATAAGAAATATCATTAGCCCTAAACTCTACCACATCATACTTCCTGGCTCCCTCAGACTGGGAAATTATCTCTCGAAGAGACTGAAGCAATTCCTCAGAAGGAAGCTCGTCGTCATCACACAAAAGAGCCCATCCGTAATGGATATGTTTTAGGTACTCGTTATACTGATTAGCAAAACTATCATCCCAGTCTCTATGGTAAACTTCTACCTTAGGACCTAAAGATTCTAGATACTCAAGAGTGCCATCCTTACTCCCACCATCTAAAATCACAACTCTGTCCACATGGGGAAGAATAACAGGTAGATTTCTTCTGATATTGTTTAACCTGTCCTGGGTAACAGTAACATATGTTAACCTATTTTCATCTACGTTAGTGGGTACCGGGGCAACCTCTCCTGGAGTAGCAGGAGTAACACTCATTGTAGCAAAATCAAAACTCATTTTAAATCTCCTTTATGCGCAAAGATCGTGACAGGCTTTTCTATCGCGATCGTAAAGATAATCTCTATTACCTACCACTCCTATGTTTTCCTCAGGGTGGATAAATACAAAGTAAGAAACAAACCAGGATCTCTTCTCAGAGTTGTCAGAATTTCTGTGTAGAATAAACCAATCCTTAAAATCCTGGTGCAGGTTACCTGCCCACATAGCATCATACATTTCTCGGAAGAAAGTAAAACCATGCTTCTCTCTAAGAGCTTTAAACTCTAACCAGTCAGCATCATCAGTGGTGTTTTGTGCCACCTGTGCGGTGGTCCAGTAGTTTCGGCAGCCACGGATCCACTGACTCCCAATAGATTTAATGTGGTAGTATTTAAAGTGAGACTGTACAAACTTGTTCCCACTAGGCATGGCTATTCCTGCATGGGTCTCTCCCACATACTGCATACCCTTCATTGCCTTAAAAAACATAGGGTTCCAGTACCCAGACTTTGCCTGCCAAACAGAGCCATCAATGTCTGTCTGTACATCGTGGGAATTAAACCCAACGATGTTGTACCCCTGGTTTTCTGCCTCAGTGGCAATGCCCCTGATGTCATAAATGGCAGCGTCTTCTAGGAGCTCATCACAATCCGTGGTTAGAATCCATCCCACAGCGGCCTCATCTAAAGCACGGTCTAGGTACTGGTTACGCTGTCGAGGAGCTTTATTCTCAGAAAGATGCTGGTAGACTTCTACATTCAACTTCTTACACTCATCCGACAGGAGGTATTCATAAGTACCATCTGTTGAAAAGTCATCAATAATTATAGTACGATCTGCGTGAGGCGCATGCCTTCTAATCGCGATCTTAGTTTCCTCTAATCGATTTAAAACTACCATACAGTAAGTAATTTTCATAACAATTTTACCTTTCTTTGTAAAACTCTCTTATGGTTTCAACAATATATTCTACTTCTTGGTCAGTTAGGGCGGGGTATAAGGGGAGAGTAAGACATCTTCCCGCTAAATCTTTTCCTACTGATGCACTATGTACTTGACCGTCAAAAGAACCCATGTCAGGCACGGCGGGTTCGAAATACCTCTTGGTACCCACACCTCTAGACTGAAGATAGGTATCCAATGCGTTTCTTGTAACTGTGTCTTCTAAAAATACAACACAGTCCTTGTGTGCAGGCTCAACTCCCTCTCTAGCCTTCCAGACACGAATAGGCAGGTCTTTGACCCCCGCTGTGTATCTACCAAAGAGAGCTTTCCGACGACGTTTAGTTTTTTCAAAGTTATTTATAGCATGAAAAGCAAGAATAGAATTGAACTCTTGGATCTTCCCGTTAATACCCCTTACCTTAGTATCCAAGCTATCAACAAGTCCGTGGTTTGCTGCGTGCCTGATATGCTCAAAGACTAATTTCTCGTTAGTTACTATAAGGCCGCCTTCTCCTGCAGAAATAGGCTTAGTGGCAGCTATACTAAACGCAGTAGCTGTGCCAGGCTCTACCTTTTCTGCATCGAAGCTCCCAAACACGTGAGCGCCATCATAAAAAACAACAACGTTATGTTGAGTTGAGATGTCCTGATAAGCAGCTGTATCACATAGGTTGCCCCACATATGAACAGGAAGAACAGCTCTCACATCATACTCAATGTTTAAACAATTCCTCACCAAATCCGGGCGCATCTGACCATCCTCATCGACGTCCACAACTACGGGAATAAGATCGTTCCATTCTAAAGCTTGTAGAGTAGCGTTAAACGTAAAGGAAGGTATGATAACCTTGGAACCTTTAGGGATAAGGCTCAACATTAAGATCAAAGCTACTGAGCAGCTGGATACAGGCAGAGCATAGTCTACCCCACAATAGCCTTTCACTTGAGCAACAAGACGCTCAGTGTATATCCCCGGGTAAAGCATCCCTGACTCGTACATCGCTCTGATATCAGGTTCAACCACCTCGTAAGGCGGTAGAGCAGGTTTATAAATAGGGATCTTCATAGACACCTCCATTCTAATGAGCCCAGTAAAACTGACTGGGGTTTCTTCTATACTCATCGTACCAGGGAATAGATGCCTTAATACCATCTCTAATATTGTACTGACACTTCCACCCTAAGTTCTCAAGCTTAGAAGGATCCAGGTACTGTTCCTTAATTTCAATAAAATCTTTCTCTATAATCTGAGGCTTTCCTTCCGGACAAGGGAACCCTGCAAGCGCCATCTCCTCAATAATCATCTCGGTAGTGGCGATTACAGTTTGGAAACCCGACCCACCTATGTTATAGGCTTCTCCAGGCAGTCCTCTGTCCTGTACGTACGTATAAGCATCAATAACGTCATCTATGTACATGAACTCTCTCTTGTATGTACCTACACCCTTGTATAGAACAGGCTGCTCATTGTCAAAAATCCTTAGGATACTTCCAGGAATGATTCGGGACTTATTTAAATCTCCCGGCCCGAAAATATTACCAGACCTAACAATGGAAACATCCATTCCGTAGGTGTGTGCATAGGATTGGGAGATCAAATCTGTACAAGACTTAGAAGTACTGTAGGGGTCACTTGCAAGAAGCGCATGTGTCTCTTTGTAAGGAAGCTCATCATGGTTACCGTAAGCCTTATCAGAAGACGCAACTACTACCTTCTTCACATGACCACACTCCCGAGCAGCCTCTAATATATTGGCCGTTCCCATAATGTTAACCTGGTAACAGGTCTTCGGATCAACACTAGCCATCTTAAGAATAGTTATTGCTCCTAAATGAAAAATAGTATCAATCTCATACTTAGATACAGCGTATCTTACAGTATCGTAATCTCGTAAGTCTCCATAAACAACGGAGATATTGTCTAAAATATCTCTACGCGATTTAAAGTTACGGTCTCTAATCAAACCGACAACAGAGATGTCTCCAATATCTAACAACCTTTGGGCCAACTTAGCCCCTAGGAAACCATTGGCTCCTGTTATTAAAACGTTACGCATACTATCCCCCCTCTTCTATCCGTTTGTAAAACGTATTCTGTTGTTCTTGAGTCTTTAAACTCTTATAATGTAGTATATGAAAACGGGGCGGATTCTCTAAAGAGCTTCTCTTAAAATCTAACTCTGTTCTTTTTGAAAATCCCGTTAGCTCCTCGTGAACTGTCCCTTCCAAACGGCAATGTTGCCTAAAAAAGCGATACTGGTAATCTGGATAAATCTCCGTCATAATACCATCTATATAATTCCTTCTCGGAAGAGCAATACAGTCATAAATTTCTCCCGAAGCAGGCAAGATTTCTCCATTTCTAAACAACCACTGCTGACCCCCGTAAGTAGTCAATAGTTTTATGATATCTAAAAAAGTAGGCTCTAGCCTCTCATCAGGGTCGTGTAAATATACCCAATCTGTTTGAAGGCTTTCAATTGCACGATTCTTTTGGGCGGAAAAATCATTCTCGAACGGGTGCTCTATCACTCTAGCCCCCATCTTTCTGGCCCACTTACCTGTATCATCATTAGAACCACCATCTACTACAACTATATCATCTACCACATTAAAAAACTGGGCTATAGAAGAAGCTATATGCTCAGCTTCATTCTGGGCAATCATAGCCAATCCTATAGTTTCGTATTTCTCCGTCATCTTCTAGCCTTTCCATTATCTAAATCTATTAATCTAGAAACAATCATATCCCCAATCTTATCCCAGGTAAAGTTTTCGGAAACTCTATTCCTAGCTTTCAACCCCTTCTCCTGCGCCTCTTTCCGATTGTCGTAAACATGACGCATCTTTTGCATAGCATCTTTGAGGTCAGGCTCGCACCAAAACTGATCTCCTTTATAATAGGGAGACCAAGTCATTCCTCCAACAGGAGTCATCGTATAATTGACTAAATAACTATTATCTTTATCAAGGAAGTCCGTCTGTCCTCCGTATCCCGGAGTTATCACAGGGTTACCGCAGGCAGCTGCCTCAAAATGGGGTAGTCCCCACCCCTCGGATCGCTGAAGTAGAAGAAAACAATCCCCCCGTTTGTGTAAAGCCAACATATTTTCCTTGCTCATGTTTTGAACAAGAAGAAATAGCTTAGGGTACGCGTCTAGATTCATGTACTTTCTATGTTCCAAAATCAAAGACTTTACAAAATCTTTATCGTGGGCGTGGTCGTGTCTATAAGTTTTCAGAATCAGAACTACGTCTTCCACTCCAGAGAAAGCAGCAGAGTAAGCAGTCAGTAGACCATAAGGATTCTTTCTCTCTTGCCATTGGAAAATGGAATAGAAAACAAAAGAATCCTCAGGAATACCTTCTAGATTGAAATCAGAAACAGTACTTAAATCTGGTACATCTATAGCATGAGGTATTTTGAATAAAGGAACTGTCACTTCTGAATCTTTAAAGACCTGCATATTCCAATCACAAGGTAACCAAATCTCATCTACCTGGTTACAAGACTTTACCCAATGGGGGTGAATCTTACTCGTCTCCCAAACAGTGTAACCTATCTTGTATTTACCCATATCCTTAGCCATAAATTGAGGCCATAGGTCGGGAGTACTATGCAATATCACTTTATCGTAGTTGATTTGGTTATTAATCAAGCTATGAAGAATACGCCCGTCTTCTCCTAAATCAGGACGGGTATTCTCAAAAGTTATAGGAGACAATGTAATAGGATATCCTTTTCTATAAATAGAAAGAACGTAATTTCTAGCTGCCTCGGCATACCCACTTCCATCAAAAATAGGACCTACGTATTTTACACCTGCCATTACAGTACATCACCTTTAATTACAGGACGAGGGTTATCAGAGACTGTCTGTCCTTTATTTTGTGATGCCACAAGATTATCTAAAAGATTAACCCATCTGGGGTTAATATGTTTATCCCAAAATAAATTTTCAGAGACTAACCTATATGCATTCTCTGCTCTTCGTGCAGCCTCTTCCTTATTATCGTGTAATTCTATCATCTTAGATACCATGTCCGCAATATGGGCCGTGGGCCGTGGAACCTCATTGTCATGTGGTAGAATGGCTGTATGATCAGCATCCTGACCACTAGTGTATGGGTAGCCAGTCTCTTCGGTAATGTATTCCCCCAAGCAAGTATTGTTAGGATAGACTACAGGAGTCTTTGTGGCCATAGCCTCTGTCCACGCAAGTCCCCACCCCTCTCCAACAGTAGTGCTAACAATACAATCACTAGCGTTGTAGATCATGTTAAGAATGTTCAAAGGAAATCCTACAGCAGGGGTAAAATTCTTAGGGAGAATAACATCCTTATGCATATCTAATCCAAAAGCTTTAATGACTTCCGGAAGATTCCATCCCTGATCAGTAGGGGCCATGTGAAGATAAAGAACACTATCAGGACGTTGCTTTCTAAACTCAATAAAGGCTTTTATGGTGTCCGGAATTGCTTTCCTCTGTTGATTACGATTAACGTTGGTGATAATGAATTTATCTGCAAGATTACCAAAGAAGTTCTTGCGAAAATTAGCTACCTCTTCAGGGGGAGCAGGGAAAAACACCTTAGGGTTAACGCCGTGAGGCATAATTTGCAAACGCTCTTTAATATCAGGAACCAAATTTACAGATTGATTAAATCCAAACTGAGAATAAGTTACAGGAAGATCTACAGCAGCAACTGCCTCTATCCAAGAAAGCTTTGGGATACCATCTACTGGGTAATAGAACACTGTCTGGAAATTCTTCCCTGATTTACGCAAAGCATTTAACATCCCACTGAGATTTCCTACTTGGGGAATTTGATCTACTATAAAAGTATCCTGAAGAAAAAACAAGATGTCAAATTCATACTTGGGATCCATTAGGTGCTGGAGCATACGAGCTCTGCCATAAGGATCCTTAGTTCCGTTAATTGCCATCGGCCAAATCTTAAACATTCCTTCATAACCATGGGGGTCTCCCCAGTAATTAACTCCTAGAATATCTATTTCGTATTTACCTGAAGCGTGTAAGGCAGGTAAAATATTCCTAGAAACCTGACCAAACCCTGTAGCACAGGTCGGGGAATCCCCATAAAAAGTAATCTTAATTTTCTTCTTTTCTTTACTAGGAAGACTTACGTCTACTTTGTCCAAAAAACTTTTCTGGTTCATTATCTTTATCTCCTTTAATCAACAAGAACGCCCGTTCAATAATTCTTCTTGGTACGTCTATTATATCACCTGACTTATCCTTAATGTAAATAGTGTACTTGGTGAATTTTGTAACACGTCCGAAGAGTTTATACCCGTCTTTCATTTCAATCCCTATAAAGGGAAAGTCAAGATCCTCAAGCTGCGCTTTCGTTTTGCTTAACTGCGTCACTAGGCACCTCTTCTTTCACTTCCCTAACCTTAAAAATAGGAGCGTTAAAACTAGTTCTCGCTACTCTGTCTAAGGGGGTCTTAAGTTCAGGACGTTCCCGAACATAACGATCTAGCTTAGCTTTATTTACTGCAAGAACATCATGCAAATCATCTTGGGGGATGATGTCGACTACATCTGGCAACTCATAAGTCGTTCGAGCAGCCTGAGTACTGTACAACTCTTTCCCTGCAGCCGAAATGTTCTCGCCTCCCATAAACCTCATGTTAGCAATCATCTTTAGATCCCTCTGGCGCGCCTCAAGAATTGCCTTCTTATCGGCAACCTTTACCCAGTGCTCTAAGAAATCCTCGTCAGTCATGTCTGTCAAAGCAGGCATTGTAGGTTCACGGACCTGCATATAACTTGCATAGTCAGGGCAATAGTTCTGATAATCACACCAACCACATAAGCGGTTAAGGCGTGCCTTCATGTCTTCTTCTTCAAGCATGTTAATATGTGACCAAATACTTATTAAGAACTCTCGGAACTCGGCTCGCTGTTCATCAGTACGATAAGTAGAAACTTTCTTATTGATTCTAACGTAGTCTAGAATAAGTACCCTGTTCTTATACTCAGGCCACATAACACTGGCTGCTAAATCATACATCGATAGCTGGATGTCAGTAGTAAGCTCCCAGTTATTCAAAGCATTGCGGGCAGTTTTGTAGTCTATAATAGCTATCGTATCGTCATTAAGTTTCACAACCTTATCAATGGCACCTACAATAGGGATGTCATCAGGTGTCTTAATCTTAAAGAAATTCTCTACCTCCAGAACATCCTCTGCGGGATCAAACCTATCGATGAACTCCTGAATCATGATACGGCCATCTGAATAAAAACCCATGTTTTCTAATCCTTCAGCAGTGGCGCAGTTCATAAAGGTGTTGATGGCAAACTCATAATCTGACGCATCAGGAAAGCTTTTCTTACTCATCATTCTCAAAGTAAACTGTTCCAAAGCCTCATGGACGGCTATACCTATCTTTGCATGGTCATTCTTGAGGGAGGGCATGTCTCTGTCATACCGGAAGACTATCTTCAAGTTACACTGAAGAAAATCCCTAATTCCTGTAGCGGATAAGCCTCTTATTTTCATTTAGTACTCCTTAATTCTCAAGGTAAGTCCTTGAGTTCTGGTGCTAAAGGCTACTTCTTATTAAGATGTTTGTAGCCCCAAGCTAACGCCATGGCGTCAGTGATATCGTTATGTTTATTGAAAGTCCAGTCTTCAAGACTATACTTCTCAACAAAGTACTTAAAGACTTCTTCCTTTTTAAATCTACCTTCTTGTTTCCCACAACAATTCTTTCGAGCGGCGGATGCAGTGAGTATCGTCACCGCAATTTCTAAAGAAGCTGCTGCCTCCATGGCCACCCCGGCAAACTTTACTAACTGTTTAAGAGTATGTATATTGCCAAAACCAGGGCGGTAGTACGCATCCTCTATAACTACTATCTCTGGCTTATACTTCTTCAAAAGCTTTATTAATTCTACTCGAAAGAATACGAGCTTCTCTTCAAAAGATAGTTTTTTGGAGGGCTTTATTATCCCACACGATCTCTTCGTAATAAACCAACCTGTTGACACTGTTGAGACGTCCAGACCTAATATTTTCACTTTGATAGTAGACCTTTGAGAGTTTCCTTTTCTTCTTCTGAGAGCTTGCTTATATCAGGGAGCTGTACACTAACCTGTACTAAGACATCTCCAGGGGGTCCCCCATTAAACCCACGACCTCCCTGTCCAGCTAATTTTAATACTGATTTATGATTTACGCCAGCAGGGATAACAACACTAAATTTCCTAAACTCCCGTTGTATGCCCTGACTCTTGCAGTCGAGGCACGGAATTTTTATACTATCTCCCTCACCCATACACTTATCACAAGTGGTTTGCATCATCATGTTAGCGGCACGTACAGTCTTAATACCTGTCCCACTGCATTCAGAACACGTATCAAATTCCAACCCCCCTCTGCCTGAACAACGCGCACAGGCAGAGGTTATTGGATAGGATATAGGGTGGGTTGATCCAAACAACGACTCCCTGAGAGGAATTTCTATACCTAATTGAATAGATTGTCCTCTAGAAGGGCGTGGCTGGGCAGGTGACCGGTTACGTGACATATTAAATAGGATGTCAAAAGGATTCCCAGTAGTACTGAATCCAAAAGGAGTACCTTGTTCTGGAGAATCGTACTCCCGCTTCTTCTCAGAATCACCAAGTATGGAGTATGCCTCAGAGATTTCTTTAAATTTCTCCTCGGCCTCCTTCTTCTTATCTTCATCCTGATGCTTATCTGGATGCCATTCAGTAGCTAGCTTACGATAAGCAGACTTAATAGTCTTTTCGTCAGCATCTTTAGCCACAGAAAGAACAGAATAAAAATCCCTAGACACCAGTATCCTCTATTTTTACTAAGGTAAACTCACCACAAGAGCAGTAGTATATGACAGAGTTTTGACCTTTATCAAGCCCCACCTCGGAAGTCTTCTCACCACAGTAAACACAATCAGGATAATCTTCAACAACCATTAGGTAATCCTCTCTAGACACACTTTAAAATCTCACCGTGGAGAATAAAATTATCATCTACTCTCTCGATGGCAACAACATTTAACATCTCGTTATCAGACAATTGAGGGTATTTTGATTGAGCAAATAAGACCCCCACCACCTGCCAAAGGTAGAAAACATCATCTTCAAATAAAGAAAACTCCTCTTCTAAACCTATTTTGATGTTACTTGCCGCACCTTCCGACTTCAGGATGTCTTCAGTTCGCCCTGAAATAGGTACTTCGATAGTAATTCTCTCCTTCAATTCGTACTCGTACTCTCGTGCGGGTAACAGAAGGAAACCAGGAGCAACTCCTTTTACAGTTGACATTACGCTGCTCCTACAACCTCTGCATCCGTCTGATTCCAATTAGTAACTACCGCATCAGTGAATACACGCTTCTCTCCTTCTGGGTCAGTCCAGGTTCGGTCTTGGATATGGCCAGAAACCTTAACGAATGCACCCTCTGTCAATTCCCCAAGAGAAACTGCATTATCATCCCACGCAGTAATCTTGACATAGGAGTGTCTAATCTGTCCCTCACGCTCATAAGGAATTTTGAGCTTAGCCTTAAATAGATTTGAAGCATTCTGGCCTACTTGTTTAAGTTCAGGCCAAACAACTTCTCCCTGTAAAATAAATCTATTCTCTCCCTCTACAGACTCAACTGATTCTAATCCATCAACTACGATATCAGTTACGTTTCTCTTCTTTCCCTCTCGGGTAGTAAAAGAACGCTCCTGGATTCTACCAGAAACCTTTACCCAAGACTTTGCAGGTAAGGCACTAAGAGCTTCTGCGAGCTCCTCCCAAGCAGTGATTCTCATAAAAGAATCCCGAGAGTCCCCACTTCTAGAATCCACAGTGGGGATTCTAATCTTAGACTTAAATAGCGCCTTTCCTGTTCCAGTGTACTTTAACTCCGGCCAACAAATCTCTCCCTGTAGTAGGACAGCATTAATTCCTTCAGACATAATTTACTCCTCCAATATATTTCTCTACATCTTCATGTGTAAAGTATTTGGGGTCTACTCCATCTGGTAAATCTATTACCTTAATAGACGCCCCCTTTTCTATCATCTTAACAACTCTAGGTACTGCTTCTCTTCCTGCTTTATCAGGATCTAACATTACAATAATGTTCTCCGCATACTTCCAAAGAAGTTTGGCCTGATTCGGGATAACATCTGTACCCATAATAGCTACTACGTTATAAACTCCTAAATAACAAAGAGTCCACACATCTACAAAGCCTTCAACCAGAATCAAAGTCCTATCTGGGACCGGTCCTACATGGTTTTTGGCCACATCTAGATTGTATAACGTCTCTCCCTTAAATATGTTTTTCAAAAGAACATACTTAGGATCTTCATCTGAATCTGTTCTTCGCATACTAACTGTCAATAAATGACCATCCTCATTTCTGATGGGGATAGTCTCACGATGAACTCCTCTAGAATCTAAAGTTCCTCCTATCTCATAAAAATCTAATAGTTCTTCAGGGAATCCGCGATCCGTAAAATAATTAGACCTATTCCCACGAAAAGTATCCAGAACTTCTTCTGGAAGTGAGCTTGAAACAGAAGACTCAGATTTGGTTTGGGAAATAACTTTCCGAATCTCTTGTTGGTTCTTTAATTGGACGAAAGCCTCAGATATTTTAGCATCATCATTTAAATCTATGCCGGATATGTCTGCTAGTAATTGAACGCTCTCTATAAAAGAAAGGTTCTTTGCCTTCCTAACCAAGCCTATTAAATCTCTATCAGATTCACCTTCACAATGACGGGTGTAACAACACCACGTCTTGGTTTCTACGTTGAATCTAAATGCTGTAAAATTATCTCCACCATGAACTTTACACGGACCTCTTAACTCCTTAGGGCCTCTTTTAACAATCTTGAAACCTAAATAACTTAGAACAATTTCTGGATCGGCTAGTTGTTTAACCTGTGCTATTTTCTCAGGGGAAATCTTCATCTATTCTCCAAATATTCTACTCGGAGGACGTTTATCTTCTTCGAAGGGAGAGGGTTCTTCATCCTCCCTTTGAAGTAGAAACAGCTGCTCGTCTGCTTCTCTCATGGTAATTCTATCTTGTCGGAAATTTATATCAATTCCCGTGTAATTTGTACCACCGGCGCGGGTGTCTAGTATTTGTAACCTATGACTTCCCATTGCCAGGGCCTTTTCTCGTGAATACTGTTCCTGAAGCTCATCTATTTCTTTCCGAGTCTTTATCGACATAGCTAAAAGAGTATTGGCGTAACGTAGGATACGATCCGAATCTGCAAACTCAGAAGCATTCACGTGGCTCTTGTTTGCTCCACTTCTTCCTATCTGGGCAGCGGTAAGTACGGGTATCTGAAGTTGACCTGCAAGATTTTTAAGTGCCACACAAAGGTACCCCAAAGCCTGATGCTCCGCTACAGATTTCATCATTTGGAGGTCGGAATCTGGAAGCTTAATGTAATCAAAGATCACACACCCTATGTTATGCTGATAGAAATGTTTTCTAGCTAGAGCAGCCACCCCCTCTGCATTAAAATCTGGATAATATTTGTGAAGAATAAGACCGCTTTTCATGATCTCGGCAGCACCCTCAACAGCTTTCTGATCTCTAGGATCCTCTACAAACAAACCATTCTTAATGTCTCGCTCGGAAACTTGGGACATAATAGAAGTTAGCCTAGATTGCTGCTCTCTCTTGTGCATCTCAGTATCTATGTATAAGACAGGAATACCTTGAACATAGGCTATATGCTTCGCTACATTCATCATCCAAGCAGACTTTCCTACCTTAGGGCGGGCCCCTAACACAGTCAACGTCCCCGGCTCTAGACCATTAATAGCCTCGTCAAGTAATTTAAAGCCTGTGGACAACCCTCTAACTGTAGAGGGGGACTCAGAAAACTCCTCAATTAATTCATCAATTCCAGATGCCAAACTCTCGGCATCAGAACCTTTCTTAGAATCTACAGCAATTTGTAGAAACTTTTGCTGAGCTGTCTCAACTATGACATCTGCAGTAAGAGTCTCCCCAGTCAAATCCCTATTCTTTTCTGTAAGTTCTCCTAATTCATCTAACGCACCAACAACTTGGACCTTTACACTGGAGTCCAAAATCTTCTGGATATAAAAATTTATGTTAGTGGGGTCAATAGATTTTTCGAATAAGGCATTGATGTAATCATACCCACCAATATTATCTTCTAATTTTAAAGTAGCTGCTTGACTCATTATGGCTGCAGAGTCTAGACTAAACACTCCTTGACGAACCAGGGTCTGGATTATAGTAAAGATCGCCTTATGGTGGGGAGTTAAGAAATCTTTCTCCGATAGCTTAGAATCTACATCATAGAAGAGAGCAGAGTCCTTAAAGATACAGGCCAATGCAGCAGCCTCGTGGCCCGCATGTCCAAATTTTACCTTAGCTGACTTCAAATCCATTAAGATGCTCTTTCTCTGTTTATATACTGTCTTTCGGCTTCACGTCTTCTTAGTTCAGATTTCAAAGCATTAATCAATTCTACTATTGGCTTATCAATTCCCTCTATAAGATCTCTTTCGGCCGCAGCTTCATCATAAGCTAATGCTAATTCTTGCAAGTCATCGTTAGCAGAAATAACATTAGCTTCTCTCTCTTTCAAAGTCCCCTTAGAAATTTCATCTTTAAGAATAAGGTAAACTTTTCTATCCAAAACCTTTTTCTTTTGACTGGCAATAACTCTAGCGGTATTAAATCTAGATTGAAGAGTTATTAAATATTGTGCTAGCATGATAGTGTACTGGGATAACGTCTTAGAATCAATAACTTCCATCTCTCTAGCATTAAAATTAAATACCTCCTCGATCTTAGACGGAGGCATAGACGTATCTAATGATAATGAGATCGTCGTAGCTTCTAATACACTTCTAATTCTATCTTCCATTCTGTTTATTCTCAATCCTCTCTAGTAAATCCATAGCAGTGATAGGGATCTCATCATGGTCAATAGTAACTAAAGTTTTTTCTTCGTCTAAAGCATAGTCTACTTTAAGACGGTCTCTCTTCTGCGCCGCGCGGAAATTGGAAGCTGTCCCATGGAAGTGTTCCACAAACTCATGATGCTGTCTACCCTGAACTTCCACAAGAATATTCAATGTAGGAATATGGAAATCAAAAAACAAACGGGTACCTCTGTAATTTATGTAAAGCTCTTCTTTTACTAAAGTATTAGGGAAAGCTTCAGCTAGAGTTTCGCGTACGCTTCTTGCTAGGTTGCTTATCATCTTTTTCCTCTTCTACTTCAGCGGCTTCCTCAATATTTTCACCTAGTATACTAGACTTAATAATAGTATGTAGTTCGTTTTGAAGAGCGTCGTCTGCCATAATACCCAAACGGGCTTTATCTTTTCCTTGCCACTTATTTCCTTTGTAGTTATACCAGGCACCGCCTTTTTCGATAACGCCAAGATCTACTCCCAACTCAATAAGTTCACCTATAGTATCGTACCCCATACCATAAATTAAATCAACCTCCGCCTCTCGATACGGGGCAGCACGTCGGTTCTTCACCACTTTAAAGGTAGTCCTGTGGCCATATAATTCTCCCGTGCCCTCATCAAGCAAGCGTCTGCTTTTAGACTCAGGACTTCCAATCACCTGAATTCGATAAGAAGCATAAAAAGGAAGAGCCTCTCCACCAGTGGTTGTCTCAGGGTTACCATACCCACCAATTTTGTTACGAATCTGATTCACAAACATAAGAAGAGTATTAGTTCTTTTTGCTACTGGTAGAATCTTCTGAAGACCCGCACTCATCAACCTTGCGTGAAGTCCCATAGTCTGCTGGTCGTAATCATTTTCAACACGTGACTCTGGGATAAGAGCAGCAACACTGTCGATTAGCACCGCTGCGAAATCCCCAGTTTGCATGAGACTATCTGCGATACTTAAGTTGGCCTCTCCCGTAGGGGCACCATCGACAAGAAGTACCATGTCTTTGGGTAAACCTACCTTTACAAGAAGGCTAGCATCACATGAATTTTCTGCGTCAACAATTGCACACTTATATCCCTTAGATGTCGCCTGCTTGATAATGCTATATCCAAGGAAGCTCTTGCCTCCACCACTCCGCCCGAAGAACTCGGCCACCAAACCTCTTTCTAATCCACCATTTCCTAGGGCGCTATCTAGCCCCAAACATCCTGTAGAAATAACTTCTTTCTTTATAGCAGAAGCTTCTCCAAGCCACTTAATAACGTGTCCATATTCTTTTTCAATCGCCTTGGTTGCTAACCCAAGCCTTGCTTCACTTTCTGTTTTTGCCATTTAACCCTCTCAATATTTGTGTTCTTTCTTCAGAAGCTCTTTTAAAATCTCTCTCTCCAAACTTCTTGTTGTAAAGCTCATTAAATTCTTTAGCGTTTAATTCTTTATCAAACTGATTGGCAGAGTCTATCTCACCGTTTATCATAGCACATACCCGATCCATAAAAGGGCGGACACTTAAAATACCTAAGCTTATAATAGGCTCCTTTAAAGATAAGCACTTCTCAAACTTAAACATTGCGTCAATAAGCACGGCAGCCTCTTGAATGGCATCTCTTCTTTTAAGACCAAGTTTCTCACGAGACTTGACAAAACTAGCAATCTTCTTTGTATCTTCTTTATAGTCAATACTTAGAGGGTACTCTCGTTCTAAATTATAGTATCTACGGCGGGCATAAAAATGCTCTACCAAAGCTTTGATACTTGTAATTGATTCAACTTCAGAGAAATCTATCTTAGATACACGATACCCTAATTCTTGTAGTTCAGTAATTGCTTCTTCCTTATCAAAGTATAAGGCCATTAATCCGCTTTCTTGAGGGTACAAACATATGCCTTAAAATCGTCATCTTTAGGAGACTTTAAGAGCACACCCTTTGCGTCCGAGGAAAAATAGAATTCAAAATCATCCCCCTTCATTTGGCGAAGAGAGTTCTGTAATAGAACAGAGTCGAAATGGAAAATAAAATCCTCAGGGGTTTCTACTTCTAAGTCAGAACTATCTGCTTCTCCAGAAACACTAGAGGTAGAAAGCATAGCGGTCCCAGATGCCTTTGCATCCACAACCAATCTGTGACTTTTAGCATCAACCAAAGGCTGGACTGTTTGCAAAACCTTTGAGAATAGATCAGTGGGAAATACCGCCTTTGTAAGACCATCAGTCTTAATAAAAGGCTGGTAGTCCGGAAACTCTGTCTTAATAAGAGTCCCTACCAAAGTGGTTCCGCCGCTCTTCAAGAATAGATGATCGTTTTCTACGTACAGGTCCACAAAATCAAATTTACCTGGGTTAATAAGCTTCGTTGCTATCGACGCAAATTTTAGGCCCAAAACAAAAGAGCCACGGAGGCCTTTGACCTCAGTGGCTTTACGGAATTCAGCTATTTGTACACCGTCAGTAGCGGCAAAGATAACTTCTTCATCTGTTAGAGTAAGTGAGATACAATTAAAATGTAACTTAGAATTATCTTTAGAAGCTGCGTAACTCACACTACTCATCCCATCCATAAACTGAAAGGATGGGAACTCAGTTGCTTTATCATCAACAAAAATATCAGTTTCAATAAAGAAACCTGCGTTAAGAAGGGGGAACGACCTATTATGGGTATGTTTCTTTCCCTCTGACAGACGGGTACTTCCTGTTACCTTCAATGTTTCTTTATCTTCTACGGTTTCCAGCTTTACAGCAGTGGGCTCGCCGTCGAATCCAAAATCTTCAAATGTGGCACCCATGGTACTGGAGATAGGAAGACACTTAACTAGTGCTTCTCCATCATCGGTTATCTGGGCAGGAATCTCAACACTTACAGAAGTGTTGTCATCAGATGCCATAAAAACGACACTACCGCCCGACGCCCTAATAAGAACACCCGTTTTCTCTTCAGCAATGGCTGACGAGGTAGGCGTAATTTCGTTACAAGTATTCAAAGCCCGCTTAAGATCCTGGGCGTTTGCGACAAATTTCATGTAAAACCCTCCGACTATAGACAGGGTAAGCCTGTCTGTTTCAATGTAATAATAATAGGTTTTCTTGCGAAAAATGTCAAGTAGAAAATTGCTACACTGCTGTAATAGTTGCGCTAAGTAATGGAGAAGGGTAAACCCTACTTACTTCTGCACCTAAGTCTTCTAGAATGTTAGTTACTTTAACCGTGCCTAAGAGACCCAAATTGGACCCAGAGGCTCTAATAAATACTGATAGATTGGCTTCTCCTCCCAAACCAAATACAGAATCAATACACGATCTTACAGCCTCATCTAAAGTAAAGTAAGAGGTTAGGCTTCCTAATCTACAAATTCTTTCTGCTGCTGATTCTCCGAAGAGCTCAGTAGCTATTGGGGCGAATCCCCGGACATTGATTTTCCATTTCTCATTTGCATCAAGGATGAAGGACTCATCCGTCCCGTTCACATACAAGAATTCAGTCAAGGCCCCTTCTAACTGGAAACGGATCTCGTCGGTTGCCGTGGAGGAGCCTGAACGTAAATCTGAACCACGTAAGCTAGAAACTGAAGGGGAAACGCGGGGGGCTGGAAACACAACAACCAGTCTAGCAGTAAGTATGGATGAAGGAAGTTCTGCTATAATAGAAGCCCCCAAACTCTGTCCTCGGAAAGGACCAAAAGAAATATTTATTGTATCCGTTGTCCTAAATCTTGGGTTGCGGACTTTAGAAGGGGAAAAGGTAAAGTTAATAGAATCCATAGCGTGGAACGTTGGGGTAGTGTTAATCCCAGCAGTAAGATCCAAAGTAATGTACGATTCAATAAAAGCCCCTAAGTTGCCCACAACTTTACCCACTAATGAAGTACCTAGATTATAGCTACCACTACCCCCATCACATGTGGGGTTACCTATTGTTGCTCTTAAAGTACGGGAAGCCAATGTGGAGACTTTAACTAAAGCTGTTACGAAGGTCTCAGCCACAGTAAGAGAAGCATTTAAAGTCGATGTATCCGAAGAAGAAATAATAATCCCTGACAAAGCTTTAAAGTTACTATTCACACCTACTGTGGCAGACAAGTCTGGGATTCTGTCTACATTTTGGATGCGAGCTCCAAGAAATGTATCACGTTCTCCGACAGGAGCGGGGATTAGAAGGCCTTTCAAAGATGTTATACCAATAACATTAACAATACCTGGAAGATTTACTGGGAATCCTGGTTCAAAAATCCCACCATTGTTAATTCTAGCAGAAAGATCTTGCAGACGTACTGGATTTATTAGCCCCGTAACATCATTCCTGACTACCGTTATTGTGGCAGGAACATCGTCTGTGACCTCAGACGCACCCCCTCTTGGTACCAGTAAGGTTTGTAAATCAGAGGTTGCTGCGGTAATCAAACGTATGTACCCTATAAGTACGGGATCTGGAGTAGTGGGGAGAACCCGAGCAGAAAGATTAGGAGCAATTACCCCCAACATAACCCCAGATAGGTCTGAATGAGGAGGGAAGTTTATTATAGCTGCCAAATCCAACGGGGCATGGATCTTAGCACCTAAATTAACAGGGGTCTGCGACTTAACAAAGGCTTCCAAGTTGGCCGGAAAGTGGCCAACCATAGACCCTGTTAAATCTGCAAAGATGGGAAAAATTGAAGCAGGAAGATCAGCTTGTGCTAACTCCCCAAGAATAAAAGCAGAAAGATTAGACTCAATAAGAGCAAAAATCCTGGCGGCAAGATCCGGAGGTACTGGATCAGAGGGAAAAATCTTGGCTATAAAATCAGCAAAGGCAAAGCCACGTATACTGGCAGGAAGGCCTTTAGTTCCTGGGGTTGTACCTTTAATTTTAGCAGAAAGATCTGGAAACTTAAAAGAAGTAGGAGGCTTAACAATAGTACCTTCTTGAATTTCAAAATCAGAAAGTAGGGATACTCCCCCGGTAGACCCTATGACTGCTTTTATGTGGGGACCAGTATGGGCCGAAATTATAGATCTAGCTATACCTGCTATTTCATCGCGGCCTGCGTTATAAAGAGCACTATTGTAAATTTGACGATTATACGTCATTTTTTAATCGCCCAAATTTAGTTGTTTCAGCGCCTCTAAATATGCATTTCTAGCTTCAGACGGGGTGTCGTAGGAACCGAAACTAATATTTACCCTAAATTTATTTTTATTACGTACAACTCCCGTAGGGAGATCTCTACGCTTTTGGATTCTAGTGTTACTCATATTTTTCCTAGGGGAAACAAACTGACAATTATAGGGAGTATAACTCCCATCATTATCTATTCTGTCTAACTGAAGCCCCTTACTCCAACCATTATCTATTCCCCATTTAATAAAAAAAACAGGATTATTTTTCCATTCAATAGAAACTTTTATGTCTCGTCCACCGTAGTGTTTATAATTAGGATTGGTAGTATTATAACACCGCTGTAACATATTAGACCACACGTGATATAACGGATGCTCAGACAGCCCGTGCTTTAAACGATTCTTTTCCAAACATTTTCTACCATAACATCCACAAGATAATGTCTTTCCATGAATAAGTGCATTACTACGTGTTGTTGATGTTTCTCCACAGTCACACCTACACAACCACCGAACGTTTCCTTGTCGATCATTTTCTGTTCTGTTTAAAACTATAAGTTTGCCGAATCTTTGGTTGGTTAGATCCTTAAATTTTCCCATTATTTCTCCTCAACTATAAACACAACACTATGCGGGGGTTACCCTTAGATTATAAGTACTTGTATCTATCCACAACTCTCCAGGAAAAAGTCCAGCTGAAGCGGTGGGCAAGTTGGCAAAGTTTACAGCGGTGCTCGTAACGTTAAGGTTTTCTATATATCCTGTAGTAGTTACAGTCAACCCTTGTGTAAAAGTACCTGTTACTGCTACCAATTCCCCAGTACCATCTAACCTAAAGGGCTTACCAGCAGTGGTGGAAATAATACCATTACCTATATCATAAGTAGCTTGTAAGGTATCAGGGGTTACCTCTCCTATGTTTACAGAAATTCCAGACACCGTTAATCCATTAATCGCAGCAATTGTATTAGCAATTAACCCCGGAGTTACTATTCCGGAAGTGGCCACAGTAGTACATGCAATGCCCTCACTAGTAGAAGGGGTCATGCTCCAAAGAAGCATTGTAGTTTGAACTTCTACTCCTAGGCTTTCTCCTTCTTTAGGAACACGTCCTATGTAAGCAAGCTGTTTAAGACCTAGGGGTATGTGTATTTTTCCATATTGTAAATCCCAAGTCTGAGAATTTGTACCTGTAGCTGTAACCAAATGGGGCATTATAAGACCTTGAACATCACCATCGAAATCATCCAGTAAATTAGAACTCGTGGATCGCGCGGTCCAATAAGTGTGCTCTCTAATAGCGCCGTCTTCAGAACCTAGTAGCTGGGCACGATTAGGCTGTGCTTGCTGATGAGACGCAGAATAATAGTGAGAAATAATTATATACTGTTCTGGCTGATTAGGGATATAAGTCTGACTTATTTCATCAAAAGTATGATAGTCTGTATCGTTGACGCCTTCTGAATCGGAAATCTGCACTGTGCCACTAACAACCTGATCAAAACTATCGGCCTTAAACAAAAAGAAACGGGGGCGCCTATAATGAGAATCAATTGTAGATCCAGAAATAGTAGCTCCCTCTATTAAAAGAGTATGATCTCCCGCAGATAGGTCAATTACATTTTGTATAGCAAAAGAATATGATTCTCTAAGATTAACAAGGGCATGTCTTCTATCTATTTCGCTTATAGGAATTCCATCCACAGAAAATAAAGTCTCGCCTCCGTCACTAACAACTGTACTTAAATCCATTTCCATTTCTACAGAGGCTAGTGCTATATAATTTCCACTATTAGCACTTTTAATATTTATTGTTTCTTCAAAAATAATATTTCCTGGATTTCCAAAACCAGAAGCAGGGCTATCCATTACAAAATCAAAATCAATTGGATTGTTATCGACAAATTTAAAATAATCTACACCTTCGGTTAAATCATTCAAAGGCATGGCAATGATAGTTTGATTGGACATTGGGGCGGACCCCAAGCTAGGAGTGGTGCCTACTTCTTGAGTCGTAAAATATAATCTACTATCTCCTGTACCTGTAATTGTTGTAAACCCCTGCAAGGGACCGTGTCTTCCCGATGATCCAAAAGTAATACCAGTCTGGGGATTGCCGGTTCCTGAAATAGTGGCTACATGAGGCTGATTTCCAAAACTTGACCATTCATCTCCGCCTCCTTGGGGGGTAGGACCGTGTCTATATTCTGTATCTTCTGTCACGGCAGAGTTGGAATATCTTAGTACTCCTCTAGCACCAGTTCCTCCCGAGTTCATACCATACTGTGCATAGTAAATAATAAAATATTCAATTCCATCTATAAGAGGGTCTGATATTATTCCCACTTTCATATTAGTTGAGTCAGGACTTTCAGCTACCGTAACCTCACTATCATTATTTGCAAATATTATAGTTACAGGAGGAGAATCTTTTGGTTTCCATTTAGAATCCTCACTAAAAAAAGATTCTCCACAGAAATTAGCAGTACCGGTGACAGTAATGTTCCCACTCATTGTAACGGTCAGGAAATTTTCACTTCCTGAAACTCCTACGAAATTTTCAATAGCTATTACTGCATCCTTCAATGAGTTGTGATGATCTGCTACGATGGTAAAGTCTACGTTATCTGTTGAGTTGTGAGAAACGGCTTCTGTACCCCCCGCCCCCCGTAAAGTCCCCGAAAAGGCGGTAGAAAGATACCCATCATAACTTATAGCTTCAGCATCGGTGATGTCAGTACCTGTCAGGATAGTTATGAAACCTGAATTAGGAAAACCTGAAGTTGTGAGGACAGGAATAGTCAACGTAGAATCATCAATTGGGGACGTTAGATTGGTTCGCAAATTATTAGCTGTCAAAAACAGGGTGGTTTCATCATCAATGGAAAAAGGAAAGTTTACCATTTAGCTCCTCTTATTATGCTACAGAAGTTGTGCGTATTATTGTATTGGTTCCGGAAACCAGTGACTGGTCACCTGAGTTTGTCTGACCTAAAAGAATATCAGCATCTGCGTAGTGGGTACCTGAAATAGCACTATCTGACATGCCAACAATAGATACAGCCCCCTCTAAGGCTACATAAGCTAATCCTCCAGAAAAAACTACGGGGTCCGAAAAATCAATAGAAATTACATTTGTGGCAGGAAATAAAGTCTTGGCAAGTGCTGTAGATTCAGCACCTTGCTCCTCCTGAATTATCAAATCGCCTGAAATTGTGGCAATTCCCAGAAGATTACGAGTATCCTCTTCCACAACAAAATCATTTACTCCAGAAGAGGGTAAAGCGGGAACAGATGCTGTAGTATACGCAAAATCTACGTTAATAATACCCGTTCCTGATGTAGAAAACAAGTCGTAATTAGCTTCGATTCCACTACTATTTACACTCCAGTACCCTTCTCCAGCAACAGTCATATAACACCCAGATACTCCCGAAACCTGAGTACGATAGGCTCTGAGCTCCTCTATAACCTCACCGTCAGTGGCGAGGGCTGTAGTGATAAAATCCACTCCTCCAGAAGTACTAGCCATCAGACGGTCTGGGAGAGCACACAGGTCGTTTACTTGATCCCCTGTGAGTCCCAGTACCGAATCTTGGTTATATCTCTGTATAAGAGAGTCTGTGAAGTCTCCATCCACTATCCTTACGTTATTATACTTCATACTGTAAATACCACTTGCGGCAGTACCCACATACACCTGTCCAAAAGTGCTCGTAGGATCTGCGGTTATGCAGAGGGTATCGGGAAGAGTTCCAGAAGAGATTACCTGGCCACAAAATAGGTCTAGCACGTCCACGCCAGAACCCGTGGTCATTAAAGCATACCTATCTTCTGTTATGAAGATGTCGTTTACGCCAGAGTTAGTAACAAGTGGCGTGGTTATAGCAACCATTATTCTTCAAGCTCCCAGAATACCTTCAATCTGCCTGACTGATCCGTAACGGAAGTTCCCTCAGGAATATTTGTGCGGAGGTAGATAGTTTTAGTCCCCTGGGCAGGGATATCATCTACCCTTAGACCTTGAGCCAATTTAGAACTTATTAAATATGGAGTATTTATATTCCCCGAATTAGAGTTCAAAGTATATTTCATTTGGGCGTATCTCCCTGTTGGAAATAGAACACTATCGTCTTGTATCTGCTGATAAGATAAAGTTCCAGAATTAACTCCCCAAAAAGGGTCAGTATCTACGCCAAGATCAGGAAGTTCTATCACAGGGTCTTTCAGTCCAGCAGCAGCCTCCAAGAAAAAGGAGAAATTTTCTCGCCAAAATAGATAAATATCCAATGAAAAACTACCATCTTCTAAGAAATCAGAAGTACGGTCTGCCCGTAAGGTTTGAAGAATGCCAAAAGTATCTCGTTTAGGGATATAGACCATGTCTGTAAAGTAATCAATCTTCCGAAGGAGCACTCCCGACCAGTCATAGTTATTCTGCGTAGAATCTAATGTATTACTTTCATTAACAAAGCCTGGAAGAGTAGGAGATAGTTCAGAATTCTCTACACTCTTAACAAAACTTGTTGTAAAAACATCGTTACTATCAGGAGTCAAACCGATTCCAATAAGGTTGATGTTCCGGTTAGATATAGAGTCACTCCCAGAAGTATTATGGAACGCCAAATAAAAGTTGCCATCAGTACTATTATAGGCTAAGCATCTGGCGGAGGTTTCATCATTCCCCGCAAAAGACAACCCAGGTATAGAATCTATGGAGATGTATGTTTTGAATTGCATGTCATTAAAATCTACGCCATTGTTATTTGGCTTAATTATCATAATATTTTGGCCGAAGTCTTCGAGATTAGCAGTTGAGTCATTAGTCAGAAAATAGAAATAGGTACCGTCATAAGCGACATCTATACAATTATTAAACCTGGCATCTTCATTAACAGTACTCGGTGACGTATCCAATCCCATATCCTCAGACTTAAGAATCACATCTAAAAAGTTTCCTTCTAAATCCATCCTTATCCCGTAATAACTGGAGCTACCTATAAAGAAGGCATTTTCTCTCTGAATAATATAGATCTCTCCCCGAGTATAATCAGCAACAAACCCCATAGGCTCAAAAGAATAAGCCTCCGAAGAGGCAGGATGAGTATAGGCAAAGAAAGGGGTACCTCCTAAAGACTGGGTTCCAATAAAGTTACCAGAAGCTACTTCAAAACGATCCCATGTAGGGCTGACATCATTTGTCACGGTACCGCTAACCAAATTATTAAGCACCCAAAGTTCATCTTTAGTTTCGTGATACAACATAGAGACTCCTAAATTAGTAATGTCTCTTTCTCCCCCTGAACCTCCTATAGGAGTAGCTCCTTCTCTCGCTGTTACGGTAGAATTAGCAGAGTTAATAGAGAAGGTGGTAATTTCTGAATCAGGGGTGTCTTTATTAAGTCTGTAAAAAGTACCATTAAAATCTCCAAATTCTAAACTTGTTCTGGGAGGAATGGCGCTTGCTTTAGCATCTATGGTATCAAATGCGGCATTACCTGAAACATCTATAGAGGTAGAATTAAAAGTTTCTGATTCAAAAGATGCGGTTAGTAAAGACGTGGCCGAGCCTCCATCAAATATGGGAGTCTCGTAATTTCCAGAGGAAAAATAATCTCCGGCGGAAGTAGCATCGAAAAATATAGCGTATGCGCGAGGTTTAAAATCACCATCGGTTCCGCTGGCAAGATCAAATCCATTTAAATCTGTTTGACAATTTGAAGTACTGTCAAGCCTAACTTCGTTACCATTGCCCGAAATAGTTATAGAAGCTAAAGAATCAGGCACTGCTCTATATTTAATTCTGCTGCTGGTGCTGCGAAATGAGGCGACGCTATATCCCTCATCTGACCATCCTATAAAATCTCCAGGCTCTGCTGGCCAATGCACAGGAACTTCCATAAAACAAGTAGCACCGTCCGGGACAAGGATGCTATTTGTACCAACAGCGTGTGCCTCTTGCATTTGTACAACTCTCTTAACATTAAAATTACTACCGGGCGAAGGAAAGGGAGAGCCTTCATTTATTCTAGCTAGGAAAAACCCAGTCTGGTCCCCCGATTGACCATCGCCTGGGCGCGCATTTACATATAGTTTTGTGATGACACATGGAGAAAGTATCCTATGCCAAAAACTAATGACTGTTAAAGAGGTGATCTGTGACGCAGGGTTGTCAAATACTTCTAAAGTGCTGTTGATTGGGTGTATAAGATCTAATGTCTGCTCCCCAGAAGTAACAGGTTGAAAATCTAGAGACACCCTTTCCTTTCTAGAACTATGATATACTTCAAAATTATGCATCTCAATAGGTATAGCGGTACCACTAGTAGCAGTATAAAGCTGGACTTTAAACGCTACGTTAACTCCAGACCACGTTACCATACTACCTACGTTAAATGTAAAAGTTTGCTCCAACCCCGTAAAGTTACCGCTAGGAACTGTTGATAATATTTCAGTTGAAACTCCTGGAGTTGAAAAACCATTACTAGTATTCTTCCAAAAAAGACGGGGGCCCTCTGTAAAATCATCCAAATTCAAAGAAGGGATCTTTAAAGTTATAGCTACTCTATCAAAACCATCAGTCCTAAAAGTAGGATAGTTAGAATTAAAATTATTTCCATATCCAGGATCTAATACAAGAGAAGGGCTGGTATCAGTAGTAGTACCTGATAAAAACTGCCCTGTGTTTGTTATACCTGAAATATCAATACCTGTCCACTCATTAGTAGATCCATTAGAAAAATCCTGAGAAAACCCTGTCCCTGAGACCACCCTTGTATTTGAAAAACGTCCCTCATTAAACAAAGTGGTATCTGGTTGCAAAGTATTATTTGTGTTTCTTCCAAGCCAAGGACCTGTGGGGCTAATAGCAACTTCTATATTATCATCTCCAGAATCTCCGGTATTTTCTATAAATATAAAACCATTAGCGTTCTTAGTAAAATTATTGAAAAGAGAAAGCGGCTGAACTGTATCAGATGGTTTTCCTATAGGGGAATCTACTATATTTATTTCAGTTTGAGTACCTGTGTCCCCAAAATTAACCAAAGCATCATCATTTATAGCTCTCCACTCCAATGCCTCAGCTCCCGACTCGACAGGGCTATGCTCTAGCCTAATATATCGAGGGGCTCCAGACACTGTGGTTTCGGATATATCTCCTATGTACAAAGGAGCATTACCGGTTAGGGTTACTGGAAAGAAATCTTCATTGTTGTCACTTATATTCATAGAAAAATTAGCTATATCTATTTCATCAGTATGATATTCCAAACGAGTGAGTTTCCATCTAGATCCTAAATCAGCATCTAGCGCTACTAGTTCTCCTCCACTTACTGTAAGAGCACTAGAAACAATATCTTCATCAACCAGTGCGTTTATCTGGGGAATTGTAGCTACCTGGGTTCCGGAGATTGCCCCCAGAGAATCCAAGGTGTTGGTTACAAAGCCCTCTTTGATCATATTTCTTTCAGCCACTAGTTACACTCCTGTAAAGGTGTCTTCCATCTCACTATTAGAGAGGCATCTCTACTCTCTCTTCCACTTAACTCCTTTGGTATTATAGTTCTAATGTAGACAGTTGTTGGGGTATTCGGGGCAACCTTAGGAACTCTCAAAGGTAAGCTACTAGACCCCACACCAAAAAAATTAACATTATCAACTGATACTTCGATCATTTCTGAAGGAGTAAGTTCTTGTGTACGGGTAATATCCTTTATATTTCTGTCACTAAAGTCCGTCTTAGGGTAATTATATATCTTTATGTTCTCTAACAAGGCCCAGCTAGAAGAAGTATTTGTTGTGGGTAAAGTAGGAACAGGGGTAAAGGTCAAAGCAGTAGCGTTATGAGGAGAAGCCGCAAAGCGCTGTCCAACTTCTCCTCCAAAGAGAACACTGTTTCCTCCCTCTCTTAAAGATCTCCAGGTTATATCTGTACCATATATAGGCTTTCCATCTATATACATTATCAAAGAAGCCCGTTGAGGAAGTATCCCTTTATTGGCATCCCAAACTAAAGCAAAGTGAAAGACATCAAATCTGCCAAATCGGTAGTTTTGTAAGCTGGAAACAAACTGATAGAGTTTCTCACCATCGAAAATCATACAAACAAACCCCTGATTTGGTCTATAAAACAAGCTAAGGAATTTACCGTCCGGTCTAATGATACGGAATATTGCAGGAACTACTGTCCTACTTCCTCCAAGTCTGGCCGCAGTGTCCCAGTCAGGACTAAACCAAAACTCAACTGTTCCAGAAGCTAGATCCAACCCTTCTAGATTTATAGTAAACAGATCACTGTTATTAAGATATAGGGACGGTTCAAATTTGCAAACATCATCAAATTTGTTTCTCAAAAATCTAAAATCATCTAGGTGTAATACTAATTGATCGGTGCTGTTGGTTCCTCTAAATTCTATTTCGAAAAATCTAATTCCAGGACTCTCTTGGATACGGGTACTAAACACACCGTCGACATCCGTGGTTATTGCTATAGACTGTGTAACAAAATCCACTTGACTATCCCCCGTATTAGGATCGTATTGTGGCCCAGGTTGGAATGGTATTTCTGATTTTTCTGTGGCAATTAGGAATTGCAACTTAAGTTGATTCCAACCAGACTTCAGGGAAAGGTCTTTAATATCCCAACCATAAAAAACATCACTATCATTCCCTAATTTTATATTACCAAACGTAGTATCAAGAAACTCAACACTATTAATGTGTATCCAGAGAGAAAAGAAATCTCTTGAGGACCATTCAGGATCAGCCCCAGCATCTATTCCATCTAGAGTAACTCGCGCGGAAGCACTAGAGTTTTGGGCGTATAACAATCGAGTACACGTAGAGTTAGGGCTCCCTGGTCGACTAGCATTGGCTTCTTCTATTGTTATCAAGGGGGTTGTCTGTGTTTGGACTTCTAAAAATCTCAACTCACTTAATTGTATAGAGCTTGCCCCCTCATCTTGTCCCTGGACCGCAGTCACATTGAGTTTAAAAGTATCTGATGTGATGGGGGAACCTAAAGTACCACTAAACACAGTGCCTATAAAATTATCTATCGGATTTATTATATTAATAGTATTTCCTGCTATCAAAGCAGACACAGAAAAAGAGGAAGGCGCGTTGGTACTTAGGGCACCTGATTGAAACCCCAATTGAGGATCTTGTTCCCACTCTACCCTATTAACAGTTACGGGGGAGGGGAAAGTTACAGTTACTGTGTCCTGTAAAGCAGGAGACAACCAGTATGTAGAAATATCACCATCCCCTAGAATTTCAGAACCGTGGTCTAGTAGTGTGTTGTTAAGAGAAGAAAAACTACCAAACAAACTGTGATTTATTTCTAGCTGCCCTTCGATAATCGCTGACTCAATAACCTCTTCGAAGATCTCCAAAGAAGCCAATCTAGTTTGGGGGCCGCTGACTTGTGCCTGAGTGGCAGAAGAGGGATTATAATCATCAATAGGCCCTCCAATTCCAGGGTCCTGGACACTGTCATCGGGGTACTGGCTATTAGTAATGTATAATCTGATACCAGACGTTTCAACAGGGTCAGTTAGTATGTGAGTAAAACCTAGGCCTGATTGATAAGTATTTATAGAGAGGAAACTAGAGCCAGATATATCTGTCCAACTACCATTTATATTGGGGTCAGACGTTAAAGAATTAAGTTTCTGAAACTTAAAATCTTTGGGGTAAAACTGGGAGTTGAAACCGATAACCCTGATAGAACTAACAGTCTTAGTCTCAATAGTTCCCCTGTAAGGATCTCGAAAAACCCTCCAAATAAAATGAGGAAACTCTTGGTCTTCGTCAGTAACAAACGTTAAAGGATCTCTGAGAGCTACCCCCCAACCATCCCCGTCCAACTCCTCAAACCTGCCGTCGAAGGCATTGTAGGCATTTCCAAGATTGTTTCCAGAGCTAGTTACTAGAACAGCCCCGGCCCCCGACCCGTAATCTACACTATCTGTTACACTAAACGGAACCCCTGTTGTGAATTTAAAGGTAGATAAATCTCTAAATGAAACTTTTTCGGTACCGAACCAATTAGGGTTTTTAGTAAACACAGGAGTATTTTTAGGAGACATTGTAACATTGAATAATGCCTGGCCTTCCGTTTGAATATTAAACTCCTTAGGATCCGTTCCAGTAGAGTTATTCAAAAGATTAGAGGTACCTTTTATAGCAAACCATCTGAAAGCAGTGGAAGGTACTACCCCACCAAACACAAAAGATACGTCTTCAGGATCTGTGATTTGAGGATTAACTGAGGGTTGAAAAGAAAAGTCATCTTCTGAATTAGGTTCCCAATATTGTTTATCAGGAGACGTAGATGAACCTATTATAAACTCGTGATTGTTTCTAGGAACAGAAGTGTCATCATTTATTGTATACGCCTTTCCTAAATCAAAGGCAATAATTGGATAATCAGAATAGTAAACAAAAGTATCACTCCGATTGTCAGTCAAATCAGTACCTAGAGACGTCCAAAAATTATTCTGTCCTACCTGAAAGAAAGTAGTGGTAGATATATCAGGATAAATTCTAGCCTGAAATATTTCGGATTGAGTTTTAGAAAGTATAAAAGTACTACCTTGCGCATCAAGAGTATTGGTGCCTTCTATTTCACTCTCAAACCCCTCCGACCCTACCCCAGAACTAAATCTAACCCAGCGCGCCTTATTTGCTCCCCCTGTCCATACAATATCATTCACATCGGGGGTTTCTTGAGAGCTATATACTGCTGTAGAAGCGTTCCACTGGGACTGGCTTATTGTTGAAGCCAGAAGCTCTAAACGATCAGAGGATGTGTCTATATCATGTACTCTTCCCAAATCCACAGCGGCATACACCGGTGGTATAACACCACCCTCCGCTATTCCTACAGAATCTTGAGTGTTATCTAAGGGTAGATTATTATTGTTTGTTCCAGAAACTAGAGGAACAAAATAAGTAACTCCCAAACCTAGATCAGATCTAAAATCAACTCCTGGACCGAAGGGATCTACGTTGAAAGGGCACCCGGTTGCTGCTTCGAACTCATTTTGGAAACTGGTTACCTTGTTAATGGGAGGGAATGCGTCTCTTTCGAATTTATCACAATTTAAAACAAACTCTATACGCATACCTTCGGTTTTAATTGGGGAGTTTAGTAGGTAGGTAAATATTCTACTAAAAGGTCCTGAAACAGAGGTGTCCCCTGAAATTATAGTAGCACCTTCATCATTGGTGGAAGGGCCTTTCCATCTCCCAGTACCATTATAGGATCTAACATTTTTAAAATTAGCGTTCTCTATATCAGGGGAGAAACCTAACTCCTGTTCTGTTTTTAGAACCCCTACTCTCCAGTCACGAGGATAGTTTCTGCAATTTGTAACAGAAGAACCGCTGGAGTTGTGGGCAAAACCAATCCTAAAACCAACAAGAGTCTTCTCTCCTTCCCACTGACAAGATAGTACTCCAGGGTCTATAGGCTTCATCCTCTTAAAAGATTGAATACCTTTGAACCTGTCTCCCAAAAACGCATCACTAGTCCCTTGAGTTTGTCCTACTGCAGGAATTCCAGTAGTGTTACTAGCATCCCAAGGCTGATACCAATGGTTAGAACCTGAGGTCTTAGTGAAAACTACCTGTTCGTCAAGACGGGCGTCTAGAAAATCACCTGTCCCTGTCTTAAAACTCTTGTACCATTTAACATCAGATTTTGTAGTCAACCTCAACTTAAGAGACATGTCATCTAAAAGAACTTTCTGTTTACCAAATTCTACTCCTGATACACTAGAATAATATGAAAACCTTAGAAAACGTGTGTCTTTATTAAGATCAAACTCCAAACTTACTGTAACATTAGAACGAAGATCGTTCTCAGTGCTCAGACCACTGTGAGGTATTGAGAATGAAGTAAGTAAGTTAGTACCATAACCTTCTATTATAGTTCCCTCAGAAGCTTGTACCCCTGCTAAAGTAGGAGCCCCTATTATATTAAGAGTGGGATCGTCACCTCCTCCATAATAAAGGAAGCGAATAGACGCCAGTACTTTAGAGCTCCCGGTATCTATAGCTTCTGAATGCTGAGTAATATCTACGTTTTGTCCAAGACTAAATTCAATATCTGTGAAATTAGATTCTTGTCCTATGTTTAAAGGGTCTATACTGTACCCAAAAGAATAGACACCTGTGGGGAAAAAAGCAGAGGGATCGTTTATCAAATTCAAAACTGTGGGGGATTGAAAAGATAAAGAGCCAGATTGTATAACATCAAGATCCCAAGCTCCTCCTAAAGAACCTGATTCAAACCCATTATTTATTAAAAGCTCATCTGTAAGAAAATCTGAAGTATTTCCTGCAAGGCTGTTCAAACCGTATGCCCTAGCATTAAAAGCTACATTCTTACTTTCCGTAAGTACCTTGTCTGTGGTAAAGTCTATCCTTCCAGGAGGACCTACCGCAGGGCATGTTATATCCTCAATACTATTTAGTTTGTTAAAGTATAGCAACTGTTTAGCGCTTTGTATGTCAGGAGAAATGTCCACTAGGAGATCTGCAACTTGTCCAGTATTATTTTCAACTATTAATGGGGAGCTTTGACCAGTAGTCCCTCTTCTAGAATCCTCTATAGTAAAGTTACCTTCTAATCTTCCCTCCTCTCCCAAACAAATCTGATCATCTTCATATTCTACAGTAATTTCATTGATGGATAGATCCAAAGTTGGGCGAAAAATTAATCTTATAAATTGAGGAGAATTTCCTAATTTGAAAGAAACATCATCTTCATCTGCGGATATTAAATTGGCAGAGGTGAAGGTACTACCATCAGAGGAAAAAAGTACCTGAATATTATCACCTAAAGATTCCTCAGTTTGTGAAGTAGCAAACACTTGGAATTCAGAAATCTTAGTACTCCAGTGAAAGTCAGAATACCATCTAAAAGTATCCGTTCTAACATTGTCAAAGTTCCATTCAAAACGGCTCCATTGAAAATCAATAAAGGTAGCCTGTTCTCTAAAGTTAACGCCTCCCAACTCTCCTACATTGTCGACGAAATCTACACCTTGCTGGGGATTAGTAATCCCACCAGCAACCACATCTAAAGAAACAGGATTCCTAAGAAGTATTTCTGATAAGGGAGACTCTGTTTTCTGTGTTATGAAAAGATCTAATCTCCTAATATCCTTTTCATCTATTTTGACAGTGTTTATAGTGTCAGGGTCTATAAGTGTAAAGTTAGCCTTAGAAGCCCCAGCCCCGGTGGTGGGGGAAGCAAACTCTAACTGCCAAGACCTTTGGTTCTTACGGTCTTTAAAAAATATAACTACTTTACCAATAGCTTTTTCTGTTTTAGGATTATTTTGGCTAAATACACAGTCAATTCCTAAAGGGTCTCTAAAGAAATCATACCTAGCCCCGCTTCTTCCTGCAAATTCATGAGTGTTAAGAAACTCTGCATCCCCATTCACATAAAAGTAAGTAGCCCCTGCAGCAGTGAACCCTCCTAAAGTACCCTCCAAAGAAATGTCGTTAGGATCAGTTTGCTGGTCTCCGAAAGCACTAACCCCATTCTCTGCTAAGGTAACATTATCGTTTAACGCAGGAATATTAAAAGCAGTGTTTACTCGCGTGTCACATACCCTAAGTTGAACAGGGGATATCTGGTGGGACCAACATATTTGATGTTCTCCCGTTATATCTGTATTAAAAGAAATGGAATTGGCAATAGCTATATTGTACTCTACGTCTCTTGTCTGCTCTTGCCCACGAATCTTTATCTTATCTATGTTAGATCTTCTTTGAAGATCTATATCTATTACTGCTCTATGTTTAGTAATACTTCCTCTAGCATAGATAGGCAACCCAGCTTCACCTGCTCCTACAGGGACGTCAGGAGTTATAGTTCCAATAGCATCCCCACTAACAGAATAGTAGATTGCATCTACCTTCGATGTCCCGGCTATACCCACATGAAGTTGGGCATTATAAATACCTAATAAATCTCCCCGCCTAACTCTAATATTAGAAGAAGACACATCGGATGAGTATACACCAGTCTCTACAGTGAGGACTCGTCCTCCTAAAGGATTCTCTCCTTCTGGAATACTAACAGAGGTAGCCCCTATAGACCCTTCTACTACTAACGTAAGCTGTCCAGCCAGATTAGGTCTAAATATTTTCCACTTAGAAGATCCATTTGTATCCAAAAGACCATTAACAAATACCTGATCCAAAATACCATCATCAGTAAATGGGTGGGTTAAATCTATAAGCGTCTTTGCTTGAGCATCAAATTGAGAGTCTGTTGTAATTACTGTCTCAAGAAAACCAGTATCTCTCCCTTCAACTATTATCTCACTCTTAAGTTTCCTCCCTATAAGGCCAAAATCTCTTCTCCCTCCCTCCACAACATATTGCTGAGGATTTAGTGTGAAAGAGGGAAGAACGTCATCGTTATCAAAAAGAGATATAATCTCCAACGTGGTGGGCTTATAAGCAGAGAGAGGGACATACGCCCCATCCGGATCTGCTCCTACCTCAGCAGTCCCTAAGAAAATATCACTTTGGGTAAAGAAACCAAGAACATACCCCGCTGATTGATCTCCTAACGATACTGTTACTGAAGAATCATTTGCGCGAATACCTGATTCAATAACCAGTTTGTTTTCTTGATCCTCAATAAAAGCATCTGCCCGTATGTACCCTCCTATAGCCACTTTACCTAACTGAAGAGATAGGTCCCGTGTTATTATCTCAGGAGCAGCTGTTTGAGGAGTTAGAGTTATTTGGACATCGCCAAAATTATCTATGTTAACTATGAGTTTATCATTAACTCCTTGAATTATAGTTATGGGCTCAGTAAGAGACGTTCCTCCGGTAACTTTCCCCGGCGTTCCCGCAAAATCATTCGAGAAAGAGAAAGTAAAGTTAGTGGTACCTATCTCGAAAAAGTTAAGGAACATATCATCATTAGGAGCCCCATTTTCACACGGAAAGAACCTAATATTGACCACACTACCTACCCAATTAGGGACCTGTCCCATATCTATTTCGTAAAATATCCATTTACCATTGGAAACAACACCAAACTCTACTGATTTATCTTCATCAAAGATAGCGTCGTTGGTGGTTGTCCACTGAATCTTTCCTCGATTAGTGGGGTTGTTATTTTTAGGAGATTTATCGTACTTCATTCTAAAGAAAATCTTATTGTTTACTTCTGAATCTAATGCAGCAAAATCTACAGACGGTCCAATATAATCACCAGAAACATTTGTTTTTGTGGCAAAAAGAAAACCATTCCAGGATCCTATTATATCCAGTCCTACAAAAGAATCCCAGCCTTGCGTGTTATCATTCTCTACCCAGTAGGTAGAGTAAGCACGCTCCGTAGGTTGCTGGTCTGAGACCGACCCTTTGATTTTTGACTCAGTTAGTATACTGTAGACCATTACCCTTTAGCTCTGTATCTATCTTCTATTCTTTTTAATGTTTTGGAATTTGTATCTACTAGATTTAAAAATTCCTTTCCTTCTACGACAGCATCCATTCTTTTTTTATATTCTTCAGACAGGTTAGAAAAATATTCCCTAACCAACATCTCTATATCTCGATAAGAGTACTTAAAACTCTTTTGACAATTAGGGCATGTATAAAACATGTAATCCCAAATTAAGGTAGCTGGATTAATAAAATTATCTGCCCTTCTTTCTTTAAGGTACTCTCTTAAAGTCTCCTGGTGATCTATATCTAAAAAGTGAGGGGGACCACAAACCTCACAAAAAGCATAGCTTAAATATGGCATATATAACTCCTCATTCTCCTCTATTGGCTACTATAACTGTATCTCCAGTTTCTGCATCTATAGCAAATCCAGCGTTTTCAAGAATTTCTGTAGTGATTTCGGATGTAAACAGGTCCGCTCTAAGGAGAACTATATCTCCAGAAGAACCCCCTCCTGCTCCTCCCTGGAAGGTAATGTCTGCTGCAATCATGGTTGACATGGCCACGTTAGTAAATCCGGTAGGAAGGGCATCCCAAAATCTAGCAGTTTCTACAGTAGTTAGGTTATCATGAAGGTGTTTAAAATTAAAGTTTATTATCTGTTCCGTAGGACCCTCATCTCTACAAGGAGAATAACTTTCTTCAAAATCTACAGTCCATGTATGCCCCGGGGGATTCCATCTAATTCTTTCCGGAATAACTCCAAATTTAGGGGATTCTACACCCCCTACCTCATCTATTTCACTTATTGTCATCGAGAGAGTGTTCTGCCAATTGGGAATACTTTCTCCTAAAAACTCCAAGAAGTTTCGTTCATCGGTAGGTATAAAACTATCATAACTAAAAACATAAGGAGATTGTAGAAGCTGCCGGGCGTCATCCCATTTTTCCTTCTGAAGAAGTTCCAGATCTTCTAATTGACCTTCAGTGGTAGGCTGATCATCGGTTATTTTCTCTCCCCAGGCGTATGCTCTAAATCTATTTGCGCCATTTATAGGAACACTTTCCGAAGTTCTCCAATATCCAGAAGCATTATCTACTGCAGATAAAAACTGCTCCGGATTGTTTCCTCCTGGAGGAGCTCCTGTAGAGGTATAGTATTTCCTTTCAGTAATAAAAATAGACTCATCTGTAGATTCTCCACGGTTATCCATAGTTTCTACCTCTAATTGAATATAAGCTATCCCCATGGAATTAATTGACTCCCGGCCTCCAAAAGTTAGATGAAATTCCTGCCCATACTTATCCCAGAAAGGGGTATCTACGTAAGAAGGGACTATCTGCTCTCTAAATAGTAAATGACCTTCATTGGCAAGATCTGATGCATTTCTTCCAAAAAGATCTGGTATACTTAATCCCGCAGCTGTCCTAGTAGTACTTCCAATAACACGTCCTGTTCTGGTACTAGGAAAGTTTCCTGTACGATTTGGGGCATCAATAACTTTAAGTTCCACTAAAGGTACTTGATAAGAAATATCCAGACCGCTTACGTCCCTAAAGTCTTTATCTACCCCTGCTACAAAACCTATAGTAACTTTAGCTATACTAACATAGGTGTTAAACAATAGATCTAAAGTTATAGGCTCGTCCTGTCCCTGAGATACCCCTGACTCTCCTCCTAGGTTTGCAGGCAGACCCCCGTGTAATTTAGGATCTCCAGGAGAAAGAGCGCTAACACGTATTGGTATATCTAAAGAATCAGAAAGTACCGCTAATGTATTTCCGGGGAAAAAAGCAGATATTTGGGATGATTCTGGAGTAATCTCTTGAACTGGGGAGTCCCCAGCTCTTTGTATAAGGATCTGCCCAGTGTCAAATTGTAAATAATTTTCCGCTCTATTTTCTAGACCGTTAAATACATTATCCAGACCAGGTCGCTCGCCAAAACCAGGGTAACCATGGGGTACTCTGCTCCAAGTATATTGAAAATCTCCTGCCCGTGAATCAAAAGAGGGATCTATATTTTCGGTTGGAAGAAATTCTAAATTCATTTTAAAGAATATTCCAGTAGTGTAATAGATACAGAAACAACAAGGGTCTGTATCATTTTCTCTAGGAATATCTACAGCGAAAGGGGTATTTATCTCCTCACTATCATAGAGAGCAAAGAAACCAACTTCCGGAACCAGCTCTTCCAAGTGTTGAAATCTGGCAGGTAGTTTAGTAGGCTGTTCTGCACTTAAAGATTCGTCCGTCTCATCTTGTGTACAAGAACATAGATTTGCTAATTGTGTAGTTTGGGTGGCAGTTTCTTCAGTACAAGAAATGTCATCCTCTTCGCCTCCAATTTGTCTGCTGGTATCATACACCCCATCACTGGTTATGCTAAATTCCTTGTTAGCAAAATCTATAGTCATCTCTCGGGGAGGGCCATCTCCCAAACTTATCTTAGATAAGGTATCAACAGATCCATCAAGATTATAAGTACCAGAAGTAAATTTAAGCGTGTAATCTCCCTCGGCCGGGCGAAGTCTAACCTCTAAGCGCCTGTGGTCCAACGCATAATCCGGAGACAACAACTGGATCCCTTTAATAACACTAGAGTTATCCTGGGCTCTCTTGATTAAGGTCTCTTGCTCTCTCCATGCCCACATAGTCGATATAGTGCCTGTCTGATCTCCCTCAAGTACAGAGTTACCTTCCTCTTCTCCTAAAGAATTATCGGGCAAGAACATAGGAAAATAAGGAGAAAAAGGATACTCAATAGAGGCAGCAGTCTTATTAACAATTAACTCTTTATGGCTAAATCTTTCAGGAGAAGAAGAAACAGTTTCAGTTAGTCCTCCTACAGGGGTGAGGTTACTTACCAAACGGTAATGCTGAGGCTCTATATCTTCTCCAAATAATTCTGTAGTAGAACCTAAATCCTCTCTCACAGGGAACATAGGCATCCATCTAAAAATTACTTGTTTGCCCCCCTGACCACCAAGGTAATCCCCTCTTTTTTCACTGACTTCAAAAACAAGACGATTGCGTCCAAAGTTTCCAAAAAGAGGAGGTTGCCACTGAAGACCCTCATACCAAAATAAGTCCACCTCTCCTCTCACACGGGCATATCCTGTGAATAAACTCTCACCTCCAGTCAATATCTTGTTCCCGTAAGAATATGCAGAAGTACATGCACGGAGACTAGGGTGTACATCTAGAATTAAAGGAGTAACTCTATCAGGGCCTCTGTAGGCTTCATCATGGGGGGGCTTCAATCCCCCGTAACTACCAGAATTTCCTTGAGGATTTTGAGAGTTTCCCACAATAAACTGGTCATTTATTCCAGGAGATTCTATTTCGATATTTATTAACTCAGTGGAATCGGTGCCTAAAGGACCGTTAGTACGAAAATCATAACGAGGACGCTCGCAAGTTGTATAAGGATACCACATAGCTCCTCTTCTCTTTAAGAAAAGAGTTCCTGGC
>SDBT01001209.1_pt1 | contig 44641 bp, 56 predicted proteins | sample 2277101 | NCBI WGS metagenome assembly SDBT01 (sample SAMN10404973, study PRJNA504765) | marine sediment metagenome | isolation source: marine sediment core GS10_PC15, 103 cmbsf | place: Arctic Ocean: Southern Knipovich Ridge | collected 2010
CGTCGGCACTGGCATCGAAGCTGGCCCTCTTGTAATCGAAGTTCGTCCCCTGTGTGTCGAAGTCTCCGTTGACCAGATCGCAGCCACCTGTCGTAGCACAGGAAGCATCTCCGGTCTTCAGGGGGATGCACACCGTCGCCGTGGTGGTGACGAGGCCGATACCGCCTATCGAAGACGTTACCTGGAGTTGTTCAGTAGAACTCACACCGAGCGTGACATCAGTACCGACAGGAGCGGCTTCCCAGTTTATGGTGTCTACGTTAGCCAGCCGAAGGCTTCCAGCAGCGGCAGGATCTGTTGTAGAGCTGGTGAAGACGCCCGTAGCGTTGCCAACTAGTGCTCCCTGGAAGTTTCCGTCTATAGTTACAGCCCCGCCATCACTTCGGATGATCCACTCGGTCGTAGTGTTACCTGATACCTGACCCAGCAGACCCGCACCTCCTTGGGCAGCGATGGGCTTTGGACTGGCACCGTTTGTTATGTCCATCGCGTTCAACACACCACCTGAACTCCAGGTAATGCCATTCGTTACAGCCCCGCCGGTCCCACCACCATCGAGGTGGAGCAGAGCGTCCATCGTCCCCGCTGCGTTCTCAAGGTGCCGGAGATGGAGTGCATACAGATAATCGCCGTCATTCGCAGTGGCTACAGAGCTGATCCGCATGATCGTTGTGACATCAGCATCATCGCTGTTGTTGGTGGCGTTGATAGCGAAGGCAACGGCATTGTCAGCTGCACCGTCATCGTCAGCGAAGGTCGCGTTCAGCTGCACCATCACGCCCTCAGGTCCTAAGGTGCCTGAATCCGTACCGTCGAAGAAGAAGGTCTGGTTGTCGGTGATGGTGATTGTAGTGTTCGTGTCCAGGTTGAGGATGGGCTCAAGCTCGGTGAAGTCCAGAGCGTTGTTGACTACAAGGGCTGTCATGACGGAGGGAGAGGCACCCGTGGAGGCCCACTCGACGTGGGCTGAGTCCGTGAAGTTCCAGTCCGTGCGGTCCATCCCGTTCTCTTGGACCTCGTCACCGTCCCCGCCGCCGACTCCACCACCCCCACCGGGCTTGATCGCATGAGGCCAGGCGAACGCGACAGAGGCCACGAAGAGCATGGAGACTATGAGAGCTAGGTACCTCATCTAGTGCCCCGTCAGCGTCAGGACGGCTGTCTCGCCGCCACCAGGATTGGTGGAGACCTCGATGTAGTACAGGCCACGGGAGAGATCGTAGATGCACATCCGCTGTGCGGCGGAGACGCTGCCTGAATCCCCATCCAGAATCCCGTTGTCCACGTCCCCATCCCCGTCTACATCCACCGTGACCCGCTCGCAGCTGTTGGCGCTCTGGGTCGTGTTCTGGCACTTGCGTATTGCGACCTCGGCAGTGGACGTCCCCGTGCCCTCGAGCTCCGGGTCGAAGCAGGCATCGGCCAGGTTCTCAATGTTGATGAGCGGGGAGTCGGCGTTGTCTGTGTCGTCGAAGACGAAGTAACAGGTTTGCTTCTTCGAGAGCGTCTTGCTGCAAGTGGAGCCGGTGGCAACCGGCGTCTTCGTCCAGGTCTGGGCCTGGGCCATACCCACGAGGCACATTGAAAGTAAGAACACGATCAGGTTTCTCATACGGTCCTCCATTCTGCGGCGTAGGCCCGCAGGTGGCGCAGCCTTAGCTGCAGCCTTTCCCCCAGCAGTGGTTGATAGTCGCCCAGAATCCTCATAGCCGCACACGTCATGGCCGTGCCCTCCGGTCCTGAGGCCGTGGGAATAAGAAGTCCTGTGGGAGCACCTCTCCCTGCTCGGTCATCATGTCGTAGATCGCCTCGACCGTGATCCACATCTGCCGGCCAGGGAGCGGGGCCCAGAAGGAGATCGCCTCGAAGGCCGACTTGACCGTGCTCCTGCGGATCTCACCCGCCGCGATGTCTCGGATGATCTTGGCGGGGGCCTCGGCGGAGGTCCCGAGCACATCTGCGAGTGGGGTCAACCTGAAGTCGAAGGGCTTCCCCTCGAGCTCGTTGACGAAGTGGCCCATCACGTCACGCGCCCCGACCACGGCCATGAACGGATACCGCCCGAGCTCAGCCGCTGCCCACTTCCACCAGTCCTCGTCCTCCCTTGGGCCCCTGAAGGCGAGGAGCTCGGAGATCAGGGCCGGGCCGAACCAGAGGTAGAAGGCTGAAGCCGCCGCCTTGGGCAGGGTGATCTTCCCGGTCTTGAGCTGCACGATCCGCTCGGTCCCCTGCCCGTAGAACACGGAGAAGTAGGAGTAGAAGTTGACGAACATCCGCATGAGCTCACCGCCACGCTGGACGGCGGCGAGATCCTTTGCCGAACCAGACCCCTGGCTCAGCCGGATCTCCTGGTCAGCTAGGTCGATCGCCTTGGCCTCGTCCCCGTTGAACTGCTCCATCCCGTTCGCGTAGCCGGCAAACCAAGTGGGGACCGAGACGAACGCGTCGAACAGGCCGATGGCGTAGAGGTAGGACTTCTTCGCATCGAGGTTGAGCTCGGCCAGCGGGCCCGTGCTAAACCCTCCGCGCTTCAGCAGATCGCGTGACTCTCGATCAAAGTTCTGCCGCCTAAAGGGGAGCACCTTGGAACGCTCCATCGCGAACTCGATCATCCGCTGCGACTCCATCGGGCTCTGGGACGCAAACTTCCCGAGCTCCCTCAAGAGCGGCTCGAGCCCCACCCGATCGGCAGTGTTCAGGAGACCAGAGATCTGAACGAACGTGGTGGTGAACTTGTACCCCATGTACACAATCGTCGTGCCCGAGCGGGCCCTGGCGAGCAGCTTCTCGTAGGGGAACTCGATTGGCTGTGATTCCCCAGCGATGGAAGCGAGCCAGGGGCGGAGCTCGCGGTACTGTTCGCGCCCCATCGTGGACTCGATCGCTTCCCTGACCCGCTCGTCCTGAATCAGCCGGTCCACCTGGATGAGGGCCTTCCTGTGAGTCAGGTCGTGGGTCACGTTGTGGAGATGCTCGGTCAGGACGGAGAGTGAGAGCTTCACCTTCTGGCCCGCGAAGCCCTTACGCGTCTCGACGTGCCCCTGCCTGGTCTGGGGGCGGAGCCAGTTGGACTGGAACATCCCCTGGGCCTTCTCCTTCTCGTCTCGCCTGAAGGCCAGCCAGCTGCGCCTGGAGTCGGCCTTGAGCGGGTAGTACCCACCCTCCAAGACGCCGTTGGCGATCACCATCGGCGTCCCCTCCACCTTCTCAGGGGCCAGCCCCGCGAGCTCGCGTTGGAGCTCTGCGATCTCAGGCCAGAATGAATTGACGAGCTTCCAGGTCTCGTTGATGGCCCGGATCTCTTCCTTGGTAAGGTGGCTCAGCACGGCCAGGAGCTGGTCGTCACTCCACCCGAAGCCCTCCTTGAGGGCAATGATGTTGTCCACGTTCCCAGAGTTGAGGCCGATCGACATCAGGCCCTCTCGGGTGTAGGACTGCCCGACCTCTGGGATGTAGACCCGCTTCGTCTTCCACCCGGCGCGGGTCTGCCTGGGGATCTTCCCGTAGATCTCCGCGAACGCCTCCGCGATCTTCTTCTGCATCACGAGCTCGGCGAACTCAGCATCTACGAAGGGCTTGAAGAGCGCCTGCCATACAGGCCCCAGGTTCTTGAACCCGTCCAGACGCCTGAACACGAACTCTAGCTTGAGGTGTTTGGCGTGGATGGTGTTGAGCGTGCTTAGCAACCCCTCGAGCTTCGTCTGCTCATCGGACTCAGGGCCGACGACGAACGTACGCTCGGCCTCGATGGTCGCCACGATCTCGGCCACCACCGCCTCGAAGCCGCGCTTGTCCTGCGTGGCGATGAGCTTGGCCTTGAGGCGAGCGAGGTGCTCGAGGTTCTTGACTGAGTCGGTCAGGTCTTGGAACTCCTCGACTGTGAGCTCCTTCCAAGACTTCTTGTCCTCGATCGCCTCGTTCATGAGCCAGTCGGGGATCAGCACCGTGTCCCCCGCCTCAACTCTCTCAGCTACCCACGAGGCCCTGGCCTTACGCCTCTCGATGGACTTCAGCGTCGTGCTCTTGCGGAGGTCGAACTGCGCCAGCATGGCATCGATCTGGGGGAGGTACTGCTCGCCGGCACGGGCCAGCGTCTCGCGTAGAGCCGTCACGTTGAACCGGGCCAGGAAGCCTCTGTTCTTCTGGGCCTGGTCCCTCGCCTTCTGCGATTCAATCGCCAGGAAGTAGTTCAGCAACGCCTTGAGCTTGAGGTCGTGCGCTGCGGTGAAGTCCTTCTTGAGTGCGGCTGCTATCGCCTCCTTCGCGTTCCGCCGCTCCGCGTTGCGGTAGAGGTCTGGTCTCAGATCCCTGACCTCCTTGCCGGCGATGATCTCCCTGGCCGCGGCTCTGACTACCCTCGCAGTCACCGCCTTCTGCCCCGCCCGCCTGGCTACGGTCCTGTGGTCGGCGACGAGGAACGCGGTCTGAGCGTTGTTCTCGGAAGCCTTGACCGCCTCCTCCTCGAGCGTGCCGTCGTTCAGGATGTCGCCCTTCTTCTCCAGCATGACCTCGTCCGTGATCTGATCGATCATGGCGTCACGGGTAGCGGGCTCTTGCAGCTTCTGGATGAGCTCGTCTCCAGAACTCATGCCGAAGATCTCCGCCACCGTGTCGGGGTGGAGCCCTCCGGTCCTCTGCAGTCCCAGGGCCCAGACGTTCGCGGGGAGCCGGCTCCTGACATCCCGCCCCCATTGCGCCTCGATGATCTCGCCTGAGAGCTTCTCCGCCTCGAGGCCCTCCGGTGCATCCCCCACCAGGAACTCCCCCGTCTGCAGCCAGTGACGTGCCTGGACGCTGGGCCTGGCGTTGACCTCCCGCTCTGCCAGAGCTCGGACCTCAGCCCTCTCCGCCTTGAAGGCCGCCTCCCTCCCACGCCTAGTCTCAGCTAAGACCTTGGCGTCGAGCACCCTGTTGCCCTCTTCGATGGACCGCTGCTGCGCGTCCGAGAGAGCGGTGAACTCCGCCGCCGTCAACCCACCAGTCTCCGCGTCCTTGAAGGTCATCTGGAAGCGGTCATCTCTGTGGACTTGTTCGATCGCCTCGTCCGAAGCTAGGAGCCGGTTGAAGACGCCACGGATCTCTGGATCCAGTGGAGTGCCGAGGGCGTCGATGGCCTTGTACACCGCGATCATCCAGCCGCGGAAGATGGCGAACACACCCTGGAGCTCAGCACTAGGGGCCTTCCCCTCAAAGAAGAAGACCTCCATCGCACGCGCCCACTTCTCGTGGTGCTCGGTCTTGAGCTGATCCGCCGAGTTGACACCCAGGAACTTGAGCGCGAGGGCGAGGTCTCTCTGAAGCTCAGCCGAGGCACCCGGCAGCTGTGCGTCCATAGCGAGGGTAGCCAGGAAGAGGTGCCCACCCTCGTGCAGGAAGGTGGAGAGGTTCTGGGACTCGAACAGACGGATGACGACGTTCTGGAGGCGGGCACCGAAGCTGATGGATCCTCGAGGCCCCTGCTCCAGCACCGGCTGGAAGTCCTCGGCCCTTTCCTCAAGCGTTTCCCGTACGCCAGCGGTCTCTTCCTCCAGCGTCTCCCCAGTCAGATCGGAGACCTCACTCAGGTCTTGCCGCGTAGAGTTCACCAGTCGGTCGATACCGGCCTCGACAGCTACGCGGTCACCCGCGACTAGCGCCTCGCCCAACTGGACCGCATCATCCAACAAGTGAGTCAGGCCAACAGCAGGGACCGCAACATCGGAGATCGCTTGCGCCACCTCACGAGACACAGTCCCCGCCATGTTCCCAACGCGGAACTGCCCCGGCCTGGCCTCTGTGACACCCTCGGGAAGTGCCCCCGGCTTGCCTGCATCTTCCTGAAGGAGTGTGCGGTCCCCTGGGACTGCGAACCTTTCCGCCAGTTCAGCATCTGACTCCACCGCCGCCTGGCGCATGAGGTCGAAGGACTCCTTGAGCATCCGCTCGGGCTTGACGTTCGTGGGTACCACTCCAATCTCGCCGGGGTTCCCGAACTGGCCGGTGATGACACGGTACACAGCGTCGGCCATGTTGATCGAGTTCTCTTTGGCGTACTCCTCGTCGGTGATCGTGATACCGAACTCAGTCTCGAGGATCTCGCGCTGCTTCAGGAAGGTTCTGTGTTCCCACTCGACTGCACGCAGAGCGTCGGTGAGGGTGAGAGTCTCGTCAGACTTGAAGTAGGGGCCGCGGATGATCACACCCAATGCGCCGGCACGCCGACCATCACCGCCGTACTTCTTGGTCAGCTCATCATTCACTAGCCCGTGGGCGATCTCGTGTGTCACCCTCCACGCGAGTGTGTAGGCGGGGTCTCGGAAGCTTCCGTCATCCACATGGGGGCTGAAGATCCACGCGGTCTTCTGCTCGTAGCTTGGTACGCTCCCATCCCTGAAGTTGGGGTAGGAGGCCTTCTTCCCCTGAGTGTTGGGGCCGAACATCTCCCACTTCCAGCCGACGCGATCGAGCCAGGGCTGGAGCTTCGCCTTGACGGCGTCGAAGTCACCCGAGAAGACTTGCTCGAGCGGGTAGACCTTGAGTGCGCGTGAGGTGTTCTCTCCGGGTCGGGTGTCTAGCCGGAGGGCTCGGTAGAGCGACCGCTGCGCTTCGGGGGAGTTTCGGGTTCCGAGGTGGAGGTCGGCGATGCCGAAGCCGGTGTCTGCGGTGTCTCCGGGGAGGAGGAGTTCGGCGCTGGGTCCCAGAAGTCCGCGCCTCCTGAGATTCGAACTGGCCCTTGTTCGTCGAGAAAGCTCTGGATCTGCTCGTCGGACTGCTCGGGCAGCGGTGTCGGCTGCCTCTCGCGTAACGGCGAGTCGTTCGAGCCGCCGAGAGGCTCTGAGGAGATGGGCCGTGAAACCAGCTTCTCCAATGCCTGCTGCTTCCTGCCCGACTCCTCGCTCTCCTCCGCGATCGCCCTCAGCACGTTGCCGACGGCCTTCTGTAGCTCTGACTCCTTCGCCAAGACCAGCTCCCTCTAGGATCTCTCGGTAGACCCCGTTGGTGAACAGTACCGAGAACTCAGGTACCCCGGCAACCCTCGCCGGGTCAAGCCCACCCTCGATGATGATCTCGGTCGCGCTGCGGGTTTCTTTAGCGGAACGCCTCTGCTCGAACAGGGCTTTGCTCCAAGACCACGCCGCTGCCTGGACCTGCATGGGCGTCCAGAGCTCGCCTGTCCTCTGCGTGAGGATCTTGGCGGCACGCCTGACCTTGGCTGAGGCGGCCAGGTAGGTGGACTTCCTCCCCAGAAGGTCGGAGTTGATGCCGAAGAGGTTCGCCATCCAGGCGTCCAGGGTGACCGCATCCACTACACCCTTCAGGTTCAGGAGGAACGAGTTAGCCTTCCCTGGGGCGGGGGACAGCGTCGTCGTCGTTGGATCCTTATCGGTGAGGGCGGTGATACCGTTGGCCTTCCAGGCCCTGAGCACACTCTCCTCGCCCAGGTCACCCCTTACGTTCTCCCCCATGATGCGGAGAATCGACTCGTGATCCTGCGGGCGCTTCTCGCGGGTCCATGCCGCCCAGATGTTGAGGGCGTTGATCGCGTTGGTCTCTACATCCGTGCGGGGAGAGAAGGCTGCAAGGAGGGCCGTGAAGCGGGGGGCGTCCTCAATCCCGAAGATCTCAGTGATGGCCCGCGCACTCTGCTCGTACCACTCCTTCTGGACCCTCCCTGCAAAGGCCACGCTCGCGAGCTCGCCCGCCTCGGGCAAGCCCTTGAAGATGTCCACCAGCCGGGTGGCGAAGTTCCGCATGAGCTTCGCCTTCTCGCCGGCCAGGAGGTTGGAGAGCACACCCTTGAGGCCGGGGATCTCGGTGGTGAGGTCGGGTGGGGTGCGGCCCTGGAAGAGCTCGCGGCTCGGTTCCAGTTCAGTTAGCCCGAGGTCAGACGGCAGCAGGTTCTCTGCTGTCGATGCACGTTCCTTGGACGGAATGGACAGAGCCTTGTTACCAAACCCACTCGTCTTCTGCCTGCTCACGAACACAGGTGCGTGTGTGAAGCCTGCATCCTCAAGAGCTGCAAGTCTCGTGTTACCATCGACTATCATGGTGCGGCCAGTCTCTGTATCGAACCCGAGGACGAGAGGGTCTTGAACGGCAGCACCTTCCGAGAACTGCTTTGTGAGCCGCGCAAGCTGCTCAACTGTAGGAACGTCGAGGGCTCTCGGGTCTTTCCTCGAGACGCGCCGATCCTCACTGCGGAATTGCTTCAGCTGGGAGATGGGCACCATGCGGACGAAGGGGTTACGGGCAGCGGCCAGAGTCACCGCAGGTATCCGTGCCCCCGCCTCGCCTGCCTGTGGCTGGGTGAGTGTGCCCTCCCCTGGAGCTGCCAGGCTCTGCACCGACCCCGGCCCCTCGATCCTGAGGTTCAGCTCCTTGAAGGACTCGAAGACATCCGTCCTCTCCAGCCTCTGAGCCCGCCGCTTCGCGAACGCCCGCAGTAGGGTGGCCTGGGCACTGGCGACCTCGGGACTGGCCCCTGCTTCGACGAGCTGGGTCTGGACGTCCTCGAATACCAGATCGGCGGAAGCTTCGACCTCAGCCCCTACCACGCGCTCCTGCTCCGCCTGCTCGACCTGTGCCGCCAGCTGCTCGGGCAGAGCCTTATCCTGAACGGCTGCTTCCTTGGGGCTGGGTAATGCTATCCCGGTCCTGAGGTTGGGCTTGAGCCCGTCGTGGTGCTCGGGGGCGAGGTGGGCGAGGTACTGACCTATGGGGATCACGAGGTCCCCGCCGGCAGCCCTGGCCTCGGGGATCTGCTCCAAGACCTTGGGGAGGACCGAGCTCAGGGTCTCGAGGTCAATGCCCTGGGCCTGGAAGTAGGTGATGAACTCATCTGCGTTGACGTAGACGTTCTCGTCACCACCGGCCTGCTCAGCAGCCTCCTGGGCGAAGTCTGCGAAGTCCCCTGGGAGTTGCTCCCTCAGGTCTGAGTCCTTGGCGTGCTCTACCAGGGCATCGAGGAGCTCGGCTTGATGCTTCCCACGGGCTGCACGGTTGAGCTCGTTCGCCGCAAAGCCCACCGGCCCACCCACGACACCAACCCCGCCGCCGACAATGGCCCCCTGAATCGTCGAGGGGATCACCCGGTCGGTGAAGTCCGCAAAGGTGAAGAGCTTGGTTACCGGCTTCCTGCTGCCTGGGCCCGAGGGGTCATCGAGCACCGATGCCTCACTAGAGACGCCGTCGATCGGCTCTGCCCTCTCGTCGATCGGCTCTGAGATCTCGTGCGACTGAATCAGGAAGTTGTTCGCGATCGTGGGACCGAACTCCTGCAGGCCCTCCGTTCCACCCTCCCCACCCGAGGCCAGGCCGATCTTCTTGGCGAAGGCGATCATCCGCTCGCGCATCGCGGGGTTTCGCAGCAGGGCTCTGGAGCCCGCCTTGTTGAACTGGGCCACGATCTGCTGGGCACCGGGCACCAGCCGGGCGACCTGCCTCAAGCCGATCATCTCCAGCGTGGCGTTCATGATCCCGACGAAGACCGCCAGGCCCTTGATCGCCATGATGGGGACCTCCTCCCCCGTCTCGGCCAGGATCGACTCCGCGGTGTTCAGGAGCTCGGCGTAGACGTTCCCAGCCTCGAGCTCGAAGGAGGCCAGGGCCGCAGCTCCCGTGCCCGCTATCAGCGCAGCAGTCCCGCCGGCCAGGGGGCCACCGATCGTCAAGCCAGCCAGCCCCGCGATCGCCGCACCCTCCGCGAACGCAAGCCCACCAGAGAGGATGGTCGGAGCGCCTTGGGCAAAGGCCCCGAGGATGTCATCGAGTGGACCGGGACGGTTGCCTGGATCTGGGAGGGGGTTCTTCCGCATCGCGGTGAACTCCGCGAGGTCGTCCTCTCCCAGGATCCCGAAGATGTCCCGCGCCCCCAGTCGCCCCTGGCGTAGAGTGAAGAGCCCCTGCCGGTACTTCCCCGACACGATCCCACCCAGACTGGGGTGCTGGATCTCCGGGCCCGGATCCTCAGGGGGACCAGAGGGGTCCGTCAGTCCGATCCCCAAAGCGATGGCACTCAGGGACTCAGAATCATTCAGCGCCACCGGCCCTAGATCCGGGTCACCTATCAGCCGCTCGAGTGCGGTGTTATCGGGCAGCTGCTTCAGGCGGCTCCAGTTGTCGTAGCGGGACAGATCCTGCTCTACCACTGGCAGCGGGACGTTCGCGCGACGTGAGATTCCGATCGCCTTCGCACGTTGACCGGGAGGGTCCGCGATGAGAGCTCGGGTCTTGCGCCTACCGGACTCCGCCGCCCTGCGCTTGAGCATCCGCTGGACAGCACGATCCGCTGCCGGGTCGGGTGAAGGCTCGCGGTTGAGCTCGCGGTTGAGCACGCGACCGGCTGCAGCATCAGCGGCGGGGTCGATCGTCGGACTCACTCTTCACCCTCCAGCAACAGCTCCAGATAGGTTCCGCGAATCTGATCGGTCGTCGGGAACGAATTACCATCGCGTCGGAGCGCGGCCCTGGCACGCTTCTCTGACTCCGGTGGGACATCGCCGATGTCATCTATCCCTATGACCGTGAAGCGTGCCCGCTTGTCATCGTCTCTGAAGAAAGCCTCGTCGTCCAAAGCCACGTCCGACATCCCGAAGGTGATGATCTCGTCGATCTCTGGACCCGTGAGCCTGCGCTTCTTATCGATCCTCTCCGCCTTCTTCGCAGCCTCGATCCGCTGACGGAAGAGGCGCGAACGAGGGGCGTTGTCCGGGTCATCCGCCATGTCTGCAGGTAAGACGGGTAGCTTCAGCGAACCGAGCGCACGGTCTACCTTCTGGATGTACGTCTCGAGCGCGTCCGTGTCCGCCTTCAGCTGCTCCCCTCTCAGGAACTGGACCTCGTCGGTCGTGATAAGCCCACCCTCGTTGTTGATCTCCCGGTTCCTGAAGGTGTCGGGGTCGTTCTCGCGCTCACGACGCAGCTCCCAGTAGCGTGTCCCGCCAGAGGCCGGCTGCTTACCGGCTAACGTCTGAGCGATCACGCGGTTGACCGCAGCCAGGCCCGCGGCACTGAGCCCCTGATTCGCTGCAGCCTCGAGGGCCTGGACGTAGGTGAGCTTGTCCGCCGCCGCCGCACTGACGAGGGTATCTAGCAGAGCAGCCTCCGCCTCCCGCCGTGCCTTCTGCTTGATCCCGTCGCTGCCCTTCAGTCTGGCTACGACGAGGTCCAGCCGCTCCCCCGAGTACTTGTCCTTCGCGGCCTTGACCTGATCCGCGAACCGTGGGTGCTTGGCCTCGAGGTCATCAGCGATCTGCTGCGTCTCCACCTTGAGCTCCGCTGCGCGGATGGCTGCCTTGATGTCGATCTGTACCTTTGCCACCTCGGCTGGAGTGAAGGCCCCCGTCTCCACCGCACTGCGTAGGGTCTCATCCAGCTGGTCCTGGTAGCCTTGACGTATGGTGGGGTCCGTAGACTCACCCACGAGCCGCGCGAGTTCGTCCACGGCGGTGAGGGTCTCCCCCCTGATCTCTCCTAGCTTCCCCGCTCGGATCCCCTCCCGTACCTGCAACAGACTCCGCTCGGAGATGCTGAAGATGCGCGAGTCGAACTGGTTCTTGAAAGCCTCAGATAGGATCGTGCCCCTGTGCCTACCGAGGATCTCCTGCCGGCTCTTACGGTAGATGTCCTCCCGCTCGTCAAGATTCGGGTTCTTCTCTACCTCAAGACGGAGGCTGTTGATCTCGCTCGCCGCACCCTGGACCCCAGCACTGACCTTGGAGGACTGGTCGGCCTCGAACATCCCCTGAGCTGCGTCACCGATCTCACCCGCGACAATCGCGGCTGCAGCCTCACTACCCCCACCACCGAAGTCGGAAGCGACTGCACGTCGCCCGATCGCTCTTGGCGCAGCCAGTATGCGAGGGATCCTGGGCATCAGCCTATGCTCCCGAATCCGCGACCGGGCCGCGTAGTCTTGGGCGTCGTGGTGGATCTGCGGTTCAATAAGAGCGGAGCACCTCGAGTAGCCGCACCCGTGAAGCCCGAGAGCAACGCTGCACCAGCGCGGAAGTCTCCAATCTTCCTGACGTTGCTGGCCCGTGTCAGTTCGAGGTTCGCTGTCTGCCTGGCTTGTATCTCGGCATTGACCGCGTCCCGCTCGAGCTCCGCCGCGTTGTTCATACGGAGCAGCAGCGGGGTGTCCCGGTCACACCGGACCCCCGACTTCGCGCAGGCCACGTCCTGACTCGAGAGCTCCCTCCGTGCCTGGCGTCTGCGCCTCGCACCTTCCCTCTGCCCCTCCTGTAACGCCCTCGCAGCGTTGTATTCAGCAGCGGAGGCAACGGCATCGGCCTGCGCTTGGATCGCTTCCTTCTGGAAGAAGCCCTGCGCGATGGAGCCACCGACTCCAACAACGGCGAGTATGGATGCAGCGTCACCCATTACCTGTCCTGTGTGACTACTTGAGGCATGATGGCCGTGATGGTGCAAGGGAAGGGGGTGGAGTGCTTGAGCAGGATCCGTCCCGCCTGCTCGTAGCCCTTGGGCCAGGCTAGAGCGGGGGTGTCTCCATCCTTCAGGTCCGCTGCAGTGACCGCTGCTAGCTGGGGGATGTCCTCGAGGTCGGAGTCATCCTCCGCTCCGTACTTCAGACCCAACCCCGTCTGGAAGAGACGCACCACGAACTTGGTGATCCGCTTGAGCTTCCCCTGTGCGGTCCCGTCCGCCGCCCCCGCCTCGAGCCGCATGGTCTGCAGAATCGCGTCATATTCTATCCCCACCTGGATGACGTTGGCCGCTGCGCCGGAGATTGTGATGGTGCCGGATGCAACCACCTCATCGTCCCTGCGTGTCCCATCAGCCAGCACCTGGACCGTCAGTCCATCCAGGTGATCCAGTCCGTCGGGAGTTGAAGTCGTCGCGGCTGGGTCCGGGTCATACGTCAGACCCGAGTCCACATAGAACGCATCCTCCAGGTCCCGCGGCGAGATCCATGGCTTCTCGAGGAACACGATGTGGTTGACTGCCGCTGCAGTGGAGCCGGCCCTCACCGCGAGCCACACCTGATCAGAGTCCCCAAGCGGGTGGGGGATCACGGCAACGGAGAGCACCTTCCAGCCCAGGTTCCCAATCTCATGCGTGTGCCAGGCCACCACGTCCTGGGCCCGGTCGTAGGTCATGGAGAGTAGGTCCCCTGAATCCAAGACGACCCACACCGTACGGTTCGGCTCCTGTTGGAACGCCATGGCTCGTGGAGCTCCGACCTTGTCCAATGCCGACGCTGTGGGTGTGGTCGGTACCGTCTGGAGGAAGAGGTCGTCTGCCAGCACCGTCAGGTCAGGGGCCACGAAGGAGTCCGTATCGAAGTCGAACACGAGCTCTCGGATCCTCCCCCCACTACGAGACACGAACAGCGCGATCTGCTCGATGCGGAGCGGCATCACACCTGCCCGACTCCCCAGAGTCGAGTGCCGCACGATCCGCAGGTTGCCGGGAGTGAGCGCCTCCTCGAGGCTGGAGGCCGAAGCAATGAACTCGCCCCCTGCCGTGCCGATCGCGAGCACCTTACCCGGACTGATCCACTCGATCACGTTCACCTTGTCCGTATTCAGAGTGAACACCAGGGCCGAGTCGTCCAGGTCCAGGGTCTCGTGGTTCTCGTAGTCCCCCGTGCGACTGGCCCAGAGTGTCTGCGGGTCGAACCCGGAGCCTGCGAACCAGAGCCGGTCCTCGTAGAAGTTGACTGTCCGTGGGAAGCCCCTCCTTTCACTCCAGGCACCGAAGGACCAGAGGTCGTTGTGCTTGGTGAGACGCTGCGCGGCGGTCGCTCCATCCCCCGTCCGCATCTGGTAAGCCTTACCGGCAGTCCCATAGGGATCGAAGTCATCGGTGGCGACGTTCAGGTCGAAGGTGGTGTCGGTAATCCGCGTGATGGTGTACTGGACATTGTTGACCTCAAGCATCACGGTCACGTCCACGATGAAGATCTTGTCACCCGTCTCGTAGCCGTGGTTGCCGCTGGTTGTCACACGACCCCCTGCCGGGCCAGCAGTATTGGTTATATCGGTAATCACTCTCGCGGTATCCACGCAGCCTCTCGGGATCTGCTTGATGACGGTGCAGCTCATCCGGTGCTGACTGGTGAACCCAGTCATCAGGACATAACCAGCCCCCGAGTGGATGAACTTGTTGTAGTTCCTACCGTCGGTCTCCGTACCGATGCGATGCACAGGCGGTATGTTGCCTGCATTGGCCTGTGCGAAGTCTACAATCTCGTAGATGTTGGCCTCATTTCTGAACCGTTTACCGACGCCACTGGCCTCTGGAGTCCAGTCCTGAAACGCATCATCAAGCGAGAGCCACTCCGCGTACTTCCCATCGATCGCAACGCGCAGCTTGAAGTAGCCACCCACGTCAGCGAGACGGAAGATCTTGGCGCTAGAGATGAGCGTCCCCGTCCCCGTCTCCACGTCACAGATCACGTTGTCCTCTTCGTTCAGGTTCTCGGTGGCGAAGGGTTGCCAGACGAAGTCGATCTCCTCGAGCAGCCACTGGTCGTGGTCCGTCCGAGAGAGCTTCCTCGGAGCGTGGTTCTTGTGCGCGATGTACATGATGTCCGCCGACTGCGTGAACTGCATATCGTAGATCTCGCTGTTCGACGCATCGGACGGGGAGATGTCCCCCTCGTATGGGGTGATGACCTGGGTGATGGGGGTGGCGTCTGTGACAGGGGCGTTCGGGAAAGGGAACAGCTCGACCGCTACGCCTACCGTGGTGATGTTGATCGCCGCGCCCCCTGCGGTGAGAGAGAGCTGGAACCTCTCAGGGTCGGCTGTCGTCTTGATGAAGTAGTCGGTGTTGATCGCCAGGTTGCCGGGTATCCCACCCTCATCGGTGAGCCTGAACACGCCCTGCTCATCAATGTAGAAGTGACCGCCCTCGATCTTGATCTCGTCGGTGTCGGGGAATACCTGGGCCGCACCACCGAAGAGGTGCGTGGCCGCGAGCACCTGGCCGCTGTCCCTGTAGACGCGCATCTCCAGGTGGGTGAACTCGAGGATGTAGGCGTCGTCGGTGCTGAACTCGAACGGGACCAGGCGCACATGGGAGAATGGCGTGCTACCTGGGTTCGGGCCCCGGTTGGCTTCCTTCACGAAGCGCGTCCCAGGCCTCTTCTCCGCCGCCCCCTGGATCTGCGGGATGATGTTCTGGAGGACCCTACATCCGTTCGCGTACTTGGCTAGGTCAACCCGGCCCTCGAGTCTCTTCGAGAGCTTACCTGCGTTGAAGCTCGTCTGGATCGGGCTGGCCTTCGGCACTTACAGCCTCGTGAGGATCCAGTCGTCCTCCTGAAATGGCTTGGGGGACTGCTCGTGGGAGTCCGTGCTCTTGGCCCGCTCGAGGAAGAGCTCGTACTCCGCCAGGGCCTTCTCGCTCTTGGTGTTGCTCTGAGTCAGCTCCTCCGCGAGTTCAAGACTCAGGCGGTACCCCAGGACCGACTCGAGCACGGGCCGGTACTTCGTCACATCCAGCTGCCTGAAGATGTACCGGATGGGGGCGGTGATACCCTCATCCGTGTGGAGCTCCTGGTTCTCCACGATCCAGAGCGCACGCGAGTCGGTGAGCTCGAGCACCCGCAATAGATCAGCAGGGAGGGCGAACCTGTTCCCGAAGCCAGAGTCCGGGGTGAAGGGGGTCAGTGCTTTCTTGGAGGTACCACCTGAGATGTAGGTGCCGTGGAGCAACCCATCTTCAGCAAGGATGTCGAAGAGGTCCGGGTCCTCCACTGCAGCGATGATCACCTGACTGACGATGAACCACCTGTCGTTGAGCTCCACCTGCCCGACGATGCCCTCGATCAGCACGATGTCCCCGGTGGTATACCCATGCGCCACGCAGGTCACACGCACCGGGTTCGCCGCAGTCGCCCCCGTGATGGTCCTGGCAGCCTCTTCCCGTGCAGCTCTGGATCTTCGGACGCAGTTATTCCAGGGATGGGCTTCGATGACCTCGTCTCTCACCGTGGGCCAGGCACTGAAACAGGCCTGCGCGTTGCGGTTCCCGAAGTTGGTGATCCGCTCAATGGTCCCACCACCCGTGGTCTCGGCGTTGTAGGCCGAGCCATCCTCTTCGAGTAGCTCGAAGGTGGTGGTGGTGAGCTGGTTGATCTTGAAGACCCGCCCGTTGATCTCGGTCATCTCCACCGCGCCACGGATCAGCACGAGGTCATCGTCTGCCCAGGCCGAAGCCGGGGCCGCGCTGGTGACGACTACAGGATTGGCGGCAGTGGCTGAGGTGAGAGAGACAGAAGCCTCGAGGCTGAGGCGATTATCCCCGATCCTCGAGAGAGCTCGGTTCCATATTTCTACTTCATGTAGTGCCATGAAGCCTCAGGTTGAGGGGCCGGGAGTTTCAGGTTGTCAATGGCTATCAGGGGTAAGAGTCCACTCCCGGCCCCCGTGGACTCAGTCACCCGACACGTAATGGACCTCGAAGATCATGGCCGCCGTACTCACCGTGAAAGCGATTGTCGCGGTCATCGTGATGTCGAAGTTGACCAATGGGTCCACCGCGTACGTTGCCGCATCGCTGACGTTGATCATCTCCCACAGCTGAAGGCCTTTCTGGATAACGGCGATGTCACCCAGTGCGAAGCGGGTCACACGGGCCACAATAGCGGTGACCGCTACCGCCGTGGTAGACCACTGATCCACGCTGTTGGTGGATGGCAGAGCTCCATCGTGAGCGCGTCCGGTCAGGTAGACACCGATGTCCACGGACCCAGCAGTCGTCCCCCCATCACTGGTGAAGAAGAACTCGATGATCCGATCCGACGACTTGAGAGTCATCATACGGATCTGATCACCGATCCCGACGTCATCCCCCACCGTGACAGCGGCCCGCATCCACCGGAACCGCGTATGGCCGAACCCAACATGGGCCCGTCGCTGGCTATCCAGCGGGAGTGCTTCGGCTACTGTCCCTGCGCCGGGGCCTAAGCTACCCGAACTGTTGAAATGGTCTGAGAATGCATTCGCCATCTTCGTTACCTCGAAATAAGTGGTGACCGGGGCGGGTACGAAACACGCCCCCGCCCCGATACACCGTTCTGCGCTGAAGGAAAGGACTATTCAGTTGTCAAACCGGATTAGGGCTCCGTGCATTCGATCTCGACGACCTTGTTCTCCTGCGTACGGGTCGCGCCGATCGTGGCTGCGACGTACACCTGCGTGGAGTAGGACTTGTCAGGCCGACGATCGATCTCGGTCCTGAGGTCTTCCCACATCCCTAGATGCATCCCCGAAGGGACCCAGCAGGGGATCGAGCGGGTCGTCCCAGATAGGAGCAGCCGCTCGCTGAGCACGAAGTCGAAGCCCATGAAGTTCAGCACTACGCCAACAGCCAGGGGCTTCATGTTGTTGAAGTCGATGCTCTGGATCTCTTCGATCCCCAGTAGGTCATCGTGCTGTTGCGCGGAGATCGCGCAGTAGACCCGCTCACGGTCCAGGTCCACCTCGGCAGCCAGGAGCAGCTGCTTGGCTTCGCGGAGCTTCGCCAACGTCAGGCCAACGGCAGAGGCGTCGATCGTGTTGGCCGCAGGGAAGGCGGTGCTGGTGGTCCCGTTCTCCCCTGTGAGCGAAGCGCCATGGAAGGCCCCGATGATCTCGTCATCCATCGCGCGGCCAATCGCATGAGCGCCGTTCTGTGCGTAGGACGAGGTCGGATCGATCAGCATCCGTAGCTTGTCCTGCGTGTCGATCAGGTCCGCCCACTCGTAGTCCTCGGGGAATACCCACCGGGCATCCGCCGGGGTGCTGATGAGTGGGGTGTCTGCGTGACGGGTCGTCTTCTTGATCGCCGTCACCGCTCCTACCTGCTCGATGGCCTTCCCAGCCTTCCCCGTGTAGGTGTCTCCGCCTACTTTGTCACGGAGCCGGCTGCCCATCTGTTGCAGCAGGAGCTCGACATTCGTCTTGTACTGTTGGACGAAATGTGTTGGTACCTCGACTGACATCGGAACACCTCAAATGCACGCACTGCGTGCCCTGACGGCGTATCCACCTCAATCGGCGGGGCCGACGTGCGATTCTGATCTGGCTTCCTGGCGTATCCACGCGCCACCGTGGGGCCTTTGACTTGGCTAGGCGGGGTGTCCACTCGCCACTGTGGGCCCGATCTGGAATCGCTGGCCCGGCAGAGCCGGGGTGTCAGCTATATAAACTCTACGTTCACTTCCCGGCAGCCGCAAGTTTCTGCAGTCCCTGCATCTTCTCTACGGCAACCTGATGGCCGGGATGGGTCCTGCTCTGATAGGGCTCGAGGAACTCAGCGTTGCTCAGGAGCTGGGAGATCTGGGTCCTGGCAGCGTTCGGAGTCAGGCCGAAAGGTTGGTCCCCGGCCTCGGGGTCGTCTGTATCGGCGAACTTATGTTCGGCAATCGCCCTCCCGATCTTGGCTGCCCCCTTGTAAAGCCCCTTCGTCCCAGCTGCGTCCTCGACCTGGGAGAGCCAGTCCTCGGCCAGCCCGAACACCGAAGCGAACCGCTTCGCGTGGGCCATGTTGGCATCGTACTCCGCGCCCCACTCCTGCTTGAGCTCGATGTCCGCGAGTTGGGATTGCTGGTCACGAGACGCCTGGTTCTGGGTCTGGACGCCTGCCGCGTGGCCGACGTACCACTGGTAGAGCGCGTGTGCGTGCTTCTGACTGACGCCGGCATCATGTGCTGCCTTCCTGAACGCGGGCTCGAGCACGTTCTCCTGGCCCTGAGGCACCTCCACCTTCGGGAGGTCGTAGCCCTCCGGGGTGTCGGGTCTTCCAAGCTGGCGATGGAAGTTGCCCATCTGCTCGGTGTTGTCCGGGTCCGATGGGATCTTCACGAGCTGGTTCGCGGGCGTGCCCAGCATACTCGAGGCGTGGACGTAAGCCTTCCCGAGCTCCGATGCGCTCTTGTAGCCCTTGGTCTCGATCAGTCCCAGAGTGTCCGCATCCATCCCATCGGTCCACGCCGGGGCGGCGGGTGTTGCCGGTTCGGGTGTTGCCGGCGCGGCTGGTTCTGGTGCTACTGCTTCCGCCATCTAGTCCTCCATCAGCAGCTTGGCCTGGTCGGTCACGCTGTCGATCTCTTGCTGGCTGATCTTGCAGATGTTGAGAATCCTGATCCAGAGCCAGCGTTTACCTTCGTTGAACGCCATGTCCAGAGCGTTGTCCGATGTGTAGGTGGAGCGCCGGGCGAAGCACTCCCCTTCAAGGTCAGCGAGCACGGTCGGGCCCCAGGCGCTCTTGATGAACGTCTCGTAGTAGGCCTTCCGTATGCGCTCACGTTGGGAGTCAGACGCCACCCGCTACCTCAGGCCGGGCCTGCTCTGCTTGAGCTTCGTCCTTCGCGCTCTTCGCTAGCTGGGCCTGGGCCTCGAGGGCCATCTGGGCGGCCTCCGCCTGCTGCATCGCCGCCATCTTCTCCTCGAGCTGCTCAGGCGAGACCAGGATCTCGGTCGGTGCTCCCTCCACCTTCTGGCTGAGCCGGAGGATCTTCTCGGAGTCCAGTATCAGCAGCGCCTTGCGATCGAACTCGCCCAATACCACGGCACGCGCCACGGTCCTGTCAGTGGCCGCGAGCTCGGCTGACCTCTGGAACCGGGTCGCATCGCTGTCGTACTCAATCTCGTACTCACCCTCCGCCTCCACCAGGAGACCAGGCATCTCGGGCACCAGCCCGTTCCTGACGTGGATGTTGACTTCACGCGCGACCTGCGGCCCCAGCATCTCGCTTTGCTGCCGGCCAATCGCGGGGCCCAGGAAGAGCCCCTTCTCCTCAGCCAACTCCAGCACCTCGGTCGCCGTCATCTCTCTACGGACATCCCTCAGGAGCTGGAAGAACTTCACGAGGAAGGCCTCGTTGATGACATCCCTCTCCTTCTCGAGCATCCCCTCTGTTAGGTCCAGACGTGCCCCAGTCTGCAGGGGGATGATGAGCGGGTTCCCCTTTGCGTCCACGCCCCCGTAGTTGATCCCACCAGGGAAGAGACGGATCTCACTCGTGCCGGACCCGAACTTCCCATCGTCATGAAGGAGTAGAGGGGGATCGACCACCTTATGCCCCGCTCTCAGGAAGGTCTTCTGCATCTCGTTCGCGGTCTTGATAGCCGGGAGCACCAGCATGGCCGGGGAGCGCCCGTGATTCTCCATGGGGTTTACCGTGTACCTCGAGTACATATACGGCATCTCCTCAAACCCACCCTCGTCAATCATCATCTTGTCGTCGATGGAGATGTAGACGGACTCGAACGGCTTGTTGAGCGGGTCCACCCTCTGCGGGTCCCTCTCATGACGAGGGCGCACGAGGTGGAGGATCGGGAACTTCCGAGTGGGATCCTTCTCTACCACGGTTGCGATCTTGGGCGGGATATTGTCCGGCCACTGCATGGACACTGCCCGCGCACTCATCGGGTACTTCCGGTAGATCGTGTCCACGACGCCGATGTGGTTCGTCATGATGTAGATCTGTCCGATGTGGCAGTACTTGTACCGGATGCCTACTTGCGGTCGCTCAGCTGTGGGTGGCAACTCATCCACGAAGAGGCAGTCATTCCCGAACGCACCTAGGCTCTTATACCCCTCATGCTTCTGGGAGTAGTAGTTCGCATCAGGGGAGTTACGCGTAGCGAAGAGGATGCGGGTCACTTCCTCGAACCAGGACTTCACATCCTGATCCTTGTTCAGCTCCTCGTTGCTGGCTCGGAGTCGGTGCCAGGTCTGGGCTCTGGGAGTGAGCAGGCTCTCCATCACGGCGGCGAACTTCTCTAGAGCCAGGGGTGCGGTGGCATCGAAGATGCTCTCGCTGCGCTTGACTCCCGGCTCCTTCTTGACGTTGAACTCATCCCCCGCCGGCCACACGAGCTCCGCTATCTCCTGCCAGTGGTTGTCCCAGTTCTGGCGCTCGGTGATGAGACCGTCGAGCCGCTTCAGGATCTTCAGTACGTCTTGAGCCATGACTACGCCCCAGTCAGGCGCTTGAGCCCCACGTTCGCAATCCCCAGCTGTTGGCCGGTGGTGAGGTTCGCGGCCCCACGACCTCGACCGGAGCTGCTGCGCCCCCGGTTAGCCGCAGCGGGCCTGCGCTTCTTCTTCTTCTTCTCCTCCTCTGGCCCTTTGATCAGGGCACCACCCGCTTTGCGTATGAAGCCGGGACGGCCCGCCACCTCGCTGAGCCCTTCAGTAAACACAGACGCGATCAGATCAGCCGAATCACCCATCATCAACCTCCCAGTGTCTGGCGGCTCACGTTGGCCTTACTCAGCAGGCCTTGAGTGAGGTTCGTGGCCCCGCGGCCCTTCCTGCGCTTGGCCCTGGACCGAGCTCGCTCCGATGCACGCGCTGCGCTCTCGTCCTCTTCTCCCTTGGGTGCGAGAGTTGGGGTGTCGAGGTCTGGCGCGAGCGAAGCTGCAAGCACCTGCGAACCACCAGCGATTGCTGCAGAACCAATGAGTAGCAGAGCAGTCTCACCCATCACTCGTCTCCCAAGGCTTTGGTATAGCCTAGCTCATAGCGAGACCAGCCTAGACGCTCTAAGTAGTCGCCCAGCTGTGCCACCTGCGTCAAGGCAAACAGGCGCTCGAACCCAAGGTACTCAGCCGTGATCTCGACACAGGTGAAGACCCGCCTCGAGCTGGGCTGGAACTCCCGACCGGGCCGGGCGCAGATGTGGAAGTTCCCGTTGGGGGTCAAGCCAATCCGAGAGAGCCAGAAGATCAGGTCTTGGCCGTACCGCACCCAGTGTGAGTAGCCGAGCTCGTGCTCCACCAGCTTCCGGTGGTACCCCCACGCAGCCAGATCCGGTGGGATCTTCTCCAGCTCGCTGTCTTCCATGACCTCGCGGAAGCGCCTCAATTCACCGATACCGCCTTGGGGAGTGCGATGCTCCCGTCTGAGATGTGACCGAACTCGCGCTCGTGCTTGATCACCGCGCTGTCCACCGCAGCCTGCAGCTGCTTGAGGAAGGCGGGAGTCATCGACACCATCGTCACAGGGACGGCCTGCTTGCCTCCAGGGTTGTAGCCGAAGCTCACCAGCACTGAATCAGGCTGGCTCGTGATGTTCGCCCAGTTCGTGAACAGCGGTGTCATAGTGCTGCCCTCGTCTGCCGTGGCCCGAGCTCGCGGTGCCTGACCGGCTGCGCGAACGTCAAGGCTGCCCCATCTCCCAGGTCTGGACTCTTCATGCCTCTCTCCTTGATCTTGTCCTTTGACTCGAGCCTGACCTTACCCGAGGCCAGGAAGTCGTAGGTGGGTACACATAAGTCGGTCTTGAGCTCTGAGTTGTTCGGGAGCTCACCTCCCTTCTCGAGCCAGAGCTTCATGCCCATCCACATCTCGGTGCGCTTGTCTTGGAAGTACTCATCGTTGGCCTTCCCCCCGAAGTTCACCTCCACCACATCGTGCCCGAGCTGACGTAGCCGGTCGATCACACCCTCACCCCTACCCGCGTCTACGAAGCAGGCATCAGCCTTCCAGTCGATCAGCACCTGACCTACTTTGCCAGCCAGGCTCATGTTGTCGATGTCCTTGATCACGATGGGCTCGAGCATCAAGAGGCCCTGCCGGCGCATGATGGAGGATCGGTCATCTCCGAATCTCGCTACATCCACCCCTACGACTCTGGGGGCGTACTGGAAGTCCCGCTCTGGGTGGTTACGCGCTACTGCCTTGGCAACGAGGTCGATGGTGATGAGTGCGTTCTCAGCCGCTGCGCTGAAGTCGCACAGGAACTCCTGCCGGAAGGCGGCGTCGGACATCGTCTTGCGTGCGAGGTCAACCTCTTCTGGGGGGAGCCAGGGGAGGTCCGTCTCATCCACCCGGTAGAGCCCCGTGAACCACGTTGGGTCAGCTAGACTGTGCTGATGCAACTCATAGAAGAGATCCATGCCATGCGGAGTCCCGATGAAGAGAGCCCAACCGAGGCGGTCAGTCAGAGCGGGTCTGATGATCTCGCCCCAGACGTGGGGGCGGAGTCCGGCAACCTCGTCAATCACAACACCGTCAAGGTAGAGGCCGCGCATCGCTTCCTCGTTCTTCTCGGTCGCACCATAGAGCTGAATCCGGGCCTTGTTCGGGAGATCGACGTAGAGCTCCGATTCGTTCTTCCGAGCCCCGTGGATCCTCATGCTCTTGTCGCTGAGATACATCCAAGCGATCTGTTTGGCCTGCTTCAGTCGTGGCGCAACGTAGGCGAACCGTGGATGCTCACGGTCACATCGAAGAGCGGAGTCGATGAGGCTCATGATGGAGAGCAGGGTCTTCCCGAACCGTCTGTGTGAGACGATGACCCCGAAGCGGTGCTCCTGCATGGCCTTGTGGATCTCGAGCTGGTGGGGGTGGGGGCGGTAGCCGAGGTCCGCGTGATGCTCAGACATCGAGCCTCTTCGGGTCCTCCGTCTCGACCTTGCGCTTGGTTGAACCCGGAGAGCCCTCTATCCCGGTGATCACGAAGATCTGCATGGGGCCAGCGAGATCGGCCTCGATCTTGAGCTCGCCGGGCAGGCACTTGCCGAGCAGCTGAGAGAAGGACGCCCTCTCGAAGCGGTCGCCCAGGGCCATCTTGATGAGGTACTCCTCACCTCCTACACGCTCGGAGTAGAAGGCCCCGATCACGGCAGCCTTGACCATCGCGGGGATCTTGTCCTTCGACCCCTTGGGCCTGCCGGCTAGATTCCCGCTCTCTCCAGGTTTGTATGGCACTGAAGTCCCCCTGTTCAGAACAGTATCATTTGGATACTAGCTCCATCACACGGCGAAGCACATCGTCCACTGACTCGCCCATCGTGCCTCGCCTCTTGATCTCGTCCATGACCAGCTTGCTGATGGTGATCCGATGGAACTTGCCAGGTCGTGAAGGCATGGGTGTTGTGTCCTTGTGCAGCATCTTGTGGATGGTCGATTTAGGGAGGCCGAGCTCGTAGCCGATGGCCCTCAAAGTCTTCCCGTTGCCGTGCATACGCTTGACTCTCGAGGCTTGCTTGTAGGTCCAGGTGGTCGGCTTCTTGGGGCCACTCTGACGGCAGCCCCTCATGGGGGTGATCGTACCGCCCGGTGGTAGTGGTGTCTCGAGCGCCTTCTTGAGCTTGGGGAGGATCTGGTAGCGCAGGAGCTGGCAGACCCGGCCCTCTGTCACACCCAGCTCTACCGCTATGTCACGCTCGGTGAGGTCTTGGAAGTAGCGCAGGTGGACGATGCGGAGCTCGCGTGGATCCAGCCTTGCGAACAGGGTCTTGATGAGTGCGGGGTCGGATGGCTGCTGCTCGACATAGGGCTGGTGGGCCATCCACTCCTCATCGTCCTCTGGATTGGGTAGAGGGTCGAAGCGCATGACGGGGTGGCCGCGGTTCTTCCGCTTCGCTGGGATAGCGGGGTCGCCGAAGATACGGTCCAGCATCGCACCCCGTACTCTATGCTCGGCATAGCTCCAGAAGTTTGCGCCTCCGTTGGGGTCGTATCGCTTCTGCACTTCGATCATCGTGATGACGCCAGAGTGGTAGAGATCCTCAAACTCCATGCACTCCTTGAGGATCAGGCCGTAGCTGTGCCAGACGTTGCCCGCGGCGTGGCGCACCTTGGCGAGGTAGGGCGAGAGATCCTCGGTCACGGGTCAGTCCGGTGGGCATTCACAGTAGCAGCTGCCCGTCGAGCTACACGGTATGTTGCAGATCTCTTGCGCCTCATGGACGCAGTAATGGTCCCACTTCGTGGTGCAGCAGTAGACATCGCAAGCACAGACTGTCGCTATGCACCCACCACACGATGCCTGGAGAGCAGGACCCGTGGTGCATAAGTCGGGGCTGCAATTATTAGGATCAGGCGGTGGCGGTGGCGGTTGTGGTTCATAACTCTCGCACTGGCAGGTTGTACCCTCAGGTGTCAGGACGATGTGGCAGTCTACGACTTGAGCCTCGCTGATCGAAGCCAGGCTCACGATTGCGAATAGAGCGAATAGTCTCATCATCTACACCCCGGACACGGGCAGCACACGCCCCACTTCACGCACCACTTGGCGCACCTTCTAATCACGAAGCGTGGGACTCGCCGGGGGGTCGCCCGGAAAGGTACGCGTCAGCGACACCGACGCACCTTCCTGATTCAACGTGTCCCGACAGCGTGCGGTCACCGTCGTGAAGCCCAGCTTCGCCGTGAGGTCAATCGTCTGCGTCCCCCCACCATTGGGAGATGAGGCAGGAATGGTGCGTGAGTCAGCGGTGCCGGTGCTGTCCACCACATCCACCAGGCAGTCCTGCAGATTCTTGAGTGGCTGCCCACCGGCTGAGGTGGTGGGCTCAACCAGGGTCATGTCCCTGTCCACGGTCTGCGCCGTCGCGATCAGTGCGAAGGAGATCGCCATCAGAATGGGCATGATGATGTAGAACCATGCTTTGTAGAAAGTCATTCGGCTCTCCTTGTTGGTGGGTACCAGCTTCCTGGTGTGATGACCGGGATGTCCTCGATCACGATCTCCAGTGCCTTGTGTGGCTGGCACTGGCAGGTGCAGTCAAATGGGGCCATCACGGGCATGGGGATGTCGATCTCTACGATGTCCGGCGTCCTTATGACTGGAGCTGGGGTGATACACGCAGACACTACAAAGAGGAGGGGACACCAATACCCAGCAACGCTTCTTTGAGTGTGCGTACGATTAGAATCCTTCCACCTTTCCATGACTCAATGAACTCCTTCTGTGAGTCGGTCAGTCCCTTGTGGGACACACCTCCCAGTGTTCCCTTGGGTGCCTTGACCTCAACGAGTATCGTCCAGCCCTGGTAGCCGACGAGGAGATCCAGAGGGTCGTCGAGGATGTAGACGGAAGCACCTGCTTTACGCAGGCCTTCGACGATCTCTCCCTGGTTGGCATCAGCTCGAGTACGACGCCTCACTTCTTCTTGGGCTTGGGTCGCGGTCGTCTCGGAATGTGTCCACCTGGGTGCTTTGCCATGATCTTCTCCTCTTCGGAAGGTATTCTGCCGGCCCCAGCCTGGAGGGGCTTATGTGGAGCAACGGAGCCGCTAGCCCCCGTTACGGACAGCAGAGAGAGTGTAAGCAAGGGCCAGAGACAAGGAAGCCCGGAGTTGCCCCCCGGCGACTCTGGGACATTTAGCCTCTGACCCTCTTGGAGGAAGCATATCAGAACCCGAGCTCCTCCTGGGGGGTCTTCTCAGGCTCGTGGTCGTCGATGCTCAGAGCACATTCGGGCTCAGCTGTCGCAGTATTTCTCGGGGGGTCATTTCTACTGCGCCACTCCTGGTAGAGCAGCCAACCCTCACGGCCACCGGGGAACTTCCCCTCCCCGCGGAGGCGGTGGAACTCCATCTTCTGCTCGAAGGGTGGGGACGTCTTCTTCATGGCTTCTGGTTCAGCTTCCGTATCGCGGCTCCGACACGCTGGTGGGATCCAGCTCTGAGGTCGGCCTTCTCCGCGAGCTCCGCTGCCGCGTCGAGTACTTGGCCTCTCCATTTGAGGATGTCAGAGTGGTCTTGGCGGTCTTTGGCTTGGTCGGGTGGGACGTTCTGAGGCAGCCGCCCCTGCAGCTCTCTGACGTTAGGGATACCCATCACTCGTAATACGGTAGCGGGATCGCGTCACAGTGCTTGTGCATCACCTGGATTGCCTCGAACTCTCGAACCGTGAGGAAGAGCTCGTACTTCCGAAGCAGATCCAGCCAGCGGGTGGCATATCCACACAGGTTGGATGGGGGTCTCCACTCATCCGGTCCCTTCTTCCCCTTCTGCCGGTTCAACGTGAGAGAGACCGGGACGAGGTTATCCGGGTCATTCGCGAAGGCCCTCTTCTGCTCCTTCGTCCAGCCCGCAGCGCCGTGATCGTGCGCCCAACCCAATGGGACGATGTGGTCGATGTCGATCCTGTCGGCGAAGAAGAGGGTCTGGCCGCTGTAGATGTCTACCCACACCCCTGAGATGACTCTGCACCCCCTCTCCGTGGCGAACTTCACAGGCTTGACGGAGTGGAGGAGGAGCGTCTCCTGCCGGGTGTTCTGGCAGTCCCGGTCATCATCGGTCCAGTGTCTCCAGTCGGAGCGGTCGTAGGGGATGGGGTGCCCCAGCAATAGGATGAGGAGCAACGAGAGCTTCACGGCTTCACCCTCCTGAGCTCGAGTCTAGGCTTGTCCACGATGCAGATCTTGTACTCGGGTCGGCCCTCGATCTTGATGTGGAAGGGGCACTCTGGGTCCACGGGATCCTCGATCTCGAAGAGCACATCGATCTGCGGCCCAAAGTCTATCGTCCAGTTGGGGTCGAAGATGACCACCTCCTCGACAGGCATCACCTCGGGCAGATCCCCCTGGCCGCACGCTACTACGAGCAGCAGGAGCACAACGCTGATCTCCCTGAGGAACTTTCCCCACAGTAGCGTGATCTGCGCGTCAAATTTGAGAGGGAAGCAGCGTGGGGCTTTGCTTGGAAGAATTGAGGGGCAGAGGGCCTGGAGGGAGGAAGAGGAGCCTCTAAGAACACACCCCCCCTCGCACCCAACAACGCTCTGCTTCTTACTCTTCTCTTCTCTTAGCGTCAACGATGTCAATTCAACGCACCTCATCCTGGTGTTCAGGGGCGGGACTTTCGGTCCAATCCATCAGGCATCGCATCAAGCTTCGCGAGGAACTTCTCATTCTCGCTCTTGATTATGTCGCGCCGTAGATTCTTGCGTGCGTAGTTCTTCTGCAGAGCGCGTTTCGTCCGGCCCGTTGCGGACAGCATCGAGAGCCGGGTGTCCGCTCTTCCGGGCCCACCCTCCAGAATCGTGCCAGCCCTCCCGCTCTTCTCCCCCTGAGGCTTCGCCGTCTCGCGATTCTTCATATCAGTGGACTCCGGGCAGGCATTCCCGCGTGTCGTTGAATTTCCAGAAGATGTGGATCCAGAGCCCGAGGGCCTTCTCGCATGGGATGCACCGGGGGCCGAGCTCGAACCAGCCGGAGTAGGGATCTCCCAGGCACCCTCCCCCGCACCCGATCGCCGCCAGGTCACGACGTAGGTGGATCAGCAGGAGCGTGATGTCCACCCCGCAGTCTGGGCACTTCACGTTCTCGATCATGGGCCCCTCTTCTCCTGGTTGCACTCATGACAAACCGATGCGAGGTCCGTCTCGAGCTCGTGGCCGAAGCGGTCGTAGTTGAGGTGGTGGACCTCCGTAGCCTCCTCCCCGCAGAGCAGGCACTGGTAGCTGTCCCGCTCGAGGATCCGCTTGCGGAGCTTCCTCCACTCCGGGCTCTTCAGGTAAGTCTGGTAGCGCCGGGTCCTGGCGGTGGCCTTCCCCTTCCTACGGAGTGGGGTCCTACGCAGCACTGGGCTCGAGGAGCTTCTCGAGGGGCCCGGCCAGGATCAGCATCTTGGTCCCCATACGGATGAAGGGGAGGTCCCCGGCCTTGGCGTAGCGCCGGACGGTCGCGGGGTGGACCCGGAGCATCCTGGCTACCTGCTTCACGGTGTAGAGGTGTGGCTTCATGCCCCGACTCTACATTCATTGGCTGCCCCTTGCAACCCGGTGAACATTCGTTATACTGGGTGACGTTAGTTCAACAAGGAGACCACGATGCACTGCCTAGATACAATCAGCAAGCTCAACAGACAGGCCGCTCGGGCCAGCAAGCCCAGCGCCACCTACCGGATCAAGAACCTGCGGGACTGCTACGAGCGCGGAGTCGAGGCGCTGGTGGTCACGGAGAACCCAGTCGGGGTGGTCTTCAAGGAGGCCTTCACGGACTTCGTGAAGCAGCTCGACCGCCTCATCGACCGCATCGAGCGGGACGAGAAGGAGGGGTCGTGACCACTCTGCGTGACCACACCGTCTACTTCAACGGAACCCGGAAGCCCTGGATCGTGGCTGCAACGAGCCAGCAGGACGCCAGACGAATCGTTCGCCGCTGGACGACAGACCATGTCATCAAGGTAGAACGCGGCAAGAAGGTCAAGCCCGTGCGCCTGATCGAGCGGGACGAGAAGGAGGTGTCGTAATGGCCGAGACCGCACCGCTCCGCGAGATCACTGGCTGCTGGCCCCGCACGATCAGGGTGGAGTACTGGGCCCTACGTCGGGAGACAGAGAACACAGCCGCCCATCTAGTCAAGCCAAGAAGGCGGACCCGCATCTTCGACCTCCAGCTGAGCTGCGGGCACGAGCTGCGCGTCCCCTTCGGACGCCGTCCCAAGCAGGGCCGCAGCATCCGCTGCGACCAGTGCCTTGAGGGAAACGAACAGAGCCTCGCGACCCTAGAGCGCGACCAGGCACGGAGGTAGCCATGAACCGCATCAGCAGCACCATCACGGTGAGCCCCGCGTACGGGAGGGACTACAAGACGGCCAAGGCCGCGAAGGCTGACTTCCTCGCCGGCAAGGACTTCTACGGCCACTTCTTCGACGGCATTGCCCACTTCAAGCCCTGCGGCGTGCAGGACTTCGTGCCCGGTATCGATGTCATCATCCGGTACTGCCGGGACCGCAAGGTGACGAAGGTCCGCGTGCCGAAGGAGGTGGCGTAATGGCCGAGATCGTACGCCTCGCACTGAACCCGCTCCGCCACAACGCCGAGAAGTTCAAGGACGTTCCCGGCAAAGCCGTCGGGGCCCTCGCCGTCCACAAGTTCCCGACCAACGGGGAGTGGAAGCGGACGGACGGGTGGACGATCACGCACAGTGGGACGGGCGCGAGCCTCGGGCGCGTGGGGACTCAGTCGGAGGCACTCCGTGTAGCCAGGAAGCTGGACGGGCTCTTCGACTGGGCCTTCACCAGCCGGGTCTCGAAGAAGAAGAACGTCATCAAGAAGCGGCTCATCGTCGGACGCGGCTCTTCGTTCGGCCTCCACAAGTTCAGCGTGGACGGGGAGGTGCTCTGATGCCCGACGTGATCATACGCAACCACGGCACGCTGGGGAGCTTCGAGCTCCGAAGCAAGGCCGCGCACAAGTGGGTCAAGGAGAACGTCCAGACCGAAGACTACTCGTGGTCTGGTGACAATATGTTCCTGGTCGGACATCGCTTCGTCGCCGACATCATCGTCGGGATGAACGAAGCCGAGCTCGATCTGGAGGTGGAGTGATGGCGAGGGGCCGTAAGCTTCCACAGCCAGCTGTCTGTCTCAAGGAAGACGGGAGCGGGTGGGAACTCTGGGACCAGCTAGCCGGGCGGGCGGTGTGCGACGTGGCCGACTGCAAGACCGGACAGGTGGAAGCCGAGCTTCGCTACGGTCGCCCCTTTCGCTGGAGCGTGAACTATGCCGGCGAGGCGATCGGTACCGCGATCGAACGTAGAAGACGATGACATATGCTGCGGCGGCCTTTAGACAGGATGGTCTCCTTGCTGACAGCCGAGCGGATGAACGTCAGGCGACTGAAACGCACCTGGCCCGCAGCACCAACTTCTAGGAGGATGACATGACCTACACCAGCAAGTACGACTTCGCACGGAAGAACCCGTACTTCACCGCTGTCTGCGACACCAACGACCGAGCCGCTTGGCTCAAGGCTCGCTCCGGGTACATCGGTGCCAGTGACGCCGCCGCTATCCTGGGGGAGAACCCCTGGAGCTCGGCGATGGACCTGTACGCCGACAAGCTGCAGATCGACTCGAGCGGCGACCATGACCCACCCGAGCCGGCGTACTGGGGGCTGCGCTTCCAAGACATCCTGATCTCTGAGTTTCAGAAGCGCACCAAGATCCCCGCGCACCCCTGGGAGGAGCTTGTGGTCTCGAAGGAGAGGCCCTGGCAGTCTGCGACGTGTGACGCGGTGACGGGCGGGCCCGGCGACGAGGGGATCCTCGAGGTCAAGTGTACGAGGCTCTCGTGGAACTGGGACGAGGGGCTCCCCCCTTACGTGTTCGCCCAGATCCAGCATCAGCTCTCCGTCACCGGGTTCAGCCGGGCCCACGTCGCGGTGCTCTTCAACGGCAACGCCTTCTACCAGAAGGCCGTGCCCCGTGCCGAGGAGTACATCCAGTTCCTGAACGAGAAGGAGCTCGAGTTCTGGGACAGGCTGAAGGCCTTCGAGCCCCCGGACCCCGACGCATCGGACTCCTGCAAGAAGGCGCTCGCGCGTCTGTTCCCTCGTGACAATGGGGAGCGCGTGGTGCTGGACCCGAAGTTTACCGAGCTCGACGCGCAGCTCGTGGGCCTGAAGGATGAGTACAAGGAGATCGGCACCAGCATCGCGGGGCTGGAGAACCAGTTCCGGGCGGAGATTGGGGACGCTACAGAAGGTATCTGTTCGGACGGGACTATCTACACCAACAAGCTGCAGAAGCGGAAGGAGTTCGTCTCCAAGGCGACCGAGTTCCGCCGGCTGCTACGCACAGGAGGGAAACGCTGATGGAGAACGTCACACCCTGGATCGCTGACCTATTCGTGCTCAGCGGAGCCGCGTGCATCCTCGGCGTCACGGGAGTCGCCGTGGTGCTCGCATGGAAGGAGTTGAAGCGTGGGTTGTAGAATCATCGAAGGGTTCGAGGGAGGGTGTGCGGACACCACCGTTGCCGTGCTGTTCTGCTCCACCACAGGCTGGGCCTTCGGGCCCCTGTTCGAGGATCTGGAAGACGCGCAGAGCTTCCTCGACTGGCTCAGTGCCAGGGAAGACCGCGACCCCAGGAACCTGCCCGACCACGAGCTCGGGGACTACTTCAAGGAGTTCAGGAAGGAGGTCTCGAGTGGGTAACCTACCCGACCCTCGGACCTCTGCTCTCGTCACGGCCCAGGAGGCAGCTGGGATCTGGAAGGAGGTGCTCAGCTCCAGAATGGAGGAGCTCCAGGCCGCCCTCCCCAGACACTTCCACGCCGAGCGGCTGATCAGGTACGTCCTCACCTGCGCCCAGAGGAAGCCCAAGCTGCTGGCCTGCACGCCGGCCTCGATGTACCGGGCCGTCCTGCAGTGCGCCCACCTCGGGCTGGAGCCGGACGACAACATGGGGTGGATCTACCTCATCCCGAGGTACAACAAGCACTCGAAGAGCCTTGAGGTCAACGTCCAGCTCGGATACAAGGGGCTGATGACTCTAGCCAGGCGGAGTGACCTCGTAACCGTCATTGAGGCGCACGAGGTTCTGCCTAGCGACAAGTTCGAGTACCAGTACGGCACAGATCAGTACCTCCATCACATCCCCTCTCACACGGGCAAGGAGGAGCTCGTGTTCGTCTGGGCCCTGGCTCGTATCAGGGGGGAGGAGCATCCACAGTTCCAGGTGCTCGACCGGGACGGGGTGGAGGAGGCGAGGAAGCACAGCGGGAGCCCGGACGACGGGCCGTGGGTCAATCAATACGCCTCGATGGCGAAGAAGACCGCCTTGATCAGGCTCTGCCGCTACCTCCCCCAGTCAACCGAGCTCGCCACCGCCATCGGCCTGGATGAGAAGTCTCAAGCGGGCCTCTCCCAGGAGCTCCCCGAACCCGAGGAGCCGGTGGTGGAGACGAGCTCTGTGAAGCTGCCGCCTGAAACGGGCAAGTGAGCGGCCACCAGGGGGATATGTTCAGGCCGCTGAATCTCCTGGGCAAGAACCCCGCCCCGATGGAACTGGGCCACGCCATCTTCGAGCTCGAGGAGGTGGACGGTGCGCGTGGTCGCGGTGCGGTCCTGTTGAAAGCCGGGCTCGAGCTCGCGCAGCGTTCCGGCCAGGCCATGCACGACAACGCGAGACGGCAGGGCTACAAGACGCGAGATGGTGTAGAAGACGTGACGAAGTCGATACGGGGGTGTGCGGGGGAGATCGCGTGGTGGATCGCATCTGGATTCAAGTGGACCGGCCTGACTGAGCTGCTCAACATCCATCGCTTGGACTGTGAGCACACCGAGGTTCGCGGCGTCTTCTCCATCTCGCTCGGCCAGAGGATGGGGGCCTGGGCCTATATGCCATTGATGGAACGAGATAAGCCCGACATCCCCCACATCGTCGCCGCACCCTTACGGCATAACCTCAAGCTGTGGTGGTTCCATGGCTGGTACACCCCACGCGAGGCCTCGAAGCACGATGACTGGTGGCATGAGAAGCAATTCAAGAACTGCGGCGGCTGGCGAGTCCAGTGCGTAGATATGTATGACCTCGAGCTATTGAAAGTGAGGAACGAATGAAAGACCAGAACCAGATCCTGATCTTCGTCCTGGGCATGAGCGCCACCATGGTGATGCTCGCCCTGCTCCTGGTGATCGGGCCAGGAATCGTGCCGGCCCAGCTCGATCAGTGCTGGACCGAGCTTCGGAAGAACGTACCCAACTGCTCCACCAGGCAGATCGAGGGGGTCACCTTCATGAAGGATCTCCGCTGTATCCGTGCAGAGAAAGGGATCCAGCTCACCGCAATAGATGACAGCGGGTGGTACCGGGCCAGCAAGATCCCGCCGCCCACCGTCACGGGGCAGAGCCGCACCCGACCGGGTACTACACCGCCCGAACCGAACCAGTAAGGTCTACCGGGGGTGGCGTCGGACCCTTCTTGCTGGGATGGGTCCGTCGCCACCTCCTCCACGCCCTCCACCCTCCCAGCCTGAGCCCAATCCGCTGAATCTTGGCTCGCCAGGGCTTCGCCCCGCACTCGATCAGGGCATCCTGGTAGAGAAGGTCCATCTCCTTCCGCGGGACAAGCCAAATAGAGAAGTGACGATAGCCTGCATCATGCAGGGCCCCGGCGGGTCCGCTGACTGCCCAGCTTGTGCTCGATGGCAGCATCCTCAACCACCAGGGGAGCGAACTCAGGTCACAGGTGAAGCCCTCCGGCACCGTGAACAGCCGCCCGTAGCGGTCCACATACCGCAGGCGAGCGGTGAGAGTGACCCTGATCTCCTGGCTCGGCTCGACCCGGATCTCCAGCTCATCGAGAAAGGGCACTCATCCGATCCAGCTGAACAGCTTCCCGAAGATCCCGACGAGACCCGTCTCCTTCGCTGCGGTGCGTGCGGCATTACCCAACCCGGTGAGCATCCCCACCACCACAGTGGTCGTGCCGATCGCGATCTCAGTGAGCTCCGGGTTCCTTCGGAGCACCAGCACACCCGCGATGCTCCCGATGAGCCCCGCGATGCCGCCGCGCCCTGCACTTGATCCAGGTGTAATCGCCTTTCTGTCGTGAGCCATGTGCTTCTCCTCTTCAGTAGGACCAGATGGTCGGACGTGGTCGGTTCGCCAGCCCAGGCAACCGATCCATATGGATGAAGCGTCCAGCAGCGGAGCCATGCTGATGGATTCCGAGACCCGTGAAGCCGTGAATGATCGCGAGCTCCAAGAGCTCGTAAGCGTTGGGCCCCCACTCCTTCACGTCCACCGTGATGTTGTGCGCTTCATGTACCGTGTGCGGCCCCTCCGGCCCAGTGCTGGCTTCCTCGACGTTGTAGTCCGGGCACCTGTACCCGCTCGAGATGATCATGGGTACGCCAAACTCAACACGCAGGGACTCGAGGGACTGGACGGCTACCAAAGAGAACTCCATCCGACCGCACCCGCACTTGCACTGAAGCTCCTCGCGGGTGAAGTGTGGCGTCATCGCTTCTTGAGTTCATCGAGGATCCCCTTGTGTGCCGCGTCGTTGCGGTCCTGGTTCTCCTCCAGCTTCTCGCTGATGTGCCCGATGTCCTTCTCGATGGCAATGACCTTGTCGTGAGTCTCCTGAGCGTTCTGTGCCGCTGCCTCCACTGAGACCAGCCGGGGCTCCATCGCTCGCTGCTGACCGTAGACTCCAACAGCTCCCAGGATTCCACCAACGGCAAGGCCACCGATGATGCTGAGGGCAAGTTTGTTGGGACCGTTGGGTGGCATCTTGTCTCCTCAGGAAATGCTGATGACTCTGCGTGCAGCAGCTGCAGCAGCTTCAGCCGTCTTGCTTGAATCTAATCCGACGTAAGGCCCGACAGGTGGGTGGTCTGCAACAGCAAAGGTATCCCCAATTACAGTACCGTTGAGCGCACCGGCAGCGGGGGCGAGGTTAGGCTCAGTAGTGCCAAGCCCACGAAGCGGAACATATAGGATCAGCCCACTCGGAACTGCCAGCGGGCCTTTCAGTCGGACGGAGTCGAGTTCGTCTTCGGTAAGTATCTGATCCCAGAGTGCTGCCTCCGCAAGTCGCCCTTCAAATCCACGGGTTTGACCGCTGCTGTTGCCGATACGAACAGCCTGCCCGCCACTATCCAAAGATCCGCTTGGAGCGTTCTCCTCGGTACGACTTACATCCTGATTTACGCCATCAACATATAATGAGGGTTTGTTCGCCGTATCGGTATTGTCGAATGTTACCTGTATGCAGTGCCAAGTATTCGCGGAGATCGAGACCCAGTTCCAGCGCCCTGGCGTAGGACGACGACGACCAACCAGTCGTAGTTTGTCACTGTTTAGGGTATCAAAGTGAACGGACCTCTGAATGTTATCATCGAATAGTCTGGGCTGAGTTTCATTGTTGGCCGTCTGGTAAGCCCAAATGGAATACGTTTCCAAGTCCACAGATTCGGTCGCCGTGTATTGACCAACTGTGCAAAGAGCATTGCCTGATAGATACTCTAACGACATCTTACACGTCGTCGTACTTGAACAACACCGCGAACACGATCACGTCTGCTGCTAGTGAATCGGTTGGACTGTCTCGGAACAACTCGAATACCACAAGGTCGCCAGCGGTAAAGTTTCCTTCAGTCACGTCGATGTTAGCGACGTTCAGGTCAAGTGCCGTCGCAATCTTGGTTGCCGCTACCGTGTCAGCTGTGTTCTCTGCTGCTGCGTTGACCAGATCGTCACTGGCAAAGGTTGAGTACGAAAGGTCGAACTGGCATGAGTTCGTGGTGCCGTCGTCCGCAGTCCATAGGATTCTGAACTGAGTAGTGCCACCGCTGGCGTAGTTCTCAGGTACGATGAACGATCCGCGCACACCGTCTTTGACACCTGAGTTGTTGAAGATCAGAACGAGTGGATCTACACCTGACGAGGATGCCTTGATGGACAGAGGCTCGAAGAACACATCCCCACTACTATCGGGTACGGTTCCGAAGCCTAGAATTGGTATAGTGAAGTCGGCCATTAGCGTTCCCTCCTTACCTTCTGGAGAAGGAACTCAAGGAGCAACGTCTTCTTCTGCGCTGCACTGAAGACCTTAGGTGAGCTGGCCGCATTGATGGCCGCGCTGATGGCTCCACGGTTAGCCTCGAACCAGTCTTCGATAGCTTGTACCGCAGCATCTGCCTGAGTAGAACTCCAATCTGTAGTTACGCCCCGCGTGATGTGACGCCCTATCTGACGCGTCTGCGGTTTAGTGAGTACGGCCATCCTTCACCTTCCTCCGAGCAGCCACGCTCCATAGAGACCTGGCCTGCTCTGGTGTTACCTCGAATCCCTTGACCCCTCGGCGCTCAGCCCAGCGCCGGGCCTCCGGTGTCAGGAATAGAACCTTGTGCTTCTTGAGCGCACCGGGCACATCATGCAGCAGCATCTCAGACACAACCACTTGGCTGGTACGGAAGTAGACGAACGCCCCCGCCGCTCCTGCGGAGAGCCAGCCCAGGAACGTCCGACGCTTGAGGTCAATCATAGGTGTACCTCCAGCAGACGCTCAGCCTGACAGCCGTAGCTACCGTGCCTACGTTCACGTCGATCAGGCCACCCTGTACCACTGTGGCGTCTCCTGCGAACGACGTGTCTGACACCCCGGAGGACGTACAGCTGATGTCGCTGCCGTTCACAGCCGAGCCATCGTTCGTCAGCTCAAGCCCGGAAGTACCCGCATCCGTCTCGCAGAATATCTCTGTGATCGTAGTGGCTACCGGGGATCGCCAAACAGTATCGAAGTCTTCAGCGGATACAGGAGCCTCGATATAGAGGCAGGCCACCTCGGTCTTTGAACCCTTAGCGATGGTGACAGTGCCAGAGCCTGTCTGATCTATCGTCACCGTGCCCTGAGCGAACGCCACCCACGGGACCAGCAGGACAAGAGCGAGGAGACGTAGGCTACTCAACCAACGACGTCCTACGCCTTGCCCCGCCCACTTCAGCGGCACGCCACTCAGCGGCATCCAGGTCACACGTCCGGGCCGAGCCACCGCTACCTGCATGGATGCAAACAATTTGAATACAGACATCTGCTGCTCCACTGATTCCTGAGGAGGTCCAGGCCTCGGTCAAGACGATCACACTTGTATCCGTCACGTTCTGAGAGCTACCAGACTCATGCAGGTCAGCACAGTTCGTCCCATCAAAGATGTTCATCGTGACTGTCGGGACATTCCCACCGCCACCAGAACGCTTGATGGCGATAGCCATAACCTGCTGGTCGGTGCCGTCATCCAGCGCACTGGGGGTGGTGAGATTCATCAGCCAGAGCGGGTCGGCAGTGCTGCTAGATCCATCACAGAACACAGAGTCGGGTGAGTCTACGTCGTCATCGGTGGTCTCATGTGCAGTTGGCGTTCCGTCACAGGTGTTGTCTGTGGAGGTCACAGTGCCATCTGGCTGCTGATCCACAGCCAGCGCCGAGGTAGCCCAGAGCAGTGCGAGTGCGACTACTGCCGGTCTATGGAGTAGGTCCAGCATATGTTCATCGTGTTCGTGGCCGTTGGTGCGGTCAGCGTATCGAACCGGAGCTGCTCGAAGGCTGCAAGGGTCAGCGTGCCGGAGCTCAGGTCCGTGATGGCCTCCAGGGCTGAGCTGCTGTTAGAGCAAGCTACGTCCCCTGTGGTGGTCGCACCGCCGATCTGGGTGATGCTGCCCGCGTTGTTCTTCTCGAAGTGGATGATGCCAGCAGCGGTGCAAGTCCCGTTGCAGTAGCAGTATGCACCTCGGATGGTGACTGCGTAGGGGGGAGCCCAGATAGCGTAGTCATCGTCACCAGCTACGAGGTCTTCGATGTCGAAGCAGGCCGCTCTGACTCCAAGCAGGACGATGTCCTCGGCACCATCCCTGATAATGAGCTGGGCGCTACCGTCTGTGGCGGGCACGTCTGTGGTGTCGAGTGCGATCCTGCCCAGTGTGGTGATTACCGGAGCTGCGGCGTTGGGAATCTCCAGAGAGGTTGCTGCGCCTGCATCCAGCACTACACCCGCGCCATAGGTGATGCTGTTGACGTTGGCGTAGACAACGCTGCCTACATCTGAGAAGACGGTCTCGTCGATGTCCACGCTGAATTTGTCGGTGCCATCAGACTCTTCCACGACGAACAGGTCGTTGCCTGCGGTCTGGGTGGAGTCTCCCTGGACTATCATCTGGACTTCATCGTCATCACCATCAACAGCGAATTTAGCCAGTGATGTGAGCGAGCCAACAGTGACCCGGTCGCCATCGACTACGAGGTTGACGACATTAGAATCAGTTGTCCATTCACCGGCACCGCCAGCAATACAGGAGGTAGTAGTCCACTCCACCTGATCGTTCGTCGAGTCATAGACCAGGCAAACATTGTCCACGTCAGTAGGAAACGCCTGAGCTCCGAATACATAGAAGTCAACAAGACTACGGTAGACCAGAACATCCGCATCGTAGAGTGAGCCATCACCATCCGTGTCGATGATGAGCGCACCGTTCGTACTGAGGGCTCCTGTTTGGAGGATCAGGAAGGCTTCCGTGCTCTGCGTAGAAAGAGTACCACCCCCAACCTGTAGACCGAAACCATCTACGTTTGTAACAACCGAGGCATCCGTAACTATTGTATTTGCGAGACCCGTTAGGCGGTCCAGCTCTACACTGGTGATGGTGCCCGCATCCGTCTCGATGGTGTTGAGACCTATGTCCAGCGCGGCGGCGATCTCAGGATCACTCGCATTGATGGCCGTAGCGATCGTTCCAGTAGGCGTGAAGTTGATCCCGTTGGTCATGTTCCCGGCTGCTGTAGTAATGCTAATCCCGTCCCCGACAAGACCGTCTGTGTCGTTGTTGTCAATCTGTAACAGTACCTCCAAGGTGCCCGTACCAGCAGTAGCCACTCTGGAAATGGTGATGCCACGTTGGGTAGTCACATCTGTCGATGCGTCGTGATTGAACTGGAATACCATGCCATCGTTGGTCGTGGCTGTGTCCGGGGTATTCCAGTCCATCGTTTGAGCTGTGTTGGCAAACTGGACTACGCCGTTACCCGGTGGATCGCCGATGTTATCCCAGTCCGTAGCACCGCCCGTGTCCAAGTCCAGGTCAGTCAGGGTATTGTTCTCGCACTTCTTGAAGGTGTTCTCATCGTCGTCGTAGAAGATACCTCCGCCTGTAGCAGAGAACGCAGAGCAGTCTGTATGCACGTCCCCCTCTTGGAACTCGATGCCCAGGGCAGGGATCGGGCTGTCCGGGTTCAGGTGTGCCCTCTGTCCCATCAGGAACACGCCCACGAAGAGCAGGCAGATTACGAGTATGGCTCTCATGCTGGTCCTCTATGGTACGGTCACGTCATACTTGCAGGAGCCGGTCAGAAGTCGTGCGTCTCCGGTCAGGTCATCCGAGTCCGTAGCGCACCCGCTCTCGCTCTCGTCACCGTCTCGGAACAGGCGAGCCAGGAACATATTGCCGCCTGCGAAGGTTCCCGTGAGGGTGATCTCAGTTTCAACCAGGAAGCTGGCCGTGCCGCCCACCGTGGTCGAGACGCATTGTGCAGTTACCTCTGGACTAGGATCTCTGATCGCTCCTAGAGGAGCATCCGCTGCGTCCATGCACCAGCAAGCCTCGTTGATCGTCTCGGTGGCCTCCCAGATCCAGTTGCACACGATGGCCGTGTCGCTGTAGTTGTTGTCTATCGGGAAGCGGATGTAGACCTCCTCGAAGTCGGCAGTGGGATCGAAGGCCAGGGCCTCCTGCACGAAGTTGGCTCCACCCACCAGCTCAGCCTGGGGACCGTTCGACACTGGGATCAGGAGGAACATCTCGTCGAGGTTGACCTCGATCTCAAATTCGATGGAGTCTGCGTCGATAGTGATTGTCGCATCTGCGCCCACCACAGTGATATTGGTGCCACCGACAATGGTCTTGTATACGAACTGGTTGGCCGTCGTGTCGATTCCCAATAGCTGCGTTTGCAGAGTCGGATAGACTCTCATGCTGGGGATGTGATAGTCCGTCGATCCACTCTGGAACGACAGTACGTCGTCAACGATGTTCGCGTTGTCAGCATCAGTATCAATTACAAGCCCGCCGTTCACAGCTGGGCTGGCAGTGGCTTGGACAAGGAAGTTGAGGCTATCCGAGTCATCCCAGAATACGTCGGTGGCATCATTGATTAGATGCACCAGTCCAGCTGCGCCCACCGACAACTGAGCCCATTCGGTTGACGAGTCGCCGACGAGGAGATCACCCCGTACAACGCCGACACTACACTCCAGTTGATTGCCGGTGGTCTCATAGGTGCAGAGGGCCTCGTCTGTGCGAGTACCACCAGCGAGCAGTTCAACCTCAGTCAGAGTGATGGTATCATTGGGCGTCACCAGGAAATTGGTGACATTGGCGGTGACGCTCATCATGTTTGTAAATCCGCCCCCCCCTGCCGCAGAGATCTCGATAGCGTCTATTACGATGTCGTCCGTGTCTGCGTTATCGAGTACCAGCAGAGCGTCCATCTCCTCACCCGCACCGCCATCCAGTCGTCGCAGAACCAACAGGCGTTGGTCATTGACGTTGGCGACGTTCGACTCATCGAATGTGATCGTGAAGGCGTCGATGCTGGTGTCTGCCGTGTCCACGAAGTTCCAGTCCGTAGCGAAGATCCCCATGTCCAGGGTCTGGGCTCCCCCTGGATCTGAGATGGTCTCCCACGCAGGAGAACCACCGGATACATCAGGCTCCATCGTGAACTTGTTGGCCCCAGCATCGTACTTGATGATGTGGTCTTCGGTGGTCGTCAGATCCGCAGTGAGGATCGAGATGATGATGTGCTCAGCGGAACCATCATGGAACTTGAACATATCCAGGTGGTCCGTGATGGACGTGTCCAGAACGAGCTCGCCTTCGGCATCTGGTGCCGCCCCATCCGAGCTCGGGAGGTCCACCGCAGATCCGATGATCCGTACCTCACCTGTGCCGTCAGCCGAGAGCTGAAGGTCAGCGTTCGACTCTCCGGTAGCAGCGATGTCAGCAGCACCCCCTGTGGCCGCGTTGGTGATGGTGACTTCGATGACTGCCGAGCCAGTCTCAGCGAAGTCGAGGATGCACAGGCCACCCCCATCCGCGATACAGTTTGTCTGTGCGTCTATGGACTGGGTCCAATAGGCCCTTTGCGCTGATGCCAAGGATGGTGCCACCAGCAGGGCACACATGATTAGGAAACGTAGAAACCTCATTCGTGTTCTCCTTAGCATTACAACGTCACCTCGTAGATCAAGGTGGCTCCATGGAATCGCATCTCAGCAGCGATGTCCCCGCCTTCACAGGCACCAGGGCTGCTGTCCGTATCTCTGAAGAGTCTAAGCAGCAGACCGTTTGTTGCTGCATAGGTGCCAGGCGTAAGTGCAATCGTAGTTTCTATGCGCTCGTTCGCCGTTCCGGTCGGTGGGTCATCCGCACAGATCGTCTCTTCCAGTGTTGGATCGATGTCTTCACCGGCAGCGAAGTCCGCGGCTGATACACACCAGCAACCCTGATTGCCCGTGTCTGTACTGTTGGCAGACCAGTTGATGATGAGGCTCAGGGTATCGGTGTTGTCGTAGTCAGCTGGGAGGATCTCTTCGATGAATATGTCTTCGTCGCTGCCTGCGTCAAAGACCAACACGGTCCTGGGGAAGTCCGTCCCGAAGACTTCCTCCTGGGGACCGTCTAACTGGGGAATGATCCATTCGCTCACAGGTAGGAGGTCGTTGATGGTGGTGGCGGTAGCGCCACTGCCGCTGCCGATGCAGGCCACCGTGGACCCGTCCTCGCGGCAGGTGAACTCGTTCGCGTCCGTGTCGTACCAGATGTCCCCATTGACCGGGGTGCTGGGGTCTCCAGCGATCGAGCCGATGTTCAGCCCGGAGACAGTGGAGGTGGGGTTGAAGGTCCAGGCACCCTCGACACTGACGGTCGGCTCCCCGTCCGTGTCGCTGAAGTCCTGGCTCAGGATGCACTCGCCTGCGACTCCGCGTCCGATCACACACTGTTCGTCCCGGCCCGTCACGAGGTTCTGGAGCCAGACGTTGGCCCGGATGGTTGCGGCATCTCCGCACACCCCATCGTCAGTAGTGGGGTTGTCAAACAGCGTGGAGTCGAAGACGTTGTTGGCGAAGATGTTCTCTTCGTTGTCCTGGTCCGTCGTGGCGTTTGGGATCACGATCGAGCAGGCGAGAGTGCCGTCCTCATCGAATCCCTCGAAGGTGTTCCCGGTGATGATGTTCCACTTGTTCGCGTCCCCAGTACCACCGTTCCCATCGTCGAATGAGATACCGATTGCTGCAGTATCGATGCAGTCGTTGGAGGAGCAGTCGGCGGCCTGCGTGGCCTCGGTGCAGTCGGTGCCACGTTCCGTGGAACAAATACGCCGAGCCTTGATCAGGTTGTTGTGGATGAAGGCGTGCTTGTAGCCGGTGATGGCTATAGCTACGGCCAATGAATTGCCTGTGAGATTGGTAATGGTGTTGCCGATAATCTGGGCGTACTCACCGTTGGCGTTTACATCTGCGAACTTATGGGTAAGTGCAATCGCTTTCAGTGATGGATTCTGCGTGGCTATTGCTGTCCCCATGTCGAAGTTGTTGCCGATGATCTGGATCCCGGTGCCCTCGTACTTGATGATCTGCCATCCTGCCGCTCCACCGAAGGCAGCGGGGCGATCCCAGAGGAACGTATTCCCAGCAACGTAGATGTGGTCCCCGAACTGCATCTCAAGGCCCCGTCCCATCGCCTCGATGACAGAGTTCGTCACTGACCCCCGCTGCGAGAATACAGGGCCGGAAGCGCCTGCGAACCAGATGCCGCGATAGCTCTTGTGTGCCGTCGCGTCCTCACCCCACTTCGTGGTCACGCGGAGGTTGTGGATGTTCACGTCGTCCGCGTCACGGATGACGATCCCACCGGGCTGGTCCGCTACCGCCGCGCAGCTCTCCACACTGTCGCCACAGATGTCGTCCATCAGCAGGTGGAAGTCGGACAGCCGGATCCGGTCACCAGTGATGTCGATCATCTGGGTGCCGAAGTCACCCGTGTTGACCGTGGTCATGGACAGCACGGTGGAATCCCGACCGCAGCCCCGCAGCCAGATGTCGTCGGCTGAGATGAGGATCTGCTCGGAGTTGGCCGAAGCCGCCTTGTTCATGTCGTAGGTGGTGGCGCAGTCGAGCTGGACGATGCAGCCCCCCGCCGGGCAGGAGTCGATGGCTTCCTGTACGCCGTCCGAGGTGGACCCTCCCTCTGCCGGGTCGGGGTAGACCACGGCCCAGAAGGTGGTGGCGTCCGAAGTGGGCCAGGCCAGGCTGGGGTCGATGGTGAGCTCGTCCGCACGGACCCCTTCTCCATGAGTGAAGATGCTGTTCGTGTCTCCTGGCCGCACGTCTATCTGGTCCATGTCGGTGGAGAGTTCGACGTTGTTGATGTCGAGTACTACCGCAGAGCCACCCCCTGTCCCGTCTCCAGCAGCGTTCCAGGTCGTGCCGTCCGAGCAGCAGATGTGAGGCGGGTCCACCCCATCACCTGTGCCGCAATCGCTGGCGCTGGTCGGGTCGGTCACCACCACGCACTGGTCCTTCCTCAGGCTCGCCGGCTGGAGCTCGACGATGGTGGTGGTGCGGCTCACCCCATGAGCGGGAGGCCTCGACACAATCGTGGTCGCCCCTATCAGCAAGACTATGACGACGCCTAGCAGCAGGCGGCGTTTGATCATTACACTCATTGATGGATGTACCGAGTGAAGCAGACCTGGACGTCGAGGTCCGTGGGTGGCCCAGCCGTACCCGAGATGTTCGCCCGCAGGCTCTTATGTAGGTTCCCATCGTGATGCCTGATCCAGCGACACTCAGCATTGGTCTCGGTGAGCGTGCAGATCACCGTGGGGTCGTCATCGACCTCGAAGAAGTTCTCGATGTCAACTATATAGGCACTCGCCCCGGTGTCCTCGCTCACGAAGAAGTACCACTCGTCGATGTTCTCTGGGATCTGGCTGGTGAGGGTCGCACGCGCCCCATCTCCCGTCGCCGAGTCCGCCATGTAGATGCAGGTGATGAAGTATTGAGGCGTCTTGCTCCGGCTTGGCCCGACGCTATCCCCGTCTGCAGCCTGACCGACCCACGGGAAGGCCAGTAGAAGTGCGAGAATCAGTCCCCTCATCGGTTACTCTCCACTGAAAGCGTTATCAGTTTCAAAGCAGAACCGGGCGCTAACAATCACAGCATTGGCGGCTAAGTCGTCATCGCCTGCTGCGTTGCAGCCAGCACCATCTGTGCCATCAACGTCCCTGGCAATCACCAAGACGCCGACCTCATCTGGACCCATAGAGTGTGTGAACGTAGGTAGTGCTACCCGTTGGAGGCTACCGTCCGTCGCGCAGTTATCGGTGACCGATACAAGCGTGCCACCCAAGGCACCAGTATTCCAAACCCCTGCATCAGCGAAGGAATCCCCATCGAGCGTCCAGCATACATCTCTAGTAGCACCACCATCACAGGCCACGTCATCCGCTAGCCAAGCGACGGTGACTACACCCGTAAGCCCGGTCATATTAGTTGGCGTCTCGAAGATCCAGGTGGCCCTCTCGTCGGCACTGGCATCGAAGCTGGCCCTCTTGTAATCGAAGTTCGTCCCCTGTGTGTCGAAGTCTCCGTTGACCAGATCGCAGCCACCTGTCGT
>SDBT01001210.1_pt1 | contig 44615 bp, 58 predicted proteins | sample 2277101 | NCBI WGS metagenome assembly SDBT01 (sample SAMN10404973, study PRJNA504765) | marine sediment metagenome | isolation source: marine sediment core GS10_PC15, 103 cmbsf | place: Arctic Ocean: Southern Knipovich Ridge | collected 2010
AGATCGACATTGAAGTTGACAATGCACCGAGCTTCCCCTCGCCCACTGTTATTGCTACTATTCCACTGAACACGGCTCTCGAAGCCAACGACGTGACGTTCGCAGCCTGGTCGAACACGGACATCTTCGTTCGCGCCCGCTGGAAGTCGGTCGGGGGAACACAGCCGACGAGAGTACGGGCGATGCTGATATACGAGGAGCTATTACAATGACCGTTCGTCTAGCTAGGCTCGAAGACACCGGACGCCCCGAACTTTACGGTGGCCGCGACGTGGACATGCTGGTCGAGCATTTCGCGGCGGGGGTACGCGGGCCGTCGGGTTGGGATGAAGCGGCCGTCACGGCTCTCATTCGTGGAGGTTCGCCCGACTACGTCCTGGTTGACCTTCGTGACCGTACGGGCGTTTGGGTGCAGGCACGGCCGCGCCGACAACTGATCACTGTTCTAGCGTGGCTCTGGGATGGTAGAGGCGACTTCTTCACTCGGCTTATGCCGTTGATGTTCGCAGCAACACGGGCGGTGATTGCGGACTTTCCTCGGGCCGCGCCGGATGCCGACAATTGGGCTATGGAAGGTAACGTACCAGGAGCAGGCGCGACCGACTTGGAGCGCGAGACAGACGCGCAACGGATCACGAAGAATATTCGGACAGGGTCGAAGGTGGACGTTGCCGTAATTGAGGACGGCGACCACCGTGGGTATAAGCGGATACGCGCTCGCGTCTCAGATTTGCTAGCGGTAGAGGTCTAGGCCGATGGCGACACGGAAGATGCTGTCCGGCGGCGGTCCCGCGATCACGAACGATTGGCGCGCCTACCGGCTCAAGAACACTACATTTGGCGGCATTTTCGACTTGGTAAACAGCGGCGGCGTCGATTATTGCCGTACCACCAACAATGAGTTTGAACCAAACGGCAAGGTTGAATTGTGTAGCGCGAACGTCACCAAACGCGATCTGAATCGGTATCAGGGCTTCGGCGTCCAGCGCCTTCGAGTCGTGAACGATCTGCCTATCGGCGGCGGGAAAAAGGTGGTGCTGTCGTCGGGCGCGTTCGGGTTCTCGATAGAACAGAACACGGACGCGACCCACTACCTACCGGACATATTCGGGCTACTCGGATCGCAGGGTTCGACGGATCTAGCGGTCGGGACTGACTATGCTTGGTTCGTGGAGGTTTCGCCGCTCAAACGGTTGCGATATTGGATCGACGGCGTCCTAATAGGCGAAGGCTATACGTCCAGCCTAATGGCGGACGAAGCGATCGACCTCTGGATGTGGGACGCGATGGCGAACGATCAAGAATTCTGGGCACAGGGATTCTTTCGTTGTGAGTACGACGATCCCGCCGACGCCACGAACGGCCGTCCTAACACGACGCTGACGGCGAAAGCGATTTACCCAAGCGCCGACCATATTTCGGACACGTACCACGATGATCGGGTGCTTGAAACGGGCCACGGGCTAGGGTCGTACTCAAGGGTCGATGATTGGAAAACCGGAGAGGCTGGCTCGGACGTTGTCTACGCCATTACGGGCGAAGCGTCCGAAGAAATGTGGGATTGGACAACGGTGACACACGCAGAAATTGAAACGCTCTATGTCCGATTTCGGGGGGCTGCGAACCTTGATTCCAAGGTAACGCTCATGGACGTAAAGACCAAGGATCAGGACGGGACGCCGAACACGGACACGTTCTCTATCTCTGGCTTCCCCTCCCAAGCCAGCTCCTCTAAGGCCGTGAACATTCCGACGGTCCCAGACGGCGCTCTCTGGCAGGACGCCGCCGACGCACAAGACGAACTCGACAAGCTGCGAATGGGCCTAGAGCATCCGTCGGGGAACGGTGCCCATATCAGTATCAATGCTATGTCAGGAGAGTCTCTTTCGCTCGGCAACGATGCGGCGACGGCGCGAGGACGCCGTAGCGCACAGGCCCAAGTCATCTAGCCTCCCGCCCCATCCTCCTCGGATGTTCCCTTGATGTTCTGCTCGCTGCGTGGCGTACGGTAGCGTAACCAGGACACACACACCGCCGCTATTTGTACCACTTCTTCGACCAGTCCAGCGTGATGGCCCTTGAGTATGTCTTGAGCGGCCTCGCCCACCTCCTCTGTCAAGATGGTGAGCCACTGCTCGTCAGGACGGCCGTGGAAGTTTGTACCCCACTTGATGTCTTGCTTCTCCCGCTCGACCATGATGGCGCGGTAGATCGCTTCTTCTCGTGGGTCTGGTGTGTCCATGTCCATACTCCTACTGCATCGCCTGTGTGCGTGTAAGCCACAGTTCGTCGAACAGTTCGCTAGGAATCTCCTGCGGCCCGTCCACGCCGATGTATGTCAACAGCCGCACGTTCTCCATGCTCGTCACCTGATGGGACGATACGAAGTCCGTGATCAATATGCCGTTGAACCCGTCACGCTTCACCATGATTCGTGTGTCCACTTCGTCCTCCTCCTCCTCGTCTCGTAGTAGCCGCTGCACCATCGGTACGAGTAGCCCCCATGGGTTGCGGTTCGATGGGCAGGCCGTCGCGGCCTCGGGTATCCAGTTGTGCTCCCACAGGCCGGACCGTAGGTCCAAGTCGCGGATGTGGTCCTCGCGTACCCCCCACGCTACGACACGGGCCGTGCTGCGTAGCTGCGGACCTGTCCACGGCTCGCTCTCGTCCCCGTTCGGACCCCCCTCCTCTTCAATGCCCCAGAGGTCCTGGTTGTTGCTGATGTCCGAGCCTGGGTCGTCACGGTCGCCGGAGTGCCAGCACCAGGCCGTGACAGGGTAGTATTGCTCGACTATTCCGTCCTTGAAGATGCCGATCTGCCACGAGTTCTGTTGCCCTGGGTCAGTGGGCCGTCCCACACCCACCATGCTGTGGATGACGACGCCGTGCTTGTTCTGCTGGGGGCCGGAGACACGGCCAGGTGGGCCAGGGATTCGTTTCGCACCAGGGTACCATAGCTGCGCCATTCGTAACTCCTATCTACCTGGGCAGACCTTCTCTATCATACCGTCATGCCATTTGTGTGCGGCATGCCAATCAGGGTAGTCACACTGCTGTACTATGCGTCTCGTACTCATATGCTGATGTTCGTGTCAATCTTGATGCGCCCACCGATTAGGCGTGGACGTATGTATACTACCACACCACCAAGTTGGGTGGGGGGCATCATACCAGCTTCGCCGTAGCCCGCAGCAGCGTACCCATGAGCGTTGCGGCCACCGACGTAGTACGACTTGAGGAACCCACCCGTGCTCGCCGCACGCCGCACCCGTGACTTGTCAATGATGCGTCCCGAGGGCAGGGCGTCGTAGTCTAGGAATGGCATGGGCGCTGCGGCCGTCTGGGGGAGATGCCCTATCAGGTATATGTCAGCCATGAACCGTTGCATGATGTACTGTATGCGGTTGAGCGCGGCACCCATGGTCTGACCCGACCCCACCCCGTGGTGGAACCAGATGCGGGCGGTGCTGTAGTGGTTCTTCTTCGTCGTGCCGTCTAGTGCCGAGTTGAACTGGAGGATAATCAGGCCCGCCCCGTCACCCATGTACGGGCACCCCAGGCGGTTCGCAAGGATGGTGTCGGTCGTGGACCCATCCTCGAACGGCCAGTAATGGTGGCCCGAAACGAGTCCGAGCCAGCGCCCCTTGGTTGGCTCAAGTATCTTCCACAGCTTGTCGGTCTGCTCGAACATCGCCTCCTCCATGAAGCCACGCACGGAGTCGTACAGTTGGGGCCGTGTTGACATGATCGCTTTACGGTTGGATGGACTCGCAACGTCCCCGTAATCACCCATGCCCATGAAGTACGCCTTGCGCTCCATGCCCCATTCGAGATGCCGCTTCAAGCGGTCAACGTCGCAGCCTTCCGCACCATACTGTATGTCACCGATGGGGAGGACCATGACCTCCTCCAACGGCAACGTCAGTGACCGTGTCACCTTCGGTGCGAACGCAGAGATTTCCATGAGCTATTCCTCCGATTTAAGTGTGGGGTCCTGCATCAGGGCCAGCAGGATGAACAGGTAGTTCACCGCGTCCGTGATGCGGCCAAGTATCGGCTCTGATTCGCTCTGCCCTCCTGTCCGCACGTACGTCTCGATGGCGTCGATGTGCTTGCCGAAGTAGACGCCCCACGCTGCGAGCACTGGGATACCCCAGCGTTCCGCAGCACGCTTGAAGTTGGCGTTCACGTCGGGCTGGTGGTCGGTACCGGCATAGTCCCGCCCCTTCGCCAGCATCACTGGGAAGCACTCCTCGTCGAGGAACTTCTTGACGATGGCTGCGCGTTGTTCGTGTGTGATCATACGTCTACTCCTGTATTATACGAAATATGGCCAGCATAGTCCAGAGGCTCGCCGTGAGCATGGTTGAGAACGCCCCGTACCACTGCCCTAGCATCATCAACGCCACCATGTCCATGAACAGCAGCGTGGAGGTTGGGACAGACGACCACAGGGTCAGGGTCGTGTGCCCCTTCCACGCATCACGTACTGCTGGTAGCAGCGCGATGGCGAAGCCAATCGCAGCCACCGTCAGTATGAAGTCAGGCATGGGCGGGCCGCTCGGCCTTCACTGCGGTACAGAACTCAGCAACCGTGTTCACCGGCCACCCTGGGCAGCAGTCGTTGTACTTCCGAACCATGCGGAACAGGAGGGTGGTCTGGAACATCGCGTCCATCTCAGGTAGGTTGTTCGGGCTGTCTTCCAGCGCAGCCACGGGGACGGGGTCGAGCAGCCCCACTAGGGTAGCCTTCTTGAGGCCCAGCACCCGACGACACAGCACGTGGTACGGGTTGGGTAGGTCCTGCTCCGCCAGCCATTGGACGGTCTGACCCACTGGATCAACGCCCACGCTACGGTCCGTAACGTACACGATGTCGTGTGTCTCGGCCAGCACATTCAGCGCGTGGTCGTCAGCCTCGGACGTGAGCGACGGCATGTCAGCCCAGAACGTCTCGGACTCACGGATCACATCCCACACCTCGTTCTCGTTCTGCTTCGAGAAGGCGGGGTTGTCTGGGTCGTCACGGAAGCGCCACGTGCTCTGCTCTACCGCCCCCTTGATGCGGACCATGAACGACCCGCACACCTCCGAGGCGAGCCTCGTGAACCCGAGCGTGAAGTCAGCCATCACGCCGTCGATGTCGATTACTACTTTCGGTTTCATTACTGTCCTCCCTAATTATTCTCGGCGGGCATGAGTGTGACAATCCGGCAACGTGGCGTGCCACAACATATTGACTTCCTACCCAGCCGGAGTACCCACTGCCACTTCCCCTTGACGAACAGGTAGTGTAGGTGGTAGCGCCTACCGATTACGATGGGTGGTTCGCGTCGTGCCCACCACTCACCCTGCTTCTGCTTTGGTTCGGTCCAATTTGGCATCGGTTCGTCAGGCATTACCACGCTCCAATCGTTGTAGCCAACCGGCTTGCCATCTTCTTCGTAAACCCTGCTGCCCGCCAATCGTCCTCGGCCCACCCGAGTACAGCAGAAAGGGAAAACTGTTCAGCCAGCCGCTCCGCAATTCCTCGTTTGTCCCGTATCGAGGGCACTGCGGCCAACATTCGGTACACCACCTCGGCCTTGTCCGTCATGGGTCCGACGTAGGGGAAGTGCGCCTCTAGTACTGGTGAGTCCTTGGACTTCGGCCGCTCCAGGTAGTCGAACAGCGAGGCGAGACGCTTGTGTATCTGCTTCGTCTGCTGGCAGTGGACAACCATCACACCCCGCAGTTGACGGCCGAGGAGGATGTTGTCTAGTGCCGTGAAGTCCTTGAGGTGGTTGGGCATCGTTGCGGGCGAGTCAACGTCGTGCTTCTTCTTCGCGCTGGCGTCGATAGCAAAGGCCCGTGATACCCAATCCTGAATCGTCCCCCTTATGAACAAGCCTGATAGTTCGTACTGCTCAGACATCCGTTGAAGCTGCGAGTCGAGGCGACCCGAGGTGCGGGAGTTGACCAGGTCGGGGATCGTCTTATCCTCGAAGCCTACGAGTCCCCAGACTGGGGAGCGCCACGCAAAGTCACCGCACTCAAGTCGGGCCACGTGCGGAGTGAAGCCGTGCGCCTTGAGTTGAGGTGCCATCCAATCAGGCTGGCGGTCATCCACTAGGATGAAGCGGTCCTTCTTCGTCACGACGGACTCCACAGCTTCTTGTACTCGTCCGGCACTGACCCGTACACCATGGCGTAGAGCAGCTTGAAGGACAGGTTTGGAACAACGGTGCCAACGAGAGACTCGTTGATCTTCGATGTGTCCATGTACGCGTTGTGGGTCTGCCCCGTACCCCCTTGGGCGGGTACCTCGGATGGGTACTGACGCTGCTCGGGTGTGAACAGGTAGATTTCGTTGGACACCCACCGCTTCCGGTGCTTGAAGCCATCCGACTCCATCAGGTCCGACTCGGTCTTCGCGCCCGACCACTTCTTGCGGGCCATGGCTGTCGAACACACATGGAACGGTGCGTTCTGTAGGCGGGACAGGTACGAGTTCATGTACGTGTTTGCGGGCGAGTAGTCCTTTGGCAGCACTCCGTCCCCGCCCTTCTGTAGCTTGGCGATCTTCGTGACATCCCAGAACAGGTCGCCACCATCCAGGATGAACGTGCCCTCGCCCTTGAGCAGCGCCTTCTTGAGCAGGGCATCAGCCTTCGCTATGTACTGTGCGGCCGAACCGGCCGTCAACCCGTCCACCTCGAACACGAGCCGCTCGTACTCTATCTCGTAGCTCTCGGGCAACTGTACGAGAAGGTGGCTCATGTCCTTGTCGAAGTTGAGGATGAAGAACGGGGGTGGGAACGTCAGGGCAAAGGCCGTCTTACCCGCACCCGATGTACCGTAGACGTTCGCAAATATCCGGTCTACCTCACCCTTCGGTGTCTGCCCGCCCTTGAGTTGTTCAGCCATCTACCCCTCCAGTCCGAACTTGCCGCGCAGTTGACGCGCAACCTTCTCGCAAGCCATCGTCGCCGCAAAGATTCGGTTGTGTGCTTTCAGCTTCTCGTACCTATTACCAGTACGTAGATGCCCCCGAGCCGAGCGTAGGGCAGTACCCGCCTCACTCAGCGCCTCTGCTGCAAGCAATAGGGTGTCGTGTTTACTAGCCATCTGTTATGCCTCCTGTCTGTCGTAGACGGTTCCCCGCCCGTCACCGTATGCCTTGACCTTCTGCTCCATGTACCCGTAGATGTCATGCCTCTTCGATTTGGGCAGCGTCACGACTCGCCCATCAGCGTGCTTGAACCTCCAATGTCTGTGGTGGTCCGTCTTCACAAACCCCACCTTCCGTAGCAGCTTCGCCGCTTCACGTACTTGCATCAGTACGCACGCCGATCATCTGGTGCCTCGGGTAGACGGTCGGTACGTTCCATGAAGTTGAACGCCTTGGCGACCCCCTCGGGCTGCTCGGGCTGCTGACGTGCCTTGACGTTCGGGCCGTGTATCTCGAAGGTGATGTGCCCAACGTGGAGGCGCATCGACTTGTGGTACCACTCCGTGCCCTCACCGTGGACAGTCTCCTCGAACGCCTTGGCCTGGGCCTCGAACGCCTTGTACTGCTCGTAGCTCAGGGTCACGTACATGTCTGTCGTTGGTGTGTCCATCACTACCGCTTGCCTCCTATGCATAACTCGGCCCATCCGCAGTAGCCGCAGGGCATCTTGCCATCGGCAGCAATGAGGGCGGGGTCGAGTATCGCGCCTTCGTTCCATATCTTGGGGACGTTGGCCATGGGTATGTCGGGGTTGGTCACGAAGTAGTCCACCGTCCGCGCCGACTCCTGTGCCTGCTTGAACGCAGCGGGGTCGTAGTCCACGACCTCGATCCAGAAGGGGGGAGGTGGTTCGTCCTGCTTCTTGATCTTCATCCATATCCACTTCATCGCGGACGAGTCAGCCATGCCCGCAATGAGCACGGCCCGCCCCAGCCCGTGGCTGTGCATGTATGACTGCACCTGGGCGTAGTACCCGTACTCCGCTTCCTTGAGGCCCTTCTGCACGAAGTTCGCGTACCCCCACACCCCGAGGTTCTTGAGTTCGAGCACCACCTCGTCGAGTAGCACGTTGTCAAGACCCATGATACCATCGGGCGTACCTGGTATCTTGTCCGGTATGCCCGCCTCATAGGCCGTCTCGTCGGGGTGTGCCTGCACCCCGAAGCCAGCCAGTTCGAGTACCTCGTACCAGAACCCCTCCATCCGCACACCACCCTCCATCTTGATGATGGATTGGACGGGCACCTCATTGGTACGAGGGATGCGACGGCCAGCGTACACGTTCTGCTTGACGCAGGACGCAGTGGCGGAGGCGGAGGGCACCACATGGGGATGCTCTGCATCCTGACGTGCTCGCCAATCGAGTACGCCCTGGTACACACGGTCCCAAATCTTTATGGTGTTTGGGTCAGACGGTCGTGTTGGTATTTGTACTGCCATGTGGGTACCCTCCGTTCGCTCTACGCGGCGACTAGCGTTCCGTCGTTGTCGGACATGATGCCCTTCTCGACCAGCGCAGCCACGAGTGAGCCATCGACGGCCCCTTCGAGGATGTTCACACCACCAAAGGTGCCGACCCGCTTGAGGTCGTCGTCGGTGAGAATCTCATTCAGCACCACGTCTGCCGTCTTGCCGTCGAGGACCTGTGCGAGGCGTGCCCCGACTTCATCCTCGTTAAGGGTCGAAGCGGTCGGGTTAGCGGACGGGCCGCTGTCGTCCGACGAAGACGCCACCACCCGTACCTCACCGTCGTACTTCGTGCCCTTCTCCGTAACCTCCTCGGGCCACAGCGAGAACTTCTTCGTAAACCCACCGCCTAGGGGAGCCTCGTAGCCCGTGAAGTGTATGAGACGGCCGACTGCTGTGTCGTCCTGCTCCGTCTTGAGCGGTGAGGCAGAGATACCCTTGTCGAGGTACGCCTGGGCCAGCACGTTCGGGGCCATCCCCTTACCCAAGAAGTCGCCGTTCTTGTTGACCAGCTTCACCATGTCCGTGTATACGAACGCATGGCCATCGTCACCCTTGACGTTCACTGCCTCGGCCCGCAAGAACCATACGGGTATGGGATTCCCCTGCGATGACTTGGCAATGAACTGCTCGTAGTTCTCCTGGATGCCCAGGGCTGCGGCCTGTTCGAGTGTCTCGATATAGACAGTCGTTTTCAGCACGCCCCAGAAATCTCGATATGACTCCGGTGGGTTCTCGGGGTCATACGGTTCCTTTGCTGCGTCTACCATTTGTTTCTCCTGTCTTGCTATGCGTTTGTCTAGTGCTTGGGTGTGTGCTAGCTAGTCATGCGAATCCTCCCTTCGTTCGTGACGCTTTCCTAACGTAGCATAGCCCGCAACTCTTGTCAACAAGGCTAAGGTGAGTAAGCAGTTAAGCCAAACCAGCGGGCGATTTCATTGCCTACTACCCGCCGCCAGTGTTGGGCAATGACCCATGGCCATATGAATAGGTCGCATATGTTCTGAATAATCATCAGGTCTAGCCTCCTGTCAATGAGTACCGGAACGGGCTGGACTTGCCACCCGTACCTGTCTTCACGATGATGCCTCGGCCGGACAACTGGCTCAGTATGGCAGAGATGCGGGACACTGAGAAGCCCGTAGCTTCGGCCATGTCGTCTTGGGTTGCTCCATCTGCATCCCCCAGGCACTTGAGCACGCCGCCCTCTACTGTTGCTGCGTCCCCATCTACTGTCTTCCATCCTAGCTCGTCGCTATAGTCCAGGTGGATTAGGTCGGGCGTCTCCCCATAACGGGACCATGTTTGTAGACGGCGCTTAGACGATAGGTCCCATGGGTGGATGCGGCCGAGTTCCATGGGGATGTCCACGTTCGCCATCAAGGCGGAGGAGGACCGTATCCCTGTGCCAGCAGGGCCACCAGCCTTGGTGGTATGGTGGACTAGGAGCACGGACTTGCGTTTGTCTCGGGCTATGGTTTGGATAGGGGCGATGGCCTTGTTCACTAGTGCCGCATCCGACTCGTTGTCTACTCCCCAGAAGCGGGACAGGCTGTCGATGATGATGATGTCAATAGCGGGCAGTGCGGCCAAGGCCGTAATCCTTGCCCACCCCATGTTCGGTTCGATCAACTGCCAGAGTATAGGCCAGTCCGGATTGAACCCGAACCTCTCACACCTCGAAACGATCAGCCCGTGATCTTCCTCGGACACATACAGGATTGTCTTCGGCCGACGTGTCGGTAGGTCTAGGAAGCGGGTGCCTGACATCATAGCCTTCATCATGGGGAATAGGAGGGTAGTCTTACCTACCCGTGGGTACGCCGCCAGCATTGACACAGTACCAGGTAGGAGGAATCCCTCCCACCACCAGCCTGTCGTGGGCGGGAGTGCTTGAAGCATCCCGAGCGTTCGTAGCATAGGCTCTCTCCGTTACGACCAGTGGGTGGACAGCTTCGTATCAACATTGATTGGGAGGGCCTCTCGTAGTTCGTCTGGTACAGCAGAGATCATCGTTCGTTCGAGCAGTGTGCGTGCTTCTTCGCCGCGTGCTTGGGGTACTTCCAGTATAACAGAGTCGTGCTCCTGGTGTAGGACCAGGCCGCACCCGCAACCGCAGCCCATCTCCGACACCCAGGGGTCAGCCAGCACCATGGCGTACTTGGTCATGTCAGCCGCATCTGTCTGCGTGATGTTCGTCGCTTCTCGTCGTGCCTTGCCCTGTAGGTACGGGTCGCTCGACTCCAGGTCGAGTAGCTGCCGCCGCCTACCACGTATGGACTGCGAGTACCCGAGTTCTGTGCAGCGGTCGGCCTGCTCTGTCTGCCACGTGAACCACCGTGGCCACGTCCGCATCTGTCCGGCGCGTATCTGCTGCGCCTCACCCATGCTGATGTTGAGCATTGCGGCCAACTGTCCGACCCCACCCCCAAAGGATGTCTCGAAGTTAGCTGACTTGCACTTCACGTACAACTCGGGCCGTGCCTTCGGGTCTTCGACTCCATACACTTGCTTCGTGAGTTCGGCATGCAGTGAGATACCGTCACGTATCATGGCCAGCATCGTCTCGTCTTGACACAGGTGCGCCATGATCACCATCTCTATCTGCGAGTAGTCGCCCGTCACGAGTACGTGCCCCTCCCTAGCCCGTAGGAACTGCTTGATGGCAGCGGGTAGGTTCTGTAGGTTAGGCTCGGACGAGGACAGGCGAGCCGTGTCCACCATGCGGTAGATGGTAGATACGAACTGCTTCGTAGAGAGGGGGCGAAGGTAGGTGCTGATACGCTTCGTCACGCGGCTGTACCCCAGCATGTAGTTGATGACGGGGTGCTGGCCGGAGAAGCGTCGGATGTACGTCTTGTTCGTGGTGTACCCTGTCTTCGTCTTCCCCCCTCGTGGCTTGGGGATACGGAGAGTGCCGTAGAGGAAGTCGGACTTCTGCATCGGAGAGCGAGGGTTGAAGTCGGGGCCGGTGACACTATGTATCTCCTCCAGTAGTGCTGCTGCCTGTAGCTCCGCCTTGTCAAGGGCTACCTTAGCTCGGTCGTTGTCCACCTCAAAGCCACGCATGGTAGCTCGGGCGAGGATAGGTTGCAACGGAGTCTCGATCTCCTCGTACACCCACCGCTCCGCCTCGGTCAGCAACGGGTAGCCACGGTCGAACTCCCGCTTGGTCAGGGTACAGTCCTGTGACACGTAGTAGGGCCAGCCCACCCCATCAGCGTCACCGTAGTCCAGCGTACGCACCTTGAAGTGCTTGCGGGCCAGCCGCTTGAGGCCGACTAGAGGCTCGCCTAGCATCTGAGCGAGTACCATGGTGCAGTAGGCACGCTTAGGTAGCGGCACACCGTGACGCGCCTGTACCACCAGGTCGTACGGTGCGTTGTGCATGATGGGTGTGACACCTTCGGCCGTACCCTGGGCAGCAGCCGTCACAATCGCCACGCCCTTGGAGAACCCGCCCGTAATCAGTAGCTCCGCAACCCGTGGGTCCTTGCCCGTCGTCTCCGTGTCAATGGCTACGTCCTGCTGCCAGGTCAGTGTCCGTGACGCACTCGTCGCGTAACGGTAGTCGGGTAGCTCACCCGAGTCAGTCAAACGCTTATACGCATCATCCAATACAGCGAGGGACATGTGTTCCTTGTAGCGGTACTCGGGCGCACCCTGTAGCCGCATCACGTGAGAGGGATGCCACATGGCCATGACCGGCCCGCTCCAGTCCCCAATCTGTACGTCCTCAAGCCACTTGCCTGTATTGCTCGTGATGTTCCCCTTGAACCCGAACCACTTGGCGGCGAACCGACCCACTGCAATGATGACCTTGGGGTCCATGTACTGTATCTCTCGCTCAAGGTAGGGCTGACACGCAGCCACCTCCTCGGGCTGGGGGTCACGGTTCCCAGGGGGGCGGTGACGGAGGAGGTTCGTGTATGAGCAGACGTTGAGCGCCCCTACCTTATGGAGCCACATCCGTAACAACTGTCCGGTAGGTCCGATCAGAGGGTGTGCCTTAGCTGCCTCGACCTTTCCTGGTGCCTCGGCTACTATGAGTATCTCGGTGTTGGGGTTTACCTCTGCTGGTACGGGATGGTTTCCGGCTAGGGGACACAAGCTGCACGCCCGCAGCTCGTCGGCGCTTGGCAGCACCAGCCAGTCCGGTGTAGCGTTTGCGACCTCCGGTTGGGTGTGGGAAGTCAATGCTATCTCCTATTCGCTTGCGCCAAACGGTGGCGGACCACTGGCCGAGCGCGTTGAGCACAATCCAGAGGCGACCCTTAGTGTAGCCGACCGGAAAGCTAATGTCAACCTCGCTTCTAATGTAGATACGGCTCACTTCTGGGTAGCCTTGACGCCCAGGCATACCAGGCATACGCACCGTGACGAACAAACCAGGCCCTTCATCCTTGGTCGTGATGCGCCAGCCGCTCTTGTCAACTCGGTACGCTAGGCTATCATCTGGGATGTGCGGTTGGTACTGCGACATCATCCGTTGAGCGCAGCGAGGCAGCGCCCCACGCATGCCGGTCATCTGGGCCGAAGCGAGGCCGCGCAGCAGAGCGCCGTTGTCGGGCGTCGGGCGCAGCACGTACGAGTCAAATCGTTGCACCCCAACAGTCTAACATTCTTACTTCCCTTATAGTAATAGGCAGTAGGAACAATAACCAACAGCTAATTTGCATACTCACGTTAGCAGTTCTGCACCTCTATTGTATGTGTCGGCGCGGCGGTGCGCGACGTTGCGGCTCAGTCTATTACATTCAGGGGTTCCGAGCTAGTTGACGAAGCGTCACTCAAAATGAGACGATTGACGCAAGCTAGAAATGCCCCCATAGCCCGTGGGAATACCGCGCTGAGAAGGACAGCGCAAACGAATGAAGGGGGTAGCAGGAAGGAGATGCTTGATGTGCTCAGGATAAGGACAGCAGAGGACCCCGTACCACCAGAAGCAGAGCGGCATTGTATCGTGTGCTGCGACACCGCCAACCCTCCGGTGTTCGTCATAGAGGGGCCAGTCGGGGGGATGTTCGACGGCTCCCGCCTCGCCAACCAGGACAGGATCGACGAGCTAATGCACGGTGCCCATGAAGGCGAGGACACCAACTACTTGTGCAACAACGCGCAGCGTCACTGGTTGGCCAAGGTTTTTGTGCTAGCCCCAACTGGTGACTGCCCACACTGTGCCACGGTACCGAACCGAGGGGTGGGGAGAATCTCTGACCTCCGGCTCATAATACCAAGGCCCTCCGCTGCCGGAGGGATGCGGAACATTGCCATGCTCGTCTTCGGCCGGTACCACACCCTGCACGCTGAGTTCTACGTAGATCACTACCAGCGGCACTCCCAACAGGGAGCAGCGGACACGTTAGAGGACAGAGAAGCAAGTGTTGACCGCATGAGCACCACCCGCAACGTCTACCCCGCCGCCACCGTGGAGTCGGCCAGTGACGCACCCTCCGATGCGAAGTGGATTCGGGGTGGGCTAGGTGCCGAGGTGGCAGCGGTACTAGACAACTGCCAACGTGTCATAGCCCGAGGCCCGACCGAAGCAACCATCGGCGTACTCGACACGCCGGAGAAGATACGCACCGCCATCGAGAACCACAAGTTCCTACCCTACGCCATCAGTGGCAGCGAGGGCATGATGCTCATCACGGGTGTCTACTTGCCCAACGTCCGAGGGCATGGGCCGGACATGGGGCCGTTACGTGAGAACGTAAGGTACCAGCGGGAGGAACTAGCCCGAATCGAACGTGACCTGTGGTCGAGTATCACAACACTCGAAGCAGCGGAGCGTCAACCACGGCACACGATGGCGTCACTCCTAGACGAGGTGCTGGCATGGCCCTCCGTGCTACGGGTCAGTAGCGAGAACCCCTTCAAGGGCAAGCCCTCAATCATGTTCCGCCCCGTCGTGCTGCAAGCGCCACGTAACGGACCAACAGCCAGCAAACTCGTACACTACATCGTCACTACCCCCGTGTCTATGTCGCTGGACAACCGCAACGTGAAGACGAGGGCACACCCCCATTGCACTTCGTTGCACACAGTGTGCTGGGGGCTGTGGGCCACGGCACGTGACCGTACCCTAAACGACATCGTCCAGTCGGCCCGTACCGTGGAGTCGTGGCGGCTTGGTGTTGACTGGTCGAACTCCTACATGTCCCCGCAGAACATCGGCTCGGAAGCCATGTCCTCGTACCTTGAACACATGGGAGACTACCGCATCGTACAGTGTGGCTGGAACGGCGAGCTAGTTGAACTCGCTGCCCTTCACGACGCGAGGAAGGAGGAAACACATGCTCCTCTACTGCTCCCAACGGCTTTCTGAGGCACTCGAAATCTACGCCGACGTTGCGGACGGTACCGAGATCAGCCTGCTCGGCCGTATCGAAGTGGAGGACAAGGTGCCCACCCTTAACAACATCAGGCTGATACCTCAGACAGGGAGTTCGGCCGAGACACACATCAAGATGGAGGACTTGGTGGACTTCGTCGGCACACTAGGTGAGGACGCACGGAACTGGCGTTGCTGGATACACACCCACCCTGGCAAGATGAGGCCCAGCTACTCTCCGGAGGATGACGACACACTTGGCCTGCTGGCACAGATACCAGGGTGGTTCCTCGGTGTGGTACTGAACGAGGCGGGACTTGACTCCCGTGTCTACCTGGCACAGAACGACCCGTTCCCGATACTCGAACCAGTTGGGACGCTGGCCGTGCTGTCTGCCCTCACCCCAGGCGAGAAGGATGCCATCCTCCAGGACGTAGCGTCCAACGTCAAGCCGCCGGAGAAGAAGGCCGCACCGAACAAGCGGGGTGGTGGCCGCACCGAACCGACAGCCATCGTAGTGGCACGGAAGCACGCCCAGATGCCGTTCGACATGGACGAGACGGAAGCAGACCAGTTGATCTGGGATGCGGCTGCACAGATGGGGCCACCGAAGAAGCACAAGGATGCGTTCCTATTCCAACAGGGTGACAAGACCCTGGTGTGGGCCATCTGGGACTACAAGAAGAACGAGGTCAGGAAGGTTGCCGAGGTCAACCTCGCAAAGGTGGCGAAGCGTGTCGTTGAAGAAGCACGGCAAGCCGCTATTGACAACGACGACCCACCGTACGGAACACTACCCGAGGATGGCGTAGCAGTGGAGGGTGACGCGCTGTCGCTGGAGGATTACCTTAGCCTGACGCAAGGCTTGGCACCCAGTACCATACGACCCGACGAAGTATCGTTGGAGGAAGGAGCGTAGCCTATGACAACAGCCACGGCAATGCAAGAGGCGTTGGCCGAAGAACCACGTGACGTGGATATTGATCGGCCTGTACCCCAACCCACAGAGTCACGTCAAGGGGGGTTCATCCCACCCGACCTACCTGCTGTCACGATCATCGGCGCAGGGATGGGTGGGTCATGGATGACACACAGCCTAGCCCGCCTCGGCTGTCCCATCACCATCTACGATGATGATGTGGTGGCCATCGAGAACCTGTCGAGTCAAGCGTTCGTAGCACAGGACGTGGGCTACCAGAAGACGATGGCACTGGCCCGCTCGTTCGACCAGGTCATCGGCCTACGTGTCAGGTGGGAGGGCCAGCCCATCGAGACACCTGTTGTCATCGTGGCACCGGACAACATGGAGACAAGGCAGCGTGCAGCGAAGGCGTTCACCGAGGAGTGGGACACCCCGCAACTCCTCCTTGACTGTCGGTCAGCGTCCGACACGCTGCTCGTATACACCGTGCTCCAGCCACTCGACCACGAGATGGTAGCAGTTGGCACATCGCCTGACCAGCGGTACGACAGACTAGCCACGTACCTTGACCAACACCTACCCAACGACGACGAGGTAGAACCCGTAGCTTGTGGGTTCAACGGTGCCGCATACATCGGGATGCGGTCGGCATACGAAGTGACGAGACGGGTGGTGTCTTATGCCCGAGAGCCAAAGGTTGGTGGCCCCGCTGTCATCGACCTGTTCCCGCTCGTCGAGACGATATGTGCCAGCGTGCCAGTGATGGGAGGTGATGCCTCTACAGAGTTGAACTAGACAACCGAATACGTGACGACACTAGCTAGTGGCATCATAGGAGGAACAAGCGTATGCTTATCATCGTAGGACTGGGCATCTACCACGCCATTGACATGGAGGCAGACGGTGAAGGGATCACCGACATCGCCTCGGCCTTGAAGAAGGTCGGCGTGGATACCGAGGGGTTGGTCGTCAAAGAGAACGGCCAAGAAGCCGTCCTAACCGACGACGTTCGTGACAACTGCGTGCTACAGGTCTACCCCAAGGCACTCCAGGAGAAGGGCGGGGTGTCAGGCCACCACGACCCGTCATCGGCAACTGTCCAGACCATGAGCCTCGGCATCCGTGGCGTGGCTGTGCCTGTCCTGATTCGTCAGGCATGCACCCTCGCCTTCATGCAGATTCTCGTGGAGCGGTTCACCGCCCAGTTCGCCAACGACTCCGCCGAGCGGAACGACCCCGCGCAGGCGATGGCCATCCTGACCCGCATGGCAGGGGAGATCGACGGTTCCGACCGTTTCCCCTCGCTGGCGCTGGCTGCGCCACAGGACATCACGACGTGTTGGCTCACCCTGCCTGACTGCACGCTGTCCATCGAGGACATCGAGACGGGGCAGGCCCAGACCCAAGCCGCCATCGGTGAGGGTGCCCAAGAGCCGGAGCGTGCCACAGCAGGCGCCTCGGCCTAGCGAAAGGAGCGAGTAGACACAGCAACAGGTGAGGACAGAGTGGGGGGCTTCGGCCCCCCGCTGCTGTAATACTCAATACGCAATGAAAGGGAACCATACCATGACCCGTAACACATTCGCACTGCTCATCGCTGCGATTATCATCGCAGTGTTGGGCGTCTCTGTCGTATTGGCTGCAAACACAGCAGCACCACCAACTGACCCACTTGCCACCATCCAAGACAAGGACACAGGTGGTGCCTGTCCGTCCAGGACCGAGTGGCTAGAAGTCGATGGTGTCACACCCGTCGCTGGCTCCAACGGTAATGACTTCGGTACTGACCTAGAAGTCTGTCGTAATCCAGAGAGCCGTGTGTCAACATGGGAGGACGAGGGGACACTCCGTATCAAGTACACGGCCATCGTGGAGACAAGCCCAGGGAACAACTGCTTCTTCTTCAACTTCGAGGACATGCGCCGTGGCTATGAGCGCAACTTCCGCAACGGCACACCACAGAACCAGGACGAGTCGGACATGGAGAACGGGGACCTGAGCCACTCCTGCAACGCCGACGATGGTGACACCGTCGTACTGGAGGTGATGGAGTGCCGTGACCAGCCACATCCCTTTGACGACTCCATTGTGATCGGTGACATCCTACAAGTCAACGGTCACTTCGGAGAGTCGTCATCACACTGGAAGTTTGACGGCCACATCAACGTGGACCTGAACGAGGATGGCAGCGTGGTCATCGGTGACATCCAGGCCGTGGTCGCCCAATTCGGTGGTACATGCGGCGGCTTCTTACCATAGCCAATAATGATCCGGCTACTAGCGTAGAAGCTGCGCGTAAGCACCATAAGAAACACGGGGACATGGACGGTAAGACCTGCCTCTTGAGTAGGTGTATGTTACACTATCCGCATCTCGCCCCTCTCCCCCACCTCGCCCCTCGATGACTACCTACATAGAGTGGCCGTAACCAGTCACACGATAGGGTGGGGCGGCACCCAGTATAGGAAGGGAAACCTACCATGACTACACCAACACCAGTTGACAAGGAACTACTGTTGGCGGAGATGTTCAGGTGGCGTCACAACAGGGCCACGTACCAAGGTGGCCCACTCGACAACAGCACGTTGGACAGGGCCATCGCCTTCATTGACAACTTGCAGCCCAGGACGACACAGTACCCCGTCGATACACCGGCACCCGACCCACTCGCCCAGCAGTTGGCCGACCTACTCAACGGTGCGGCGGTGCTGGTGCATGACTCCAGCGTGTTGAGGCGTGAGACAGAGAACCTACGCCGCAAGCTGGCGGTGCGTGGGACGGCACTCTAGTGGGGGGCTGCGGTCACAAGGCAGAGCGTAGGGTGATGAACTCACAGAGAGCAATGGTCTGCCTCGACTGCATGGCTGACGCCAGCCGGAGGAGGAGGCGCAGAGCGGGGGTGCCGGAGCGGTACCCTCCTCACTACTCGGCACCAACACAGTACGTACCGGCACCCGTCAAGTACCCCACCTTGAAGGAGGCAGTGAAGCGGATGAACGGCAAGCCTTATGAAGCGGGTGATAGGTGTCCCCACTGTGGTACGAAGCTACTTAGTAGCTACGATCAGGATGGAGACATCACATGCTTCTCTTGTGGCTGGGTCGGGACGCCGACCGAGAGCGTACGCACCTGTGCTGTGTGCCAGTTGTTCGTGCTCACCGTGCTGGACGAGAGAGAACAACCCGTCTGTGAGAAGTGCTGGACTAATCGATTGTCCGGCACTCGGTACAGACCAAGCGGGAGGGACTGATGTTACTCAAGATCACATTCGAGGTTGATGTGCCACGCTACTCCGCTGCGGTGTACAGCCACGGTGCAGACAGTAAGGGTAACTACCCTAGACTGAACGATGTCGGGGCAGCAAGCAAGTGGTTGCGTGGTGCAGGACAGGGACACATGCTCGATGCTCTTGACAGCCAACTCGGTAGCCCACAGGTCTTCGAGGTGGTGGAGGAGGACATCCACGTTGAGAGGCACGGGCCGCACTGATGGCACTCTACTACGTGGGACTAGAGAATGGTACGTGCAGCATCCTCAAGGCGGTGAACAAACAGGACGCAGTGACACACACTAGACGAGAGGAGGGCACAGTACACGCTACTAACATGACCGTACGCCTCGCCACCGATAAGGATGTAGGCTGGCACGAGCAGATGGGTGGTCACGTCTACGAAACAGCACGCCAATGGGAGGTAGGCAAATGGGCATCAAAGGTGAAGACCTAACCGGAGAGGACTGCGAGCAACGGCGTGTCACCCGTACCGTATCATGCAGTGGTGCGTGTACTCTGTGCGGCCGTCGCTTCGAGGATGGTGACGAGGCCATCGTCGTGAGTACCGTAACCAAGCAGCGAGGGCGGTTCATTCGTGACACGGTACACCGTATCGTTCACTCCTCATGTCAAGACAAGGAGGGCAACCTGTATGAGAAGACTACTGAACGTACGATTAATTGACCTAGTGGCACTGGCTCTGTCGTGCCTCGGTGTGGCCTTCATCGGCTACACCATCATCAGAGGAGGGTGGTACTGATGGCCACCGTTACAGTAGCCAATGACAACGGTGAGGTGCAGCTCATCATAGGTATTGACAACAGCGAGACGGGGGAGTGTGAGCCACCATCAGGTGACGTGGTGTTCTGCGGTAACGATCTGGGCATAAACCTCGTCCAGATACACCTCACCAAGGCGATACTCGATGCACTCCACGAGGTGAGGCGGGACGAGTTACGTCCCGAGGCCACGGCCGAGCCAATGGGTCACGCCGCCCACTGTGAGGTGATTGGCGACCACGAGCAGCGGCTCATGCACCTCGAAGCACACCTACCCAAGCAGGGTTGGGTGCCACCCGTTGCGACACAGCGGAGCGACGAAACACAGGCCATCACCCCTACTCAAGGCCACAACACGGGATGCTACGTGAGATACGGCGTGCTTACTGACCGTGCTCCCATGTTCTGTGGCACAATCCACGAGCACGCCGCCAACGCCAACGATGGGAGCGCACGCCCCAACCTCCATATCGTACCATTACCACAGAGTGAGGTGGAGGGCCAGCACGTAGCGGCGTGCCATCAGAGTGCAGACCAGAACATAGAGGGTAGGCACAGGCTGTGGCATGACCCAGCGGAGGGCTGCACCCTACCCGACGAACACCCCAACTGGAGGCAGTAGCATGCTTGTACTTACACGACGTACCGGCGAGTGGCTTGAGTTTACGGTGAAGTGTGCTGAGCATGAGGGGCCGGAGCATTGCGATGGAGTGGTGACGTTCCGGCTCAAGCTGACCGAGTTCAGACATGACAGGGCCAAGGTGGTACTAGACATCCCGAAGGAGGTGGAAGTAAAGAGAGAGGGGGCTGGCCCCAAGAAGGAGTGGCCGGAGCCAGACCTGATCGACGCCACTCGACAGCGCAACCAGGCCGAGGAGGTACAGGACAGAGTCCGGCGCGAGGAGCCTGGCCTGACCGATGACACCAGGGGGTCAGCGTATCAAAGGAGGCAGGACAATGGCTAGTGCAAGAGCAGCGTGGGTGGCAGCACTCCGTAGCGGCAAGTACAAGCAGACCAAGCACGTACTCAAGAGTCTCAACGGTGTGCCCTCGTACTGTTGCCTCGGGGTAGCGTGTGAGGTGGCAATCGAGGCGGGCCTTGACCTAGAGCACGGTGAGATAGTGAAGGAGGGCATCGCAAAGCCCGTGGTAGGTGTCTACGGGGAGGAGGGGGACAGCGAGTCACTGCCCCAGGAGGTGATGGAGTGGCTCGGCATGAACGTTAGTGATGGTGGGTTCAACATGGAGACGGAGCGGTGGCATGGTGTGATACGTGACCTCGACCTCGGTGAGGTCAACTCGCAACGGGTCAACAAGACACTCGCCTCACTCAACGACAGGGGGGCCACGTTCGCACAGATAGCAGACATCATCGAGTCCATGCCTGCTGACATGTTCAAGGAGGAGTGATGTCCGACGGTAAGGGTCAACACCGCCACCATCACGGGCACCCCGACCCTGATGCGTACCACTGGCACCTACATGATGACCACACCCCACCCAACCACATTCGACCCCTCCAGTTCAAAGACCCAGTGCACTCGCTATCCCTTGACACTGGCGTTGTCACCGTGGTAGACATGGACAACTGGCAACCAACAGCGTTCGTACACGGGGAGATAGAGTGGAGACAGGCGCAGCGCAATGGCACTTGACAAGTACGCACCCCATGACTGCTGCCTCTACTGCATCAGCACAGGTGACGAGTACGCTGATGGGTGCTGCTGTTGCACCATGCACCGTAAGCATGGAGGTAAGTTCCTCGACCCAGGACGGAAGAAGCCAGCACCATATGGTGAGCTACGGACGGTACCCAAGTCAGACAGTGGAGCCACCACCATATGGTGAGCTACGGAGAAGGGAGAGAGGAGGCACGACCATGACACATATACACACCACGACATGTTGTCGCACTCAGCATGAACAGACGCTCTACGGGTACACAAAGGACAACGGAATTATGAACTACTGCGCTGACTGCGAGGTGCCGATGGGTACAGAGGCCAACGTCCCCGTTCGATGCCGACCCTGCATAGCACAGCGCAACGCAGTAGCACTCGCACTCGTCCCACCCAACACGGGCACGGTGTACGGTGAGGCACCGGCACATGCCTAACCTGATCCGTAACCTAGTCCGCAACGTACTCAGTGCTCCGGCCAACGTGTTGCGTGGTGCCAGTGATGCCGTCGATGATGCAGTGAATGGCGACTGGTTCGCTGCTCACAAGGACGTAGCCACGGGGGAGGAGCACACTCACGATGGTACTGCCCGCATCCCACCCGTAACACACCGTCACCATGTCTACGGTCGAGACGAGTGAGGTGCCCCAACTGTGGACATGAGTGGCCCAGCACTCAGCCAGTAGCGAGGCGGTGCTGCTCCTACTGCTACCGTCCAGAGGGTAGCCGCACTCACGGTACAGGTGGGGGTGAGGGTGCTCCCATTATGCTGACCAAGTCCCCGCTCCAACTGTGTCGTCGGTGCTACGACTACCTCGGTGCCTACTGGAGACATAAGCTGGCACTGTCAAGGCGAGGTGAGTGGTGAAGCACGCTGTACTCATCCCACTCATCATCCTCCTCGCAACGTACGCAGCGTGGGCCATACTTGCACACTACACGTATCTACCTAACAGTGTGCTGGCCGTGGCATACGTTGGTGTCGTGTTGTACGTCTCGATATGGGGCGGTGAAGAATGATACGGTACATCACGAGGCTACCACGCTACTGGATGTGGCATCGTTGGTTCGGTCACGGTCTAGAGGAGCACTGGACGCACTGGCCCACTGATCACTGCCGCAAGTGTCACCACGAATACGGGACGGACATGACGCCACGCGGTTGAGTCCAGTACCACTCCGTCTATTACATTCACCCCCAGGGTTGGACTTGACGTGACCCTACGACGTGGGGCATGATGGTGCTAGGCCCGATTGGATGATTGGGCGCGATGGCCCCAAAGGGGCCGGAAGGGAGCCACACCATGGCAACCAAGACACAGAAGGCAACGCGGATCGGGGACAATGTCGAGGCGACGATTGACGGGGACAAGTTGATCATCGTGATGGACATGAGCGAGGAGGGGCACCCTTCCCAGTCCGGCAAGTCCATCACCATCGCCACCACTGGCGGGAATACCACCATCGGTCAAACGGGTCTGAAACTGGGCCTCAACTTGACGCGGCCGGTGGCGGTAGCCCAGCGCGGTAGTCTCGACCTAACGAACGTTGACCCAGACGATCTGGCAAAGGCCCTAGCTTCCCTCCAGGCCGGAGAGGTAGCCTAGCATGGGCCGCACTAGCCGGATAGAGCCTAGCCGGATAGAACACCCTATCCTGCCGCCGCGTAGCCGTCCAGGTTGGACACTGTGCAGCTGTGTCGGTCATCCGGCACACCCTGACAGCCAGTGCATCGGCGTGGCTGATACGGTGCGAGGCGCAGCCGTAGTCTGCGGGGCCTGCTAGTGGCACCCCGCTATCGTCTCGCTGAATTGGCGGGCCTGCACGTCATCCTATGGCTAGCTTGGCAGGGCCAGCACGGTCGGCACGGCTAGGTAGTACCACCTCTCCTCTATGCCTATGGCGGTAGGCCATCACCCCTCCCCTCCCCACTCAGTAGCCCACCATGGCACCCCACCTTTGCGCTTTGCCGTACCCCACGGGGTAGACCACTCGTGAAACCCCAGAAACCCCCAGGCCCCCCCAAGCTATCCCAGGCTCTGTATGGGAAGGTTGGGATAGGCGTATACCTCCTCTCCAGAAATGCGGGCTGTCAATACCTCGATGGGACCCAAGGGACCCAAGGCAATTACAGGCGAAACACTCACTCACCAGAAAGCTACGAGATATGGTATACTACTGGCATGAGAGTGTTAGGCCGTGACTGCGGTTGTCAACAGCGGAAGGAGAAGTCTGGGACATCGAACGTGTTCCAGTACACCAAATGGTTGCTTACTCAGAAGCCCCCTGCTGGGCCTGCGCCGTCCTCGTAACCAAAGCGAAGGGGTTGCGGCGGCTAATGGAGATCGACGACACGATGTCTTCGCGGAATGATGAAGGTCAGGAGTCGGCCCTCCAACTGATAAGGCGCTCAATCTTTTCACTGAAAGAGGACATCCGTACCCTGATGCACACGCAGCACAGCCGCATGCCGGACGTTGACGTTGCTTCACGCATAGGCTAATGCGCTATAGCAATACCGCAATTATTGCAATAGTAGGGGTAATGTTGTTCCTACTGTTGATTACTATAAGGGAAGTAACAAAACCTAGCGTGCGTTTCCTTGCGGAGCAACTAACAGCATGGGCACTCCAGCCATCATCAGGCCGAACTCCCGTGACGGCACCTCGGGTATGCACTGCCAGACCAAGTAAATCATCTGATCCCATTTGATGTCTGGGAAGCGGCGGACGATGCCTTTGCCGATCCCCTCGACGTACTGGAACACACCTGTTGGATGATTGGAATTCGCCTCTGTCTTGATGGCTTCGATTGTCTCAGCAGCGAGGCAGTGCTGTACCCCAGGCACGGGCACGTCGATGGTCACGCCGTACGGGATGTGGGCAAGCATCATCGCGCAGCCATTCTCGCACAAGAACTCTCGGGGCGTCTCGCACATCTTCATGGCACGCATCCGACCGCCACAGTTCAGGCAGGGTAGGTGGATGGCGCACGGCCGGTCGTCTGCGCCAATGATCGCCGCCTCGATCTCGATGGGAAGCCGTCCGGTGCTCCAGATGGGGGCGAGTGTGGGTGTGTGGTCCACGGCGTCCTCCTTGCTAATAGACTGTTGGTACGTTACTATCATAGCATATTGAGCAAGAAAGGAACATGCACATGGGAGCTAACCTAGTAGAACGCGAAACAGTCCTGGCCGCACAGGTCAGCGGCACCACAGGGGCGGGTACTACAGTCCGAGCAACCATCGCTGAGATCAACGGCACACCCATTGGGGACTTCGACGAGATTCACGTCTACCTTGAGGAAGACGCAGACCTGACAGGTGCGGGTAGCATCGACATCTTCCTGGAACGAGCCGTAGTAGACGGAGGAGGCACGAGGTGGTTCCGGTACGCCCGCTTCGACCAGCTTTTGACTGCTGCTCACCAGCCAATGGAGATGGTGCTACCAATAGTACGCACCTCGGGGGACGTGTCTGTAGGTCGAGTCATGGAAGACGACAACATTGCCATTGGAGAGGGTGAAGCGGTTGCAGGCTTCTGGGGCGATTCGATCCGTGTCGTCGAAGTGCTTGCGGGTACTGTCTCTGGGGCCGCGACGTACACCATGAACATCATGGGTGTCATCAAGAACGGAAAGGTAGGATAGCATGGCCGAAGACACACCCAGCCTACAGGAACGTGCTGACCGTACTGTGACCCTGATGCAGCCTGACCGCATCAAGGCCCTTGTCACTATGCGTGAGGAGGACCCAGACCAGTTCGACAAGGACGTTCAACTATCATCCCAAGACTTCATCGCTTTGGGGGTTGCGCTGAATCATGCCGCCTCGCAAGACGAAGGCTAAGTCCACCGAGATAGAGTCACCGAAGGAACTCCGGCCCACGCTGGAAATGGAGCGCGCGGCTAAAGAGTTCCTCGACATCGTAGAGATGTGTGCCCCCTTCCTCGAAGCCTGGATCAAGACACTAGGGGAAGCTGGGGGCACTGGAGGCGACGTAAAGGCCGCGTCACAGGGTATTGACGTATATCTAAAGGCGCGGTCCAGCACCAAGACCTCGGAAATGAAAAGCGTAGTCGAGGAGATTCGTGCCCTACGGCAGGAGTCTCTTGAGGAGGCACAGGCAGATGCCAGTGGACCTTCGGCCGATAGCGATTCAGAGAGCGGAGATCGGTCTATCATCCCCGACGAACCAGCAGAAGCGTAAAATCTGGTCCACGCTATCTGTGCCCGAGGCTGGCATCTACGAGAAGGATGGGGGCTACATCCCCTTCCGCCTAATGGAGCGCGTACATGACCACCCCGCACGCACCAAACTCATTACGGGCGGCATCCGGTCCTCGAAGTCCCTGGGGTCTGCAATGGAAGTTATGGCCTGGTTGCCGCACGCCGACCTTGTGTGGCTTGCAGGGGATACATACGACCTCACTCGCCAAGAGTTCGACTACGTCGTCGAAGCCTGCCTGAGCAAGGGGTGGTGTGATCGTAATATGATAACCCGCCCTCGCAATAGGAGCATGCCATGTCAGTTGACCACGTATTGGGGGACACGGGTAGAGACGCGCTCCCTGCACGACGTGAACACGTTCGTAGCCCGAGCGCCGGACCTAATTGTGGTGTGCGAGCCTGGACTAGCGGACCCGCGAGTTTTTATCAAGGCTTCGGAGCGGCTTTCGACAAGACGAGGCTTGCTCTGGATGGCGGGGACTTTCGAGGAGGTTCGTTTTAACTGGATGGAGGAGTTCTGGCATGCCTGGGCAAAGTATCCGAACAATGATAACGCCAAGTCGTTTACAATTCCTACGTGGCACAATACTGTCACGTATCCAGGAGGAAAGAACGACCCCGAGATTCTCCTGCTCAAGCAGCGGATGGAACCCCATGAGTTTCTACTACGTTGCGCCGGAGTCCCTGTTCCCGCCCCGAACCTTGTCATGGCTGATGTGTGGGACAAGAACAAGCTGTTGAAGCCCTACGAGTTCGAGCGAGTCGATTCATATGGGAACCTGGTACCAGTCCAGCTTGCTATTGACCCTGGGTACTCCAACGGGTACTACGCGGTCGAGGTGATCCAGTACGACAGCAAGGGGGTCGCGCACATCTTCGATGAAGTAGCGCGTCAGACCGAGTTGCACGAAGACATCATCGAAGCCTGCAAAGACCGGCCGTGGTGGGGCAACGTTTCGGGCGGGACAACGGACCCCCACGCAGAGAAGCACATCTTCGGCTCCGCCACCACGGGTGAGATATGGTGGAGCAAGGCCCGCGTCAAGCTGCGTATCCCTGAGCGGCTTCACGTGTCCGACTCCATCGCTCGCCTCAAGGCGATGATGAAGCCTATTGACGGCAAGGGTCTTATGACCATCGACCCCATCTGCGAGCGTCTAGTGTGGGAGATGTCCCACTGGCGACGTAAGCAGAGCAAGGAAGGATACGGGGCACCCACCCAGAACAACTGCGATGGCATCAAGGCCATGGCGTACTTCTTCGTAGACCGCCACGCATCACACGACAAGTGGCAGGACGTGGTCACGACCAAGGACTACAAATTCACGAACGTACCCACCGCGTAGCGTGTGCTATACTAGGAGCGTATTATCATGCCAATGGAAAAGATCACCGATACAGAGAAGACGTGGGTTGAGGAAACTATAGCCCACCAGAAGACGACGTACGACGAGACGCACAAGCTGATCGACCAGATGCGCCGTCTTCGCTACATGCGGGCCAAGGCACGCCCGCCTCGGGCGTTCCAGCGCCTCATTGGCAAGGGGATCAAGTCCCCACTCTCCTACAACCTGGTGCAGACGATTACCGGCATGATTGTCCGTGACCGCCCCAAGTACCAGCGTGTTCCGCGAAGCAAGGCGGAGAAGGACCCCGCACAGCGCCTACAGAACTCCGCCGACCCCCTGATGCAGAGCTACGAGGAAATCTCGAAGCGGCCGCTGTTCTTCCTCTGGGCTGACCAGGCTGTAGCGGACGGCCGCATCATCGGGAAGATTCGCCGCGTACCCTGGGAGGGGTACCCAATTAAAGCGTCCGGCGAGAAGGACAAGGACTTCAACAAGCGCATTGCTGCCTGGGTGATGAACGCCTCAACCCACCCGCTGCGGGCTACGATTGTGGACGCCATGGGGTTCATGCCCGACCGGAACGAGTGGGAGCCGCAGTTCATCATAGAGACGGGGAACCGCCCGACCCTACCCACCTTCAAGGCCATGGGGGTCATCCCCACTAATGAGGGGTTCAAGTCTGTCCCCACGGATAGGCCGTACCCTGACGACGAGATACCCACGGGGACCCCACCCACAGTACCCGTCGAAGAACTGTGGACAAAGGACGCACTCTACCTACGCGTGGGTGGAGAGGCCGTGATGAAGTTCCCCAACGAGTTCGGTTTCATCCCGTACGCGTGGAACCTGGGTGCCGTCTCGTCCCACAATGACCCAGCCCTAGAGGGGCTGTCTGTACTCTACCCGTACCTTGGGCTAGAGCCATGGATTCAGATGCTACTCGGTGTGCTCGCCTCGTGGAGCATCATCGGTGGTACGCCCATCCTCGTGCAGACAAGTGATGCCCGCGCTGGTTCCAGCAACGTCGGGGCCGTCGCAGACATCCCACTTAACAAGATGGTGACACTCCCACCAGGCGCAGACCTCTCGTTCGTACAACCGCCAGGGGTCGGTCGTGAGATCATCGAGTTTATCAATCTGCTCATGGACTTCATTGACCGCGCCGGTATAACGCCTCTTGCCCAAGGGCACGTAGGGACCAGAACTCCTGGACTCACGGTCGCCTCGGCATTGGAGGCCGCATCCGGTAAGTTGATACCGATCAAGTCTAACCTTGAGACGTTCCATGAGTCGATGGTAAAGATGTCATGGCGGATAGTTCACGACCACATCAAGCAGCCTATACACGTTACGGGTCAGGGACTTGTCGAAAGCGGCAAGCTGCGGGGCAAGCGGCGTGGACGTGGCCGCTTCATCATCGACCCCAAGGACATCGGTGACTACTACGACGTGAAGGCTGAACTCTCGTTCGATACGATTCAGGACGAGATCGCCAAGGGTACCCACGCTGCTACGATGAAGGCCCACAAACTCTGGGGCCGACGCCGCTCGATGCGGTTCTCCGGTGTGGATGATCCCGAGGAGGAGATGGACGAGATTGAACTGGACGACCTGGCCCAGACCCCAGCGGTCCGAGCACAGATCGTGCAGGAGGCCATCAAGAACGAGCCTGAACTACAGAAGATTCAAGAAGAACTCGCTGGACAGGGCATCGACATCATTGAGCTACTCGTCGGGGGAGGTTCTCCAGGTGAGGGCGAAGGTAGTGACGGAAGCGTGTTCCAGGGCGCACCCCCGCCCGATAGCCAGCGGGGTGGCACACCGCCTGCTTCGCGCTCGTCGCGTGGTGGAGGTACGGGTGGCCGTCGCCAGCCACAACAGCGAGCGACCCGCCCACCGTCACAGTAGGCTTGACGCGGGGTACCGCGTAATGGTAAAGTGAGGCGTAATGGCTAGTCGGTCTAAGCGTATTGCTGATAGGCTCCGCGAACGTATCCAGCACGAAGCTGGGACGGTTGCTGATTACTTCCGTGAGGAAGCTGCGGTTGAGCCGCGTAAGCCGAGCAAGCGCGAACGGGCCGCGAACTTCATGCAGATGACGCAGGAGCAGAAGCAAGAGGAGTTCCTCGCTACCCCACCTGGTGAGTGGGGTACTCACGTACAGGAGGAAATGGATAACGCGATTGATCAGTTCGGTCCGTCCGTATCAGCGGCCCTACCGTTCTTCACTACGGGACTACCACCGACGACCACACCAGAAGATGACACACCGCAGGGCGAACTCGCACGACTGGAGGAAGTCCTCGGTGTATCACTGGGGTTGAGCTAATGCCAGTACACATGAAGAAACTACAAGGCACGCAGGATGGGGTCAACGTAGGCTCCACACTTGACAACCAGCGCCAGGGAGGCCCCACGTCCGCGTCGGGTATCCCCCCAGGGGCGGGTACCTTCTTCGACCTGTTGCCGAGCCACCCATCGTTTGATGCGCTGGCAAGCTTGGGGATTGTACCTGGTGCAACTATCCAAGCATTTGGCGACCAACAGCACGAGGAGGCGAACAACGTTCTTACTGGGCAGTGTATAGAAAAGAGTCTGGCTGGTATATATGCGGCTGCGGATTTGCCGCTACCCGCCCCCGTGTGTCCCGATGAACTCACTACGGGCGGTGGTGGTAGCATCTCAACACCAGTGGTTCCGCCCGTAATCGAAATACTGGCCGAGCGGCGTGCCCGTCGGGGACAGAACGCTACGAACCTTTTGGCCGCAGCGCAACAGACCGTATCCCCTGGTGCCAAGGTCTTCCCTGGCTTCGAGGGAGGCGGACTCGCTGACGTGCTGCTTGGCCTCATTACGGGCAAGGGTGTTGATGCAGCCAGCGGTATCATACCGGACGCGGCACGCCAAGTCCATCGGCAGACCCTACCACACGAACCGTCCATTGAATCGGAGCTACCGGCCTCCTTGGCCGCAGCCCAACAGATACTAGATGCAGTGCGGGTGGTGTAACATGAAGTTTTACGGAGCGGCACACGGAATCTCGGTAGAGGGTCCCACGCTACTGCATGTGGGGGAGCGCAATCCGAATGACAAGAAGTTCGAGGTGGACGAGTTCGTCTTGGCCCCACCTGGTACTGTCGTAGCGCCCCGCCCCCGTGGCATGGCGGCTACCCCTCAGAACGCGGCCCTGGCCCTCATTGACCAGGCAGACGGTACGGACATCATCGACGGCAAGACGATGCGGATGCTACAGAACACCATCGACATGCACGCGGCAGAACACGGCGCACAGGTCACACCTGGCGCACAGTCCATGTCCGACCTACTCGCGCAGCTTCTCGGTGGGGGTGGTATCTCGATTGACATGCTACTTGGAATCATCACCCTGATGCAGTCGCTTGGTACGATTATACCTGAGGCGATTGGTGTGACTGACGTTGCGGACTTGCGCGACATCATTGGTGGAGCCACGGGTGGTAACGTGCCCACGCTGGCCGCACGCCAGTTTGGTGAGCAACAGCGCATCAACAACGCCAACCTCATGTCCCAACTTGGGGTAATCATTCCTGGACTCCTGGGCGCGACCGGCTCCCAGTTCGAGTCTGGCCTAGCGCGAGCACTTGATCCTGGGCTAGCTGCTGCGGATGTCAACTTCCGTGGTGGTACAGGTAACATCGGTGAGTTGCAGACGGCCGTACGTGATATCCAGCCCCTTGAGACGCTTGCTAAGAAACAGCAGGACTTCAACAACGCACTAACTGGGTTCCGTTCGTTCGGACTCAGCGGACCACGCCCATCGGTGTCACCTACGGCGGGCGTGTAAGGAAGGCGCTATGCCACATCCCTCCGGTGGACCCCATCTGGGAGATGCATCAGGGTTCATTGATACATTTGACACTAGACAGCCCGTTGGTGATAGACCAGCGGGTATTGGTCCGCCCCCCCCGCCTCGTTCCCAGCTACCACTGTTCGGTCCCCAAGGTAGCACCGAGACAGAGGAACGTATCCGGCGTCGTGCGCTATTTCGCGGCTCGCTGAATGATGTTACAAGCCTGACGCGTAGTCGGTCGCTTGTCAACAGCCCTGCAAACAACCCGTCTGCCCTACTACGTCGGCGTGACAACACGTTCCGTGAACTGGCGTCTCGGATGCTCACTGCGCGTGGGGCCGAGCGTTTCCAGATACTCAATGAGCTACTTATTGACGAACAGGCGTTCAACGACCCACAGTTCTTCGCCAAGATGGAGGACGTACTCTCCCCCCTAGAGCAGCACATGGTGTTCTCGGCCTGGGAGGGTGCGGCGTCTGACGAGGAAATGACTGACCAGCTACAAGTCCTCTCCGAGCTACTTGCAGAGGACTACGAGGAACGTGGCGACTTGGACCCTGGTGGGCTGTTCGGCAAACTCCCCACGGGTGTCCAGGAGTTCATTGCGAACATGATCGAGGTCACGGCCCCCTGGCGCAAGGGTGTCGCACCTATTTCCGAGCAGTCTGAGAAGATACCACTGTTCGGCCCCTCGATCAAACGTGAGATTGACTTCCTCCCCATCACGCTGCCGCTGGCTGTGTTCGGTCCTACCCGCTTGGTGCTGGCTGGCTCGGCTGGCGCGGTACTTGCGGGTGGTTCGGCACGGGCCTTTACAGACGACGAGAAGATCGTCACAGGCGCGGAGATTGCTGGTGGGATTGCACCCTTCGCTCCAGGTGCGCTTCGCGGTTCACTCTCCACGTTCCGCCGCTTCCGTCCCATTGAGACGCCTGTAGACCTCCCCGTTACTAAGGGGTCCACGGTACGGTTCACTGAGAACGCCATAGGGTCGGGGCGACCCAAGGGCAACTTCACAATCGTTGACCAGAACAAGTTTGGATTCGTGTTGCGGAAGCCGAATACGCGCCGCCTCACTGGTAAGGTAGGACGCGCCCTACGTCAAGACACAAAGGACCTACCTATCACCCGTGTCCCCGAGGAAGAACTGATCAACATCATGCGGACGGTGCGGAAGCCGAAGTTCTTGCTGGCGGACGACTTGAAGCGGATGGCGAAGGACCAGCGCGAACGATTCAACCGGCCCGACCAAGCCGCCCTATACGAGCGTGCTGCTGCCCGCATCTCCGTCTCCCCCGAGGAGTTGAGCGAACTCAACACGCTGCGTAAAATATCACGCACCCTCACCAACGAGGAGTCGTTCCGACTCGCTCTCCTTGAATCCAAGGAAGGACAGGTCCTCGGTATCCAGGGTGGGCAAGCACTAGCCGCAGCACGTCTCCTCAAGCAGGAGGAGTCTGTACTAGCTGCCCGTGAAGTGCTCAAGGGGCAGGCTGACGATGTCCCTGGTGTGTGGGAGATTCAGGTCGATCAGGGCTGGTCCGTTCTCATGGGGATGCGCGACGACTTCGGCAAGGCCGGAGCGTTCGAGAACGTAGACACCTTCCTGCGTGCTGCGGACGACATAATGATTCGTGTCCCTGTTACGGGCGAACTCATTCCAGCCAGCCGCATCCAATGGGTTCCGGCCAAGGGCGAGTTGACGGACATGATGATCAGCATGCCCAAGTCGCTACAGGGGGCAGATATTCCCCTCAACGTCGCCAAGTTGCTGACGGCTGCGGAGAAGGAACTACCAACCGAGATCACTCCAGCGATACGCAAGGTCGCCAAAGAGTACGGCATCCAGCTACAGCCAAAGTCAACAGCCCGTGAGGTGCTCGAAGAAATCCGCGACATGTTCTCCTCGGTGGATGTCGTTACGGGTGCGCCCCTGAAACGGAGCATGTCAGGGACAAGCACGGGTATAGACAACCTACAGCTACCGCGCCAGGTGTCCGAGATGATTATTGGTGGTGGCCCCGAGGCGCGGGCTACTCTCGCACCACGGCTGGTTGCCCAAATACGGGCCTCGGCCGGTGATGACGTAGCGGACGATGTGGTACGTGGTCTTGAGGCGCTGCACGGTATCGAGTCGAACAAGACCATCATCATTGGCCGCAGCCAGGGCCGCACTGTTACGGGCACCCTGGAGGGTGAGGCTACGGAAGGCTTCGTCCCCAGCCGCGTTACGGAGGAAGCCTCGAACATCCTGAACCGTATAGACAAGGGCGAGAAGGTGGGTTCCCCTACATTCGGGTACGACATCAAGGGGTTGCGTCGGGTTGCTTCGGAGAACGGCTTCGACCCGAAGGGGTTGAAGAAGCCTGAGATCATCTCAGAACTACAGCGGCTCTCCAAGGGCCTCGAAGGCATCAAGCAGGAAGGCAAAATCACCATACGACGCTTCCAGTTGAACACTGAGGACCTCAAGGGCATGGGCATCACAGAGCGCGTCGGTGAGATACTTGGTGTCCAGGGCAAGACAAAGGGGCGCATCGTCAAGGTGCCCACGAAGGGCGTGACTCGTATTACACCCAACGACTTCGAGCAGAGCGCGGTGACACAGGCCGGTACGCCCCTCGGCCGCATGCCCATCGACAAGCACACCATGATGGTCTTCCCGACCCGCAAGGGTGCTTCGCTCTCGCCAGAAGAAGTCAAGGACCTCAAGTCGCTTCGGACCTCCCTCCGCAAGGACTTGACGAAAGAGGACAAAGCACTACTCACTCGCCTGTCCGCCAAAGAGGGCGCGTTCACCACGACTGAGTTGGAGTCCCGCATCGCCTCGACCAAGACGGAACTGTCCTCCCGTATCCGCGCCCGCTCCGGTATTGAGCGGCGTCAGGTCACGGGCAAGCCTGGAACCAAGGCTCACGACAAACAGGTGCAGAACCGCAGCGACCAGCAGAACGACCGTGTGCGTCTCGGTATCCTTGAGGGTTACGGTGAGGTGGTACCTGACAAGAAGCTGTCCACCGAACTCATGGAGGAGATGGCCGAGAACAAGCGCATCTTGGTAGAGATCGAAGACAACCTTGAAAACATGTTCACCACCATCCCCAAGGGCGCGTCACGGGGTGCGTACGAGGAGGAGCTAAAGGAAGCACTGATCAAGTCCCGTGATGTGGATGCACTCGACGCTGTCTACCGGCGCGAAGCCGAGTCGATGAAGATTGCCATGGGCGACCTTGAGCACAACATCGCTGCCCTGACAAAGAAAGAGGGCCGTAAGGGTGGGCTGAACGCCAAGGACACCCAGTTGTTCGCTGACATCCAGAAGCAGAAAGAGTTCTACCAGCAACTCGGCCTGCACAAGGACCTCACCACGGATCGGCTCGAAGCCATCTTCCAGAACCTCGGCATCCGCCACATCCTCGGGTCGGCTGTGGGTTACGTGCCGCTGCCGCACATGAAGCGGTCGTACCTGTTCGACCAACTGGCAAAGTCGCACCTGTACCAGTCCATCACAGAGCCACGGAACCTTGAACTAGGGTCACGGTTCTGGGGTACGTTGGAGAACGCCAAGCTGGTTGCTGCGACCGACTTCGGCCCCATTGCTAATGCGATGGGTGACATTGCTCGACTCTCTATAGGCAAGTCACGCATGGCACGCCCGAAGGCTATCACTGAGTGGGCAGGACGACGCTACCTGGGGAAGAATCTACCTATTGACAAGTTCATCAAGAAGCTAGAATCTACGCCTGCCAAGTTCAAGCCGTCCACGACTGCGGATAGGTTCTCGGAAACAACCGAAGGCCGGTTCCGTAACATGATGTCCCGCATACTCAAAGACATGCAGAAGCGGTACGGAGATGGGTACGCGGAGGAGTCGCGGCACCTGTTTTATGGCTCACACGCCAACATGTTCACCATGCTCCAGGACCCGAACTGGTTCAAGCCAACCAAGGGCATGAGCCATTGGCTCGGGCAGTACGCCTCGAAGCTGGACGAGTGGAACAGCGTGGCACGGTCACAGGGTATTGACCCGAACGTGTTCCAGAAGATGTTCCGCCAGTTGTTCGACGAGCGGGCCTTGGGTGTGCTTGGCAAAGGCGAGCCAGGTCAGGTAGCAGCGAAACGGCTCAAGGAACAAAACCTTGAGGGTACGTTGACGGAGTTCTTGAACTGGGTACATGACGCGGCCCCCCGCCGCAAGTTGGGCGGCGTGCTCGGGAACCGCCCACCAGAGGAGTTCTTTGCCCCAGCTGCGTCCATACTCTTTGCGCGTCCTTACGCCATTGGTGAGGGGATTGCGAGCAAGTCCTTCATTGGTTGGGCGAAGCAGATGGGTGTGGACGTGAAGATGTCCATGTTCGGTATGGAACTGGCTGAGACACAGAAGCTACGTGCTACGACCGAAGTGGGCAAGGTCACTGCGGACGAGTTCAAGGAGTTTGGCAATCTGCTTCGCCACCTCGACATACCTGGCCCTGGTCAGACCCCGCTTGGTGGACTAGACGAGGTGTTCGCGCAGGCAGCGCGGAGCAAGCTGATCTTGGACCTGTCCTTCTTCACAGTTCAGGGCAACCTTGCCCTGGTTGCCAAGAGCACGGGGAACCCGCAGGGTATGGGCAAGGCGATTAAGGAACTGCTCCAGGTCACGCACTCAGACACAGCCTACGTCAACTGGCTGACGGCCAACGCGCCTCGGCTTGCCATGAACAACAATGCGGGCCTCACAGTTGGGCTACCGGCCGTCGCGGGTGGGCAGTTCCGCAAGGACTGGATATTCGAGCACCTCCCCGTGTTGGGCAAACCGGCCGGAGCCTTCCGTGAGTGGAACGACCGGCTGTTCGAGCGTGGCCTGCTTGTGCTCAAGACGAACATGGTCGATGACCTTATGGAAGACCTTAAGATGTTCTCGAAGCTGCCCGAGGAAACTCAGGGCGACTGGGCTAAGCGCATCCCCTTCTTCTCGGACATGGAGAACATCATGGGTGCGGCGGTACGGAAGAAGTCGCCGCTTGAGAACCACGAGGCAATCGTGAAGCTGGTCAACGACATGCTGACCGGATCGAAGGCTCCCGTCACAAGCACGCGAGCGTTCTACGAACGTGCCCTATTCCTCACACCGAACTTCTTCCGTGCCCAGCTACAGTGGCACGTCAAGGCGCTCAAGCCGTGGACGCTAGAGGGCTTCTTTGCCTCACGCATGCTCCTCAAGAACTACGCCTTCTGGACGCTGTTCGGCAAGCTGATCTCGCAGGCCGGTGGTGAGGGCGAGAAGTTCAACTATACCAAGCCGTGGCGAGCCGACTTCCTCGGTGTCCGTCTACCAGGTGGTGGGTACATCCCCGTGTTCCCCAGCCGTGCGGTCCAGACGATTACAGCCCGTATCCTCAAGGGTGCGTTCGACAAGGACGCGCAACAGGTCGCCTACTGGTCTGAGACATTCCTGGAGGGTCGCGCCTCTCCCGTTGCGAGCGCAGCATGGGAGTCGATTCGGCAGGAGGACTTCCTTGGCCGCAAGTACACGTCGAACTGGGAGTACCTGTGGACATGGGGCAAGCAGTCCCTACCCATCTCCATGGAGTCCACCATCGAGTCCGCCCGTGAGGCGTTCCGTGGGCATCCTGCATACTCGGACAACCCCCTGACGGCCGCAGGGCAAATCGCCCAGCAGACCGCTATTGACATCTCGGGTCGTAGCATGAACCCTGCCAACCCCGTCGAGGAACTCGACCGCATCGTGAAGCAGGCCGCAGACGAGGGCAAACTCGAAGTCGCTGGGGACAAGGTGCCCAAATGGTTCGACCTCGAAGAAGCCGAGCAACTCATAATCATCGACCAGTTCCCCGAGGCCCAGCAGTGGGCCGACATCCAGGAGTTCAATCGACGTAGTAGGGCGTCATCGACGGAGCAGCAGAATACGGAATACTTCGACAACATCCGCACCGCACGGGAGCGGGCGTATACGCTGCCTATTGACGAGTCGTTTGAGGCGGGGAACGCTACCCTGCCCGCAGGCAAGTACACGTTTGAGGATGTTGAGAACATGTGGCGCGAGCAGCTTATTACGGGCGACGAGTTCCGTGACTTTATGAAGGACACGGAGAACGTGGCCCGTGCTGAGAGCCGCTCCATGGTATCGCTGCTTGAGAACAACGGCATCGACTTCGAGACGAACAAGGTCGATGAAATTGCGGACAAGGTCAGCGGCGACCGAGGTGCGACTCTGTTCGGCCTCGCCATCCTCCAGTACAACGAGCTACAGCCCAGCGATGTTGTCAAGACTGTGACTGTGGGTGGTCGGAAGATTGAGGTCGTTGACTGGGAGCAGTTCGAGCTAGACCGTGAAGCCATCCTTGAACCGTACCCCGAGGAGACACGGGAGCGTGTCGTCGAGTGGGCGCGACGGTTAGAGAAGACGAAGCCGATCATCAAAGAGCGCCGTGAGGCCGGTGAGTTGGTTACGACGTGGTTCGAGATACCAGCGTACCAGAACCTCTCGTCATCAGATGGTGAGTTCGTTGACATCATGCGTCGTGAGATTGGTGAGCGGTACAACGCTGCCCGTGAATCGTATCCTGTGGAGTTTTCGCGGGAGGATTCACAGGGGTTGCGTACCGAAGTGATGCTACGTATGATTAACGGTGGGGATTACACGAATGAGCAGAAGCGTCTCGCTATAGTTGCAATGCTGATGGAGAACTCCAGCACCTTCGCGTCGTCGCTTGAGAACCCATCCCGCATTTCGTTCGTCCTGGAGAACCCTGGACTCCTGATGTGGTACGATTTCCTGTTCAGCGTGATCCCGCGTGAGCTACGAAACCTACTTCCGCCCGAGCTACAGTCACGGTATGATGAAGAATCACTGAGCGATGCAGTCGATGACGACGGACGATTGCCACAGACCACGGACCTACTACCACAGACCGTGACACCACAGTTTGGTCCCCAATAGGAGGGCACCCATGCAGTACCTATTTACATGTGACGATTGCGGAGCCGAGGAGGAGGTCAGCGCCTCCATCCAGGACGGCCCCCCTCCTATGTCCCATTGTATCGGAATGATGCGCCAGGTCTACCAGGTACCCGACGTGATCAATACGGCCGACGCCCGTGACCAGATCGACCGAGTCCTACGGGGTGAGGGCGGTGAGACGATACCTGGTATGACACGGGAGGAGGTCGCAGCTACGGTGAAGTCGGCCACAGCCCCCCACGAGGCTGGTAGGCAGAATCGGAAGCGTCGTAGGAATCGTGCTTGACACAGCTAATGTGCATACGCTAATATACGATTAGAAAGGGGCACACCTATGTTGGAAGACACCGACGGAACACAGGGCGAGAACTCAGACGGAGATGGTGACGGCGACGGCGCTGGAGACGGCGACGGTGACGGCGGTAACACCAACCCCAATACGTCTGAGAACCAGAACTCTGCGGGTGAGGATGGAGGGAAGTCCGACGCTGGAGGAGATGGGTCAGGCGACGGACAGCAGGGTGACGGCGGAGGCGGTGATAACAAGGAAGGCGAATCCCAGGACCAAGCGCCCACAGGCGAGTCACTACTCGACCTGTTCCGGCGTGACCCACAGGCCCAGGCTCTTGTCCGTGAGCAAGCACAAGCATGGGCCAATTCCCAACAGACTGCCGCTGCGGCCCAAAAGGCACAGACAGAAATCGACGGTCTGATTGATGATGGAGACTACGAGGAACTGGGGAAACGGTTCGCCAAGGACACCGTCACCAATCGCGCTGGCAAGGTGCAAGCTGATGCCGCACTACAGGAGGCGTTCGGAGGGGTGTATCGAGAACTATTCGCCCTACCCGAATTGCAGAACCTGACGGCAGAGGAGAAGTCGAAGATAGATGCGTCGAAGTTCACGAACGACGCCGATTACATTCCGGCTCTCCTGCAACTGATCGTCTCGAAGCGCGCAGCAGGCACACTTGACAAAACGGTGGAAGACATGCTCACAGAAAAATTGAAGGTCCTGGAGAATATGGCTGGGGCCGGTAATTCAGCGGGTGGTTCCCCGAACGTACCAGGTGGAACCAATCCTGGAGGCAACCTTGAGGGTAAGTCAGCCCGTGAACTGTTGACGACAGGCTGGTCTGACATACTCACCAAGGCAGGCTACCCGTCTGAGGACAACTAGGAGGAGGTATCATGGCACACGGACCAGTAACACTGATTGACGAGCTAGTGCTCGAAACGGATGCCATGCGGAAGGGCGTCATTATGACGATGGTGGAGGAATCCCCCGTCTTCCGACGCATCCCGTTTGAGACAACTGGGGCACTGAACATGCCAGTGACGTATCTGGCCGGAGTCCCCACTGTGCCGTTGCGGCACATCAATGAGGCCCCTGGTCGAGTCGCGGCTAGTTTCGCGCAGACCTCGGAGTCACTGAACATCATCGACACGGACATCGACATCGACCCCGTGTTGCTGGACAACAAGAACCAGGTCCAGAAGTTGGACGTAGCCCAGACGCAGGCTGTCGTCGCATCCATCGCACAGCGCGTCGTAGACCTGTTTATCAACGGGGACCCCACGGCCAATACCCGCGAGCCACTCGGCATCCGGCGTCGGCTTGGCGTGGAGGACCGCTTCAACGGTCAGACCGTTGCAGGAGCCACGGGCGCGAACCTTCGCTTCGACCCTGGTACGACCGCTGCCAACCATCTGCTTTTCCTGTCCAAGCTGGACGAGTTGATGGGTGTGCAACAGGACAAGACGAACGCGTTCATCCTGGCGCGTCAGTCCCTTGTCAACATCTGGGCGCTCCTGCGGGCCAACCGCCTGCTGGATACGACCGAGGACATGTTTGACAAGCGCATCCTGGTGTACGCGGGTGTTCCGTTCCTGGACGCTGGCTTCGTGCCTGCGGCCTCGATCACGGGTACGCTCGACACGGCGGGCAACCAGACCAACCAGGTGATCGGTAACGACGCCGACGACTACAACGCTGCCCCGATCAACGGCCAGCTTCCCGCTGGTGTCACGGGTCAGGCAAACTCAAGCACGATCTACGGTGTCCGCTTTGACACGGACTTCTGCGTGGGTCTGCAACAGACTCCGATGCGTGTCAAGCCATTCGGTGAGACGGACGCGGTGCCTCACTACGTGCGGACGAATATCCGCTGGGTGATCCACCCCGCCGCATGCTTCCAGAAGCGTGCGATCTCTCGCCTGATGAACATCGACGCTACCCAGTAGACAGTGTGAGAGAGGAGGACAAACAATGGCTCTTGACTTTGACGACAACATGCGTACAGCGGCAGTAGCCGTGGACGTGAGCGCGGCCGTGACCGTTACCCACTCGCCAGTGGATACAACTTTCAACCGTATCGCGTTCCCGAACTTTCCGCGTGGATTGTTCCTAGTGGGCATTGTATCTGTGGCTTCGGCCGCAGCCGACATGGTGCAGTTCCGAGCCGCCTTCGAGTATACCACGGATGCAGGCACAACCTGGCAGCGTGGTGCTCAGATCGAGTTCCAGGCTAATGCGGGTGGTATCCCGACGCAGCGCCGACAGGCCGCAATCGGCTTGCTCGACATCGTCCCTGAACAGGAAGCGGCTGACCAGATTCGCTGGCGAGTCGTCCTGGAGTGGGATGCATCCGTGTCTGCGTCCAACCCCACGCTAGAGTTCTATCTGGCAGGGGACCAGGGCATCGAGGCCATCAAGGACGCGGAGTAGGCGGTGTGAAACAGTAGCCATGCGCTTTAGGGTGTGGGGCGCTTGGTGGGGGCGGGTTCGGGTAACAAGCCTGGGCCTGCCCCCAAACTTCTAGGAGGATAGCCCAATGGCAGAACTATCAGCACGGTCATTGCTCCGCCGCAAGATTACGGGCGATCTCGGGCTACTCATTGAGGCCCCGTATACACGGGTCGATGCGGATACTGCGACCGTGGACAAGCTGGCCGACATCGCTCCGAACCCTGAGATCATGCGGGACGCGTTCTTCTACGTGCTGTCGGGTACGGACGCGGGGACCTGGAGCCGTGTCACGCAGTTCCTCTACCCCGCCTCGAACAACATCGACCTGGCTGTGGGCATCCTCGGTGACGTTACGGCCGACCTGTTGTCCGAGATATACTTCATGCTCGACGTTGACAACTGGAACCGCGTGATCAACGAGGCACTGACCGAGCTATGGCGGTGGGACCGTCAGAGCATCCCGCTCATTGCCAACACGAACGAGTACGCCCTGGCCTCGTGGATACAGACTAAGGGTCAGATCGCAGAGGTCCTGTTCCGTGACACTAACCCGACCCCAGCAGTAGAGGGTCCCGCGCCCACCTGGACGATACAGGAGGACGACAACGTACTGACCCTCAAGATACTCTCGCTACCTGTCCAGGTCACGAACATCAACGTCATCGTCAAGGCCCGCCACTACTACGACGAGCTAGTGACGGACGCTGCCACCACGACCTGTCCGCTACAGCTTATCACTCAGGCGGGTGTACTCAAGGGGGCTGAGAAGATATTCAAGACCCGTGGCAAGGCGATGCGTGACCTGTTCGGCCAGACCTTGATCGTCGCACAGAAGAAGCTAGACGAGCAGAAGCAGGAGCACATGCCGAAGCTAATCGCTCGTGAGTTCGTCCATGACGGAGACTTCGTCCCTGGTAGCGACTTCGCTCACGAGCCAGGGTGGTAACGTGGAAGAAACGATACAAGTAGTCATCCAGGGAGGTGCGGTGGGACTCGCTGCCCTCGCCATATGGTCGCTCCACCTCGCGCTGCGGGCGGTGCTCAACCACATACCGCACTTGGTCCGAGACATGAAGCTGATGTCGTATACACTCGATGAAATGGTCAAAGCGGATCACCAGCACCAGCTAGACACCGTGGTACTCCTAGCCAAGATGAAGGACAAGACGTAATGCCTCCACGTGTAGCGCGGCGGGGATGGGACCTACTCATTGCGGGTGAGCCATACAACTTCGGCCCCCCTGGAGTGGGTGGTGGAATCAGCCTGGGTTCGGCCGAGGATGTGGGCATCAAGAACGCCAGCCTCGGCACGATCAACATGCCCTCATTCCATCATGGGTACGGGCAGGAGGTTGTCGGCAACCCGCAGATGTACTTCACAGCGGATAACCTCGATCTGTCTGTACCGGCGCACGTCTTTCTAAGTGGGCTTAATGCATCCCACGGCCCCATCACTGCGGCCTTTCCCAATGGGAACTACTTTGGCTCCCTCCACTACGACGACGAGTCGGACCATATACTGTTCGTCACAGAGCGGAAGCTAGGTCGAATCAAGGCGAGCACGGGCATAATCACCGAGGCTACGCTACAGGGTGGGGATACGGCCCTGTCTGGTACCCAGGCGTTTCGGGGCGGACTATTCAAGTGGTTCCAACACTGGGTTGCGGGCATTGCGGACGATGTCACGTACGGCGTCGTACTCCATGACCGTTCCGTGGGGTTCGCCTTCTGGGATGTGGCTGCGGACCTGTACGACACAGAGTTCGGGCACGACGAGGACCACTCATTCGGCGACTCAAATCGAGGACGGGCCGTATACGCCTTCAACTCGGGCGTGAATGGTGCGCCCAACGAGATCGACTTCACCCTATCGATTGACGAGCGGTTTGGGGATGCTGTGGGTGGGTTCGCAAAGCACGGGCCATTCCAGGAGCTAGGTATCCCCCGCCTCGGGTGGGTCAAGATGGTCGGTTCAACCCTACTCGTTATGCGGGAGAACGGTTCCATCCTATCGGTAGACGAATCCACGGGTGGACTCGCACTGGTGGCAGAGAACTTGTACGCCCAGGTTGGGTCGGACACATCGTTCGGCTGGCACCCTAAGTCATACCTTGGTGGGCTGGTGTTCCCAGGGTTCGGGCAGATATGGTCGCTTGATCTGAACAACCTGTCCATCACGAACATCACACCGAACAAGGTGCAGAACGCCGTCGCGTTCCCCGTACCCGACTGGCCCGAAGAAGGTGAGCACGCCATCGCAGTGCGCGGCGACGAGATATGGATTGTGTCCACGGCTGCAACCGACAAGTCAAAGTTCGTCGTCGTCCGTGGCAAGCACTACAAGGACGGCTTCCACTACCAGACCTGGGCCGTGGCAGACCCCCTCAGTGGGGCAGACGCGGCACAGGAAAAGGTGATCATGGACGCGATCATCGTCAAGACCGCGAAGTCAGGCTTCGACCGCTTGTGGGTACTGTGGCGTCCCTCGACGGGTGCGAACCAAGACGACGCTTGGATAGAACGGTTCGACCTACCCGCTACGGACTGGTCAGGTGGTCCCGAGTTCGGCGCGGTAGTCCTTGCTGGTGCAGCCAACCTGGTTGGCTCGCGTTTTGGTGGTGATGGCAATGCGGCCGGTGCGCTCAAGCGGTTCATCCAGTTCCGAGGCTTTTTCCACCGAGCGTCTGCGAACCAGCACAACGTCGGCGCAATCATTGACGACGGTGCTCCCATATCCTTGACTACTGATGCGGCTGATGGCGTCGTGGCACTTGACTTCCCAGCGACCTCGGCATCAGTTGGTAGAGACATCCAGGTCACGTATCAGCGCGACGATAACGACGCGTCGGGTGTAGGGTACGCAGTGATGCCGTGGTCATTCGACTTCCTGTGGATACCCGAAGAATCGGACTCGTTCACTATCCGCATCTTTGCCTCGAACGACTACCAGGAGATACGCAAGTCAGCCCGCGACATCTTCGACGAACTGGATGCACTACGCCACACGATTGTTGCGTTGAAGTTCCCGCACGATGTCACGTGGAACGTATTCATTACATCCGTGTCAACCAGCACCATCACCGCGCTGCCTGGGCAAGTCTCCGGCGAGGAGTCGATGCTTGTTACGGTCAGCGGGCGGCGGTTGTAGGAGTGACCCGTGCCTATAGGTGACACCGGCCGACTAGAGCGGACATTGGGCCGCGCTCTATTCCACAAGAATCGCGCTACCCAGGTACCTCGGTATAAGGTACTGCCACCTCGGGGCGAAGGTGCGGACGTTGCGTACCTAGACACCGACGACAAGCTGTACTACTGGAACATCACAACATCGTCCTGGATCGTGCTTGCTATTGGTGCAGCCGCACACACTGAGGACCACGACCACGATGGCACACCGACACAGAAGTTGCTCGCAGCAAACACGCACGAAACACCGTCCGCAAACACGCATCACGCCGAATCACACGCTGTACCGTCACATAGCGGGACGCCAGGGGGCGAGTTGGGTGGCACGTGGACAACTCCGACCGTAGATGCAACCCACTCAGGTAGCGCCCACCACGCGCAAAGCCATACGCTCGCCTCCCACTCGACCAAACCTCACTCCGCCTTGTCGGACGCCCCAGCGGACGCACACCACACAGAGGTACACGCACCAGAATCGCACTCGGGGACCGACATCACTGGCGTGGAGCTAGAAGACCTGTCGGACGGCGGCGCAACGACGCTGCATACCCATGCTGGTGGTGGTGTTACGAAAGTAACAAAGATAATCGCTTGGTCGGCTGAATCTGAATCACAGATTGCCGGTGATACTCTCGACGAGTTCCCCAACGGAATCTGTGTTGGAGAGGCCGGAGAACGCGGGACGCTGACGGCCATTCGGGCAAAGGCAACCGCCTCGGTCGTCGGAGTTGGGACCAACGAGATCGACATTGAAGTTGACAATGCACCGAGCTTCCCCTCGCCCACTGTTATTGCTACTATTCCACTGAACACGGCTCTCGAAGCCAACGACGTGACGTTCGCAGCCTGGTCGAACACGGACA
>SDBT01001211.1_pt1 | contig 44601 bp, 33 predicted proteins | sample 2277101 | NCBI WGS metagenome assembly SDBT01 (sample SAMN10404973, study PRJNA504765) | marine sediment metagenome | isolation source: marine sediment core GS10_PC15, 103 cmbsf | place: Arctic Ocean: Southern Knipovich Ridge | collected 2010
CAACTGGGGGCAGGTGAAACGCTCCATCTTCGCGCAGGCTGGACGCCCGTTTCCGACGCCGAGACCGCCGTGCACTGGAAAGACGGCGGCACACGCACCAGCGGGGCGGTCACCGTCCGCCGCGACAAGGACGCTGAAGGAGCACTCGTCTACCGGTTTGATACGGGATTTGGTGGGACGGAATACAGGCTCCTATTCAAGCATGGCCGCGTGCACTCTGTGAAGGTAAACGGGCTCTATTGGAAACTCCGCCAACACATCGCTGCACGGGTCTTCGCACCCGCATCGCCGGCACCGGCCGCCTCCTGAGCATCGAGCGGAAGGAGAGTTCCGACTGAGCCGCCGTTCGCTGGAAGAACCCACGCTGCCTCGCCAGGCGCGACGGCAAACGGAGTTCTCGGATGCACGATTTTTTTGTTTTTCGCATAACGCCGGGGCGTCCTTGCGCAAATAGGATTGTGTAGGGCCATCGGTAGTGCTCGTGAAAGGCACATTTATGGACGAGGCTGCAGACAAGATCGCTGAAGGGCTGCGGCGTGGCTGTCGCGACGCGTGGTCTTCGCTGTACGACCTGTATGCCGAAAGAACGTGGCGCGAAGCGGCCCGCCTGCTGGGCGGCAGTCGACAGGAGACAGCCGACGTCGTGCAGGAGGTTTTCATGGCCGCCGCGGAGTCTGCATCGCGCTTCGACGCCGGGCGTGGAACGCTCTGGAACTGGCTGGCGGGAATCGTCAGGAATAAAGTCGCACTGCGATTCCGCCGGAATACGAGCCGGATTTCGGCCGCCAGACACTGGTGGAACGGGATGAACGACATGCGGCGGCAATGGCTGTCAGGCCGCCGGGATGCCCCCGACGGTGCGCTCGAGACCGAGGAGATGGCGACGCTCGTCAGGGCCGCGCTGCTCGAGGTCTCCGATGAGCATCGCACGCTCCTGGTGGGCAAGTATATCGAGGACCAGTCGGCCGAGCAGCTTGCGGCCCAGTCCGGCAGCACGGCCGGTGCGATACGGGCGCGACTGCTGCGTGCGCGCCAGGCGTTCCGCAAGGCGTTCTCCGCCAGGACAGACCCGGCGAGAACCTCAAGGAGCACGTCATGAACGGTGATTCACAGGAAAACGAAGAAGGTCGCCTGAGCGAAATGATCTCCACGGCCGACAGAAATGCTCCGCAGCCGGACAGGGAGTTCCTGGCCGGTCTCAAGATGCGGTCGACGCTGCGGTTTGTCGAATCGGCTTCGTCGGGCGGAAAGAGCAGAAGGAGTTTGATCATGGCCAGAGTCAAGAGATTCGCGCCTGGTGCGGTGGCGGCAGGCCTGTTGGTGGCGATAGGCGTTGCGGTTGTGCTTCTGCCGGGCAGCGGCGAATCCGGCGTTGCCTGGGCCGACGTGCGGAAGCGTATTGAACAGGCAAAGTGCATGAAGATGAAAATGGTCCTGGCCATGCCGGACGGCACGAAGATACGTGCCCGGTACATGATGGCAGAAGGGGGCCTGATGCGGCAGGAGGTATCTGTGGACGGGGAGGAGATGGTCCTGATAGCCGATATGAAAAAGGGGGTCATGCTGAGGCTCATGAAGAATCTGAAGCTTGCCAGGAAAGTGCACATCAAGGATATGCCCAAGGTCATGAGAGACCAGATGGTCAAGCAGAAGAACTATCTTGCTGAGCTAAAGAAGATGATCGGCAAGGCCGAGAAGGAACTCGGCGAAAAGACGATCGATGGCGTCAAGGTCAAGGGGTTTCGAGTGAGCAACACCGGCATGGTGATGGATATCTGGGTCGACCCCAAGACCTCCATGCCGATCAGGATCGAGGGCAAGATGACTGATGGGGGGAAGATGGTGATGTCTGACATTGAGCTCGTAGAGAAGATCGATCCCGGCCTTTTCAGTCTTGAGGCGCCCAAGGGCTATAAGATCCAACAGGAACTGGACATTTCGATGAAGATCGGCGGCGTTGAGGAACTCACGGATGTGCTCAAGGCGTGGACCCAAATCAGGGACGGTGCGTTCCCCGACGCCATCAACTCCGCACTGTTCATGAAAGACGTTCAAAAGCACATCGCAAAACTCATGGATGCTGCGGATGTGCCGTTAACGTTCAAGGAAATCCAGGCTCTGATAGATCGCGTGGCGAAGACCCCTTCCATGCGGTTGGTCAACGTCGCGAAGCTGATGCAGTCCAATGAGACGTTCCACTACCAGGGCAAGGGCGTGAAACTGGGCGAGAAGGACACCGCCGTTCTGTGGTACAAGCCCGAAGGCAAGGACAAGTACGTTGTCATGTTCGGCGACCTGCACGTCAAGCGAATGCTGAAGAAGGACCTCCCGCCGAAGAGGAAGAATGTCCCGGCAAAGCCCGCGCCCCAGCCGGCGGGAAGGGACTCCGCTCGGCCATCATGGAACGAAGAAGTGGACATTCTGGACTATGCGGCCAGGCATCCCCGCGGCTTCCGATCGCGACAGCCCGATGGCACATGGCGATGGGTGAAATACAGCGACACTGAGCTTGAGCGAGCCGAGGAGGCACTGAAGAAGCACGCCAAGCCGTGGACTGCCAAAAAGGTCCTGTTGTGGTACAAGGAGGCAAAAGACGCCAAGACCAGGGCGTACCTGCTGCACGTGCTCGCCGCCAGCAGGCATCCCAAGGCGGTCATCGAGTTGCGCAAGGCGGCGAGGGACAGCGTGCCGCATGTTCGCGCCACGGCTGTAGAACTCCTGGTGGACTACTACTACTTCCAGTCAGAGTGCAGTTATTCCTTAACGGCTAACTGCGCTCTGACCCCATTTGTCCTTTACGTTTATAATAAAGGTTAGACAATGAATGATCTCCCTGAAGAATTAATTGAGAAACTAAAAGTAATTGAGAAAGAAACGGTCTTTTTCTCTCAAAAACCTTTGAAACCAAGAAGATTAAATGTTTTTACACTGACTTGCGACGCTCTTTTTGCAATCAGCATCGTAATATTGTTTATTTTAGATGCTTCATCACCGTTACCTTATTTGTTTTCAATGATATTTCTAAATGGAATTGTAAATCACCTTCATCTGAAAGAATTACATAACAATTATACTACTGCTTGCGAGATTATTAACTTCTACAAAAAAAATGAATCTCCAAAAACCTAACAAACAAATGCTACGGACGCGTAAACGCGCCGCAAATTTGAGGCGTTATCCTGCTAATAGAACGCCTCCTAATCACGTTCACGAGAACAATGACACCACTGGGTGAAAGATATGGAACACATCGTGAAATCATCGGACTTAGTTTTATTATGCTTTGCATCGGATTGTGGGCTGATATGAGACTCATGAAGAGAAGATTGAAGCTGCTGGAGCAAAAGGTAGGCAACCTGGAAAAGCCGAGTGGCTGACGTGTATTCAACCGCAAAGCTGCACCTGCATCCTGGATAATGTTCTCGCAGTGTGCCGCGACCATCACGAAGTACAAGATGGCCATAGCGGTCAGCCGGTGTCCCTCCCGACCATCCAGCCGAGAAGCTCCTTGCCGCAGGAAACAAGACCGCAGCCACCAGGATCTACGCCCACCTGCGCAAGACCCGCACCGAGCCATCGGATCTCTACATCCGCCAAGCCGGCCACGCGAAACCCCCGGATGCCGTGAGAGGGCTAATCCGGCCAGGCCAAAGAGCGCGGCCTGGAATGCCGATCCATATCGCCGTTGTGGGTATGGGCATTTTCGGGTAGTATATAAGCGTCCAGCAGTGCGGAACTGAAGGAGATCCAACCATGTCCACCACGCATACCCTGTTGGCTGTCGTGATGATCGTAGCGCTGGCCGGAAGCTTTGTCCTGGCCGACGACAAGCCCACCACGCCCAAACCGGAAGCGCAGGCCGAGCCCTCGCCCGATCAAATCGCCCAGTGGGTCAAGGAGATGGACTCGGACAAGTTCGACGTCCGGGACAAGGCGGTGGAGAAGCTCATCGCCGGGGGAAAGCCCATCATCCCCGCCGTTACGAAGGCCGCCAAGGGCAAGAGCCTCGAAGTCACCGTCCGCTCCATCAGGGTGCTGAAGAACTTGCTGGAAAGCGAGGACGAACCTACCAATGCCGCCGCCCAGGCCGCCCTGGAAGATCTCGCCAAGGATGAGAAGCACGAATCCGGCCGGCAGGCGAGGGATGTGCTGAAGTCGGTCAGGCCGCGTAGGCCGGGGGGCGCGATCGGAACCATCGTGCTCAGCGGCGGGCGCCTCATAGTCGGCGCCGGCGGGCGCCTCGTGATCGAGGGCAACGGGGTTACCATCGGCGGGAAGGGAATGACGATCAGCGTCACCAGCGTCAACGGCAAGAAGGAAATCAACGCCGAGGAAAACGGTCGCAAGGTCAAGATCAACGAGGACAAGGACGGGATCGTCGTGGTCGTCACCGAACCGGCCAAGGGCAAGAAGAAGGCCGAGACGAAGACCTACAAGGCCGCCGACGCCAAGGAGCTGAAGAAGAAGCATCCCGAGGCGCACAAGCTCTATGAGAAGTACGCCCGAAGCGGGATTGCCCCGAGGGTGCAGATAGGCAATGTCGTCCGCCTGCGGGCGAAGGTGCCTCAGGTCCGCCCCGCCATCGCAACGGCGACCCTGAAGCGCCCGGGTGGGGTCACCGAGGCCCGTAAGCTCCTCGACGAGGCGCGGAAGGACCTGGGCAAGGCGGCGGCGAAGCTTCAGGCCGGCCAGAAAGACAAGCTCACCCCGAAAGAATGGGCGGAGATTCTCAAGCAGATCGAGTCGGTCAGGAAGAATCTCGACAAGGCTCGCAAAGACCTTGGCCAGTAGCCCGCGTTTCTCACCACCGCTTAGCTGTCTTCGAACCGCCACAGGCGGACTCAGGCCTGAGGGGAGCTCACAGCCCAAGCCGAGAACGCGTGGCTTATTTGAATCGGAAGGAGATGAATCGATGACAAACCGCGGGAATGGAATAAGTCGCCGTCGCTTCCTGACAGGCACAGCGGCGACGGCCGCGGCGGCAATCGTGCCGAGCCACGTGCTGGGCGGTCCGGGCAAGACAGCGCCCAGTGACGTCATTACGTGCGGCCTGGTAGGCTGCGGCGGCCAGGGCGGCGAGGACATCAGGAACTACATCGGGGGCTGGGGCGCCAAGTACAAGATCCTCGCCTGCTGTGACGTCGAGCAGCACCGGGTGGCCAAAGCGCTGAAGAAGTGGCCTGGCGCCAAGGGCTACGGCGATTTCCGCCGCCTGCTGGAGCGCAGCGACATCGACGTTGTCAGCGTCGCCACGCCGCCGCACTGGCATGCGCTGATCACCATCGCGGCCATGGAAGCGGGCAAGGACGTCCTCTGCGAGAAGCCCATGACCAAGTTCATCGCTGAAGGACGCGCGGTCGTCAACGCGGCCAAGCGATACGGGCGCGTCTTCCAGATCGGCACATGCTTGCGCTTCGGCGCGCACGGGAGCAGCCGCAGCAGGCGCATCCACAATATCATGGCCAGCGGCCTGCTGAAGGACTGCAAGGGCGTCTGGATCAGGCGGGGGCAGTTGCACGTCAAGGGGTATTGCGGCAGGGTGAATGCAAAACCCCAGCCGGTGCCCGCCCACCTTGACTGGGACATGTACTGCGGCCCGGCGCCGCTGAGTCCGTATCACCCTCACCGGTTCGGGTGGAGCCACCGCTTCTACTGGGACTACGAAGGGCAGGGGCTGGCGGACTTCGGCCAGCACTACCTGGACCCGATCCAGTGGATCTACGCCAAGGACTACACCAGCCCGGTCGAGATCGAGGCCTACGCTCCGCCGTCACACCCCGACGCCGCTGCAATGTGGGGGTGGGTCGAGCTGAAGTATGCCGACGGGTTGACCTTCGTCCTCGACGGCAGGGAGTGGGGCAAACCCTACGACCGCAAGGAGGCCCGCCACGTCGAGCTCAGCGATCTCGATGAGGCAAGCCAGAAGAAGGTCTTGGCCATGCCGGACCCGCCGAAGCCGATCACCTTCCCCGAGGCGGTCCGCACTCGGAAGAAGTCGGTCGGGCACGCCGAGGCGGCCCACCGCGCCGCCACCATCCTGCACCTGTCCAATATCGCCATCCGCTGCGGGCGAAAGATCAAGTACGACCCCGTTAAGGAGCAGGTCATCGGCGACGAGTTCGCCAACCGGCTCGTGAACCAGCCCATGCGGGCGCCCTGGCACCTGTAAACGGAACCTGACTGAGAAAGGACCATCACGATGGCGCCTTCAGCGAAACTCAAGACCCTGGTCAACCAAATGCCCGACCCGGACAACCGGGGCGCGTACACCAACATGGACAAGGCCAAGATCGAGACGGCCATAGCCGAGATCCACAAGGGCGGCCGTGACAGCATCATCGGCCTGATCGACATGCTCGTCGAACCCGGCAAGGGTGACGACGTCAAGCCGCACTACGCCCTCCACGTGCTGGCCGTGCTCGTCTGCAAACCCGGCGACGACAAGCCGCGCGCCGAGTTTGCCCGGACCGTGGCCTCGCAGCTCGTCAGGCCTGGCCCCAGGGGCCGGCCCAAGGGCGTGCAGAGGTATCTCATCCGGCAGTTGCAGGTAGCCGGCGGCAAGGAGGTGGCGCCGGTCCTCGGCAAGGCCCTGCTCGATCCAGAGCTGTGCGAGCCGGCTGCACTGGCGCTGTTGGCCATCGGCAAAGGCGCCGCCGACCAGCTCCGCGCCGCACTGCCCAAGGTTAAGGGCAAGTGTCGGCTGGCGATTCTCCTGGGCCTCGGCTTCCTGGCCGACCGCGGGGCCGCCGATACGTTCAAGCAAGCCATCGGCGACGGAGACAGCCAGATCCGAATCGCCGCAACCTGGGGACTGGCCAGGATCGCCGATGCCGCCTGGGCCGACGCGCTCCTTAAGATGGCCGACGCGCATAAAGGCTGGGAGAGAATTAAACACACCAAGGCCTGTCTCCTGCTGGCCGAGAACCTCCTGGCCGCAGGAAAGGAGACCGCAGCCACCAGGATCTACGCCCACCTGCGCAAGACCCGCACCGAGCCATCCGAACTCTACATCCGCCAAGCCGCCCAAAAAGGCTTGGCGACTGCGAAATAACAACAACCTGCAGCCTGGTCTGATCGTGAAACGAAGTGCCGCTGGGCCCGGCTGACGAGCGCGGGGTGCAATCCCGATGTAAATCGCCATTGCGGGTGCAAACATTTTCGGGTAGCCTTTACCCGGTAATACTTTTTCGGCGAAAAGGGGAAACTTCATGATTGCAGTAAGACCATTTCGGAAGTATCGGTACTTGCTCTGCCTTCCAGCATTACTGGCGTTCGGACGGGCCACAATGGCCTATGACCCCCCGCCGCCGCGGACCCATATCGTGCGGCTCGGGGAACAGTTGAAAAGCCCGGACGTTGCCAAGCGTCTTCATGCGGTACGGGAGCTTGGGGGTGCTATGGACGGCAGGGATATCCGCCCTGCCGCCGAGGCGCTGGGCACGGTGTTCGATGATCCGTCCCCCAAAGTTCGCCTCGAAGCCCTGCGCAGGCTGGATTCGGTGTTGTGGCGAAAGCCGGTAACGGAAAAGGAACTCTCGGCTGGCCGGGCCGATGGCGATTCGAAGGCCGAATGGCTGCTGAAGAAGGTACTGTCAGCCGCTCAGGATAAGAAGGACGATGCGCAGCAGGCGGCGGCTCTGCGGGCCCTGGGATGCTTCCGCGTGCCACGGGCATCCGCTGTTCTGCAGAAGGCCCTGTCGGAAAAGAAGCCGGCGATCCGCGCCGCTGCAATCAGCGGGATGAAGCGCGCGGGCAGCAAGCAATTCGTCGGCAGTCTCTTGAAGGCCCTTGAGGATCCCGATCATCAGGTGCAGAAAGCGGCAATCCATGCGCTGTTCCAGGTAAGTTACATGGGCACGCATTACACGAAAGCGCTTCAGCCTGCCGTCAAACCCTTGATGAAGATGCTTGAAAGCCAAGAGCACCCGTTGTGGTGTGAGGCGGCGCGGGCCCTGGGCAAGCTCCGAGATGAGCAGGCCGTGCCTATGCTCGTCAAGGCGCTCGAGAACCCCAAACTAACGCAAGCAGCCGCGAGCGCATTGTACCCAATACGCACCCAAACCGCCCTCGACGCCGTCGTCGCAGGGCTTAAGAGCAAGCATGACGCTGTCCGGCGTGCCTGCACTGGAGTCCTGATCGTCACGGACCCCAAGTACGACCGGCAGGTGATCGGCCCGCTCATGGCCGCCTTGAAAGATAAAGATGCCGAGGTGGTTTGTTGTGCTGCTTACGCAATGGAGAAGCGAAGGGTGACCGAGGCTGTCCCATCACTGATCGAACTGCTCAAGCACCGCCAGCCGCAAGTCCGGCGGGTGACAGCCAGGGCACTGGGTCGCATCGGCGACAAGCGTGCGAGTGCGCCGCTCAAGCTGCTACTGAAGGATCCAAGCGAAAGCGTCCGGGACGCTGCCGGCAAGGCGCTGTGGTTTCTCGGCGTTCGGAACGTGGGCTGGAAACCGAAGCCCTCGCGGCCTCACTCTCGCCCGAGTGGACGTGGGTGATCGCGGACGATTCGATAACCTCATTTTGAGGCGGGGTTTGCCGAGGACCATCTGCAGCGAAGCCGCACACACCCACAACGGGCCTATGGGACCTACCGCCTACTGACTCTCGATTACCGGTTGCTTCTCGATGTCCGCGTGGTAGCTCTGGAGGCTCTTTACGCCGGTGTCGGCCTTTCTGCGAGCGGCGATGCCTTCCGCCGTCGCAAGGGCGGCCGTCAGCGTGGTGATGTACGGCACGCTGTACTTGATCGCCGCCTTGCGAATGTACGAATCGTCCCACTGGCTGAGCTTGCCCACGGGCGTGTTGACGACCAGGTGGATTTCCTTGTTCTTGATCCCGTCGGCGATGTTGGGCCGGCCCTCTGTCAGCTTCAGGATAAACTCCGACGCAATGCCGTTTTCCGTCAGGAACCGGTGTGTGCCTTCGGTGGCCATTATCTTGAAGCCGAGTTCGTCGAACTTCTTGGCCACGTCCAGAACGGCCGGCCGCTCGTTGCGGGATACCGATATCAGCACCGTGCCCTCGGTGGGCAGGGTCTGCTTGGCGCCTTCCTGCGCTTTGTAGAACGCCAGGCCGTAGCTGTCGGCCATGCCGAGGACCTCTCCGGTGGATCGCATCTCGGGCCCGAGCAGCGGGTCCACTTCCGGGAACATCGGGAAGGGGAAGACCGCCTCCTTCACGCCGTAATGCGGGATCTTGCGGTGCTTCAGGCCGAGATCCTTGAGCTTCTTGCCCAGCATCACCTGCGTGGCGATCCGGGCCATCGAAATGCTGCATATCTTTGAGACCAGCGGCACGGTGCGGCTGGCGCGGGGGTTGGCCTCCAGGATGTAGACCGTGTCGTCGGCGATGGCGTACTGGATGTTCATCAGTCCGACCACGCCCATTTCACCGGCGATTCGGCGCGTGTACTCGCAGATCGTGTCGATGTGTTTTTGCGGGATGCTAACCGGCGGGATTACGCACGCGCTGTCTCCGGAGTGCACGCCGGCCAGCTCGATGTGCTCCATCACCGCGGGGATGAACACCTCCGTGCCGTCCGAGATGGCGTCGGCCTCGGCCTCGATGGCGTTCTCGAGGAACTTGTCGATGAGAATGGGCCTGTTCGGCGTGACGCCGACGGCCTCGGCTATGTACTGGCGCAGCATTTCCTCGTCGTAGATGACTTCCATGCCGCGCCCGCCGAGCACGAAGGACGGGCGGAGCATGAGCGGATAGCCGATCTTGGCCGCCGCCGCCAGCGCCTCGTCGAGATTGCTCGCCACGTCCGCCTCGGGCATGGGCACGCCGAGCTTCTTCATCATGCCGCGGAAGAGGTCGCGGTCCTCGGCCATCTCGATGACGCTTGGCGGCGTGCCGAGGATCTTGATGCCGACTTCTTCCAGCTCCGCGGCAAGGTTCAGCGGCGTCTGCCCGCCGAACTGCACGATGGCGCCCTCGGGCTTTTCCTTCTGGTAGATGCTGAGGATGTCCTCGACGGTGAGCGGCTCGAAGTAGAGCTTGTCGGACGTATCGTAGTCGGTGGAGACGGTCTCGGGGTTGCAGTTGACCATGATGGTCTCGAAGCCTTCGTCGCGGAGGGTGAAGGCCGCGTGCACGCAGCAGTAGTCGAACTCAATGCCCTGCCCGATGCGGTTGGGCCCGCCGCCCAGCACCATTATCTTTCGCCGGTCGCTGGTGGCGACCGCGTCGGGGGCGTTGTAGGTCGAAAAGTAATACGCGGCATCCTCAACGCCGGAGACCGGCACGGGCTCCCAGCCCTCGACCACGCCCAGACGTGTGCGGTGCTCGCGGATGGACTGCTCCGAAACGCCCAGGAGCTTGCCAAGATACTTGTCGGCAAAGCCGTCCTTCTTCGCCTGGGTGAGCAGATCGTCCGGAAGGGCCTTGCCTTTGCACGCCAGGACCTTTTCCTCCAACTCCACCAGCTCCTTCATCTGCTCGATGAACCACGCCTTGATGTACGTCTTGTCGAACAGGGCCTGGACCGTCGCGCCCTTACGAATCGCCTCGTACATCAGGAACTGGCGCTCGCTGCTCGGCTCGGCCAGCATGTTCATCAGCTCATCGAGGGACTTCTCGTTGAAGTCCTTTGCGAAGCCAAGCCCGTGGCGGCCGATCTCGAGCGACCGGATGGCCTTCTGGAACGCCTCCTTGTAGTTCTTGCCGATCGACATTGCCTCGCCGACCGCCCGCATCTGCGTGCCGAGTTTGTCCTCGGCGCCCTTGAACTTTTCAAAGGCCCAGCGGGCGAACTTGACCACCACGTACTGGCCGGAGGGGGTGTACTTCTCCAGCGTGCCGTCACGCCAGTAGGGGATCTCGTCCATGGTAAGCCCGCCGGCGAGCTTCGCCGAGACCAGCGCAATCGGAAAGCCCGTAGCCTTCGAGGCCAGGGCCGAGCTGCGGCTCGTCCGAGGGTTGATCTCGATGACCACCACGCGGCCCGTCTTGGGATCGTGGGCGAACTGGACGTTCGTCCCGCCGATAACCTGGATGGCCTCGACGATGTCGTAAGAGTACTTCTGGAGCCGCTCCTGCAATTCCTTGCTGATGGTAAGCATCGGGGCGGTGCAGAAGGAATCACCCGTGTGCACGCCCATGGCGTCCACGTTCTCGATGAAGCACACCGTGATCATCTGGTTCTTGGCGTCGCGGACGACCTCCAGCTCCAGCTCCTCCCAGCCCAGGACGGACTCCTCCACCAGAATCTGCCCGATCAGGCTGACGGCCAATCCCCGGGCCGCCACCGTGCGGAGCTCCTCCACGTTGTACACCAGGCCGCCGCCCGTGCCGCCCATCGTGTACGCCGGGCGGATCACCACCGGATAGCCCAGGCCGGCGGCTACCTTCTCGGCATCCTCCACCGAGTACACCGCCTCACTCTCCGGCATCTCGATGCCCAGTTTGTTCATCGTCTTCTTGAAGGCGATGCGGTCCTCGCCGCGCTCGATCGCATCCACGTTCACGCCGATGACCCGCACGCCGTACTTCTCGAGCACGCCGGCCTTGTGCAGCTCGGATGAGAGGTTCAGGGCGGTCTGGCCCCCAAGGTTCGGCAGCAGTGCGTCGGGCCGCTCGGCCTCGATTATCTTCGTCATTGTCTCCAGATTCAGCGGCTCGATGTAGGTTACGTCCGCTATGCCGGGGTCGGTCATGATGGTGGCCGGGTTGGAGTTCACCAGGACGATTTCATATCCCAGGGATCGAAGGGCCTTACACGCCTGCGTGCCGGAGTAGTCGAACTCGCAGGCCTGGCCAATCACAATCGGCCCTGAACCTATGATCATTACCTTGTGAATGTCGTCGCGTTTCGGCATGGGGGGCAGTCCTTTCCTGTGGAATCAGCGCACAAATAAACCCGATCCGTCATGGGGAATTCACCTGTGCAGGCAGCTACAATATTTCCTCGCACAGCACTTGAGCTAACAATCTACCAGCGTCGGGGGGACACCACAACAGCAAAATCGGAAATTGAGAAGAAAATGTATGCCGCCTACCCGGCCGCGTCCATATCGACGAGGATTCTCGTGACGGCGGCGGGTTTCGCGTCCCATTCGGCCAGGGCCTGGGCCGCGCTGGCGATCGGAACGGTCGTGGTCACGACCTCATCAACGGGGAATTTTCCCGACTTGAGCATGTCGATCACCGTGGGGAACTCGTCAAGGGCGTTCCGCGAGCCCATGATGTCCAGCTCCTTCTTCACGAAGAGCTTGGTGTCGTATTCGACCGGCTCCTTTGAGTACCCCACGTAGACGACCCTTCCGGTGAAGGCGACCTCATCGACGGCCGCGCGGAAAGTGGCGGGCAGGCCTATCGCCTCGACCACAACTTCCGGCCCGTCGGACGTGAGCCGGGCGAGCTCGTCGTGGAGGGGCCGCTCGGCTGAGTTGATGGTCTCAGATGCACCCGCGAGCCGGGCAATCTCGAGCTTCCGATCGTCGATATCGACGGCGATGACCCTTGCCCCCCGCCATGCAGCCCCGGCGATTGCACCCAGGCCGATGGCCCCGCAGCCGAGGACGGCGACGGTATCATCCCCTGTGACTCGCCCGCGGGTGATGGTGTGGCACCCCACGGCGAGCGGCTCGACGAGCGCCAGTGCCTTGGGTATCAGGTCGCCGGCGGGGTATATCTTCTCGTGCGGCGCGGTGATGTACTCGGTGGTTCCGCCGTCGCGTCCGACGCCGAGCGTCTGGTTGTCGCGACAGGCGTTGGGGCGGCTGTTTCGACAGGCCGGGCATTGGCCGCAGCTCGTGTAAGGAGACAACGTTACGTTCATGCCGACCGACAGGTCATCCCCCACACCGTCGGTCACCTGCTCGACGGTCGCGGCGATCTCGTGCCCGAGGATCACCGGGTAGGACTGCATGGGGTTCTTGCCGCGGAAGGCGTTGAGGTCCGAGCCGCAGAAACCCACCATCCGCACGCGCAGCAGCACCTCGCCCGGCGCGGGAGTGGGTTTCTCGATCTCACGCACCTCGGCGTCGCCCGGCTCGACTATGTAGAGCGCCTTCACGATGATTCCTCTTTACAGTTTATACGCTTCTATCGCCGTGCCGCCCAGAACCTGCTGCTGCTCGTCCCGCGAAAGCGATGCAACAAAGCCCGACACGATCCCATGCCACCGGGCGTACTTGCACGCCACCAGGCAAACCGGCCAGTCCGAGCCGAACATCGCCCTTTGGGGCCCGAAGGCCGATAGCACCACGTCAATATAGACCTTCAGCTGCGCAACGGTCCACGCTTTGAAGTCGGCCTCGGTCACCAGGCCGGATATCTTGCAGTAGACGTTCTTCCGCTTGGCCAGCTCCTGGATATTCTCGCGCCAGGGCGAGACCTCGTTGCGGCTTATCTTCGGCTTGGCGATGTGGTCCACGATGAAGACCTGATCCTGATGGCGGTCCACGAACTCGACGGTCTGGGGCAGGTGGCGCTCGAAGATCAGGATGTCGTAGGCCAGGTCGAACTCCTTCAGCAGGGTTAGCCCCTCGTTGAAGTCATCGCGGAGCATGTAGTTGTCATCCGGCTCATCGTGGAGCACGTGGCGTACGGCCTTCAGGTTGGCATCGGCGGCGAAACGCTCCAGGTCGCCCTTTACCTGCGGCGAGACCAGCGGCACCCAGCCGACCACGCCGCGGATGAAGGGGTAATCGCCGGCCATGCCCAGAAGCCACTCGGTCTCCTCCACCGTCTGCCGGGCCTGCACGCTTACCACGCCGTCCACGCCCGTGGCGTCGATCTCACGCTTCAGGTGCGGGGGCAGAAAGTCGCGTCGGATGGCGGCCATCTCGTCACTTATCCAGCCGAACTCGATGCTGTTGTACTCCCAGAAATGATGATGTGCGTCGATCCTGTCTGTCATGCTTGGCCCTTTGTGGCGTATTTTCAGATCAGTTGCCGATCCACGTTATGTTCTTGACCGGGGCAATCAGCTTCTGGATGCGGCCCAGCACTTCGGGATCGATCTGATAATCGACCACGCGAAGGTTTGCCTCGACGTGCCTGAGCTTGCTCATACCCACGAGCGTTGTGGAGACGTACGGGTGGTCGATGCAGTACCGCAGGGCGATGCCGGCCAGATCCACTCCCGACTCGGCGCAGAGCTTGACCACCGCGGCCCCGGTGTCCTTGATCTCCTGCGGGGCTGGATGCCAGTCGGGCGGGCCCTTTGCCGTCAGAATCGCCATGTGAAGCGGCGAGGCGTTGATCAGGCCGATACCCTTGTCACGGCAAACCGGCGTGAGGACATCGTCCAGGTCGTCTATCATCAGGTTGTAGTGGCAGTAGGTCAGAATAGTGTCTATCTCAGCCCGCGTCGCGATATCGCGAAGGGCCTTCAGCGTCAGGCCGGTTATCCCGATGTGCCGCGCCTTGCCCGATTCCTGAATTTTTCGCATGGCCGGCAGCGTCTCGTTGACCAACTGGTCCGGATCCTGGCAGAACTCCACGTCGTGGGCCTGGAGGAGGTCCACGTGATCCGTGCGCAATCGCTTGAGCGATTCATCGATGCTGGCCGTTATCCGCTCGGCTGAAAAGTCGAAACCTTCGGGGACCTTGCCGTACCGCCCGCACTTTGTGGTCAGGAAGATCTTGTCCCGCTTGCCCTCGAGCGCCTGGCCGAGCCGCTCCTCCGCGACGGTGAGCCCGTAATACGGCGACACGTCGAAGTAGTTGATGCCGTTGTCGATGGCGCAGTGGACTGCCCGTATGCCCTCGGCAACGGGGGTCTCGCCGAAGACGCCCCCCAGGGGTGACGCCCCGTAGCCGATCACCGATACGTTCATTCCCGTCTTGCCGAGCTGTCTGTATTCCACTTCTGCTGCTATTCAGAAATTACCTCTGTCGGGTCACGGAGGGGCGATAATTGCCGAATACTGGATTCCATGAGATACTCAAACTTGTACTTGCCCACCACGTCCACGCTCCCATCAGCAAAGACCACATAGTAGTCAGATCCGTCCCGGCGATAGAACAAGAGTGTTTGCCAGGACATTCTATCGATGGGTGGCAGGCGATCTCTGGAAAGTCGCCCCTTTTCAATAAGCTCTTCCACGAGATAATGGATTTCTTCGCCGTCGTCGGAGCGGAAGATGTCCTCCGGTAGGTACGCCATTTCCAGCAACACTTCGCGCGAGGGTGGAAATGTCTCATGTTCCGAGGCATAGTTGAGTGTTGCCTGGCCAATCTCATACAGATTGCGCAGGTCACGGGCCCGGTCGGCGTCTTCGACACTCCGCGCTAGCGCTGGTACCAGGGCCGAGATGAACATCGCGATGAAGAAGATCACGACCAGTGATCCCGCTCCCCCACCAGGCAGGCTGGACGCCGATGCCCCGGGAACGAATGCGCACAGGATAGTGGCAAATACGCTCTTTCGCGGGGCGGGCGCCGCGCTACCTTGCTCGGGCATCAACTTCAGGAGTTTCGATACCCGCCAGGAAATGTCCGGCTCGCCGCCCGTCAGGTACCTCAAAGTCGCCCAGAACCCACCGCATTTGGCGAGCTGTCCGCGGTAGGATTCGGGCACAACGCTTCGCCCCAGCCTGCCGCCGGCTGCGTCGATATAAAGCTTTCGCTCAGCCACGGCGAAATCACCGCAGGCCAACAGCCCGAAACGATCGGCCGTGTACTCAGTGGCCCTGCGCCAGGCGGGATAGAGCAGCGGCAGAAGCATTGACGGAAAAAGCCAGAAGCGCCAATGAATGTGATGAAAGCGAAAGTGCGCCAGCTCCCTCCCGATGGCCATGTCCAGCTCACCGCCTTCGCCGCAGTCTTCGAGCAACTTGCTGGACAGCACCAATATCCGTGAGCCGAGGAAGATTTTGACTATTCCCTCGCGGATCCCCCCGAACTGGACAACGTACAACTGGGGCATCGGCATGTTCATTCGCTGAGCGACTTTCTGGACCGCCCCGTAGACGTCGCCGAGCTGATCGGGCCCGACCAGCATGCCGTTGCCTCGAATGTGCGCCACGAAGCCGGCCCTCATCGCGAAGCTTATGAAGATGACGATTGCCGCTATGATGAGGATGGGGATGAAAAAAAAGCGTGGGGCCATATCGATGAGTCTGATGAGCAGCATGGCTATGCCCGCGTACACCAGCAGCGAGAAGATAAGGCAGCTGATGAACAGAGGCATTTCGCCCGGGGTTCGCGGGGCAATGCCCGCCACGTTGTCCGCCCCTTGCCAAGCACTCTCGGTTGTCTGGTTTGTCGTCACGGCATTTCCTTCCGGGAAACTCTGGGCCCCAGAGGACCCTATGCTCCTCCTGCCGAGCGGTTCAGCAGGTTCAGCGCTTCCACCCGGCGGGTCAGCCATGGGTGCGTGGACAGCCACTCCACCACCGTCTGCCAGAAGCCGCTGACCTCCCGCCTCTGGCGGATGAACGCTTCGAGGCTGGCCATGCGGGCGTACTTCCCGCCGGCGGCCAGTATCAGCAGTCCTCTTGCCGCAGCCTCATCGCTGCCGCAGCCGGCCCAGCCGCACCTGTCAGCACTGTATTCACATGCCCGCGAGTAGCCCTGCGACAGGAAGGGGATAAACATCGTCGGAAACAGTATCCACATCCAGGTGATGTGCTTCAGGGCCAGATGCCCGATCTCGTGGGCCATTATCATATCGAGCTCGGCCGTGTTGTCACCGCAGGCGTCCACCAGGTCGGAATACAGGACAACGTATCGCCGGAAGGCGAACTTGGTGGCGAACGCGTTGAGCATTCCTCCGGCCTGGATGACATATACGTCTGGGACTTCCGCAAGGCCCATCGCAGCGGCGGCCCGGCGGGCCGATTCGTATACTTCGGGGAGTTGGTCAGGTCCTACCTTGATGCCGTTGCCCCGAACGTGGGCCATCATAAACGCCAGCCCCAGGTAGCTGAACAGCATTAAGGGCCCCAGATAAATGCCCAACGGTATATACATAAGGATGGCGAAGACGAGACAGACGACGCGCAGGGTTGTCTCGCCGCTGGTTTTCATGCGGGCGAGATCTATCGTGGCGCCTTGGCCCGGCGAATACTGCGCCGGCGCAGCGGTGGCGGGCGCAGCAGGCGCGGCTGGCGCAGCCGGTGCGGCGGGCACATCGGGCGCGGTCGGCGCAGCTGGCACAGCGGGCGCGGCGGGCACAACAGGCACAGCAGGCGCGGCGGGCGCGCCGATGACTGACGGTTCTTCTGGCGCCGCGGCCGGCGGCGGCGGGATTGTCATGGTTTTCCCGCAACTGGTGCACTTTCCCTCCCGGCCGGCCCACTCACGCGTTACATTCAAGGGGGTCCCGCAGGATGGGCATTTAATCTGGTACGTCTGGTCTGTGGCCATGTCGATTCCTCTTCTTATCCAAACGGGCCGACGTGTCAGGCCGGGCTTTTCCAGGACTTATTCAAGGCTTGGGTCCGATATTCTTACCCTGACCTTGCGAGGAATTCAAGATATGCTTTGTGCCTCTGAGGCTGCATCTGATTCGCCGCCAAGCTGCCGTGCAAACCTTCTCGCCTCACGGGGCAAACTGCTCCGCTACTTCCATCGCGATGGTTTCCCACTCCCACAGGCGGCGGGGTTCGTTGCGGACGGTGGTTATGTCCTTCATGATGATCTCGACGTGGCAGCCCCTGGCCTTTTCCATTGCCTCGTGAAGCTCCTTGCGGGCCAGATCCGGATTCCAGGCGTCCATGGCCAGTATGGATGGGTTGGGCTTGAGCGAGAAGACGTAATCCGTGCCGATTCTCTCGGCCCCTTCGGCCACATCCACGAACGGGCTCATTGAGATGCGCCTCAGGCGCGGTATCTGCCGGATGATGTCAATCTTCTTGTGCAGTGGTTCGCAGCAGCCGTAGCAGTTCAGGCCGAACCGCTTCAGAAAACGCAGCTCGTACTGAAGCGCGAACTCGTCGTGCATCGCCGGCGAGACCTCCGAGAAAATCTGGGCCGTTGAATTGCCCCAGACGTCCATAAGCCGAACGTGCCCGCCGTCGAAGTCATCCTGTGGGAGCTGGTCGGTCCATCCCAGGCCGCCCGAGCCCACGCGCTGCCCGCAGTTGTTCGGCGAGATGACGTTCAGCTTCTCGTACTGGTCGAGCTCGCTTTGGCGGGCGGCGGTGTGGCGGTCAATGGCGGCATGGACCAGTTCGGGCCTGGCTATCATGTCCACCATCAGCTCGGTGACGCCGTACCACGTGACCAGCCGGTCCCACGGGGCCATCCAGAAGCTGCTGACGCCGCGCTTCTTCACGGGCATGATGTCCCCGAAAACATCGACCATTCGCTGGTAGTTCTCTTCGCCGGCCTGCTCGTCGTGCGTGATCTGGGGCATCTTGATCTTCTCTACGTCGGCAAGGTCCCTGATGACTGGGATGTAGTCGTCCGAGCCTTTCTGGCCGTGCTCGCCGCCGCCACTGGCGTTAACCTTACGCTCAATGCCGTAGCCGCTATTGCGGATCGCCAGAGGCGACCACAGGTTCGCGCAGACCGTCATGTCAGCCGGCATGTGCCTCCACTGATAGATGGTCCGCCGCAGGGCGCCTTCGATCTCCCGGCTCCACTTGTCCCTCGTACGGATCGTCAACTCGTCGTCGACGTTCATCTCGTGCCAGGGGGCTTCATCAATCAACACGAGCGGGCGGCCGCTCTGAAGCCTGTTGAGCCCGGTCCACATGCCGGCCTTTACCTTGTGGGTCGGCAGGGAGGCGATCTCGGCAACTTCCGCCGCAAGCTTCCTTAGGATCGTTCTGTCGCCTTCGGGTATATCCACTGCTCAGGCCTCCACGCCGAAAGGTACCTGGAGGCCTTTGGCAAGTAAACGGCAATCCGGGACTGTGTGTGCCCGCCCGGCAGGGGGACCCGCGGCTGTGCGAAAGATAAATTCGGGACAAACCCCGCGCTGCCGGTTATACTGATTGATGTTCAGCGAACGCCCGCGGCCGTAAGTGGAAACCGCACCTGAGACCGCAACGGCGCCGGCTGATAGATCAGGAGAACTGCTATGTCACAGGATATCCCCCCCAATGAGGTTCCGTCATTCCAGAGTCAGCCGTCACCGCCGGTGTCCCCCGCCATGCCGGTAGTTCCTCCGGCGCGGCCTTCTTATGCCGAGCCGTCGCGTCCGCGGCGTCGTGGGGCGGGTTCGTGGATGCTGAGGATCATGGTCGTGATGATGTTGCTGGGATCGGTTTCCATGAACGTTATGCTGCTTGCGATGGTGGCTTCCAATGCGGAGGGACCGTTTTCGAAGGGCGTGCTGCGTGCGGGCGAGGAGACCCAGACGGTTGTCGTTTACGACATCTCCGGCGGCATCTACGGGGATACGGTTACGAGGTTCACCAGGTTCTATGACAATGTCAGGCGAGACGAGAATGTAAAAGCCGTGGTCCTGCGGGTCGAGAGCGGCGGCGGCACGCTGTCAGCGTCCGACCAGATACACAGGATGGTCAAGGCATTGACCGACGAAGGCACGCCCGTGGTGATCTCGATGGGCGGCGTGGCCGCCAGCGGGGCGTACTATATTTCCGCCCCCGCCAACGAGATCATCGCCGAACGGACAACGATTACCGGCAGCATCGGCGTGGTTGCCAGTTGGATGGTGCTGAAGGGCACGCTGGAAAAGGTGGGCATCGAACCGATTGTCATCAAGTCCACCAATGCCCGCGGATGGAAGGACGAAATGAGCCCCTTCCACAAACCGGGCGACCGTGAAATCGCCCATGTCCAAGGAATCCTCGACAAGTTTCAGGGCCATTTCGAGGGCGTCGTCAGGGAAGGGCGCAAGGGAAAGCTCAAGACAAGGGAAAGTACCTACAAAATCCCGACCAGCCAGGGCAGCAAAGAGATGGTCAGCCACAGCGAAACCGAGCCCTTCAACGGCAAGATATACCTGGCCGAAGAAGCAAAGTCGCTGGGTCTGATAGACGGCATCGGGTATGAGTCTGATGCCATCGATCGGGCGATTAAGCTTGCGCGCCTCAGCAAACCCCGGGTGCTGCGTTACACCCACAGGAGGAGCATGTTGTCCAGGATGCTTGAGGGCAAGACAAAGCCTCTGCTGTCCTTGGATGCCGACGCCCTGAACGAGCTGCAGACTCCGAAGATACTGCTGTTGTGGCGCGCACCGTAAGGCCTTGCAGCAAGCATGGTGCATCCGTCGAAACGACCGACCGCGATGATGGCTTGGGTGGTGATTGCGGCACTGGCTGGGGGGCTGGCTGCGGCGCGAGGCGACGACGTCACCGCCAGGAAGTCTTATGGGCGTGTGGATGATGCGGTGTCCGCAGCCGTCAGGTACCTGGTTGCACAGATCGGGCCCGACGGGCGATGCAAGGGGGAGTACGACGAGCAAAGCAATCACTACGGCGGCAAGACGGCGCTGTGCGCCTACGCCCTGCTGGCTGCGGGAGTGGACGAGGACCAGGAGTCGCTGAAGAACGCGTTGGGCTGGCTGCTGCAGGCGAAGCTTCGCGGGACCTACGCGGTGGCCATGCGGGCGTGTGCATTGTCGCTGCTCAGGGGAAGGAAGCCACATCCGCAGCTTATCAAGGATGCGGCGTGGCTTCAGTCGGCCGCGGCGGCCGATGGATCATACAGCTACACTTCTCAGGCCAAGGGCGAAGCAGGTCGCTATGACAACTCGAACAGCCAGGTGGCGGCGATGGGTGTGTGGTCCGCGGCCCAGCGGGGCGTGAAGGTCCCGCGTGAGTACTGGCGGCGGACGGAGCGGTACTGGAAGAGCCAGCAGCAGGTGGACGGCGGGTGGGGATACGTCATGCGTCCGGGCCTGCGAAAGACCAACACCTACGGCTCGATGACGGCGGCAGGCCTGGCCACAATGTATATCTGTTTCGACGTTCTCCACCGCGATCTCCACGTTCGCCCGACCGCCCGGCCGTACCAGCCTATCACCGACGGGCTGAAGTGGATGGACAAGCACTACAGGGCGGACCATAACCCTCGCAAGGGGCTCAATTATTATTATTACTGGCTGTTCTGCCTGGCGCGGGCGGGCCTGGCCAGCGGGCATAAGCATTTCGCGTCGCGAGATTGGTATACCGAGTGCCTTTGGGAGGTTCTGGAAAGGCAGAACGGCGACGGGAGCTGGGCCAGCGGCGACCGCATCACCCAGACCGCGTTCGCTTTGCTGTTCCTGAGCCACGGGCGCCAGCCGGTGCTGATAAACAAGCTTCGCTACAAGGGCAAGTGGAACGTTCGCCCGCGCGACCTGGCCGGCTTCACGCGTTACGTCCACTATACCTTCGAGCGCGGTGTGAGCTGGCAGGTGGTGGACCTGGATGCAACTGTTGAACAGTGGCACGACGCGCCCATTCTCTACATCTCCGGCGCCGGGCGGGTCGAGTTCACGGATGAACACATCCAAAAGCTCCGAACCTTCGCGCGCCAGGGCGGGCTGATCGTGTCGGAGGCCGCCGGCAACAGCGGCGCGTTCACCCTCGACATGCACAGCACCTATAAGCGCGTCTTCCCGGAGCTTCGCCTTCGCCGCCTCCCGGCGAACCACCCGATCTACACGGGCTACTTTGCGCCGAAGTCGGTTACCGGCCTCTGGGGCGTGTCCAACGGCGTGCGACTGCTGGCTGTCCATGCACCCCGCGAACTGTCGCTGGCCCTCCAGGGCCGGGCGGATGGGCCCAACCGGGCCGTGTTCGAACTGCTGGCCAACGTCTACATACTCACCACGGACAAAGGCATGCTGCGTCCGCGAGGCACCAACCCCTGGCCGGCGGCGGAGGTATTCACGCCCAAGGCCACAATCCGCGTCGCCCGCATCAAATACGCCGGCAACTACGACCCCGAGCCCATGGCCTGGAAGCGGCTGGCAATAATTATGGGCAACAGGCACAGCATCAAGCTTGAAGTGGGCGGGCCGATGCCGATGGCCAAAATCGACGCGGCCAAATATCCCGTGGCCGCGATGACGGGCACGGATGAGTTCAAGCTCACCGGCCAGGAGAAGCAGGCCCTGGTGGACTATCTGACGGCGGGGGGGACGCTCATCATTGACGCCGCGGGCGGATCGAAAGCGTTTGTCGATGCCGTCGGCGAGCAGATCGTCCCGCTTGTACCCAAGGGCCGACCGGGCAGATTGGCCACGTGGATTGCCTACAACGGCCCGGCAAAGATCGAAAGGGCATACTACAGGCGGCAGTTTGCGATGATGCTCGGGCGGGACAGGAAAGACCACCGCCTGCGCTGCGTTCTGAGGGGTGGGGAGGGGCTCACGGGCAGCGGACGGGTGGCCGTCATATACTCACGTGAAGATATGACGGTGGGCCTGTTGGGATATCCAGCCTATGCCATCCGCGGCTACCGCCCGGATAGCGCGATCGCTCTGATGACGAATCTGCTTTGGTACGCGGCCGGCCTGGGCGATATCGAAGTCGACAACCCGTAACGTGCCGGCCGTGTCAAGCAAGCGGGGGTTTGACAGTTCCTTGCTGCGTGCGGGGACGTCGGCGCAACCAGCCGGATGCCAGAACGACCAGGAGGAAGATCGCGGCGGCTGGAGCGGGCCAATGGCCGAGAATGCTGAACAGGGTCCGCCCGCCGCAGATGGGCACTTCCGCCACGATTATGCCGGACCCTTGCTCAAGATGGTCGCGCCGGGCCAGGACCTCGCCGGTCGGCGAGATGATGGCGCTTATTCCATCCGTGCTCGCGCGGACCACCGCGTAGCGCGACTCGATGGCGCGGTGAATGCTGGACTGGAGGTGCGCGTTCTTGATGGCCGGCCAGTCCAACGTGGGCACGGCCATCACGCTGACACCCTCACGCCCGTAGCCGCGAGATAGGCGCGTATAATTGTCGTCATTGCAGATCATTCCGCCGACGCGAGCGCCCTGTATGTTGATGATGACCAGGCGGCCATCGCCCCTGCGAAAGTCCTCGGAAAGTGTAAGGTGCGTCTTCATGTACTGCCCGAGGACCCGGCCTTGGGGATCTATGAAAAGAAGGAGGTTCGCCACGCCGTCGCTGTCCGAATATTCATGCCCGACGGCCAGGAATATGCCGTGACGCCGGCTTATTGCACTGAATCGTTCCAGCCATTTGTCACGGTCCGCCACGCGCCAGGAGAAGCCTAACTCCGGAGACACCACAAGCTGGGCGCCCTGACGCGCCGCCTCGCCTGCCGGGTCCCCAAAGAGAGCATCGAATCCCTTCTCCTCGCCAAGGACGGAGCATCGGCCCTTGTCGGCCGACGTCCAGCCCACGGCTGCGACCTTGATCCGGCCTTGGGGCTGTCGGCGGGCCGCGAGGTTGCCCGCCACGCAGACCAGAACAATCACGACCAGGGCGGCGCATATCCGCTGTCGCTTCCCCGGGCGAAGGAGCAGATTGACGATCAGGGCCTGTACGGCGGCCAGCACAAAGCCAATCCCGGTGATCCCGGTGAAAGCGACAAACCCGATCAGGCGGGGATGGCTCGACCAGCACCTGGTGAATGACTGGGCCAGGCCCCAGACGGGCACCACCGTGAAGTTCAGCCAGTCGAGCAGGACCAGCACTGCGCCGACGGCGAGGGCTCCGATAACGGCCGGACCGCGGAGCAGCCAGTTGGCCAGCGCCGCGAAGACCGTGGTCAGCAGGACGAACACCAGTATCAGGATCAGGGTAATTGGCACTGGCATCAGCAGGGCGAGGATCTGGGGCAGGATGTAGGCGATGCCCATGTACATCCCCGCGATGATAACGTCGCGGCGGGAGGACCTTTCAGATCCGGCCATATACAGGATCGGCAGCAGGGCCACCGCTTGCAGCCAGGCCAGCGACGGCTGCAACTGCGGAATCATCATCGTCAGCCCGCTCGCGATCCCCGATAACCTCACAAACAGGGGCCGCATCTTCTTCGGCTTGATCTGGTCGATCGACGGTCTCATTTGGAGTCGAGCCCCGGCGCTAGTTTGCCTTGGTGCGAATTCCTTCGAGCTTGCCGCCCGTGGCTGACCGGATTCTGGCGCAGACAGACCAGTCACCGCTGCCCTGAGTCACCTTGATCATCAGGGTGTTCCAGCCTTTCTTAAGCTTGACCTTGGCCTTGGTCTGCCCCCTGGTGAGTCTCCGCAACTGGTTGGCCTCGCACACCTGGCTGCCGTTGAACCATGCCTTCAACCCGTCATCGCTGCCCATCTCCAGCCTGGCGTCGCGGTCCTCGTGGGACCATATCCTGGTTCTGACGTAGGCGACTCGGTTTCTGCCTTCGAAGGCCTTGCTGAGGACCACGGCCCAGGGGCGTGTGTGGTCGGTGACTGCAAGTATAGGCCGCCACTCAACCGGGCTGTCGGACTCCGGCTCGAAGGCTACGGCCATGAGTTGCCCTGGGGTCTTGCGGTTCTCTGTGTATGGCCCGGCAACCTGCCAGACGAGGATGTGGTCCTGGCAGCGTTCGAGGCGTTTGAGGATGCTCTTGGCCTGAGTCTTTGTCTTCTTGTTGGCGTCTGCCTCCAGCACCTTCCCAAGGGCCTCAGTCACCTCGTGGCGGTGCATGGCGGCTATCACGTTACAAATACTCACTGCGGATGCCGCGGCTTCTTCGCGGATCTTGTCCTCATCCAGAGAGCCCATTACCGTCTTCAGCGCCGCCAGGTGATGAACCTCCGAAAGCGTAGACAGGATGGACTTCTTGTCCTCGATGCGGCGGGCGACACGCAGCGCTTTGCCGTACATGCTCGCCGCAGCCGGCGGGGTTTTCTCGACTTTGGCGGCCGCAAGTCGAAGATACCCACGCAGTGTTATAAGGTGGTGCTCCTCGTCGGATGAGCCTGCTGCGATTTCCAGCAGGTCGTCTGCGAAGACAGGGTCTTTTGATTCCGCCAGGGCCCGAATGACCGCATCGCGGACCTTGTCGCTTTTGTGTTTCCTGTCCTTTCGTATTATTGCGAGTGCGTTCGGCCCGCCGATCTTTGCCAATACCCGCAAGAACGAGCATCTGGCTGGGATCTTCGCTCGGGCCATTGCCGCCACGACAGGTCGAATCTGTGCGTCGTTGTTGCCGGCCCGTCTGGCGCAGGAGGCCACTGCATCCTCCGCAACCGCGCGCACCTCCTTCGATTTGACCTCCAGCAGCAAGGCCACCAGCTTATCCAGGAACCTTGGCTCGGCCAGCGCACCCAGCGCCACGTACGCCTGGATGCGGACGCTCTGGTCGGCTTCAGAGGCAGTCTCGATGAGTTCCGGCACGGCCCACGTGGCCTCGCGAGCTGTGAGGCCGCGGATCAGTTCCACGGTTGTGGGCGCCTCGGAGGATTTCAGCGCCCAAAGGATGGCCTGGTCTACGGTCTTTCCAGGCAGGCTCTTGAGGGCCTCTCGGGCGGCATCGCTGTGGGCGGCGTCGCCCTTGGCGGCTAGCTCTGCCAGCAATGGCACCGTTGTGGCGTTGCCCAAACTGCCCAGGGCTTGAATTGCCGCGATCCTGATGCGGGCGCTCTTGCTTGAGGTAGCCTTAATAACAGCGGGGCGGGCGAGGACGTCACCTCGGGCGACCAGGCCGCCAATCAGCGCCACCTGGCCGTCGACCGTGAGTTTGGGAAGCTCTTCGCCGAGGGCAATGGTGGCCTTGCGGGAAGGCAATTGCACGACATACTCGCACGCGATCATCCGAATCGTCAGGTCTTCGCAGGTAATCAGTTGGGCCAGGGCGTGGCCTGCCTTATCCGGCTGAATGGCCACCAGCGATCGAAGGGCCGCCGTGCGGATTACCCCTAGCTCATGCGACAGGGCGAGGTCCTCATAGATGACTGCGGCCTGGTCTGCCTGGCCGGCATCGCCCAGGCTTCGGGCGCATCGCAGCCGTGCAATGGAGATTGCGGGTCGCAGCAGTCGGGGCGCCTTTGAAGAGGCCTTGGCCAGGGCGACGGCGCTGGTGACGCCGCCTATCTTGCCCAGGGCGGCGATGGCGGCCGCCGCGGTGCTCTGCTTGCTGTGACAGATGATGGTGTAGAGGGCTTCGGAGGCTTGCTGGTCCCCGCGACGCGCCACAGAATCAATTACGCCAACCAGGTAGATCCCCTTGAGCTTGCCCAACGCCTCGCGCAGCGCGGCCCCAGCCTTCGGATCCTGTATATGGGTCAACGCCTCGCGGGCTGAGTGCGACAGGTGCTTGTTCTTCAGCAGCTCGGCCAGAACCGGAACCGACCGGGCAGAACCGATTGTCTCCAACTGCACACAAATGAAACGTTTGCAATCGTTGGTGGCCTGGGAATCAAGGGCCATCAGGAGGTGCTGCTCCAGGATCATGCTGTCCTTGCTGCCGACCACAAGCTTGACCTGCTCGGCCACGACATCGATCGCTGCGCGGTCTTTGCCGTCCTTGTACGAGGTGATCTTCTCCAACGCCTCAGCCAGCGCCAGGCGCTGGCCCGTCTGTATGGTTGCGGGCTGGGTTGCGGGCGATGTTGGGCGCGAGGCCGCCTGCGTGGTTGCCGGCTGGGTCGCGGGCGATGTTGGGCGCGAGGCCGCCTGCGTGGTTGCCGGCTGGGTCGCGGGCCACGTTGGGCGCGAAGCCGCCTGCGTGGTTGCCGGTTGGGTCGCCTGCGACGTTGTCGGCTGGGTTGCCTGCAACGTTGCGGGCCTGGACCTTGCTCCAATGCCCGGTGCCGCGCGACACATAAGCACCAGAACAAGAGCCGTAACCATTGTCTCTAAGCGGCTCAGCATGAGTCCTGCGACTCTCCAGGTGCGCCTAGCTCGAAATAGCCATCATCGACTGACTCTCGGCCTGCATCTTAAGCAGTTTGGCATACAGACCGCCCTCCTTGGTGGCAAGCTGGGCGTGTGTACCCTCTTCTTTCAGGTTTCCATCTTCCAGGATTGCCAGTCGGTCCGCCGTTCGCAGCGTTGACAGGCGGTGGGCGATGGCTATTGTCGTGCGGTTTTTGACAAGCCGGGCCAGGGCTTCCTGGATGAGCTTTTCTGTCTCGGTGTCGACGTTGCTGGTGGCCTCGTCCAGAATCAGGATTCTGGGATTGTTCAGGATCGCCCGTGCGATGGAGATTCTCTGCCGTTCTCCGCCGGAGAGCGTCTGTCCTCTCTCTCCGACGATTGTGTCATAACCATCCGGGAAGCCGACGATGAAGTCGTGGGCGTTTGCCGCCTTGGTGGCCTCGATTATCTCCTCCGGCGTGGCCTCCGGCTTGGCGTATGCGATGTTTTCCGTCACCGTGCCGTGGAACAGGAAAGGCTCCTGCAAGACCACGCCGATTTGCCTTCGCAGTGTGGGCAGGTCGTAGTCGCGCACGTCGACGCCGTCGATCAGGATCGCTCCGTCCAGCACGTCGTAGAACCGGCAGATGAGGTTGACCATGGTGGTCTTTCCGCCGCCTGACGGCCCGGCCAGGCCCAGCATCTTCCCCGCCGGGATGTCCACGCTTACGTTCTTCAGGACGCGGCGGATCCCATCGTAACTGAAGATGACGTTCCGCAGCTCAATGTGCCCTTGGATTTCGGCCGGCTTGTGCGCCCCGGTCCGGGAGAAGATTGCCGGCTCCGTGTCGAGCACCTCGAAGATGCGCTGTGCGCTGGTGGCCGCCCGGTTCAGCATGCGGTCCATGTGCGCAACCATGTGGATCGGGCGATAGAACATGCCCATGTAGCCGGTAAACGCGATCAGCGTTCCGACGGTCATCAGCGTTTGCCCCGGCTCCGGCGGCTTGCCGAAGTCCCTTATCACCCACAAGCCACCAAGCAGCCAGATCACGATCGTCCCCACGTTCGCGCAGAACATCATCAGCGGACCGAACACCGTCCAGACGCCGATCATCTGCAGTTCCTGTTCGTAGACCTGTGCGTTCGTGTTGCCGAATCGCTCGACTTCCCGTTTCTCCTGGCTGAAGGCCTTGATAACCCGCACTCCGGGGAGGGCGTCGGCGATCACGGCCGTCATCTTTCCCCAGAGGTGGTGAAGCCGGTAAAAGAAGCGGTGCAGCCTGCTGTGGAAGAACAGGGTCACCCCTATCATCACGGGGATCGGTATCAGCACGAAGCAGGCCAGGCGCCAGTTCGTCAGGAACAGGGCCACGCCCACCCCCACGATAGTCAGCAGCGCCACGGCCACCTCGACAACGGTGAAGGCTACGAAATCCCAGAGGCGATCGGAATCGTTGGTGACCCGCGTGACCAGGTTGCCCGTCTGCCTGCGTGAGAAAAAGCTCAACGACAGCTTGTGAAGATGCCTGTACGCGGCGTCGCGAACGTTGCGGGCCACACGCGACCCCAGACCCGCCATCAGGCGAGACTGAAGCCCCCGCCCGATGGACGCGAACACAATCAGGCCGGCCATAGCCGCGACCAGCAACAGAAACAGGTCCCGGTCGGGGCTTTTCCCCAGGCCCTCGTCCACCATTGGCTTCGTCAGCCACGGCACGAACAGTGCGGCAAGGGTTGTGACGATCGCTATGCTTGCGCCGGCGATGGTGCGTGCCTTGTACGGCTTGACGAAATCCAACAGCCGAAACAGGATCTTCCGCCGGCTCGTGCAGGCCGGGCAGAACTCACTCCATGCGGGTATCGCCCGCCCGCACTTGTCACAGCGCAGCTTTTTCTCGTCCGGGCGGGGCCGATGGGCCGTGTCCTTGTCGTCGCTTTCGCGCCCAAAAACATTGCGCTCCAGGCAGCGGTGCAGCCTGCCGACCTGGCGGGCGTGGCGAAGCGTGAAGCGAAACTCCCTTGTAATCTTGCCATCCGTCAGAAGGCGGAGTGAATTGACCCCCAGACCCTCAACGATCTTCGCCTCGGTAATGGTGTCGGTGGCCATCCAGTCGGCATCCCAATGCCCGTTGCGGCCGACAAAATAACCCAGCCTGCCGGGCGCAAGCACGAGATAGCCGTCGGCGTAGAGCCCCCGCGAGTCGAGGTCGCAAGCGGCTGCGGCCTGGATGGCCTCAACGGCCAACTCGGTGCGTATACGCTCCAGCAGCGAAAGTGGCAGATGATCCAGGAAGTCAGCTTTCGTCTCGCTACTTAAGGTCATGATTGCATCTCTACCGGTGAAAAACGAAGATTATACCTTACAGCGTCGGCCGGGACCACTGATCATATCTCTCTCAGGCCGGTGGGCCGCCAAGCCGATACTTCTCATACGAGCAACGCCGCACAGAGGACAGACCATGAAGATCATCAATGTGGCCGGCGCGCGACCTAACTTTGTGAAGATCGCGCCGCTCATGAGCGCGTTCAAGGCTGCGGGAAACATCGAGACGCTCCTGGTCCACACCGGACAACACTACGACAAGAAGATGAGTGGGCTGTTTTTCGATCAGCTGGAGATATCGCGGCCTGACGTGAACCTTGGGGTAGGCTCGGCCGGCCACGCGGTGCAGACCGCTGAGATCATGAAGGCGTTCGAGCCTGTGCTTGAGGGCTACAGGCCGGACGCGGTGCTGGTGGTCGGCGACGTGAACAGCACGATTGCGTGCGGGCTGGTGGCGGTGAAGCTGGGTATCAAGCTGGTTCACGTTGAGGCGGGGCTCCGAAGTTTCGACCGCCGCATGCCGGAGGAGATAAACCGCGTGCTGACGGATGCGATCAGCGACCTGTTGTTCTGCACCGAGCAAAGCGGCGTGGACAACCTCCGCAATGAAGGCGTGGGTGGGGAAAAGATATTCCTGGTCGGCAACGTGATGATCGACACGCTGCTGGAGAACAAGGCCAAGGCGGATGAGTCGACCATTCTGGCCGGCCTCGGTCTCGAAGATGGAAAGTACACCGTCCTTACGCTTCATCGCCCGAGCAACGTGGACGACCCCGGCGCCTTCGGACGGATCCTCGACGCGCTGGAGGTCATCCAACGCGAATCGCCGATCGTCTTTCCCGTCCACCCCAGGACCAGCAAGAACCTGCGGGAGGGCGGTCTTGCCGCAAGGGTCGACCAGATGGTCGGATTGAGAATGATCGATCCTCTGGGCTATCTGGACTTCCTGAAGCTGATGAGTTCGGCTGCGGCCGTGCTGACCGATTCCGGCGGCATTCAGGAGGAGACCACAATATTGAAGGTGCCCTGCCTGACCCTCCGCGACGGCACCGAGCGCCCGATCACCGTGGAAGTCGGCACGAACACTGTGGTGGGCACGGATACGGAGAAGATCATCTCAACCTGGCGGGCTGCGTTGGCCGGGCGGGACCGGAAGGTGCAAACACCTCCACTCTGGGACGGCAAGGCCGCGCAGAGAATCACCGAAATCATTTGCGACAAGATCTAGACCCGAAGACAGGGCCTAGGTGGCGAGCTGCTTGGCGGCCTCGATGGCTTTTCTTGTCCTGAGGCTGGTAGGAATCAGGTTATCGCCCAGGCGTTTGGCCACGGCCAGAAAAGCCTCCACCACCGCGGGGTCAAATTGCTTGCCCGATTGGGCCTTCAGTTCTTTCAATGCTTCTTCGGGCATCTTTGCCTCGCGGAAGGCGCGTGAAGATGTCATAGCCTCGAAGGCGTCAGCGACGGACAGTATCCTGGCGGGCAGCGGTATTTCGGCCCCGGCCAGACCCTCGGGATATCCCTTGCCGTCGTACCGTTCGTGGTGATATCTGACGCTCGGGATTTCCTGTTCGAGGAATTCCATTCCCACCATGATCCGCGCGCCGATGAGTGGGTGTCGCTGTATGATCTGCCATTGCTGCTCGTCGAGGGAGTTGGGGCATAGCAGGATGGAGTCCGGCAGCGCGAGCATGCCGATATCATGGAGCATGGCCGCCCCGCTGAGGTGCTTTATCAGCCTCTCGGGCAGTTCCATCTCTCGCGCGATGAGCAGGGCGTAATGTTTGGCCCTGCGGGCGTGGTCCACCATGTGCGGGCTGCGCTCCTCGAGGACGTCCACCACCTCTTCAACCGCCCGAATGAACAGATCCTTGAACTGCGTGTCCAGCCCGGCAAGCTTCTTGCACAGGACGTCCACCTTTCCCTCATCTTGCCAGGAAGCGGGCCAGGTAAGGCCGTCAAGATCGTGTGCCAGTACCGTCCGATTGCGTCCGAGCTCCTTGGCCGCGTAAAGCGCCCGGTCGGCCAGGTTCATCATGGCCTCCGCACTTTCCAGCGTGCCGGAGTTCAGGTCTGCAACGCCGATGGAGATTGTTACCTTCACCTCGAGGTTCCTGCCGTGGACGGTCTTCTGAGAGATAGCCTCCCGGATTCGCCTGGCCACCGGGCAGACATCGGCCGTTGCGCTTTCCGGCAGGAGAATTGCGAATTCATCACCTCCGAACCGGGCGGCGAGGTCCGCCTTGCGGCAGGCGTTCTTTATCGAGGTGGCAACGGACTTCAGCAGTTCATCTCCCGCCTGGTGCCCGGCTGAGTCATTCACCGCCTTGAAGAAGTCCAGGTCCAACACCATGACGGACAGCGGGCGGTTATATCGCCTGGCCTGCTCGAAGGAGCAATTGAGCATCTGCTGGAAGTGGCGCCGGTTTGCCAGGCCGGTCAGTTGGTCGGTCTTGGCTATGTGATCGAGCTTGTCGAAGGCGGACTCCAGGCGTTTGGCGACGATCAGCGGCTCGCCGTGGAGATTCTCGGTGAGTGTCTCTCTGCCTGCCTGGCCGGACTCTATCTGCTGAAGCCTTCGCATCAGCCTGACGACGGGCCCGGCGATAAGAATGTGCACCCCCATTATGATCAGCAGGACCAGGCCCACCGACAGCGAGAGGACTATGAGCACGGTCCGCCTGGCGGCGCGGGCCTGTCTGTAGACGTGGCCGGCCGGAACGGTGGCTTGCAAATAGCCCACCGCCTTGCCACTGAGGTCGTGCACGGGCCAAGCCACCGCCAGCCTATCCTCGCCTGTGGCCCAGTATACGCGGGAAGCTACTACGTTGTCGGGGGCAACTTTGGGCAGCCAGACTGAGCCGACGAAGGTCACTTCGCCCTCGATCGCCTTGCCCGCCTTGTCCAGCAATTGGCCGTTCAGACGCTTCAGCACCGACAAATAGCCCAGTACAGTGGACTTGTCCGACTTGTCCATGATGGCTTGGTGCGCGACCAAGGCCGCTCCGTCTGACAACGTGATCATGGCCAGAGGCTGCTCACCGGTGTCCTGCACACGCAATTCGCCATGTGAACCACGCTTCAAGGCTACAATTGCCACGTCGCCCGAGCCATCCGTCGACCAGGCCAGTACTGACTGGTGTGATTTATCCTCGAGACATGCAAGGTCGACTCCTCCCGGGACGAAGGACTCGCGGGCAAAGGCGGCGAACTCTTCCTGTGGCGCCTTGGCGCTGAGAAGGGGCTTTAGTCTTGTCCTCAGGGCCCAGTCGGTGCAAAGGCGGTGCAGCACGTTGTGCTGGCCTGTAAGGACCAACCCAACCGCCTGTTCGACCTCGGCGGCCTGATCGCACAGTGCCGCCTCCTCCTGGCTCGCGACATGAGGCTGGAGGAAAAATAGGTCTACAAGGAATATCCCGCTAGCCGCCACTACTGCAAATATCAACAGCAATCCGGGCGAGGTAAGCCTGATTCCAGTCACACCTGGCCTCCGATGATACTGGTACTGCCTCCCTGGTTGTACACGGGACCTCCCGCGTGTCCAAACCTACTAGGGAAGTATAGGATACATTTGGTACGTTTGGTGTATCGGCACAATCGGGGCCGAGGTTTTGCTTTGCCCCCAAAAGCGTAAATATCTGGTATCAACCGGATTGCAGGAGTATTTAGGGCCGAGCAGCGGCCGCTTGGCGAACCCCGCGCCTGTGCCGCCCCATGCCGGTTGCCTTTGGCTTGACAGGCCTGGCCGGCATCCTTACGATCCCTCATTTCACATTCCGCGTGCGCCCGGGGTGGGCGGCGGCTTGCGAGCCCTCCGTCGGGGCCGCGGAGGGCCCTTATGAAGATACTCGGCGTACACGCCAATACTCACGAAAGTGGCTGCGCGCTGATCGTTGACGGCAGGCTCATCTGCGCGGTCTCCCAGGAGCGTTTCGACCGCCGGAAGATGTCGGATGCCCCGCCGCTGGCGGCTATCGATGCTTCCCTGGAAGCAGCGGGCCTTGGGGCGTCGGAGATAGACTACCTGGCCGTCTCGGACGACCTCGGCGCGGAGGGCTACTCGCTGCACGGCAGCAGGCACAAGAAACGCATCCTGGCGGAGTCGATCGGCCAGGCCGTCAGGTATTTCCGCTATCGCCCGCTGCGGCTGTGGAAGTTCTGGCGCGGTCATCGATTCAGCAAGGGCATCAGGACCGGGCAGAGGCGCCATGCGTGCGTGGCCGCCGTGAAGGATCATCTGGCGGGCAAGGGCTTTTCCGGGCAGGAGCGGTCGTATGAGCACGGCTTCTGCCATGCGGCCACCGGGTACTACTGCAGCGGTTTCGACCGCTGCCTGGTCTTCGTGAACGAGGGCAGCAGCTTTATCAACTCGTGCAGCGTGTACATAGCCGCGCGCGGGCGGATCGAGAAGATACTGGACATCCCCACGACCCACAGCCCGGGGATGTTCTATTCGACGATTACGCGGCTGTTGGGATTCCGCCCGAACCGTCACGAGGGCAAGATTACCGGCCTGGCGGCGTTGGGCGACCGGCGGGTCCTCGGCGACCTGGCGCGAAGCCTGTTCCACTTGGTCCCGGACAAGGATGACTTCCACCTGTCGCCGCTGGTGTACCTGTGGTGGCGGGACTATCGCAAGATGCGGCCGGGCCGACCCCTGCCGAAGGAGCTGCGCGGCCACACGCGCGAGGACATCGCGGCTGCGTGGCAGATTGCCCTCGAAGAAGCCATCGTCCAGCTCATGGAAAGGTACCTCAAGCGGTATCCGGACATTCACCACGTCGCCCTTGCCGGCGGGGTACACGGAAACGTGAAGCTCAATCAGCGCATCAACGAGCTGGACCAGGTGGATGAAATCTACGTTCACCCGGGCATGAGCGACTGTGGCCAGCCGGTGGGAGCGGCTCTGGCATGCTGGGCGGAGCTCGACGCCCATGCCAGGCCGTTCAGGCACGAGACGGTCTATCTGGGCATGGCCCCGAAGGGCGAGAGCATCGACGCGCTGGCCGCGCGGTACGAGCTGGTCTTCGAGCAGACCGGCGACCTTGCCGACAGCGTGGCCGAATTGCTCTCGCAAAAGAAGGTTGTGGGCATCTGCCGCGGCCGGATGGAGTACGGCCCGCGTGCGCTGGGCAACCGGAGCATTCTGTATACACCGACGGACCCGGCGGTGAACGACTGGCTCAACAAGCAGCTCAAGCGGACGGAGTTCATGCCGTTCGCGCCGGTGACGCTGATCGAATACGCCGAGAAGTGCTACGTAAACGGGCTGAAGAGCGCGTACACCGCGGGCTTCATGACGGTGTGCTACGACTGCACGGAGTACATGCAACGGACGCAGCGAGCGGTGGTTCACGTTGACGGCACGGCGCGCCCGCAGTACATCTCGCGCGAGCAGAACCCGTTCTACTACGACATCGTTGAGAAGTTTCGGTGCCGCACGGATCTTCCCAGCGTGGTCAACACGTCGTTCAACATGCACGAGGAGTCGATTGTGCGGCAGGCGGTTGATGCGCTGCGGGCGTTTGTGGCGAGCAATCTGGATGCGCTCGTACTGGAAGACAAGCTCCTGTTGAGAGATAATAACCCGGCGCTTTGCAGAATACTGGCCGGCGAGAAAGAGGTCGAACAAAACGTGTTCGACCAGGACTTTCCCGGAATGTGATTGAGCGAGGATAATGATGCAGACTATGAAGACAATCTCGATTGTACTGGCGATGGCGGCCGCCGCGGCGGTCGTGCCGAGCTGCGACAGGGCTGTCCCACCGAACGAGGCCCGAAAAGTCAAGGAGCCCGTTCGCCCGGACGAAGCCCGAAAAGTCAAGGAGCCCGTTCGCCCGGACGAAGCCCGAAAAGTCAAGGAGCCCGTCCGCCCGGACGAGGCCCGAAAAGTCAAGGAGCCCGTCCGCCCGGACGAGGCCCGGAAAGGAGTGACCGCAGTGAGCAACCCCGTTGTGATAGTGACGACCTCGGAGGGCGTGATAAAGATAGAGCTGTGGAAGGACAAGGCGCCGGTGACCGTCGCAAACTTCCTTCGTTATACGGATGAGAAATTCTATGACGGCACGATCTTTCACCGTGTCATGCGCGGCTTCATGATCCAGGGCGGGGGGTTCACGCCTGACATGAAGCAGAAGGCCGGTCACGATCCGATAAAGAACGAGGCCTCGGCCTCGCTCAGCAACAAGAAGGGCACGATTGCGATGGCCAGGACCAACGTGGTTGACAGTGCCACGGCGCAGTTCTTCATCAATCACGTGGACAATGCGGCCCTGGACCACCGGGACAACACGGCAAGGGGCTTCGGGTATGCGGTGTTCGGCAAGGTGACCGATGGGATGGACGTGGTCGAGAAGATCGCGGCCGTGGCCACCGGGCGGTCCGGCGGCCACTCGGACGTTCCGATCAAGCCCATAGTCATCGAGTCCGTCCGCCTGGCGGAGTGACCTGCGAGGCGGGGGCCGTTGTGCGAGCCCCAGGGGACGCCTGGGGCCCGCCGGCGAGTGTGAAATCGACGACAATCGGCAGATGGTCCGATCCCAGATCCGCCCCGGTGCGGAAGTTGCGGACGTGTATGTCTGGTGAAACCAGGCAATGGTCGATCGGACAGCCCAGGAGGGCGAGCCTCGCCGGCCAGGTCGCGCACACGCCGAAGCCCTTTCGCGCGTCCTTCATGCGGCCTTCCCTGCACACGCGCCGCAAGGGCGGCGACCATGGCACGCAGTTCAGATCGCCCAGGAGGATCGCAGGTCCGTCCCGCGCGGCAAGCCACGCCGCCATGTCCCGCAGTTGCCGGTTGCGATCGTCCCAGTAGCGCCCGCTTGTAGGGGGAAGCGGATGGGTCGCCAGGATCGTGAGTCTCGTGCCGCCCAGTTCAACCTCGGCGGCCAGGCTCGCAAGGCCCGTCGAACCCAAACGAACCACGCGGGCATCGTGCAGCGGGTGGCGGCTGCGAAGCGAAATCCCGAAGCTGTCCTCCTGCGTCACGGTGATCTCATGCGGGTACTCGTCATCCAAGGCGGCCAGCTCGCGCGCCCATGCGTCGGTACACTCTAAGATGGCAAAGAAGTCCGGCTGGGTGCGGCGAATCCAGTCTAGAGCCGGCCCGTAGAGGCGGTTGGCCCTGTTGCAGTTGAAGGCCACCGCCCGGTAGGAAGCAGCAGCGGGCGACGTCGCATCCGGAGCGATGTACAGCGGCAGCAGGACAGCCGCATTGACCATCGCAAACACCACTGACAGGGCGCACAAACGCAGGTGTCTCATGACGAGGAACACCAGCGCCGCAGCGCCGAGCGCGACGACGTACAGAATGCGGAAGCTCGCGGCGATCTCGAACAGCCGGTGCCAGGCCGCCCCGAAGCCCGCCACGGTCAGCACGCCGGCAATGAAGCCAGCCGCGCTGAGCGGACCTAGAATCGACAATCGCAGGCTGAGGAACTTGTGTTGAGAAGTTTGCGCCGGCACTGATGTCCTCGTGGATCAGAACTCGTCGTAGAAGATGTCTTGCTCTTGGAGGCCCTTGTCGGCCAGGACGCGCTGGACGGCCTCGATCATGGGCGGCGGGCCGCACAAGAACGCTTGACGCTTCACTCCCGGGTGCAGGTGCTTGTCGACCGACAAGTGGATGAAACCGCGCTCGCCGTCCCATTGCTCATCCGGGCCAAGCTCATCAGAAAGGGCATAGACGACGTGCAGGTTCGGGTGCTTCTGGGCAAGGGCCTTGAACTCGTCGAGATAGAAGATGTCACGGGTAGTGCGGCAGCCGAAGAACAGCCAGCAGACCCGATTGGGCCATTGCTCGCAAATGGTGTACAGAATATTCTTCATGGGTGCCATGCCCGCTCCACCGCCCACGCAGACAATCTCTGTGTCGGGGTCTTCATCGAGAACGAACTCCCCGTACGCGCCGGTGAATATGATCGGATCGCCGGCTTCCAGACTGTGCAAGTAGCTGGGCCCGATGCCGCCGGGCACCACGCCGGCTCCGTCGGGCAGTATTCGCACGTTCAGCTCGACCTCCTTCTTTTCAGAGGCCGGCGAGCTGATTGAGTATGCCCGAAAGACCGGCCCATCCGGCGAGGGCGCCTGAATCTGGATGTACTGCCCGGGGCGGGCCGAGATCTCGTCGTCCTCCGGCAGGGCGATGCGGATTTCCTTCACGTCGTAGGTCAGGTCTCGTGTGGACGCGATGGTCGCCTGGTACAGCCGCACGTTCAGCAATTCCTCGGGAATCTTCAGGGCGATGTCTTCTCGGACCTTGACTTGGCAGGTGAGTCGCACGCCGTCGATACGCTCGCGACGTGTCAGGAACGGCGTTTCCGTGACCAGCACCTCGCCCACGCCCGACAGGGCCGTCACCTTGCAGTGCCCACAAGTGCCCTGGCCCCCGCAGGCCGACGGGATGTACACCTCATTGTCGTACAGGGCCGACAGCAGGGTCTGGCCGCCCTCGACCTCCATCACCTTGCCCCCGGCGTTGATGTCGATAGCACACATGCCGTAATTGACCAGCAGGCGCTCGGCGATGGTCAGCAGCAAGGCCAGGGCCACCAGCAGGGCGGTAAAACAAATAACGGACCATATCAGTAGATCAAACATCTCATCCGTCCTACGGTAGTGCTACCATATCGACTCACCATAAAACGAAACCAAGTATCGCCAACGTATTACCCATCATAAAGATCAGAATCATCGTCCTGATTACGCGAACGTAGAGAACGGGCGTTTGGCAGTATTTCAGGCCGTAACGCACATTTTGCCACGCCACCGGAATCAGCAGAAAGCACAGCACAAGCGGCAGGGGAAAAACGCCCAGCAGCAGGCCGAAGGCTATCAGGGCAAACCATACCGCCATCACTACACCACATAAGACTACTCCCTTTCGGGGTCCTGCCCTGACAACGAGATTCCTCTTGCCTACCAACCGGTCGCCAAAGTAATCCGGCACTTCGTTTGCCAAGGCCATCGCGAACATTGCCCCGGCGGGCACCAGGGACACCAAGGCGGCCCGCCAACTCAATCGACCGGTTTGGAGATAGAAACTGCCCAGCGTCAATCCGGGCCCGTAGGCGACTGCTATGACCGTTTCCCCCAGGCCACGGTAAGAAAGGGCAATCGGGGGCATCAGATACGACAAGGCCATGACACCCCCGCAGAGCGCAAAGAGCAGCACGGGCCAGCCTCGAAAGCTTGCCAGGAACGCAGCAACGGCCAGGGCCAGAGCAAAGCTGGCGAGTCCAAGCGGCAAATGCCACCAGACTCGAACTCGCCTGGTCGAGGCGAAAGCCCTGTCGCCGCCAATCCTGGAGTCCAAGTACTCGTTCATCGCTTCTATGCCGAGGCTCACAAGGGCCACGCCGACCAGTCCCACGACCAGCAGCAACCAGTTGATCTGGTTGGTAATGCTGTAGGCTACGGCGGCCCCGAGCACGTAAGGAAAGGCTCCGGCCACAAGGAAGAACCTGTATCGAACAGTCTCCGCGGCGGAGGCAAGAAGACCGGTCCAGCCTGTCCGGGCAGTGTTGCCGCAGTCGGCCGGAGGCATCACGCCCAGCTGCAAGATTGCAGAGGCGGGCTGCTCAGCAGCCTCCCGCGGCGGCGAGCCCTGGCTGGAACGATCGAAGGTTGTCACTACAGCTCGATCCAATTGTTTGCTTCGGCTACCAGTGCGGGCTGGTCGATAATCCGCTTCGCGAAGTCCACCACCTGTGGGTCCTGCCACGCCTGCTTGTATTTCTGCCAGATCTCATCGAGGGTGGACGTTTTCAGGTCACCACAGATGAACGGGAGCGGGCCGATCAACTTGACCTTTCCGTTCGGCAGCACCAGCAGGCTCGCCGAGGGTGTCGTCAGGCGGTACCGCAGCTCTTCGACCACATCATACGGATAGCAGTAAACCTTCATTTGTCCGCGGTACTGCTGTGTTTTCTCCTCGAGCGTGGCGAAGAATTGAGTGTACTGCTGCTCGGACGGGCACAGCGTTTCCCAGTTATGGGCGGCCCGCCCGATACGCATCAGCTTGCCGGTGTAAAACCCATAGGCGCTGAGGGAGGCGGCCAGGTCCACCGCCTGGCCTACCTCTTCCACGTTGAAGCGCGTGGGGACGAATACGATTTCGATGTTCGCGCCCTCGCGCTTAAGGCTACGGCAGGCGCACACGGCCTTGTCGAAATCGCCGTTCTTGCGGAGAGATTCGTGTGCCTCCGCTGTTGCGCCGTCCAGGCTGACCTGGACCGAGCGGAGCTTCAGGCGTCCCAGCCGCTGGGCCACGGGCTCATCGATCATCTCGCCGTTGGTCTCTATCTTGACGTTCACATGATGGGCCCTGAGGCGCTCACAGACATCCCAGAAATCAGGGCATAGCATGGGCTCGCCCCCGGACAGCGCGACATACGGGACCTCGGCGGCAATGAACTGGTCGCATGCATCGAGCATTTGCTTGTGGCTCATCTGGTCCGGTGACGCCGCCCCTGCCTCTTCGCAGCAGTGCAGACACTCGAGGTTGCACTCCGAATTAAGCTGCCAGGCGATGAACAGCGGAGCATCGTAGTCGTAGACGGACGAGCCCGCCGCGATGGATTCAAGTTGGGTCATGGTTCTTCCTTCGCCGCAGGAACTAACAGCCCGGCGGCCTGAAGGTCATCGACGAACCGGGCGACGTCGGAATCTATCTGTTCCGCCCCTTCCGAGTAGCCGGCGCCAAGGCGCTCGGCGATGGCAGGCGGCTCCAGGCCTTCCGAGATCAGGCCCAGGATGTCCTTGCCCGATTCGTTCGTGACGTAGATTTTTTCGTTCAGTGTATCGAAAAGGACAGCTCCGAACTTTTCGTTCCTGACCTTTACGCATCTGGTAAGGTCCATGAGTTAACCTCGTTGAGGTCTCTCGTTACGGCTGCCGGCAACTCAAGCAGCCCCAACTGCGGTGAGACACGCTTATATTCGTGCACCCGGTCGGTATCAGCCGTCTCGGGCGTTTGCGGCAAGCGAGGACAGTTCTTCGATCACGCGATCGGATTACGTGAAACGAATGTATGGCTGTGCCATTACTTTTCCTGAAACGTCCTCAAGCACGGGCTTCTTCCACTGCTTGGATTCTTTCGTGGCTTTCTTGCTGGGTTTGCTCTTCGTTTTCACTTCGTTGGCCATTGCAGATATCCTTTTTCCAGGTTCAATGAATTCACGGTATCGAGACCATTCCGGCGAAGCCCATGAAGGCCATCGCCATCACGCCAGTCACGACCATTGTAATCGCTACGCCCCTGAAGGGCACGGGTACGTTGCTGTAGCTCATCTTCTTTCTCATCCCTGCGATCAGCAGGATTGCCATCGCCCATCCGAGGCCCGCCCCCAGGCCGTAGAGCGTGCAGCGTGCGAACATGCTCCAGCTCAGCAGTTGCAGCCCGGCTTCCTGGGTTGGTTCGAGCCACCAGGTTACCATGAACAGCGACGCGCCCAGGATTGCACAATTGACGGTGATCAGCGGCAGGAATATGCCCAGGGCGTGGTAGAGGGTCTGGCTGAACCGCTCCACGAACATCTCAACAAACTGTACGAAGGCCGCGATAACCGCGATAAAGACCACAAACTGAAGGTGCTCCAGACCCAGAGGGATCAGCACGCACGAGTAGATCAGGTAGTTGAGGGCAGTGGTGAGGGTCAGCACGAACGTGACCGCCGCCCCAAGGCCCAGGGCCGTCGGAATCTGGCGGCTGCACGCAACGAAAGAGCACATCCCAAGGAAGTAGGACAGCAGGATATTGTTGGTGAATATCGCCGCGACGAATATCGTGAAAATCGGCGTGCTCGACATCTACTTATCCTCCTCCTCGGGGCCCTTGATGACGTTGAATATCGCTATCAGGAACCCAAGCGCGATGAACGCCCCCGGCGCCACGCCGGCAAGTTCGTTCCTCGCGTACCAGGTCTCGGACAGGATCGTGTAGCCCAGCAGCGTGCCCTGGCCGGTCAGCTCGCGGATCGCCCCGACCAGGCCCAGGACGAAGGCGTACCCCAGCCCGTTGGCCAGCCCGTCCAGCATGGAGACGATCGGACGGTTCTGGAGGGCGAACCCCTCGGCCCGGCCCATGATGATGCAGTTTGTGATTATCAGGCCTACGTACGCACCGAGCTTCTTCGACATGTCCCAGTAGTACGCCTTCAGCACTTGGTCGAACACGATCACAAACGTGGCGATGATGGCCACTTCAGCGATCATTCGAATGCGCCGCGGTATCGCCTTGCGAAGCAGCGAGACAAACAGGTTCGACCCCACGCACGTGAAGATCAGCGCCGCACTCATAACCAGTGAGTCTTCCAGGCGGGTGGTCACAGCCAGGGCCGAGCAGATGCCCAGCATCTGAAGCGAGATGGGATTGTTGGCCCAGAAGCCGTCCTTGAGGGTCTTCCTGCCCTTGCCGCCACAGATTCCGCCGCAGAGGGTGAGGGTCTGTGGTAGGTTAGTCGCCACTGTCGCCCTCCTTCACGAGGCGCCTGAGCACTTCGTTAACCATGGCCTCGACCCTGTTACACGTAAGCGTCGCGCCGCTTATGCCGTCGATCTCGTTGCCGGCGCCCGTCTGGCGCCCCTTCTTGACCAGCCTGATGCCGACCTCGCCGCCGGGTGCGTAGATGCTCTTGCCGACGAACCGGTCGCGGAACCACTGCTTCTCGATCTTGCCGCCCAGCGAGGGCGTTTCCTCCTGCTCGTAGAACGTGATGCCCCGAATGGTCCTCATGTCCGGCTTGAGGGCAAGGAAACCCTTGATCGGCTTCCACAGTCCCGCGCCCGCAAACTCCACCGCTATCGCAATCGTCTTGCCTCGCTCCCCTGTCTTCTTGTCGAGCGGGGCGTATTCGTAGCGTTTCAGCTTGTCGGTGTCCTTCGGCGGGACAATGTTGGCCTTGAATATCCGGTCCAGCTCCTGGTGCGACGCGCCCTTCTCGAAGTCGATTCCGAAGACGTCGAAAAGGTTGCGCTGCTTCTCGGCCTTTCTGTTGGCTTTGCGAAGCGGTTTGGTCCACTCGGCCACACTCGTCAGGGCCGTCGCGCAGGCAATGCCCAGCGCCGCGGCAAAGAGCAGTGTCCGCAGGCTATTCTTCATGTCGCAGCCTCCTGAGGCGCCAGCCGATTGCGACCTCGTCCAGGATGGGAGCGGCTATGTTGCCCAGCAGTATCGCGTACATGATTCCCTCAGCCGTGCCCGCAAAGTTGCGTATCAGCACGGTCAGAACGCCTATTAAGCAGCCGCAGGCCCACTTGCCCCCTCTGGTTACGGGGCTTGTTATGGGATCGGTCGCCATGAAGAACGCGCCCAGCATAAGCCCGCCGCCGACCAGCTGCCAGTGCACCGGCCCGACGACGTTCGGTATGGCCGCGCGCAGGACGGCCGTCAATATCGTAAACGACCCGAGCACTGCTGCCACCGTCCGCCAGTTGGCCACGCGCGTTATGCACAGGAAGATTCCCCCGGCGATGACGGCCAGCGCCGACGTCTCGCCGACACATCCGGTGACGTTGCCGAAGAACATGTTCGTGATTGACCATCCGCTGTAATCCCCAGCCATCAGGGGAGTCGCGCCGCTGACAGTGTCCGCGGCGTACTGGCCTAACCTGCCCGGCCAGGCTGCGATGGGCGCAATCCAGCTCTTGTGGCTCATCGCCTCTGAGTAGCTCAGCAGCAGGAAGCACCTGCCGACCAACGCCGGGTTGAAGATATTCCGCCCCGTCCCGCCGAACAGCTCCTTGCCGACCACCACGCCGAAGACCACCCCCGCGGCCACCATCCAAAGCGGCAGCCCCGGCGGAAGAACCAGCGGAAACAGAAGACCCGTCACCAGGAAGCCTTCCTTGATCTCCTCCTTGCGCACTATGGCGAAGATGACCTCCGTTGCCCCGCCCGCGGCATACGACACTGCGATCATCAGCAGTACACGCAGGCCGAAGAAGTAAACCGACGCAAGCAGCGCCGGCACCAGAGCGATGATTACCATCGTCATGTAACGCTTGATGTCCAGCGGGTCGCGGATGTGCGGCGCAACGACCGTGCGCTCCAGGCCTCCCAGAAAGATGTGATCCGCCGCGTTAAAGACGCATTGGAGTTTGTGCAGCCGCCTTCCCTCGCTGAAGAGCGGCCTGAAAGCGTCGAAAACTCGCGTCAGCAGCTTCACTCGCTGTCCTCCACTGCATGAAGCTCCTGGCGGATCTTCTCCTGGGCGTCAATGAACTCTTGCCGAAGGTCGATCTTTGACGGGCAGACGTACGAGCACAGGCCGCAGCCGACGCACAGGTCCGTTCGGGCCTCCTCGGCCTCCTCCAGCATGTCCCGGTAGAGGTACTTGTGGATCAGGTGAGGCATGATGCCGACCGGGCAGACTTCCTCGCAGAATCCGCATGAGAGGCAAGGCCGCTCCTCGCCGTGAAGTAACGTTGTCAGCGGCTCAGGCCGTGACCCCCGCAGCGAACTGAGGAAACAACGGCTGTACGACCGCCTGTCCAATCCCGGCTGGACAAAACTCAGCAGCTCCCGGTCCGTTTCATGCGGAAGTACCGTCAGGGCGGTGCATTCGGTGTCGAGGCCGAGCGTGGCGTCAGTGATCTCCCTGCCGGTAAGTGCGCCGTCGCTTACGACTCGCGACTCCTCGGCTACCCGCCCCTTGAGAACGTGTTCTATGGGATATCCGGGCATTACCATCAGGTGTGCGGGCTCGTTAACAGCGGGCCCACCAAGCGAGAGGATCCTGACGGTGCACGGCTTGGAAAGTGTGAGCGCCCGGTCTATCGCCAGGATGCCTTCAGTCCGAAGGCCCCAGATCGGTCCTTCCTTACGGCTTAGGCCCAGATGGCGTGCGAGGATTCGGAAGTGGTCGTAGGGGTATCGCAGCGGGATCTGCACGAGCTTGACCCAGGCGTATCCGCGGATTGTCTCGCGCACCCGCAGGGCAAGGTCGGAGCTGATGTCGGGCAGAACCAGGTAGATCGGCTGATATTCCAGCAGCGACTGGAGGTGCTCCAGGCCCCTGGTAAAGGAGGTGAATCTCGCCTCCAACTGGACGTCGCCGCGAAGGCTGAACGGATCGAGATTCAACGTCGAGACAATCACCGCCTGAGGTATGCCGAACGGGTCCGGTAAATCATCCGTGACTGCCTCGGACAAAAACTGCCAGGCTCCAAGGATCAGCAGCTTGTACCGCTGCATGCCGGTGGAACCCGGGCGTCTCGGCGCGTGTGGGTCGTCCCGCTCACTGTAGGGCTGCTCGACCTCCTTGACGATATCCTCCAGGACTATCTGATCCTGATCGGCGATGAGCCGCACGGTTCCCCCGCGCGGCGCCAGCAGTGGAACGCCGTAGTTGTCCGGGTCCCTTGCCAGAACCTGCCCGACGTGAACGCGCTGGGCGTCTTTGACGTCAATCTGGGAAAATAAGAAACGCCGGCTGCGCAGGGGCAATACGAGCCTATCCGGCTCGGTCACGGTCTCAACCGTGCCTGCAGGCCTACCGACAAGTGCGACGTCGTAGCCGCCTGTGAGTTTTGTTCGCACCGTGTCCCGCTCCCTTGGTGGGCGGGTATTCTATGAAAAACCCGGGGCGCTGGGAATAAAAGAATCCTGAAATTTCGTGGCCCCTGGCTTT
>SDBT01001212.1_pt1 | contig 44595 bp, 40 predicted proteins | sample 2277101 | NCBI WGS metagenome assembly SDBT01 (sample SAMN10404973, study PRJNA504765) | marine sediment metagenome | isolation source: marine sediment core GS10_PC15, 103 cmbsf | place: Arctic Ocean: Southern Knipovich Ridge | collected 2010
GGGGGATTTGATTAGAAAATAAGTTCTTATTTTTCGTGGTACTCTTAAAGGGCATGAGAATTTGGTTAAAAGAGGAGTGAATTCTTACTCTTAGCAAGAAAAAATGCTACAACGCAAATTCCTCAGGGCAAAAAAACATTGAAAAAAATTTAATAAAGATATATTAATGAGTACAATATACTCCTTGGCTTTGGTATCAATTCGCCAGGTAGGATCTCTAACGGGGTAAAGGAGAAAAAATGGAGTTAAGTATAAGAGAGCTATTTGAAGCATCCACCAATATTACCTTCATATTTTTGATGTGGTGGGTTACTATTGCCATTCTCCGAAGGTATCGGGAAACCAAGTACCTGCCGGCCCTACTGGTGGGATCGAGCTTCTTCGTTCTGGGGTTCATTTTCGCTCCCCTTCTGGGCCTTGAGAGATTAATTATGCAGAGGTGGCCGGAAATTGCGGGTCTTGTGGGCCCGGGAGCGGCTCCCTGGTACAAGCTCATTTCCATCGTTACCGGCAACGCTTTCGTCATCGGGCTTTTCCTTTTCGCCGTCTTTACCCAGCAGGTCTTTAGGCCGGGGAGTGCGGCAAGCCTCTTTCTTCTGATTTTCATAGGAATCTTCTTGATCGGCTCATCCGATCTAATATTCATGTTCGAAGATAAAGCGATCGCGATCGCATGGGTTGCCCGCCTCGAGATAAAGATTGTTTTCTTTATTGGCGCCATACTGAACTGGGGATGGCTGACATACGAATCTCTCTCAAGATGGTGGATTTACCGAAGGCAGCTCAGGGAAGGCAAAGAGCTGGACCCTCTGGTGGTCAACCGCTTCCTGCTCTGGGGCCTTGCTGGAGTAAGCTATATTATTGCCACCTTCGTGACCTTGCTCTTTGTCCCCTATGAAGCCATTCAACCCCTCTCCCTCACGGTGGTAAAGCAACTCTGCATCCTCGCATTTGCTATCCTCAGTTACCTGAGCTGGTCACCACCTGGGTGGTTTAAGCAGATTGTCCGCAAAGGAGAACCCGCTCAAGCTTGAGGAGATTTCAATATGTCGGATGTCTTTGAGAAAACCTGCGAATTCTTAGAAAAATATACCTCTTTTACCCGGCTTCAGAGCCGGGGCACTATCCGGCTGATGCTTAAAGAATCCAATCTCGACCCACAAGCCGTTGAAAAGAATGAGATGGTCGGGGCCCTGAAATCAAAGCTCCCTGCGGAACTGGAGAAGAGGGGGGTGGATGGGGAAGCGGAGATTGCCGAGAAGTTAGCTGCTGATGTGGAGAGGGCAAAGTTTGCCGATACTGCCTACGATGCCTTTTCGAAGATATAGGCGACTGGAAAGATTACAGATTCCAGTCCGCCCAAGGCGGACTAAAATCTGTAATGAATTTGAACCACGAACCCTTCGACTTCGCTCAGGACATGTTTCACAAATTACACGAAACAATTTTCCCCTTTGGGATTTTGTCATTGGGGTTTTGGATTTCATTTGTAATTTGGATTTTGTAATTTGTAATTAGAACAAGTTAGTCCCCGACAACATAGACTCCACGGCTAAACCCTGAGGTATCCTGATATACCGGGGTGCTTGGATTGGCCGGATCGGTTACATCAATGATCGCTAAACCACTATCCCAATCAGCCATATAGGCATAGTCCCCGGCAACATAGACTCCACGGCTAAACCCATTGGTATTCTGATAGACCGGGGTGCCGGGATTGGTCGGATCGCTTACATCGATGATCGCTAAACCGCCAGCATAATTAGCTACATAGGCATAGCCCCCGGTAACATAGACTCCCATGCTCCACCCTGGGATATCCCTATAGACCGGGGTGCCGGGATTGAGCGGATCGCTCACATCAATGATCGCTAAACCGTCCTTATAATCAGCCACATAGGCATAGCCCCCGGTAATATAGACTCCATAGCCCCACCCTGAGGTAGCCCGATAGACCGGGGGGGTGCCAGGATTAGCCGGATCGCTTACATCAATGATCGCTAAACCGCTATCCAAATCAGCCACATAAGCATAGCCCCCGGTTACATAGACTCCTTCGCTAGACCCTGTAGTATCCCGATAGACCGGGGTGCCGGGAGCGGTCGGATCACTTACATCAATTATCGCTAAACCGCTTCCCCCGTCAGCCACATAGGCATAGAGTCCGGCATCCCCGGTAACATATACTCCCATGCTATTCCCTGAGGTATCCTTATAGACAGGGGAGCCGGGATTGGCCGGATCGCTTACATCAATGATCGCTAAACCCCTCTCATCAGCTACATAGGCATAGCCCCCGGTAACATAGACTCCATAGGTATCTTGCAATGCACCCTCATATACCGGGGTGCCGGGACTGGTCGGTTCGCTTACATCAATGATCGCTAAACCCCTCTCATCATCAGCCACGTAGGCATAGCAGGTTTCAATTCCATTACAGTTTTGATCTACCCCATCCCCACAAATCTCAGCGGCTCCGGGATTGACGGAAGCATTGCTATCATCACAGTCAGGGCCGTTTATGCCATCATAGGTGTTGCACAGCTCGTAATAGTCGTCACCATCACCGTCCTTACAAGTATCGCAGGTATCCCAGGCATTGGCATTGCCATCATTACAGTCCGGGCCGCGAGTACAATTCAGGCCATAGGTATCCCTATCATTGTCAATACACGCCTTTCCATTTCCATTATCACCGCAGCTAAGCGTAAGGGCAATAATCAAAACAGCCGCAATCCCGACTATAAAAGCTACCTTCTTCATCTTTTTTACCTCCTTTGAAATTTTAGGATTCTAACCACGAATTGCACGAATTATACGAAACAAACCGAAATCCTGAGCCCTTCGAGACAGCTGGCCGATTTCCTGAGGAGAAGCCGAAGGCTTCGTCACGAAGGATGGGATTTTGTAATTTGTCATTTTCTTAATAAACTGGTAGGAGATACATAATCCCCCTGGTTTTTTCTTACTTCTTCCAGTCTCTGTTTTTGTTCCTCAAGAATATCGAACACAATGTCCGGAGCATCAGAAACCTTTGTTTGATAGATTTCGATAATTCTCTCCACTTTTCTAATATTCTCGGGAATTCTTAAGGTGAACTGCTCAATATAATCCTCTTTGCTATAATCCTTATCCAGAACTTCTTTGAATAACCGCTTAAGGTCTTCATATTGGGGGATGTAACCAACCGGGGTCTTAATCGCCTCAACATCCCCATGAACCCGAAGCTCCATCCATTTAAGCCAGATGCGCTTGTCTTCCATTGCGTTCATATACTTCCCCTGCTTATCTTTTAAGAAGTAATTAACATAGTAGATGGACGGAGGACTGTCCAGAGCTTTGCCAAATTTAAGATGATTGTTGATATATCTACCGAGAGGGATTGAGACAAAGTCAATATTGGACATAGGATTGAATGCCCTTACCCCTTCTTTCCCCAGGGTTGCGGCGGTAGTTTCCGACTCTAACGATGCCCCCATTGTTATTACTCCATGATTCCAGTCAAAAGCCTCCTGAACCGGGCAAGAGGTATCCGAATCTCTCCCCCCATAGAGTACTCCTTTTATCTCTATCCCTTGGGGATTATCTAATTCCGGGTCACAGTTTTTCAGGGCATGAAGTCCAACCGTATATCTTGCATTCTTATGAGCGTGCGCTATCGGATTACCTTTGGAATCCTTTTTTCCTTTAAACCACTCTCCGGAATAATTAACCCCTTTCTCCGGTACTTCTCTTCCATCACCAAGCCAGTAGGGAACACTTTCATCAATTACCAGGACATTAGAAAAAATTATCTCCTCCGGTTTATTAAGAAGTTCCCAAATTAAGGGGTCGTCCTGGGAATTCACATCCTGAATAATTCCGAAGATTCCACATTCAACATTTACCGCATATGTCTTTCCATTAATATTCCTCAAATACGCTAAATCATCACCGACAATAGTCTCACCTTTTAACATAGCGGTTGAGGTTTTGCCACACATACTCGGAAACGCCCCGGTAAGGTAGGTTGCCCGATCATTTGGTCCATGAACTCCCATAATTAACATATGCTCGGCCAGCCAATCCTCTTGTGATGCCTTATAGATAGCCATGCGCAGGGAAAGTTTTTTAAACCCTACGGTATTTCCCGCGTACTGGGTGTTTGTGCTGTAAACGATATAATTTTCCAAGTCTATATAAATCCTGCGTTTATCAACATTCTTACTCACTGCATTCTCTAAGACCCCGGCGCTATGGACAACTTTAAAAAAACTTTCAGGACACCGTCGTTTAAACTCTTCATATCCCCTCCGATAAAGGATTAACTCTGAATGGGCAACATAGGATGAGTCGGTTAACTGGCAGGCAGGGATAGAAAATAGAGAGTTTGTTGGTCCGAGACAGAAGAAGCAGATGAATAGCTCCTTGCCTTCCATAATGTTTTTTAAGATCTCGTGTATTTCCTTAAGACCCTCTTCTTTATCTACTGCATTGAGCGGGCCGACATCCGTTCCCGGTGGGAGTAGGTATTTTGTATTCCCTTTGTCTCTCGCCTGGTCACTGTATCCGTCGTAATGGATGGTATGGCCGGTGATGGCGAGCCGCTTTTCTTCTCCATACTCTATCGCTTTATTCCTGATATGCTCGGCATCTTCTTCGGCATCGGTGCAGACAAAAACCGACTTAGGGTTACAGTGCTCCACATATTTTGCGACGAAGTCAATGAGCTTCGAATTACCTAACGCCATTAACTTCTGGTAATCTTCTTCTCCGCACTTCGTTTTAAGTAGCTCTAAAAGCTTTTCTTCCATTACCGCCCCCTTTCATAATACTAATAACCTTTTTTTCTTCTTAGCGTCGGAGTAGATTTTTGCCGCTGCCTTTTTGAACTCATCCATACTTACGCCAAATAATGCGTTAATGTAGGATTCAATTTACTGAACCCGGTCCGCCACAGGCGGGGTCGAAGGGATCGAACCCTCAACTATTGAAATATCTCCTGCGCCACTTCCACCCCCTGCCGCCGAAGATCCTCTACGAATTTGGGAACGAAGCCAGTGCACTTTGTCTCCCCGACCATCCTCCCCTGAGCATCGTAGCCCCTCTGCTCAAAAACGAAGATATCCTGAAGGGTGATTTTATCCCCCTCCATCCCCTGAACCTCGGTAATGTGGGTGATCTTGCGAGAGCCATCGGCGAACCTCGTCTGTTGGATGATCAGGTCAATGGCACTGGCAATCTGTTCCCGGATTGCCCTTAAGGGAAGATCCATTCCTGACATCAATACCATTGTCTCCAGCCGGGAGAGGATATCCCGGGGAGAGTTGGCATGTCCGGTAGTGAGCGAGCCATCGTGGCCGGTATTCATTGCCTGAAGCATATCCAGGGCCTCTCCTCCCCGGCACTCCCCGACCACGATCCGGTCAGGCCGCATCCTGAGCGCATTTCTCACCAGATCCCTGATGGCGATCGCTCCCTTGCCCTCAATATTAGGAGGGCGGGACTCTAAAGAGATTACATGCTCCTGGGGAAGCTGGAGCTCAGCCGCATCCTCAATGGTCACAATCCTCTCCCCTTCGGGAATAAAGGAGGAAACCACATTCAAGAGGGTGGTCTTGCCGGACCCGGTTCCTCCGGAGATAATAATATTCTTTCGGGCCCTGACCGTAATCTTCAAAAACTCAGCCATCTTCTCGGTAAGGGCTCCGAATCTAATCAGATCCTCGATAACAAAAGGATTCTTGGAGAATTTGCGGATGGTAATCGTCGGACCCTTCAGGGCCAGCGGGGGGATGATCGCATTTACCCGGGATCCATCCTTAAGCCGGGCATCGACCAGAGGTGAGCTTTCGTCAATCCTCCTTCCCAGCGGGGCAACTATCTTCTCGATTATATTGAGTACGGCCCGATCGCTGCTAAAACTCCGATCGGTAAGCTCGAGCTTCCCGTTTCTCTCGATATAGATCTGATCGCAGCGGTTAACCATTATTTCAGTGATCTCGGGGTCGGCCAGCAGATCCTCCAGCGGCCCCAGGCCCAGAGCCTCATCCAGTATCTCCTTGGAAAACCTTTCTTTCTCCATCCACCCCGGGATCCGGGGAGCCATCTCTGCCACGATCTCCCCAATTATCTCGCGGGTCTTGGCCTTAAGCTCTTCCTGGTCGGTCTTGCTGAAGTCGATACTTCTCAGATCCATGTGCTCCAGCAGGCTTCGGTGAGCCTCCTCCCGCAGCCGGGTAGCAATCTCCAGCCTTTCCTCGCTCAGCCCTACTGACTTTTCCCTGCCTATCCCCCTTTTCCCTGCCTTTGTTTTTTTGACTTCGGCTTTGGGCACCTCCTCCAATTCTTCCTTCAACCGGAGCCTGAGATGGTAGTCCCCGATAGAGATCAAATCCCGAGGCCGCAGCACCACTTCCCCATTTACTCTTTTGCCGTTGAGAAAGGTCCCATTGGTGCTTTTTAGATCCCGGAGAAAGAACTGGTTGTCCCGGCGGAAGATCTCGGCATTGCGGCGGGAGACCTTGGTCTGGGGGAGGACGATGTTGCAGGAGCTCTCTCTCCCGAGAGTGACTCTCTCCCCTTCGAACTCGGTGAGCGTCTTCTTCCCTTCCGGGTCAATTATGATTATCTGGTACATTTCAATCGTTTAGTCAAGAATATGAAACCTCTGCTCCTTTCCTGCTCTCCGGTATTTATTCTTCATCTCCAGTATCCTTTGCTGCTCCAGGCTGCCGGGCTTAACAATGGTAGGAGTAACGAAAATCAAAAATTCCGTCCTCTCCTGTTTAAACTCCCTTGATTTGAACAGCTCACCAATTATCGGTATCTGACCTAAGATGGGGATCTTATCCACCATTTTGCTGTTTTTATTGCTAATTAGCTCGGCCAGAACAATGGTTTCCCCCTGGGTGAGATTCACCATTGTCTCTGACTTTCGGGTAATAATCGCCGGCATCACAACCCCTCCCGACTCTACTCCCCGGGAAAAATCCACCTCGGAAATCTCGGCCGCGATCTTCATATTAATATTATTATAGGCATCAGCAACCGGCTCGAACCGCAGGATCACCCCATATTGCTTCCACTCGACACTAACATTCCCTAATTGAGCCGTAATTGGAACCGGGAGTTCCCCACCCGCAATAAAACTGGCCTTCTCCCCGCTTTTGCACACCAGCACCGGATTAGAGAGAACTCTTCCGCTTCCGTCAGTCATCATCATATTCAAGACCATCCCGTAATTGGCAAGGATACTGAAGGCTCCCGACATTTCCCCAATCTCCCCTCCGACCACCGGTATAGTAAAATCACCACTGGCGCCCACGCTCAGGAGATCCTTCCAGTTCAGGCCAATATTTTTCCGGGCGCTCTGGGAAACCTCCATCATCTTGACATCTATCTGGATCATCTGTTTTATGCTTAAGCTGCTTTTGCGGACAAAATTGGTGACCTGGGGAAACATCTTGGTAACTGTCTGTATTCGCTCATAATCCTGGTCAGTGAAGACCTCCCCATCCAGGATCACCAAATCTCCCACCACCCTCACTTCAACCCCTTCCAGCTCTCCCAGGATCTCCTTGACATCACGGGCAACTATGAAGGGATCTTCGGTCAGAACCCGGACCAGAAAGGATTCTTTTCTCCCATCCTTTTTCCATACAGTGATGTTGGTTACCCCCTTGGCCAGTCCGGTAATCATTATCTGCCTTCGGGCGATCACCTTGACATCAGCAATGGTAGCATCTCCCACTGCTACCCGTACCACTCCCGGAAAATCTATAACCTCGCTTCTACCCAGAACCAGGCTGATGGTCTTCCCCCCCCGGACTGCCCGGGCTGATCCCAAAAAGCCATGGCCCAGCCCCCAGAGAAGAAGGGTTGACAAAATTATTATCCTTCTCCATGATCTTTTCCCAAATAATCCGGTCATTATTCAGCTTCCTCCTTTCTCACCTATCCCGAACAAGTCGGAGTATCAAAAAGTATTCAAGGACTTCAATAAAATGTCAAATATCAAAGCTCAAAGTCCAAATGAAATCCAAAGTTCAAATTACAAAATATATGATTACTTTGACATTTAGTCATTTGTCATTCATTTGACATTTGGATTTTGGCATTTGAACTTTTCCCAGTTGAATCTTTTCACCCTTCGTCCCGATGGACATCGGGACTACGGAGAACAGGCGAACCCTCTTTTTATCTTTCCCTGCCCTTGATTATTCGGATGTCTCTCTCCTTCTGGATCTCACGAATCTTCTCCGGCTTGATGATATCGTCCATAGTGACCTTGGGCAAATTCTCCTCGGTCTTTAAATTTTGGGAATTTCTCAAAAGCAGGGTAATCCTCCCCTTTTCCTGGGCAAGAGTCAAAAGCTCAGCCTCCGAAGGGGTAACGGAGACGGTTACGGTGCTGTAACCGCCGGAATAGCCTCCCGGAGCCCGGCCTCTGCCAAACTGCCGGCCCACAGCCAGAACGGTCACATTCTGCAGGATAGTTATCGTGGTGGTCTTCGCCTCGCCGTAGGTTCCGCCAGCAATAAAAGTTCCCAGGATATCTATACTATCATTAGGACTGATCAACCCGGAGACCGAGGTTATCTCATCCACCGCTATGGAGATCGCCCGGTCGTTTTCCCGGATAATACTGGCAAAGCCGGCACCGGCCTGTTCAACCCCTAAATCAGACCAGAGTAAAGTCTGCCCCTTCTCTGTCCCTGTCCTTACCCTCTGACCCAGAATAAGGTCAAGATCCTGGGGATAAAGGGCACTGCGGTGGACATATTTCCTGGGCATCAATTCTGTGCTCAGGTGCTGCTCCTCAAGTGAGGTATCGGGAGAAATGCTCGAAGCCGCCACCAGGACCTCAACCATCTCCATTCCCTGGTAAACCGAGCGTTTGATGCTGCCTAAGTAGAGATAGATGAAAAAAATTGCCGTTATCCCCAAAGAAGCCCCAATTATCAACTGCAATCTTCGATTCATATCAACCTTCCTTTCTACTGCAGTTTTCTCAAAAATCCTTCAATCCACCACAGGCGGACTATACTGGATAGTTAATAAATCCCAATGACCAAATCCCAATTATTTTGTAGGGCGGGCTTCTCCCGCCTCAGGCGGGACCATTATGTCGGGCAAGATGCCCGACATACAAATTGTTCATTTTGCATTTTTCAATTTGCAATTCGCCACAGGCGTTACAACAGGTAGTTCTCGGTCCAGGCCCAGAGGGAGCCCAAGACAATAGCCAACCCGTAGGGAACCGATAGACTGCTCTCCGGTTTCAGGGGAAGTCTCTCCAGCCCCGGGACAAGGCTGGTGTAAAGGCTGCGAAAGATATTCTTAAAACTCGACCATAAAGCGCCCTTCCAGATCATCAGGATAATTGCCATCAGCCCCCCGACAAGGATTGAGTAAAAAACCGCTCTGACAATAAATGGATAGCCCATCAGGGCACCGATCGCCGCCATTAGCTTGACATCGCCTCCGCCCATTCCCCCGAAGATAAAGATCAGAAAAAAAACGCCGCCACCAATCAGCAGCCCGATTAAGCTCAGCTTCAGCCCACTCCATCCCCCGAACACGGAGTTGCCGAGCAGTCCGAGGACCATGGCCGGAAGGGTAATAAAATTGTATATCTTCTTATACGCTAAGTCAGTAACTGCCGTGGTCAAAAGGAGAGAGAAAAATATTACCTGGATGATTACCATCAGGGCTAACTTCTATTGCTTAATAATCTTACGGTAAGTCTGGGAAATTCCATGAATTACTTCCCAGGAATCATTTCTGGTTCCTTTTTCAGCTAACCTGGTGAAATCCCGGCACAGTGGGTTAATCAACTTCTTCATTATGTGTGCCGACGAAGGTTCATATTCACGCACACTATGCCTGAGCAAAGTCTCAAAATGCACCAATGTATCTTTTACCATATTTTTCATTTCGTAATCACCTCCAGTTTCCCACCTCTTACCAGGGCGGTAAACTTAGCAGTTTCAACCTCGGCCGAGAAGCCGCAGAGCTCCAAAAAATGCTGGGCGAGTCTCTTTTTCCGCCTGCTATCTATTCCGGTCTTTAGCAGCATACAACCACCGCCGTTAGAGTAAAGGGTGGTGTCCTCTTCCAGCTCAACGACCACTGGCTCTTCCTTGATAATATCTTGTTTTTCCAGCAGCTTCTCCATTAAGTCATCCGGATTGCAGCAGAGGCTCTTTGCATGAGAATCCACTTCATACCTCAGCTCTATTTGAGCACTCTTTAGATCCCGGGCTACCAGTCCAATAAATTCAATAATCTTTTCTTCCGGAACCTCAAAGCTTATATCCTCCCGGTCAATCTTAATATAAATTTCAGGTTCTTCATACATCATTGATCATATCCTTTCCCTAAAGGCTTAAGCTACCTATCTTCTCGCTAAGGTATCGGCAGGCTGATAATAAGTGTGAGCAGCCCATAGTAATCCTGAAGTGCTGCCCGGAGAGCCTGGAAGGCAACACCCAGGACGATGGCTACAAAGATTGTCGCCAGAAGATACTCAGTCATCGCCTGCCCGGATTGGTCGAAAAATAATCTACCTTTCCTCGCGGTAAGCCACGATCGCATCAATTCCTCCCCGGCCTCTATCCTCCTCCAGGCTGAGGAGGCATTCCTTTTTCGGCTTCTTAAAGAAAAGCAGCCCCGAATCTCTCCTCCTTAAACCCTCTTCAAAAGAAGGATCAACCTCCCAGCCTTTTCTCCGGAAGGCAGTTCGGTAGTAAAGTTTATTCCCGATTAATGAGCCCGGATTTTCATAAACCAGGATCGCTTCCAGGCTGCCATTCTCCTCGGTTTCGATGGTCATAATCCTGCGGGAGTTGGGATATCGGGGGACATCCCCCAGATCCCTTCCCGGGGCATCACCGCTCTGATCGTAAAGGAAATTTTCTGGGTCAAAGCTCCCATCGGTAAAGAGGTTAAAGTAGCTGATCTCCCCGCTCCGGTCATCCCTGAGAGCCAACAATGTATTGAGGGATTTAGCCAGGGAAGCGATGCCCCCCTCTCCCCTCTGAAAATCATCATTTACCATCCCAAAGACCCCCAGATTATCACTGCTTGCCTGGAAAGTCCCCTCCCTCCCCGGATAAAGCCTTGAGTAAAAATTGAGTAGCCCGCTAATACTCCCACTCTTCACATTTCCCCGGGCAAGGTAGATATTCATATTATTTATGCGCAGGGATTGGGGTTTATCTCCCTTTCCCGAAGGAGGAATGGGAAGCGGCGAGCCCCGAAAAAAGAGCTTGAAATAATCAGCTAATTCTGCTCCAACCTCTCCTCCCCGAGGGCCGAAACTAATTCCGAACCAACCAACAAGACCAACAGCGAGCAGGCATAAAAATATTCTTTTTAGGTATTTCATTAGCTAATCCTGTTGAGGAAGAGAACCAACCTGGCTCTCCATTCCCTTCATAACCCCGCTGAATCTGTTTAAAGCCGCCGTTTCTATGGAGGTCTCTAATTTTTTTAAAAACTCATTTTGTATCCAGTTACGAGCATAATTAGAGGCTCTGTCCTGCAACTGAGCCACGGAACTATCAAACATCTGGCGTAGCTTCTCTTCTGCCTTCCTACCGAAAACCTCTCCCACCAATTTTTCTGCCAGGGCTCCGATACTGGCCGGGCAGGGCGGAACTCTGACCGGATCTACAAAATATCCCCAGCCAAATCCAATCCCCAGCAGAGTCATTGCCACCATTCCTTTCCCCTTCCAGGGATCGATATCTACATAGTGGGAAGAAGAAATCTCGATTTCCCTTGCTTGAAAAGGAAGGGGCCCCAGCCGGTAGGAAACAGTTTTCATCTCTGTACTACCTAAGATATCAAAAATTTTACTTATGCTCTTAAATGCCCGGGAATCAAATCCAGCAATACTGGGTGTTTCTGCCTTTTTGATCTCTATTTTCGAAGGATCTCCCTCGAAAAATAACTGGCTCAGCCTTTTCTTATCCACCACTGCCTTACGTCCCACCTTCCAGGTATAATAACGGGCGGCAACCTGTGTGTTTGCTTTTATCAAGTATGCCTTGCCGAAGAAAATAATGGCCAGAAAAAGCAAGAGAAGAACCGGCAGAACAATCACAAATTCAGTCATCGCCTGCCCGGATCGGTCAAAAATCAACCTTTTAAGATATTTAAGCCCCATTCCCTGATATTCCCTGCTATTCCTTGCTACTCCATGCCTGTCCTGAGCGAAGCCGAAGGGCTATTCCCTGAACTTAATGCAAAATTAGCTCTATTTTCTTAAATGCATCCTTGAGCCGCCCTCTTCCACTCATACTCGTGGCAATATCATCAATAGCGGTAAAGGGGGTAAGCCGGCTCTCCCAGTCACTATGGAGAACAATCTTCCCGGCCTCGTTAAGCTCACTCGTTGGCCGAGCCTGGGCTAGGGCAAGACTCCCCCAGACATTGGTATTCCTTAGAAGCCGGGGAAGGAAAGTGGGCTGGCTGCTCTCCCGGGTGTCCCAGGCAACCACTGCAAGCCACTGGTTAGTAAAGAAATCCGGATCTAATTTCAGGGGGCTGAGAGCAAGGTCGCCCCCCTCTACCTCATATTTCTCAACTACCTTCGCATCGAGCTTGGAGAACTTCCATCTCTCCTTCAGATACCTGCATTTCCCCTTCACACTTTTTTTATTTTCATCTACATAGCTATAATTGCAGGTATCATATACTTCGTAAATTTTATTAAGAATTGGCTTACCGGCAGTAAAAACCTTTTTAATAGGAGTATCGGAGATCAGTGCCCGAATGCAAAAAGGCTTATCTCTTACTAACAAAGGTCTCCGCTTTATCTGGCAGGTTCCCTCCTCGCTAAGGCTCGTAGGGCATCCACTCCGATCGCATCGGGAGGGCTTAAAGAGCCGAACATAATAATACCATTTTTTGCTTTTAATTTTAGCTACATTTTCAAAAGGGTACTGTCTTGCCACCAGTTTTTCGATATCGTAATAAGGCTTACAAATCTCATCGGGCTCTTCACAACTAAACACAATAGATTTTTCCGGAGTGAACCTCATCCCCTGTCGGGAGAAATCAAAGGCCCGGCCAGCAGTCCGGGCAGCACCCTTCACCTTACCTTTGATATCCAGACCGAACCATTTCGTTGCCTCATGAGTTTTGTTCAGAGCATTGCCGGTAATTTTATTAAGCAGTCTCCAGACCTCCTCAGCAACATCCTGAAGAAGATCGCTCATATCGGCCTTGTTTAGATGATACCCCAAATTCATTTTACTTTCGTGAGTTCTTTCAAAACTCACCGGAACAAAGGGAAAAGGCAGAGCAGCGATCCTTGCTCCATTAGCATTGGCTATCCGGATTACCTCAAACTCGGCAACTACCGGAAAGAAGGTAGCTATCTTGTGCTCCAAATAAGAGAGCCGGCAGGCGACGTTATAAAATTTATTCAGTTGGTAGGGAGCATTGCAGGTCAGGGCTGCGGCTACCCCCTGGAGACCAGGGATAAACCAGGCAACCCCGGCAAGAACCACATAGGCAATCATCACCATGATTGTTCCCATAATTCCCCGATTGAGCTCGGCGATAAGATTCAACCCCCGGGCCTCCCAGGTGGCTCCGGAGAGAGCGGCGGCATCAGCAGCATTCTGAAGCCGGATCTTTTGACTGACCTGGCTCCCTACATTAATAGTAACTGCCAGAAAGCAAACCAGGACAATCATGATCAAGGCAACAAAAACTATTGACTGCCCACCCTCATCTTTCCCTAATCTCTGGATCTGCCTGGTAAAGATCTTCAGCATATTTCCCTCAATATTACCCCAAGTAATGAATATAGGGGTTCAAATCATTGAACCCAAAAAAGTAACTGTAGGGGTTCGATTTTCAGCCTTCGTAGTCCCGCGTTCACGCGGGACGAAGTAGGCCATCGAACCCGGTCTTGAAGAATTTTATGAAAGCGGGTCGGATAAATCCGACCCCTACAAAAATTCACCCCTCAATAATGCGTAACTGTAGGGGTTCGATTTTCAGCCTTCGTAGTCCTCATCAGGCGGACGAAGTAGGCCATCGAACCCGGCCTTGAAGAATTCTATGAAAGCGGGTCGGATAAATCCGACCCCTACAAAAATTCACCCCTCAATAATGCATAAATGTAGGGGCCGACGTCCCTGTCGGCCCGAATAGGGGTGGACACGGAGGTCCACTCCTACAATCGGCCTACAATGTATTACACCAAATAGGTGTAAGTAATTTATTAATATACCAACAATCCGGATGTTTACGCATAATCTGGGATTATTTCGGGTCCCCGCAATTAGAGGAAACAAATGGAGGAGCTCCTCTGGTATAACCGATGGAAATTGCCATCTCTCTTTTTAACCTATATCTTCTCGCTATTCCCGGCACCCGCTCCACCTGATCGGCGGTAAAACACATTCCCGCATTGATCCCGGTTCTGAAGCAGTAAGGGCACGGGGCCGGTGCGGACGGAGCTCCCGTCTCTTCCATGGTTAAGGTGCAGCGGGCAGTAATCGGGAAAAAATATAGATTTCCGAAGAGAGTGCCTTCAGCATAATCCTTTAACTCCTGGCTCCTCGAAGGGAACCTGCTCACCAGGTGGGCGGTTGATTGGAAAGCCGAAGATAGGATATTGCCCGTGCCGAAAGTCTCCGGGAAAGTTTGACCGATAAGTCTGTTGACAATGGGAAAGATCAATCTGAATTTATGGGTAACCTCAACCGTGATATCCTCACCTCTCCCCGGATTAACCCCGGTCACTCCCACAGGCTTACTGTCTTTATCCAGGAGCTTAATGGAGGTGGCCAGATAGGAATAGGCGAATTTATCGGCAGCATAGGCCAGCTCCGGGAACACTCCTGAGGGGAGTAGACTGGCAAGGTTAAATCCGAATACACTTGAGAGCATCCCCGAAGCCCTTGCTGAGACTGGAATGGCGGCAATTTTGGCTGCCAGGCTGGCCTTTCTCTCATCCCCGTAAACAATATAGCTGCGGGCAGCGCAGAAGGCAGCATAATTAACCACATGCTTGGCATTCCACATCAGGGCAAACTGCATTATCGCCAGGACCAGAAAAAGAACAATGGGGAAGCTAATGGCGAACTCCAGCAGAGACTGCCCTTGCTCATCACTCTTTAATCTTTGCAAGACCTTCATTATTCCAGACAATCACATCCCCGATCTCTTACGGAAAAAGATCGGGGATGGGTTAATAAACCCCGTTAGTAGCTCCCCCCGTAAAAGGCCGAGGGCCTTACGGGGCTCACCCGAGGTTCAGTCCGCCTGAAGCAGATCGCTAAAATGTAGGTCGGGCATCTTGCCCGACATAATGGCTTTTTAACGGGGCAAGTTTGGAAATGCCCCGCCAGCTCTTATTTCTGCTTATGAAGCTACTTCGCTGGCTGGGGGCTAGTATCGACCTCCCCCAGCTCTTTGGTAGCCCCTCTGACCATGTCCAAAATCCTGTCGCCAAAGGCTCTCCAGACAACAATACCGGCAATGGCGATGAGCAGGACGATCAGGATATACTCGGTCATCCCCTGCCCCTCCTCATCTTTCCATAGCCTCTTCAATAAATCTAACATTTTCCTTTACCTCCCTTCATAAAAGCATAGTTAAATTAATCTTTAACCTAACCCACCGCCTTAAATTTGCTCCCTATTAAATCCAATTTTCCCTCCTATGTCAAGAATTTTTCTTGACTTCCCGAGGATTTCATTATAGATTTTTTTCAATCTATGAGGAAGCAATAATGGGAACAGAAAGATTTATAGTAATCGGAGGGGTGGCGGCGGGGATGAGTGCTGCCAGCCGGGCAAAAAGAAGGAAGCCCGATATGGAGGTGACTGTCATCGAGAGGGGAAGGTTTATCTCCTACGGCGCCTGCGGCCTGCCCTACTTTGTCTCGGACCTGGTCAAGGATGTTCAGGGGCTGGTTGTCCATGACGCGGCCTTCTTTAAAAAGAAGAGAGGTATCGAGGTCCTGACCAGGCACGAAGTCACACGGATAGACCCCGAGGCCAAGATGGTTTTTGCCCGAAACCTTGAGCAGGGAGTGGAGCTGAGACTGGGCTACGACAAACTAACTATCTGCACCGGGGCCTTCCCTTCCCGGCCGGAGCTGCCCGGGATTGGCCTGGAGAACATCTTTGTTATCAGAACACCCGAGGATGGGTTAGCCCTTAAGAACCTTATCGAGCAGGAAGCCCCCAGGAAGGCGGTGATAATCGGGGCCGGGTTCATCGGCCTGGAGATGGCGGAGGCGTTCAGGAAAAGGGGCCTCGCGGTGACCGTCCTCAAGAGACCGGGGAGTATCCTGAAGATGTTTGACGATGACCTGGTAAAGCTGGTGGAGGAGGAGCTCAAGGCGAAGGGAGTTGAGCTCATTAAAGACGCCGTGATCCAGGGATTCGAGGGAAATGACGAGGGCCGGGTGAGGACGGTTATCCTCGCCGAGAAAAGGTATCAGGCCGATCTCGTCCTGCTCGCTACCGGCTCCCGGCCCAATTCGAGCCTGGCCCGGGAGGGCGGGCTAAAGGTTGCCGCGAACGGAACCATTATGGTTGACGAAAGGATGCAGACCAGCCACCCGGATATCTTCGCGGCCGGGGATTGCGTAGGGCAGAGGCATCTTATTACCGGGAAGGAGGTCTATATTCCCCGGGGCACGACGGCCAACAAGCAGGGTCGGGTTGCCGGTGAATGTGCGGCCGGCGGAGACGAGATCTTCAACGGCGTCCTGGGAACCGCGGTCTCCAAGATCTTCGACCTGACGGTTGCCCGCACCGGACTGAGCTCGGCCGAGGCGAAGGCCGAGGGATACGACTTCGTCACCTCTACGGTAGTCCACCCCTCCCATGCCCACACTTACCCTAATCCCGAGGCGGAAGATATCACCATCAAGCTGATAATGGAAAGGGGAACGGGAAAGCTCCTGGGTGCCCAGATGATCGGCAAGCTGGGGGTGGCTAAACGGATAGATATTTTTACTACCGCCATCCAGGGTGGGATGACGATTGAGGATATATCGAGGCTGGACCTGTGCTACGCCCCACCATTTGCCCCGGTGTGGGACTCCATCCTGGTAGCCGCCAACATGGCATCAAAAAAACTCCGGGGCTGAAATAAACCACCAACCTCCTCACCTCTTCCAGGAACACCTCCTAACTTATCTCCTAAAAACCCGGCATATCCAGAAGGCAATAGCGGGGGAGTTAAGACCGAAGTCAGCGAGCCATCTCCGGGAATCAGGCAGGCAAAAAGCTTGACAATAGACCAGTATTAATTATAATCAGCACTATGATTCAGCCGAAGCAAACCGGAAGACAGCTTGGCTATTCCGCCCCAAAAGACCGTTTGCAAGGGGAATGAGTGGTGGAATTGGGGACGGTTTTATTGTTCTGCATTTTCAAAGAAATTATATCTAAATGCTAAAAGGTCAATCAATATCGTTCAAATCCTTCGCCCCGGCTTCAGCAGAGCTCAGGACAAGAAGAGAACCATCCCGAATTTTAAATTGTCAAGAGTGGAGAAAGCCTGACTTTTTTTATTCTCCCCTTATTCAGCGAGTCATTAAAGGAGGGTAGCCATGTCCGGAAACACCTCGGGAAATTCATTACCTTTGGAGACCACGATTAAAGAATACCGCCCCGGACTGGAGGGGGTGATTGCCTGTCGATCAAGTATCAGCTATGTGGACGGGCAGGAAGGGCTCCTGGAATACCGGGGAATCAATATCCGTGAATTGGCGGAACACAGTACATTTGAAGAGACCGCCTATCTGCTTCTTTACAACCACCTGCCCAGCGAACGGGAGTTCAGTCAGTTCAAGATGCTTATGGCCAGGCTCCGGATTCTCCCTCATATTATCCGTGACGCCATCGAGGAGTTTCCCGTGGGGATGCATCCCATGCTGGCCCTGCAGTCAGCTATTTCCCTTCTTCAGGCGGATGACTATTACGCTGACGATACCTCATCCCCTCAGCATAACCTCAGGCGGGCTATATCTCTTATGGCCAAGTTACCTACCTTGGTCACTACCTTTGAGCGGTACCGCTCCAGTGAGGAACCCCTGCCGCCGTCCTCAAGGTACTCGTATGCGGAGAACTTCCTGTTCATGCTTACCGGTGAATCACCCAACCCTCTGGCCGCCAAAGTATTCGACCGTTTCCTTATTCTCCACGCCGAGCATTCCATGAACGCCTCTACCTTTGTGGCCCGGGCGATCGCTTCCTCTAACGCCAGCATCTACTCTTCCATCTCCGGCGCGGTCGGCTCCCTGAGCGGGACTCTTCACGGCGGGGCGAACGAGCGGGTGCTTCGCATGCTTTATTCCATCGGTCATCCGGACAATGTGGAGGAGTTTGTCGAGGAGCAACTGGCCACCAAGAACCGGATCATGGGATTCGGACACCGCGTCTACAAGGTGAAGGATCCACGAGCGCATATCCTTGAGGGATACATCCCTGATCTGGTGAACCAGCTCGGCGGTGAGGAGGTGAAGACCCTCTATCAGATTGCCCGGCGGCTCGAAGAGGTGACCACGCAGAAAACAGCCTCGCGCAACATCTACCCCAATGTGGACTTTTACTCGGGGATAGTCCTGGAGGCCCTGGGCATTCCGGTAGACCTGTTCACCGCTATCTTTTCCATGGCCCGCGTTTCCGGCTGGTGCTCCCATTGGCTGGAACAGATCGACACCAACCGCCTCTTCCGGCCGTCCCAGGAATACATCGGCGACCACCAGCGCGCATATGTGCCCATTAAAAATAGGTAAACAGGGAAAGAAGATGGGTTATTCCGACCATTTATTGGGCCAGATTCTATCCGGGCACCTTGAAGAAGGAGAGCTTTCGCCGGGAGAGGAGATCGGTATCCGTATCGACCAGACCCTTACCCAGGACGCCACCGGAACCCTGGTCTTTCTGGAATATATGAGTCTGGGGGTAGAGACTGTCAGTACGAAGCTCTCCGTCTCCTATGTGGATCACAATACCCTGCAAACAGGAAGCGAGAACGCGGACGACCACCTCTTTCTCCAGTCCGCGGCCGCTCGATTCGGGGTTTACTTCTCCCGGCCGGGTAACGGCATCTCCCACCAGGTGCACCTGGAGCGTTTCGGGGTCCCGGGCCAAACTCTTTTGGGCTCGGATAGCCATACCTCTACCGGTGGCGGCCTCGGCATGCTGGCCATTGGCGCTGGCGGAATGGATGTGGCCGCTGTCATGGCCGGTGGGCTTTTCTTTCTCAAGGTTCCCCGGGCATTACGCATTCAGCTTACTGGCGAGCTCCCGCCCTGGGTGGGGGCCAAGGACATCATCCTTGATATCCTCGGTCGGTTATCGGTCAAGGGCGGCGTGGACTGGGTACTGGAGTATCAGGGCCCGGGAGTGGCCACCTTGTCCGTTTTGGAACGCGCCACGATCACCAACATGGGTGCGGAGCTGGGGGCATGGACCTCGATCTTTCCCTCTGATGAAAAAACCAAAAGCTTCCTCATCGCCCAGGGTCGGGAGAGAGATTTTCGGCCCTTGGCGCCCCGCGAGGAGGCTGTTTACGACCGGGAGATCTCTGTGGATCTTAGTTCCCTTGAGCCGCTGGTCGCTCGCCCTTCCAGTCCCGATGCCATATCACCGGTAACTGAGCTCACCGGGCTCCAAGTGGACCAGGTGGCTATTGGAAGCTGTACCAACTCGTCCTTTCAAGACCTCAAGCTGGTGGCTGAGCTTCTGCGCGGGAAAAAGGTCCACCCCCGGGTGAGCCTGGTCATTGCCCCCGGGTCCCGGCAAGTCATGAGCATGCTGGCCCGGGACGGGGCCTTGGCGGACCTGGTCGAGGCCGGCGCACGCATACTGGAGGTGGCCTGTGGTCCTTGCATCGGGATGGGTCAAGCACCTCCCTCGAAGGGAGTAAGCGTGCGCACCTTCAACCGCAACTTCCCGGGCCGCTCCGGCACGGCAGATGCCGGGGTGTATCTGACCGGTCCGCAAGTAGCGGCAGCTTGTGCCCTGGCCGGACAGTTCGTTGACCCGCGGGAGATGGGAGAACCTCCTTTGATTTCCGAGCCGGAGTCGTATCCGGTGAATGATTCTATGATAATTCCGCCGCCGGCCCATCGTGATGAAGTCCCTATCCGTATGGGGCCGAACATCAAGCCCTTACCCGCAATCGAACCGCTTGAAGACGAGCTAACACTTACGCTGCTTGTAAAGGTGGGGGACAACATCTCCACGGATGACATCTTGCCGGGCGGGGTCAAGGTGCTTCCCCTCCGTTCGAACCTCCCTGCTATTTCCCGGCATGTATTCGCCCGGCTTGATCCGGAGTTCGTCCGGCGGGCCCAGGCCGCAGGAGACGTGGCCATTGTGGGAGGCGAGAATTATGGGCAAGGCTCAAGCCGCGAGCACGCAGCTCTGGCTCTGCAATACCTGGGCGTACGGGTAGTCCTGGCCAGGTCATTTGCCCGGCTGCACCGGGCCAACTTGATCAACTTCGGAGTATTGCCGTCTCTGATTACCGCCGAGGACTATCAAAACCTCGAGCCTGATGATCGTCTGGAGCTAAAGGGGATGCGGGAGGCAATTGCCGGCACCCGGAAGTTAACCCTACGGATTCCGGAAAAGGGCCTGGAAATCAAGGGCCGGTTGGCGCTCTCACAGAGGGAGAGGGAAATTCTCCTCTGCGGGGGGAGACTGAATCACTTACGGGATACACTACGGAGGCAGGAAAGAGATGACTGAGAAAAAGTCCCCGCCGCCGGAAGGCATGGAGATCACCTGGGACGACGAAGGTCAGCCGGTAGTTCCGGACCAGCCGGTTATTCCCTACATTGAGGGGGACGGAATAGGCCCGGACATCTGGGCCGCGGCCAAACCGGTTTTCGATGCCGCAGTGGAGATGGCCTATGATGGAAAGCGGCGGATCGCCTGGCTGGAAATCCTGGCCGGAGAAAAGGCCCAAAAAATCTACGGCCAGAAAAACCTCCTGCCCCCGGCCACCCTTAAGGCCATTAAACATTATGGCGTGGCGATCAAGGGACCGCTGGCCACCCCGGTCGGGGAAGGGCTCCGCTCGCTCAGCGTGGCTTTACGTCAGCGCTTGGAACTTTATGCTTGCGTGAGGCCGGTGCGTCACATCCCCGGTGTGCCCACGCCGGTGTTGCACCCCGAGAAGGTGGATGTGGTCATTTTCCGGGAGAACACCGAGGACGTTTACGCGGGGGTAGAATGGCCTGCCGGCTCAACCGAGGCGCAGGAGTTATTGAAAGCCATTAACAAAAAGATTAAGCTCCAGGGCCGCGAGCCGATAACCATGGATAGCGCCTTGGGGATAAAACCCATGAGCGAGTTCAATACCCGGCGTCTGGTGCGGAAGGCCATTCGCTATGCCATCGAAAACAGCCGGCCCAGTGTCACCCTGGTCCACAAAGGGAATATCATGAAATACACCGAGGGGGCCTTTCGCTCCTGGGGCTTTCAGACCGCCCGGGAAGAATTCCCGGATAAGACTATCACCGAGCAGGAGCTTCACCAAAAGTATAGTGGCCAGCTCCCCGCGGGCCAGGTGGTGATCAAGGATCGCATTGCGGACGCAATGTTCCAGCAACTGCTCTTGAGACCCGAGGAGTATGATGTCATTGCCACGCCCAACCTAAACGGGGATTACCTCTCCGACGCGGCCGCGGCCCAGGTGGGCGGCCTGGGTATGGCTCCGGGGGCGAATATCGGCGATCAGTGCGCCCTGTTCGAAGCCATCCACGGAACAGTACCGAAGTATGCCGGGCTGGACAAAGTCAACCCCGGCTCGCTCATCCTCTCCGGGGTGGAGATGCTCCGGTTCATGGAATGGAGAGAGGCTGCCGAGCTTATCCTCAGGGCATTGAAGCGGACTATTGAAAAGAAAGTAATGACCTATGACCTCGCCCGCCTGATGGAGGGGGCGCGGGAAGTAAGGTGCTCGCAGTTCGGCCAGGCCGTCCTGAAGAACCTTGAAAAAACGACCGGCTGAAGGTCTGATCGGTAGATACTATAACATGAGGTAAAGGCATGCTCACTGCATTCTCGATCTTATCGGTAACCCAGTACTCATCCGGTTAAAGGAAAGACCCAGGGGTAGGGCTACACCCTTGACAGAATAAAAAAGGCGGTTGAGGAAGAGGCTCTTCAACCGCCTTTTTCTTTTTGACAACCGCACAAGATAGAAGTACAATTTACCGGTGACTTTGGGTTTGTAACCATTTTTCCAAGGAGGTAAAAATGAAGAAGTCAGGACTTATCGCTGTCAGCCTCGTCTTTGCCCTCTCGCTCCTTGCCGTCCTCGGTGGATGCGGTGAAGACTCTACCACCTGCACATGTGATCTGTCGGAGCTGGAGGGGTTGGTCACTGCCCTGGAAGCGCAGGTAACGGCCCAGCAGAGAGAGAGCGAAGCTCTCCAGGACATACTGACCACGGTAAGCGAGCATCTGTTAGCAGCCGAAGAAGACATCTCTGACCTCACCGGCAATCTCGATGTAAACGTCGGCGCCCTCGCCAGCCGACTGACAACAGTCGAGGGAGACATTACTAATCTCGACGGCCGCCTTAACACAGTCGAAAATAACAACGCCCTTCTGCTTGATCCATATTTAACCATTACCTCAGGTACAATTAACGGCCTGATCGGGCCCCATGTCATCTTCGAGGGAGTAAATGTGCACATCCGCAATGGCACCGGCGCAACTTACCCAACGATTAACGGCGTGGGTAATCTGCTGGTGGGCTATAACGAGGTGCCGGCCAGCCCGAGCCGGGGAGGCTCGCATAACCTCATCGTTGGTCCTCAGCATAATTACTCAAGCTACGGCGGATTCGTGGCGGGCTTCAGAAATACAGTAAACAGTGGCTCCTCCAGCGTCAGCGGGGGCATGGATAACACGGCCGACGGCTTTGTCTCCAGCGTCAGCGGGGGCGAATCTAACACGGCCAGCGGCCAATACTCCAATATCAGTGGGGGCACGGATAACACGGCCAGCGGTAACTACTCCAGTGTCAGCGGAGGCGAACAAAACACGGCCAGCGGCATGTTCTCCAGCGTCAGTGGGGGTGTTCTTAACGGGGCTACCACCAAACACTCCAGCGTCAGCGGGGGGCAATTTAACACGGCCAGCGGCAGCAGCTCCAGTGTCAGCGGGGGCTTTGGCAACGGGGCCACCTCTCAATACGCCAGCGTCAGCGGGGGCTCTGGCAACGACGCCATCGGTGACCGGTCCAGCGTCAGCGGGGGGCAGAACAACACGGCCAGCGGCCAATACTCCAGTGTCAGCGGGGGTGAATCTAACACGGCCGGCCCCGGCTGGTACTCCAGCGTCAGTGGGGGCATGGATAACACGGCCGACGGCTTTGTCTCCAGCATCAGCGGGGGCATGGAGAACACGGCCAGCGGCGACTACTCCAGTGTCAGCGGGGGGCAATCCATATCCGTTTCCACCGATTACGACTGGGATGCCTGCGGAAATGGGTGTCCTTAGTAATCCGTGTGATAAAGTTGTTGAATCGTAAATCGAAAAAATAGGGACAGCGAGGCTGTCGAAAAACCCTTCTTTAAGGAAATATTTTCCATAAACCTCCTCTCCCCACAGGGGAGAGGAATGAGGTGAGGGGGGTTTTATTAGAGATTTTTGGGTGCAATTTTTCACCCCCACTTCACCCCGATGGATCCCGATGTCCATCGGGGGTGGTAAGCCCTCTCCCCTCGGGGAGAGGAATTAGTTGTAGGGGGGTTCGATTTATCGAACCCGATCCGCCTCAGGCGGATAGCAAGGGATAGAAGGGAGTAGCAAGGAGTGGCATCCTACTTCGCTAAAGCTACGAAGGACAGGTGTCCCCCTCACCCTTATCCTCCTCCGTCCGCCTCAGGCGGACTACGGAGGACAGGCCCTCTCCCCGAGGGGAGAGGAAATAGTTGTAAAAGTTCAAATGATTAAAAGGTAAGTCACAGAACTTTATACCGAATAAAAAAGGCGGTTGGAGGTTATCTTCCCCAACCGCCTTTTTTTAGTTGATTGTTCCCTATTTTTTAGCAGTGCACTGGCTCAAAAATAATAAAAGAATGGGCGACCTCAGATTTTCCAAGGATGGAGAAATGTTTGGATTCTCTTGGATTTTATTGTAAGATAGTAAGCGATGGTAGAGAATTAGATAAATGGCCTGATAAGGGAGCAGTTATCCTTGGAATGGAAGAAATAAAAATAAGAAAAAGGAAGGGTTAGCAACGATTTCTGACACTACTCTTTTGTCCGAGAATTATGAATGGTATATAAGAGCTGATACTCAAAGGTATGCCGGGAAGTGGATAGCTATTGTAGACCAGAAAGTCGTTGCTTCTGGAGATGATGCCGAAGAAGTCTACCGAGAGGCAAAAACAAAGTATCCGGAGAGAAAACCGTCGATAGCTAAGGTTCCGAGCAAGGAGATTCTGGTTCTGAGGGCAGAAATATGGTAGTTTTCAAATATAGAGAGGAAATAGGAAGAAAAGGAAGTCCGATATTTCGTCTCTTCGTTGCAATACTCTTTATAAACCCGGTATTAGTATTTATCGGCCATCGGAAAGATTTGATTTATGTCAATGGAAACAATTTATGATGATATTAATTCTGGGCAGATTGCCTTTGGCCCGCATTTGATTGAGCGAATGTGGAAAAATGGCATATCAATTGATCAAGTCTTAGACACGATTCTAACTGGCACAATTAACAAGAGAGAGAAGAATGAGCGTTCACATGGTAAATTCACTAAATTTACAATTTCGAAAGGTGATATTGTTGTCGTTGCAAAGGATTGTAAACCAGGATTTATTATTACCGCGAATAGGAGGTGATTATTATGCAATGCCCAAACGGATGTCCGTGCTCTATGGAGGAAAGGAAGGTGGAAAGGATGTTCCATCGTAACAGTGAGCCCGTTGTCATTTCGGATTTAGTTATGTATGTGTGTCCAGAATGCGGGCAAGAATCAATGCCTTTGTCATCTGCAAGAATCGTGGAGAATATCCTAAATGGTAAGGCGAAGCCATCTGGTAAGTTTGTTGCTAAGTTATATGAGGTTAACTCCGTAATCCCGAATTAGAATAAGAAATCACAGTAATTACCAGTAATTCCGGGGACACCTTTAATGGGTGACCCTGATTACTTCCAGAACAAAAAGGCGGTTGAAGAGCTTCTTCCTCAACCGCCTTTTTTTAGTTGATTGTTCCCTATTTTTTAGCAGTGCACTGGCTCAAAAATAATAAAAGAATGGGCGACCCCAAATTTTCCAAGGATGGAGAAATGTTTGGATTTTCTTGGTTTTTATTGTAAGATAATAACCGATGGTAGAGAAGTAGATGAACGGCCTGATATTTGTTTGATCCTTTAATAAGCAAGAGAGGTAATACAAAGAGGAGGTAATCGTATGGTAAGTACTTACACTGCAAAATATACAAAAATAAACTCCGGCTACATGGGGCAGTTGGTGGAATGGCCAGAGGTGATAACAGAGGGAAAAACCTTAGAAGAATGTAGGGAAATGCTTCAAGATGCTCTGCATGAAATGATAATGGCTTATCGGCAGGAAAATAAAGAGATTCCAATTGGAGGAGCCCTGTTGGAACAGATACCTGTTGAGGTATAGAATGCCAGTAAAACGCCGTGATTTAGTCAAATACTTCGAGGAAAACGAGTTTTATCTGTTACGTGAAGGTAGAAAACATTCCATATACACGAACAATGAAAAGACAATACCAATCAAAAGGCATCGGACGATTGATAGGATAACAGCAAACGAATTATGCAAACAGGCTGGACTAAAACCTAAATTCTGAATACCCGGGGGCAGGCCCGCACTCTTGAAATAATAAAAGGCGGTTGGGGGTTCTCTTCCTCAACCGCCTTTTCTTTTAGGTGATCGTGGGGCTGTTGAAAAACGGGGGAAGTAGAGGACATAATTAATATCTTGACTTTTTCTAATCAAAGAAAATGACTCTGACCTCTTTATACTCGATTTTACTACTTGATTCTCTAATAAAATTGCGCCATTATAAAAAAAAGGAGGTATAACAGATGAAAAATACATGTATAGTTATCGGTTCAGTAACTGAAGATCAACGGCTAAAAATTGATAAACCAATTCCACTTCCTCCTGGGAAAGTGCAGGTTGTAATTGAGCAAATCCCAGAGGGGAAAAGAGTATTTCAAAGTATCTGGAACCTAATTAATAAGACGGAGCCCCGGCGGACAAAGGAAAGTATCGACTCCCAGGTAGAGGTTATTCGGGAAGAGTGGGGTAGATAAGGATGAGGTTGTATCTCGATATCGAGGTGGTGATATATCTCATCGAAGGGGCCAAAGAACTCGTAGATACTGTTTTGAGCTATCTTCAGGGAACTAAAACTGGTCAGGATGTAATTTTAATCTCTGACATTACCCGGCTTGAATGTCGTGTAAAACCATTGCGAGAAAAGAACGAGATGTTATTAAAATGTTATGACGACTTCTTTGAAAGTAAAGAGGTCGTTAAGGTTGAAATTTCGCCTATGGTTTGGGACTTGGCCACGACTATTCGGGCACAATACAACTATCGAGTGCCTGATGCGCTTCATCTGGCTAGTGCGGTTGCTTACAAATCCAACATTTTCCTCACAAATGATTTGCGTCTTAAGGATTTTCCGGATATAGATGTTAAGGTTCTTTCCTCTACTGCAACTTAACCGGACGGCTTCCTTTCCTACTATTTAAGTGAATTTATTAACTCATCCCCAATTTCTTATCAAACTTCTTAGCTTCACTGATTAAAAATTCTAGGATCCCCCCCCCCTTCACTTTCTGCGAAACATATCCTTTTGAAATCGAAAGGAAATCTCAAATTCACCCATCAATTTTGAGGAACTCCTGAAACAAATCTAGAGTTCTCCTAAAAATCCTTCAACTTCCCCATATTGAATAGCCGGTCTGCTTGAGCTGGATTGTATTCTGGAAAGCTCCGCCTATCCCTCATCTCCGCAGTTCCTCCCTCAATGGCCAAAAAAACCGGGTGCCGGCTTTGAGCCAGCACCCGGCTTGCGATTTTCAGAAATTACCGTCAGGGACAGCTATGGCGGGCAGCCGGGATGTAGATCACAAGAAGTGCCGTAACTAACCGTTGCCCAACCCTGAAGCGTAGGAATATCTATACAACAGGAATCATTGTCAAGGGGATTACCGTAAACGTAAAGGTCAGTCAGAGTGGTAAGGCCGGCAACCGCAATCGGGGTAAGATCAGTGATATTGTTATTTTGAAGTTGAAGATCTTCCAGACTGGTCAGGGCGGAAAGATCAGGGATAGTGCTAATGCTGTTACTGTAAACAAAAAGCCTGGTCAGAGCAGTCAGGGTAGTCAGAGGACCGATATCGCTGATATTGTTATTTCCAAGATCAAGCCATTCCAGATTGGTCAGTGCAGCAATCGAGGTGACACTGCTGATACCGCAAGAATCAAGGTAGAGACGGGGCAGAGAAGTCATTGGCCCAAGACTTGCGACATTGCTGATATTACTGTTATTACTAAGAAGGAGGAAAAACAAATTAGTCAGACCGGAAAGGTCAGCGAGGTCTTCATTCTCGAGCTGGTTTTGCTGAAGGTAAAGTATTTGCAGACTGGTCATACCGGAAAGTGGACTAATATCGCTAATCTGGTTATTACGAATGTCAAGTAATTGCAGATTAATCAGGCCGGAAAGGTCAGCAAGGTCTTCATTGCCGATCTCGGTATTTCCAAGGGTAAGCTCTTGCAGACTGGTCATACCCGCTATCGGAGAGGTAACGCTGATCTGATTACCATCAAGGTAAAGCTCTTGCAGATTGGTCAGGCCGGAAAGTGGCGTAAGATCGCTGATCTGGTTAATCTGAAGGTTGAGATAGTCCAGGTTAACTGCATATTCCAGCCCACCAATCCCGGTAATGCCTGAAGAATTAACAGTAAGGCTGGTCAGATCGCAGATATTAGTATTAGTCACTGTACCACCGCTTAAGCCAAGCGCGGTAATCACCGCATCTTCCAGCGCAGGACTTGCAAAAACCACCACCTCTACTTCATCAGTATCATCATTGCAATTGTTGTCCTTAAGGTCACAGCCAAGCTCGGGCGCACCCGGATAGCTGAACCGGTCATCATCATAGCAGTCCGGGCCGGCAATGCTCTGGTACCGGTCGCAGGATACATAGTATCCATCAGTATCTTCATCTACACAATCAGAACAGCCGGCGGTAGTCCAGTTATTGGTGTCATCATCGCATTCGTCCTGGCCGTTTCGGATGGTATAGGCATTGCACCCGACATAATAGGTATCACTATCACCATCTACACAGGATGCGCAGGAAGTCCAGTTGTCAATATCGCCGTCATCACAGTCCGGACCGATTCGGGTGGTATAAGCATTGCACCCGGCATAGTAAGTGTCGGTGTCAGCATCTAAGCAGGATGCACAGGAAGTCCAGTTGTCAATATCGCCGTCATCACAGTCCGGGCCGTTTCGGGTCATATAAGCATCGCACCCGACATAGTAGGTATCACTATCACCATCCAAGCAGGATGCACAGGATTCCCAATTATCCTCATCATTGTCATCGCAGTCCGTACCGGCGGAACAATTCTGACCATAGCCATCCCCGTCATTATCCACGCAGGCCGGTGCTCCGTTATCGCCGCAGCTGAGCATAAAGGCGATAAACAGAACAGCTAAGATACCTGACAAAAGAGTCGTTTTTTTCATCTTTTCCCTCCTTAGCTATAGATTGTAAATTACGGATTGTGGATTGTAGTGTTAAAAGCTTAAAATTTTCCCCTTATTTTGTCAAGGAAAAAAGTCCAGGAGTTCCCTTAAAAAAAAGGTTAATTCGCCTGATCCTCCTGAGGCGGAAAAGGGCGAACAGGCTCCAATGACAAATGTCAAAGCCCCCTCACCCTGACCCTCTCCCCACAAAAGGGGAGAGGGGATTATGTTTTTCCCCTTCACCTAACCTCTCCCCACTCCTTCGGGCCCGATGGTCATCGGGGCTCAGGACAGGATTACAAATGAAATCCAAAATCCAAATGTCCAATTCCCCATCCCCTTTTTCCCCTCCCACTCCTTCGACCCCGATGGCCATCGGGGCTCAGGATTTTGGTTTGTTTCGTGTAATTCGTGAAATTCGTGGTTCAAATCCCAATTGGAAAATAGGGGACAGTGGGACTGTTGAAAAAGCATTTTTCCTCCCCATTGCCTGTCCTGAGCCTGTCGAAGGGATGGGGGAGGGCTTGCCCCGATGTCCATCGGGGTGAAGTGGGGGTGAACAATTACAACCAAGAATCTCTAATAAAATCCCCCTCACCTCACTCCTCTCCCCGGTGGGGAGAGGAGGTTTATGGAAAAAATTTCTTTGAAGAAGAGTTTTTCAGCAGCCCCACAGTCACCTATTGTTTTATTATGATAACTGGTAGTCCAGAGTGGTTTTTGGTTGACAGGGGGAGGGTGGTTTGTCAATATATAGAAAAATTGCTTGGGGGGACAATCGGTGGGCATCTTGCAAATGTTAGAAGAAGAAGTATTGCTCTCGGATGGGGCTACCGGGACGATGTTAATGACTATGGGTCTGAAAGGGGGAAGTTGTCTGGAGCAGTTGAATCTTACTAATGCCGAAAAGGTTCAGGAACTTCATGCCGCCTATGTCCAGGCGGGTGCCCAGATAATTTTAGCTAATTCCTTCGGGGGCAACCGCTTTAAATTAATAAAATATAATCTTCACGATCAGCTCTATCAGTTGAATTACCAGGCAGCAAAGAATGCCAAAGAAGCTGCCGGCGAGAGAGCTTTTGTGGCCGCCTCGGTGGGTCCCACCGGAGAACTCCTAAGCCCGCTGGGCCCGGTCGAGGAGGCAGAAATGACTGATGCCTTTAGGGAGCAGAGCATCGCTCTGGCTGATGGCGGGGCCGATCTGATCCTGGTGGAGACCATGTCTGATTTAAGAGAGGCAACCCTGGCAATCAGGGCGGCAAAAGAGAATACCGATCTTCCGGTATTTTGCACATTCACTTATAACCGGACTAAAGTGGGTTTCCGGACAATAATGGGAGTGGACCCGGATAAGGCGGTTAAGGCCAGCCTCGAGGCGGGCGCCGATGTGATCGGGGCTAACTGTGGAGAGGGGATGGAACAGATGATCGACCTGGTCAGGGCGATTCGCCGTTCATTTGATAATTATATCCTGATCCACGCCAATGCCGGGATGCCCCAACTTATTGAGGGGAAAACCGTATACGATGAGACCCCGGAGAGAATGGCTGAGCTGCTTCCCGAGATATTAGATGCCGGGGTGAATATTATCGGGGGCTGTTGTGGAACAACCCCGGAGCATATTGCCGCCATGGCCAGGGTGATCGGAGAATGGAAGGGCAATAGTAAATGAAGGAGAAGGTTGGTGTTATTGGTGCCGGGGGTTGGGGGACTGCTCTCGCTAACTTTCTGGCCGAAAAAGGATATCCAGTAAGCCTCTGGGTCTACGAGAAGGATCTTTGCCAGGAAATTGGAGCGAAGAGAGAGAATACTCTCTACCTTCCCGGGGTTAAACTCTCGGAAAGGATCACCCCTACCACTTCTTTTCGGGAGGCGGTGGAGGACAAGCAGATTCTGGTCACGGCAAGTCCTTCTCATCTGGTGCGCCGGGTGATTAAAAAAGCGCTTCCCTATCTTTATCCCGGGGCCCTTATTGTCAATGCTTCCAAAGGTATCGAGAATAAGACCCTTTTAACTATGTCTCAGGTTCTCCGGGAGATTCTTCTTTCGCAATTTCATTCCCGGATTGCTGTCATCTCTGGTCCCAGTTTTGCCCGAGAGGTTGCCCAGCGGATTCCTACCGCAGTTGTTGTTGCGGCAAGGGATCAGGTGGTTGCCCAAAGGATCCAAGAGCTCTTCAGCACCCCCTATTTTCGGGTCTATACCAGCCCGGATATTATCGGGGTCGAGCTGGGGGGGGCGCTGAAGAATGTTATTGCCCTGGCCGCAGGAGTGAGTGATGGGTTGGGTCTTGGTTTCAATACCCGGGCAGCTCTGTTTACTCGGGGGCTGGCAGAAATAACCCGGCTGGGAGTCAAGATGGGGGCTAATCCCTTGACCTTCTCCGGTTTGGCCGGGGCGGGCGACCTGCTGCTCACCTGCACCGGGGATCTGAGCAGGAATAGATCGGTGGGGATAAAGCTGGGCAAAGGGATGAAAATAAAGGAGATCCTTTCAGGAATGAGAATGGTAGCCGAGGGGGTTAAGACTACTAAATCTGCTTATGAACTCTCCCGGAAGTATCAGGTGGAAATGCCAATCACCGAGCAGGTATATCTTATTCTTTACAAAAATAAGCTGCCCGGGAAAGCCGTAAGAGATCTGATGAGTCGAGATCTCAGGACAGAATTAGAGGAAATTGAAATAAGGAAAGGAGGTTAGAGATGCCAGAAATTCTTCAGCAGGAATTCTTTGGATTTACTTTATTTCAGATAATTGTTGCCCTGGTAATAGTTATCGTCAGTATTTCCATCGTCCAGAAGATCATTAAGGCCTTTAGCGGTAAAGAGGAGACTTCCTTTGGAATTAAGGTTAAATGCCTGGACTGCGGATGGGTGGGAAGCGTGGGAAAATATGATCGCCGCTGCCGAAAATGTAGCTCCGATAACTTAGAAGAGGCTGGGTAGCTCCCGAGAAGACTCACTTAGGGCTTATTAACGGGCTAAATCGGAGGAAATTTATTTACCCCCCGGAGGAGTGATGATGCCGGCAGAGAGGATGAGTTTAAAGGCATCTTCAACCGAGATATCGAGGGGGATAGTCTCTTCTTCAGGAAGCAGGAAGTAGTACCCCGTAGTGGGATTCGGGGAAGTGGGAAGAAAGACACCGAGTGTTTTTTGTTTGGTCTTTTCCTGAAGCTCACCGTTTACCTCTCTGGTAACAAATGCAACGGCATAAACTCCTTTCCTCGGCCATTCAACTAAGATTGCCCGCCGAAAATACTTAGCCTCCCGGGTAAAAATGCTCTCAACTAATTGTTTTATTGCCTGGTAAATAGTGCTTATCAGAGGAATCCGGGCAATAAGGCTGTCCCCATAACGGATCAGTCTTCTTCCGATATAGTTTCTGGTTAAGATACCGGAGATAAAGATGATGATAAGGGTAAAGATAACTGCTAATCCGGGTATATGAGTGCCGAAGATATTATCCGGATGGAATCTTTCCGGTAAGAAGTTGAAAAAATTTCCTGCCAGCCCGAAAAGAGCTTTCACTACCACAATGGTAGCCGCTATCGGCATCAGGACTAAAAGGCCGGTAATAAAATATTTTTTAATTAGCTCTTTTAATTTCTTAATAATTGTTAGCTCCTTTCGTTTATCCAAATAATGCGTAAACATTCTAATTACTTGTCCTGAGCCTGTCGAAAGATTCGGGCCGACAGAGACGTCGGCCCCTACATTTACGCATTATTGGGTTTTAATTAATTGCTAATATCATATTTGTTTTTGAGGATTTGTCAATATGGGTATCTATTAATAATGTAGTTGCTTAAGCAGATAATTCAAGCTAATATTTATTTATTCAGATTCCCTTTCGTTTCTCGTTATCCGGTTACACTGCTCACCCTTCGAGACGGTCCAGGACAAACATTATGCATTTTTTACATTACATTCCCCTCCCCTGGTGGGAGGGGATTAAGGGGAGGGGGTTTATTATTTTCCTTTTTCAATTTACAATATATTCCTCTCCCCCGGGGGAGAGGGAAAGGGTGAGGGGAACTGCAATTTTAAATTCACTCCTTTTGAATTTCTACCGGCCTCTGTTCTCTCTCAATATTTTCCCATGAGCGTCGTGGCATAGGGATCGTCGTCCCACGAGCCGTCAGACGCCTGCAGGGAAGTCAGCTTATCGTAACCGCTCGTCACCACTTCGCCGGTAAAGTCCGTGGAATAAAGCGCGAGGAGGGCGAGCGCCGTCTCCGCGGCCGAGCCGCCGTCCGGGCCGAAGCTGCCGTCAGCGTTTTGCCGGTCCTCGATCCAGCCGCCCGCGTTCTCCAGGAGCTGTTCAAGGCCGAAGCGCTTCCGGTACGGCTCCAGCGCCAGCATGATCTCCGCGGTGGCCGCAACCGTGCCGTCACTCCCCGCCCCGTATCCCCACGATCCGTCGCTGTTCACGTTGTCCCGCAGGTAGCTCACCGCCCGGTTCTGGATCGTCCCGTCATAGAAATGCGCCCGGGTCATGGCCTCAAGCGCAAGGGCCGTGATCAAGGCGTCTCCGCCATAGCCGGGAGCAAAAGGCCACTCCCCGGTTTTGGAGTTCTGATGGGAGAGGAACGTTTCAAAGGCATCGCTGACATTGGCATCGCCGCCGATGAGCGTGGCCAGCCGCCTGGCCTCCTGGTCGTAGTTTACCGCCTTCGCCGTGCTCAGGAAGGCCATGCCCGCGGCCTGTACCCCTCGTTCTTCCTGGATGTGGCGCAGCACATCGACCACCGTGCCCGTAACCTTGATCGCCCGCGAGTCGTCCTTCCAGATTCCGCTCAGATCCTGCTGCGCCTTTAAAAACCCGGCCGAGACTTCAACCCCGGCGCCGGAAAGTGCCCACGTGCAAAGGCCGGTTGCGTATAAATCGCTTTTGTGCTTGCGGAACCGGCTTTCAATCCTGTCAATATCCAAACTCCAACCGCCGTCATCGTTCCGGAGTCCGTTCAGATGGTTGACGGCCGCGTTAAGCTCAACCGCGTGGCCGCCATAGGCATTGAGGCAGAGGACGGCCCAAGTGGTGGAAGAGGGTCACATCTTAATTATTAACTATTTGCTTGCTGATTTTGTCGATTTTAGTTCGAAGCCTTTTGTCCTTTCTAATTTCATCTGATATATACTTATATCTTCCTGTTATTCCTGCTCCCGATATGCCATTAAAAAATTCCCCAAGATTACTGCAACTCTCACCGGTTATACTCCTTGAAAGATATATGGCAACATCTCTTGCTGTATTTCTCTTTTTCCCTCTTTTCAATATGCCTTCCCGACTCCACCCAAACTCTCTTGCTACATGCTCAACAACTGTCTCCGGATCAATTTTTGCACCGATCCTTCTTAACTGTGGCACTTCCTTATCGTTTAACCTATCAATAAGAAACGTCCTTTTGACCCAGTTTGCAAAAACCTGATCACCTAAGATGAATCCCCCGATTAATTCCTTTGCCGGATTTTCAATCTCATCTACTTTAACTCCTTCTACAAAATCCTTATAATTTCTTTCCGCGGCTTTCTCTCCTTTCCCAAATTGAGACAACAGCCATTCAGTCTCAAGCCATTCAGGCTTTTTGACTTTCCCGATAAAGGCAGAATAACTGCTCCACTTGTGTTCGGCTGGTGCGCTAACCATCTTTGCACGAACAGGATTAAGATGTATATATCGTGATAGATGTTTTAAATACTCGTCAGCACCTATCAGTATGGATTTGAACCGCCCTTGAAAAAGATGGCCCTGACGGGTATGTTTGCGGTTAAAATATGTTGCATAGCTGACATTAATCCATTGAATCGCCTTGCTTAAATTGGGTTGCCGTGTCTCTAAAAGCAGGTGAAAATGGTTTGTCATAAGACAGTATGTATGGATTATTATTGAAAACCGCCCAACTAAGTTCTCTAAATATTCTAAAAACTTCTCCCGGTCTCTTGAACTCTGGAAAATATTTTCCCCAGCATTACCACGGTTTATAACATGATAAAATGCACCAGGATATTCTACCCGTAAAGGTCTGGACATATAACTTCCTACCCAGGTTTCTCAAAGATATTGGTTCTGAAAATATTATTAGATATGATTCTTAAACTGTCAATAGTTAATAATTAAGATGTGACCCCCTACTACTGGATCTTTAGGGTCCGCATCCGGTTGATTGCCGCCGCTACCTCAAAGATCCTGGGCATGGCCAGGTCAGCGGGCTTGAAATGGGAGACGAGATCGAATCCCTCCTTTTCAAGGTCATCCATCAGCTTAGTCAGGCCCTCAGTTAAGCTTTCCCCCCTTCCGGCATATCTTAAGGAATAGTAATGGATGATCTCCCCTATTGCCCGGGTCTGAGCAGGGTCCACGAGCTGCTCAATCGCCGAGAGATCTATTGAGGTTTTTCCGAAAAGGATCTGCTTCAGCCCCCGGGCATCGATCTTTACCTCCCTCTTTCCCCGGCTGGGGTTAAAGCTTGTCGGAGAAGGTGAGCGGGGGGTGAGCTTGCCAAAATGTGAGTCTTTAACCGTAGTTTTTGTAGTTTGATATCTTTCCGCTATTCCCCGAGCCTCCCGGGTTACATCCCGGGGGATGAATTCATCCATCATTATTATAGTATCGGCCACCTCAAAGTACTCCCCTGACCCTCCGGCCACCAGGATAGTGGAGACTCCGCAGTCGGAAAAGAGCGGCTTGATCTTATCAATAAAGGGAGTGATCGGTTCCTTCTCCTTGACCACCAGTTCCTGCATTCGAGCATCCCGGATCATAAAATTAGTGGCCGAGGTATCCTCATCTACCAGGAGCAGATTGGAGCCGGCCTCCAGGGCCTCGATGATATTGGCCGCCTGGGAGGTGGAGCCGCTGGCATTATCAGTTGAAAACCGGACGGTATCCTTCTTGAAAGGAAGGTTGTTGATAAAGGGACTGATATTTACCTTCTCCACCCTCCTTCCGTCCTCGGCCCGGATCTTGACCGCAGTGGGATCGGCGGCGATGTATTCTCTGCCGTCCCCGGGAATATGGGGATATACTCCCATCTCGATGGCATTGAGTAGGGTGGATTTGCCGTGAAATCCCCCTCCCACAATAAGGGTGACTCCTTGGGGGATACCCATCCCGACGGTTCTTCCCCGATTGGGTAGCGAGAGATCAACCTTTAGCTTTTCCGGGGAGGTAAAAGGAACCACCTTCTCTACCTCTCCGCCCTCGATTAGGGCTCGGTCATCCACTCCACTGCGGCGGGGCAGAATGGAGCCGTTGGCAACAAAAGTGACCAGGCCTTTTTCCTTCAGTTGCCGCGAGATATCTGCGTAGTCCTCTACTACCTGGATATGGGTAAGGAGATCCTTTTGTTGAAGGCTGGTAAGGAAAAGGGAATCTTTTACGATCCGGGGGAGCTCATTGAAAAACATCTCCCCGGCCTCCCGGCCCAGGATGGTTCTTCCTCGGGCAGGAAGCCCCATAAAAAATCTGGCCTCAACCTTCTGGGGGGTGACTGAGATCGAGGTTCTTTCCAGGACCTCCTGCCCTCCCGAATCAATGGCAATCAATCCACTTTTACCGATACCTCGATTCATTCGGGCAGTCTGCTTGATGTTACGGGAAAAGGCCCGAGCAAGGAAATCCTGAAGCGCAATCCGGCGGGGCTTACTCCCGAACAGCTCCTCCGGGAAGCCGGCGCGGCTCTGATCTATCTGGAGCCTTATTTTGGAGGGGGAAGCAAAGGGGTCACCCTGGATGTGGTCAATAATCAGGGTATAGTCAGGGAACCGGTAGTCGCCTTTGATATCATGGTAGGCCTTATAGCCCCTTCCGTCTATCCGCTGAAGAGTAGTTTTAAGATCCTTATCAGAGGCCATTTTTCAATAGATAGGATTCGAGGATTCAATGATTCAATTCCCTGCTATTCCCTGGACTAAATGAATTTGACATTTTCTCATTAAATCACCATCGTTACCTTTTTGCAAACTGTAATTGACAGTTTTATCTTTTCTGATTAGGATAGAAAGGCAATTGGGGAAGTAGGCAGTCTCCCCCCAAGCCAGTTGTCAATTGTAAAACTTTTGTCTTTGCCATATGAATGTGAGGGAATAGCAGGGAATGGCAAGGAGTAGCATCCTACTTCGCTAAAGCTTCGTAGGACAGGGGGAGTAGCATCCGCCGTCGCTAAAGCTATGGCGGACAGGGGAAATAGCAGGGATTTGGATACTTGAATCCTTGAACTCTATCTTTTGATATTTGGATTTTTTGCCAACAATAATCTGGGATAAAAAGATAAGTTAGGAGGTTTGAGGATAAAATGAAATCATCAGTAGAAAAGACCTTAGGGGCACTGTTCAAACTCGAAGACCTTCGCCAGATCTGGCGGGATACGGTTCCGCAGCACCGGCTCACTCCCGAACAGAAGGCCGAGGCCCAAAAAATAGCCACCGGAGTAAAAGATGATATGGATTTTATTCTCGGAGAGCTCAAGTAAATGAAGATTGGCGATAAGATCGAGGTAAGGGAGCGGGAGGAGCTTTATTTAAATATCCAGCCCATTCAGGCCGGGGGAAGGTTAACCCCGGAGGCCCGAAAGGCCCTGATTGCCTACGGGGATGGATATTCTGTCTGCGATTATTGTAGCGAGCCTTTCCGTCTCGACCATATAAAAAGACCTCCGATTAAGGATTTCTACCAGGAGTTGGCGCAGTTCCTGAATATGGATACCGCCCGGGTGATGCCCGGAGCCCGAAGGGGCTTACAAGCAGTAGCCCAGGCGGTTTTAAAGGAAGGCGATATGGCCCTGGTAAGCTCTCTGGCGCATTACAGCTTATGCCTGGCAATAGAGGGGGCCGGGGCAATATGGAAGGAGATCCCGGTTAATGAGAATAATATAGTTACCGCCGAGGCCGCCAAAGAGAAGATTGAGTTAGTGAACAAGGAAATCGGACGGCTACCTAAGCTGATTGCAATTTCGCATTTTGACTATTTACTGGGAAATGAGCATGATATCCGGGGTATTGCTGAGGTAGCTCACCAGTGCGGAATACCTTTTCTCTATAACGGGACCTACACAGTGGGGCTTATGCCGGTTGATGGGAAAGAGATTGGGGCTGATTTTGTGATAGGCTCGGGGCACAAGAGTATGGCGGCCCCGGCTCCTACCGGGGTACTGGCTACCACTGAGCAGTATGCCGAGGTGGTACTTCGAACAACTAAAGGAGAGGGGGATGTTACCCATAGGAAGTTCGGGATCAAAGAGACGGAGCTACTTGGCTGCACGGTGATGGGAGCCCCGCTCGTTGCAATGATGGCTTCATTTCCCCGGGTTAGGGAGAGGGTTAAGCACTGGGATGAGGAGGTGGAGAAGAGCAATTACTTTATCCAGCAGTTCCTAAGGATCGAGGGAAACCGGATAACCAGTGAGCTGCCGCGTAAGCACACCCTCACTAAAGTGGATACTTCCCTTTCCTTCGGGAAGGTAGCCCGAACCCACCGGCGCCGGGGCTATTTTCTATATGATGCCCTGCGCAAAAGAGGGATTTCCGGGCCGTTTCCCGGGGCCACTAATGAATGGAAGCTTAATACCTACGGCATAAGCTGGGCTCAGATAAAATACTTAAGTGAGGCATTCCTGGAGATTGCTAAGGAGAACGGGATTAAATTAAGCTGAACAGGGAGATAAGGATGAGACTACTTCTGATCCATGCAGACAAATTCAATTATCAGGTGACCGAAAGGGTGGCGGAGGTAAGGGAGGCAACACCTCTTACCGAGAGTGAGCGGGAGGCGGTGCTCCAGGACTGCCTGGCTGTTTTAATTGCGGTTGAGAAGGAGGACGAGCGGGATCTGGGTATGGTAGTGGATAGGGCAGCCGGAGAGGTGAGAAAGCTCGCGGAGGAGCTCAAAGTCCGGAGGATTTTGCTTTATCCCTACGCTCATCTTGCCCCGGTTTTATCCTCGCCTTCAGCGGCTATGGAGGCATTAAAGAGGATTGCGGCCTCTCTGGAGGGTTATGAAGTGACCACGGCCGCTTTCGGTTGGTATAAATCTTTTAACCTGATCTGCAAAGGGCATCCCCGGAGCGAATCTTACCGGGAGATCTCTGCAACTAAAGCACAATCGGTAAAAAAAGAGGTACGGGGGAAAGAGCATCCGGTGTGCCGGATGAGCCAGAGAATGAGAGAGATATTTTTGGCTCAAGGACTGGATGAGATGATAAATCCATCTATCGTTAATGAAGAAGATGTATACAAGCAGTACGGACCGGAAGCACCCCTGATCCTGGATCGGGTCTTTTACTTAGCCGGTTTGGTTAGACCGGACATTGGGATTAGCGACAGCCAGCTAAAAAGTATAAATCAGATTGTCCCTGATTTTTCGGGGAAAGAAAAACTTCAGGAGATACTCAGGGATTACAAGAAAGGAGAGATTGAGGGAGATGATCTGATTGCAAAGATGGTTGAGCGTCTGGGGATCCAGGAGGATCAGGCATTTAAAATAATTGATGAAGTCTTTCCTGAGTTCAAGGACTTAAGGCCAGAGCCTACGCGTAAAACCCTGCGCTCCCATATGACTTCCCTCTGGTTTCCGGTACTGGCCAAGGTTCAACAACGGGGGATACTTCCGGCAAGGTTGTTCTCAATCGGACCCCGGTTCCGGAGGGAGCAGAGAGAAGATACTAAGCATCTTTTCGAAAGCACCGCTGCCTCGGTGGCGATTATGGACAGAGAGTTTTCCATGAAGGATGGAGAGAAGCTTACCCGGAATATTTTGAGGGAACTGGGGCTCAAGGGAGCTAAGTTCAAACGCAAGAAGATTACAAGTAATTATTATCAGGCCGATACTGATACCGAGATATTTGTGAATCGTGGAGGGGCGGAACTCGAGGTGGCTAATCTTGGTTTTTATGCTCCCGTTTCCTTAGCAAATTATAGTATCTCCGAGCCGGTTTTTAATTTAGGATTTGGGGTGGAGAGGCTGGTGATGCTTTTCGAAAATGCCAATGATATCAGGACGTTAGTATATCCCCAACTCTATGAAGAGATAGTATTCAGTGACACCGAGGTTGCTTCACTACTAAAAGCGGAGAAGGAGCCTTCCTCCCCGGAGGGGAAAAAGATCGTTGAGCTTCTCGTCTCCTCGGCCCGGGAGAACCTGGACAAAATCGGTCCCCTTAAGGTGCTGGCTTATGAGGGGAAACTTCTGGGAGCTCAGGTCAGGGTATACATTTATAACTGGGATGAAGGAAAGCCGTTGCTTAGCTTTGCGGCCCTTAACGAGATATATGCTCACGAGGGGAATATCTATGGGCTACCACCAAAAAGTGATGGTCTGACCGGAGAGGCCCTGGAGGCCTTTACCGGCGGGACCAATACCGGGCTGAATTTTCTCCAATTGATCATGGAGGGCTCAGTGGCCAATCTTGAGGTGGCGGTAAGGGAGAGTAAGACTGAGTTCAATGTCCAATATAAGCTGATAAAAAGACCTGCTCAGATAAATCTTCATATTCCGGAAAAGGTTCATGATTATATTACCGGTTGCTATAAGAAAATAAGGATCGGGGGGCCTCTTTTTTTCGGGGTGAAAGCCGAGATAGGATAGGTAGGGTTTTTCAGAACGAATGTAGGGGCCGACGTCCCTGTCGGCCCGACCTGTCCTGCCTGTCCTGAGTTTATCGAAGGGAGCCTGTCGAAGGGATAGGGGTGGACACGGAGGTCCACCCCTACAACTCCCGACTATCCACTTCAGGACTTTATTCTAAGTTATGGTAAGAACTAAACAATTAGATCTAAAGGGTAAAACCGTCTTGGCAACTGCGGGGCCTACGCAGGAGCCTCTCGATCCGATCAGGTTTATCAGCAATCGCTCAACCGGGAAGATGGGATATGCTATCGCTCAGGCCGCGCAAAATTACGGGGCGAAGGTAATTTTGATCTCCGGACCTACCCAGCTTCCATCTCCTCAAGGGGTTCTCTTTGTTGGGGTAGTTACTGCCCGGGAGCTCTATCAAGCAGCCCTTAAGCATTTTCAAAAGGCTGATGTAGTTATCTCTGCCGCCGCGGTGGCCGATTATCGTCCAGAGCACTCTGCGGCCCAGAAGATAAAGAAGGAGGGTAAAACTAGCCTGACTATTCGTCTGGTAAGGAATCCGGATATATTGGGAGAAATGGGTAAAATGAAAGGGAAAAAAATCCTGGTTGGTTTTGCCGCGGAAACCAGTCAGGTGATTACTAATGCCAGGAAAAAGCTTAAAAGTAAGAATCTGGATCTTATCGTTGCTAATGATGTTAGCCGGAAGGACTCGGGTTTTGAAGTGGATACAAATGTAGTGAGCATTATTTCGGCGGACGGTGAGGTTTTGCATCTACCGAAGCTTTCCAAAACAAGAGTCGCGGAGAGGGTGCTACGAGAAGTAACTAAAATAATTAAAAAACGCACTGCCAGAGCGGCAATGGTGACCTTTTAGTGGTTGATAAAACTATTGTAGGGGCGGACCTCAGTGTCCGCCCGCCGAATTCGCTTTCTAAGAAGGATTCGGGCCGACAGAGACATCGGCCCCTACTATTTAATGTATGGGCAATTCATGAATTGCCCATACCTGAAGGATTTTTGATGAGGAAACCCAAAACGGCAAAAGGAGGTTGATTTGATCTTAGAAACAATGGAGGTTGGTCCACTGATGGGTAACTGTCATGTTCTGGGAGATGAAAAAACTAAAGAGGCGGTGGTGATCGACCCCGGAGCCGAGGCCGACCGAATCCTGATGACTCTCGCCAAACACGGCCTCAAAGTCAAGTATATCTTGCTTACTCATGCCCATCTCGATCACATCGGGGGGCTCAAAGAACTAAAAGATGTTACCGGGGCAGATATTCTGATCCATAAGAGCGAATCACTTTATTTGAAAGCCTCCCCGATGCAGGCTCTGGCCTTCGGGATGAAGCCTACTATTGCCCCCAAAGTTGACCGGTTCATTACCGAAGGAGATACTATAAGCCTTGGCGAGTATGTTCTTCGGGCCATTCATACTCCCGGGCATTCCCCGGGAGGGCTCTGCTTCCTGGTTGAGGGAGAAGGTATGGTTTTTGTCGGGGATACCCTGTTTGCCTCCTCCATTGGCCGCACCGATCTTCCCGGGGGGGATTATGAAGCCTTGATCGAAGGAGTGCGAAGTAAGCTTTTTCCTCTGGGAGATGAGGTGGTAGTCTATCCCGGCCACGGGCCCTCTACCACTATTGGACAGGAGAGAAAATACAATCCCTTTTTCAATTAGCTACCAGGATTATTTTCTCTGGGATTGCGGTGCGGGTTGGACGATGAACTGGCAGATAGTATCACCTATCTGGAGCATATCCCCATCGTTGAGCGGTGTTTCTGTAATCTGGGTCCCATTAAGAAAGGTTCCGTTGGTACTTCCCAGATCCTTTAAGTTGAATTGGTTCTTCTCATAAAAGATGGTCGCATGCTGGCGGGATATTTTGGGATCGGACAGGGGGACTCCGGCCAGGCGGTCCCGGCCAATAAATGTGGCGCTCTCTTTGATCTCAAAATCCATCCCCTTCTCGTTGCCCTCCAATACCCTTACTACGGCCCGGAGATCCTGAGGAGGCTTGGTTTCAAGGGCCTGCTTACCAATCTTAGTTTTGGAATCTTCATCGATCCCGTTAAGCAGATCAAAATCACCTATTTCATCGAACTCCTTCATTTCAAAATCCTCCTGGATTTTCTATTTTTTAATCTACAACATTTTCTCGTTTAATTCAACCAAAAAATAAAATTGCAAATTGCAAATGCCTGTCCTGAGCTTGTCGAAGGGATTGAATTGGGATTTAGAACCACGAATTTCACGAATTACACTAAAATAACCACGAATTACACGAAGAAATTTTCCCTTTTGGGATTTAGAACCACGAATTTCACGAATTACACTAAAATAACCACGAATTACATTAAAATAACCACGAATTACACGAATTACACGAAAAGTTTTCCTTTTTGGGATTTAGAACCACGAATTACTCGAATTACACTAAAATAACCACGAATTTCACGAATTACACTAAAATAACCACGAATTACACGAATTACACGAAGAAATTTTCCCTTTTGGGATTTGGGGGTTGGTCATTTGCTTTCTTGCCAGGTATCTATTATCATTACTCCAATCGCATATAAATCCTATCGGAGGCATTAAGTTCTGTGGACTGGAATCTTTCGCTCCTTTTTGTATTTGGTCACCTACTGCATTGGGGCGGTAGTGCCGATGGATTGGTCGGAAGGCTTTTCCTTCGTTTCTATATTCGCTATGAAGTTTCAATCTTTAAACTTGCTCTTCGGTTTATTTACTCCCGATGGTCTGATTTCTGGATATTTAAAAAATTGTTCATGCTTTTTATTGGGTATCCGGTGAAAAAATGGGGGGAGACCGGATACCCTTTATTAGAATCTGAGGTAAAGGATTTTATTGCCTCTTTACCGGACAGGACCGTATTTTCCCTGGGAGACTGCCGCTGCCGTTTGTCGGTTAAAGGCCCCTGTGAGCGTTATCACCAGGGTCTTTGCTCCCATCCCCTGCCGACTGAGATCGGAATTGGCTGGGGAGCAGTCTATTATAAAAAGGAGCCCCCGGAGAAGGAAAGACATCGGGTAGCCACCCGGGAAGAGATAATGCGGGTTATTGATGATTGTCTGCAAAACGATCTCATTCCCTGTCTTTATTCTTTTTGCATAGTCGGGGGAATAGAGGGAAGAGAATATGTTGTCTGCAACTGCTGTAAGGGACGGTGCGCCCCTATTCTTTTTCGAAAAAAGGGAATGAATGTGATGATGGACGGACACTATCAAGCCCAGGCCCTACCTGAAAGTTGCACCGGATGTGGAGATTGCCTGGAGAGTTGCCCCCTGGATGCTATCAGCATTGAGCCGGTGCTGAAGATCGGGGATTGCTTCGGCTGTGGGCTCTGTGCGAAGAAGTGCCCGAGCGGGGCAATTGAAATGGTGCCCCGGCAAGCCCCGTTAGAAAGCTCGGACAGGGCATTAACCTCCCCCTCGCTGTCAAATTTGTAGGGGTTCTATCCCCGCCCAGAGGGCGGGGTTTTCTAACGGGGTAAAACCGAAAAGGTTACTGCAATTCGGACATAAGGGAAAGATCTGGAATTCCCAGGATTTTCTCCAGAGGAAAGCAATTTCCCCTTTTTAACGCCTCTATTGTAGGGGCGGACCTCAGTGTCCGCCCGCCTAAGACGGAGGATTAGGGCCGATCCTTCGAGACGCCCCGATGGGCATCGGGGCTCCTCAGGACGTCGGCTCCTACGTTGTCCGCCTTCGTTCTTCTATTTTTATGTCCGAATTGCAGGAAAGGTTAAAAATTGTGTTAAAAAATTGTTGACTTTTGGTAGGGGATTTTTTAAGATTACGAGAAAGCTAATTCTTATCTTAAAGAGAAGGAGGTAGAAGATGGGACTTTTAGACGGGAAGGTTGCAGTTATTACCGGCGCCGGTGGAGGTATCGGGCGATCCCATGCCCTGGCCTTTGCCAAGGAAGGTGCTAAGGTAGTGATTAATGATTTAGGTGGGGCCCGGGATGGTACCGGAGGTGGGGGAGCGATGGCCGATGGGGTGGTGGAGGAGATCAAGAAGGCGGGAGGAGAGGCAGCAGCTAATTATGATTCCGTCTCCACTATGGAAGGGGGAAAGGCAGTGGTCAAAACTGCGGTTGATAGCTTCGGCAAGATAGACATATTAGTCAATAATGCCGGGATCCTCCGGGATAAAACCATGTTGAAGATGGCCGAAGATATGTGGGATTTAGTTATTGCCGTTCATCTTAAGGGAACCTTTGCCTGCACGCAAGCCGCCGCTGCGGT